>Ga0101944_10000294_pt1 | contig 154966 bp, 130 predicted proteins | sample DewCreD2012metaG_FD_75245 | JGI IMG/M metagenome (GOLD analysis project Ga0101944, IMG submission 75245) | Hot spring sediment bacterial and archeal communities from British Columbia, Canada, to study Microbial Dark Matter (Phase II) - Dewar... ...
GCTTTCCCAGATTCGTAGCTCACTGTAGCCCCTGCCGCCGCTGAACCGGAGCGTTCGACGGCGGCAAAATGGACTGGAGGTCGCCATGGGCCACCAAGCGCTTGTATATGGCCGGATCCAGGAGGACTGGGAGGGGACCGGCTCGCGATGGCCGATCGCTCCGGAGTATAACCGCGCCGTCCTGGAGGGGCTCCCGGACAGCGACGACCAATGGCCATTTCTGACCCGCCACATGTTCGCCGTCGCGGCCCGCCCGATCTGCGGCGCGAATCACCGCGGGTGGTATCGCGGCTACGTCATCCACTTCGCCGCCAGCCTTAAGGATGATCCGGAGGACCCGGGGTGGCCGGATCGGTTCCTCGACAAGCTTGAGGGACTCGTCCTCAGGCGTATGCTCTGGCTGTCGGCCAAGGTGCATTTCGAGTCGGTGTTCTTTTCGGAGCGAGTATTCCTTTACGAGGTTGACCGGGAGTCGCTGGGAGGCTTGTACGACGAGTTGGGCTCAGTCCGTTTCGGGGAGAGGGTCGAGGGCGAGGTGCGTTGGGCTCGGAGGGAACTGCAGGAAATCGGGTGCAGGCCCACCTGGTTGCTGTGAACAGCCTAACATGGAGAATTTGCATACGAACATACTTCTTGTGTGCAGATCGACGCCGGCGTAAAATATGTGCGTGTAATTATAGTTGGGCATGGTGGCCTCTGGGCCGGTGACGGATCGTCCCGATCCCGCATCGTGGTTGCCGATGTCACGCCCATCGGCTCAAACTTCCATGCTCGGACCGGGAGCCATCCCGCGATCCTTACTCTACTTGGCGACAGGCTCCCACCCGTCACCCACCGGGGACATGAGTAATATCCAGTCACTGCACCCGACCCGGCGGCCTTGCAAGTTGCTCTCCGAGTTCAGCTCGCCATAGCTGCGGCTGTTGACCTAGGTTGTTCGGCGGCGGAGGCACGTTGATGAGGGTCTGGGCCGGCGTGGGATTGTTCTTCGGGGTGGGCGTCGCCATGGGTCTCAGTGTCTCGGCGACACTCGCCGAGCAAGCGGGCTTCTTCGGAGATATGGTCGGTGCCGTCGGGATCGGAGCAAGTGCGGGCGTGTTTGGGGCATGGCTGGTTTTTGCGATTGCCATTCGAGTGGCCCACCGCATCCGGTCTCGGAGGTTCCGCAATGCCGAAGCAGACGCGGCAACATACCCTGGCCGCATCTAGCGGTTCCGGGGTTCATGGCTCCCTCGGCCGCGCGAGATCGTTCGGCCGATGGGGTCGGGCCTTTTGTGTTCAGAGGAATCGATGGCGTCACCATGCAACCGTGCGATCTGCTGTTTGCCGTGATCCTCATCGCGCCGATGACGTGGGCCGATCCCAGGGTGCTTGGTCCGGCTCCTCCGCACGAACTGAGGAACCCGTGGCCGGCGGCGTGGGAGGACGATTTCCAGACCCGCGCCCAGCGGGTGTTGAGGGGATGTGCACGAAAGAAAAGGCTGCCGGTCTGGGCGGGCAGACGTACTTCGAAAATGAGAAGCGCGCCTACGGCTTCCTGATGGCCCACGTGCTGGCTGGAGACAGGCTGGCGGCGATCAGGGAACTTCAGAGAGAGGACGCGCAAGCCAGGCAATGGCACGCACACACCGGCGGCATCGACTTCTACGCCTGCTTTACCCTCAAGCACCAGATGCGGAAGTACTTTCTGTTCGGGGACCAACTCGACCCGGCGTACAAAAAGCGGATGTTCGACGGGGCGAAAATTTGGACGGAACGGGACCCGCTCCGCCGACCGCACCCGGCGTTCGTGCGAGCGGGCGAGTCCCTTTTCACCGCGACCGTGACGGAAGAAGGGCTTGCGACTTTCGAGAATCAGTGACTATTCCAGCGATCGAAGTCGGCTTCCGCCAGCAGTGCATGGGGCTGCCGATAAAACGGGGCCCCAGCCGCATTCGGCAGCTCGGCCGCCGTCACAAACAGCGGCTCCTGCCACTCGCGCTTGCGTCTGCCCAGCCCCATGGCCGTTCCGCCCCCCTGCGAACAACCGACCGCCGCCACAGCCGCCCCTCCGCAGCCGCTTACTTTGTCAGGCCTGTTAACAAGAACTGGTTGGGGGAATACTTCAACGGGCTGGTAGCGGCGATTCCAAAGTCACTGCTCAGCAATCGCTACTGACCATCGGTCCGGAAAAAGTGGATTGTCAGCCCGATCGCCCCAGAATCATGCACGACCGCCGGGCGCACTGAACAGGTGCACCCAAAACAGCCGGTTACATTCCCTTCCCCTGTACCCCATTGCCTCCGAGTGCAGATCGAGTAAAATGCTCAACCACATTTAATAGTCGTCATTGACATACTGAGTGTTTGCAAGCACTCGCACCAGTGCTGTGATCATAGCATCGGCACCCCACACATATGTGATCAACGCGGCGATCGACAGTACGGCAGCAATTGGGCGCATCATCAATTCAACTCAGGAGAACGCGCATGGTGAGCCATCTGCTGATTCGGAGCCTGATCGTCGTTATGGTGCTCTTCACGGTCTCGGTATTGGCTTTCGCTGGCTCGATCGAGTTTCCGGACAACTCTGGGTACTTGAACCTGCGAACCAGGTACGGTGCCAAGGGGGATGGCCAAACCGATGACACCCAAGCCTTCCAGGCGGCGGTGAAGGACAACGTCCGCTCGTTGTACCTCCCGAAGGGAACCTACCTGGTCAGCGATTCCGTGGTCTTTGGCGGCAAACGATGGATCATTCAGGGGGAATCCAGAACCGAAACGATCATCCGTCTCAAGGATCGGGCGAGTGGCTTCAATGATCCAACGAAACCGAAACCCGTCATCTCGATGTTCGGTCCCTTCATGGATCCAAAAGCCAACATGGGGCAGGCGTTTCGCAATTCGCTGTTCAACCTGACCATCGACGTGGGGCACGGCAATCCGGGAGCAGTGGGACTGCACTACTTGAACAACAATCAAGGTACCGTCCGCGAAGTCACCGTGCGGTCGAGCGACCCTGAGCGACGGGGAAAAGCGGGTCTTGCGCTCGTCACGAATTGGCCCGGCCCCGCCTTGTTCGACCGTGTGCGAGTCGAGGGGTTCGACCTGGGCATCTGGAGCACGATCAGTCAGTACAGCCTGGTCTTCGACCGCCTTGAACTCGTCGGTCAGCGAGAAGTGGGGATTGAGAATGTCAACCAGACCCTCTCGCTCCGCCGGCTCAGGTCGCAGAACACGGTGCCCGCCATCCGCACGAGCGGTTCAGGTGCGGTCATCCACGTGTTCGATTCGGAACTGATTGGGGGGGATGCGAAAGCGGATGCCATTGTAGTGACCGGTGGCGCCGCCGTCGTGGCTTTCCGCTTGAAGACCGATGGCTACGGCACAGCCATCCGGCACAGCGCTGGGAAGGAAGAGAAAACAGTGCTCGGTCCGACGGTCAGCGGTTTCTCCACCCATCCCCTTCTGCCAACCAATGCGACTGAACCGCCTGCCCCACTGGCGCAGGTGGAAGACGCACCGATCACGGAACTACCACCCCTCACGGAATGGGCCGACATCACGACTTATGGAGCCAAGCCGGTGAAGGACAAAGTTGTCGAAGACGCCGGGCCGGCCATTCAGAAGGCGATCGACTCCGGGAAGCCGGTCGTTTACTTCCCAGCCGGCACCTACGCCATCCGCACGACAGTCCGAGTGCGGGGAAAAGTCGCTCGGTTGATCGGGATGGAGAGCCGGATTCGCGGACTCACCGGCACCGAGCCTGTTTGGCGGATCGAAGACGGCGACGCTCCGGCCGTGATCTTCGAGCGCTTTGAAGGAGACTACGAGTCAACATCAAGCTGCTACTTTGAACATGCCTGCACTCGTCCCTTGGTTCTCAGGCAGATGATGAACTCCGGCTACCGCAACACCGTTCGCGGCGGCACGGTCTTTCTCGACGATGTGTGCGGCACCAATTGGGAGTTCACGGGGCAAACCGTGTGGGCCCGGCAACTCAACCCAGAGGCCAAAGGCAAGGCCGACTTCAACATCCGCGCGACCGACTCCCGCCTCTGGTTGTTGGGAGTCAAAACCGAAGGGCCGAAAACGGTACTGACCGCCAAGGGTGGGCGCAGCGAATTGTGGGGCGGATTCTTCTACGCCAGTCGAGGGACCGACAACGGCGCGGCAGCGATCGATCTGAACGACAGCGACTTCGTGGGCGGATGGGTCAATCACCTTGGCGGTTCCTATCAGCCGCAGGTCCGTCACCGGCGGGGAGATCAGCTCGAAGAGTTCTGGCTGCACGTCGATTTCTCCGACCCCAGCAAGTTGCCGCTGGTCCGGAAACGGGTGTGGGGATCGGATGTCGTGGAGGACGTCCGAGTGAACCAAGAAGAGAAATCGCCTGGCTCGATCTTTCGCCACGGCTCCTATGGGGTCCGACTCCCTTGGTACAACTCCAGGTCGAATCAGTGAATTAGTCGATGTGGGAGCGGGCACAATAGCTCGCCACTGGCTGACCGTATTCGTAAGAGTGTGTGGCTGATCGTGATTGTCTGTGGAGTCACATTACAACTCGATGGCTCGGCGGCGGAGTGCATGCTCTACACCGTCCTCACACCATACTGCGCCGCGTGCGCAGCCCTAAGCCTTCACTTGCACTTGCCGCAACTGCCAGAGACTCGGCAACTTACCGGTCGTGTCCTGCTTTTGCTGGTCATCCGCAAGCTGGCGAATAACTGCCTATTACTTGGTGTCACCACGCATCTGGGAATGAAGACGCTTCAGACAACTGCTTTTGCCATAACATTTAAGTATGTTCAAGGCGATCTCGCCCAGAGTTATTGATTACCGCCGTCGCGCGAATTGATCTTGGAGCGTCGCCGAAGAGTGGCGACGGCACGCGCGGGTCGTCGCCCGTCACGCCGGAACAGAGCGCCGAGTTGCCGCCTGAATTGCCGGCGCTGCCGCGTTACGCCGAGGTCGGTCGGGTCAAGCGGGTGATCACGCCCTACCGGGAGGCGGTGCTGTGACGGATCGAACCCTGCGGAACGTCGCCGCTTGCGTGCGGCAACGGCTCAGGCATGCGGCCACACAAAGCGGGCGTCCGTTTCAGGAAGTCCTGCAGGACTTCGCGCTGGAGCCGGTGCCTGTATCGGGTCTCGCTGTCCCCGCACATCGAGCGGTTCGTGCTCAACCGGGCGCTGATGTTCAAGGTCTGGGGCGTGCCGGCGTCAACGGGACAGTTCCTCACATCGTTCCCCATACAGGACCATCAGAAGGAGTTATCGCGTTCCGAACGCCCCGCGCCCATCCTGTAGACGAATAGCGAATAGCCCACCTTGTCGACAGGCTCCTCGAACTGGAATCGACTCAATTCGGGCCTTTGGCGGGGCAAGAATCGGCCTTCATCGTCATACATGAATGCCAGGCCGCCCCGAAGAATGTGAACACTGATTGCGTAATAGCCTGGTGCCCATGTGGGAACACCCTCGGGCGTTTCCGTATCCGGGCGAGGCGATCGAAATGCAATCCCGCGGAGCCGCGGATTGACCTGCCCGTGATAGGCGACGAAGAACGGCGATGCGTCCGGATGCAATTCCTGCCAACGTGCCAGCTCGAACAGATCTTGCCCCCAGTCGATGTTACAGTCGATCAGATGGGCGGAACCGTTCCGCGGCCCGCCGGCGAATTCGTTGAAATACGCAAGACTATGAGGGTAGATGCTGAGACTGCTGACGATCAGCCACGCGCAAGCGCACCATGCAGTCAGCCGTATGACGACCGAATTCATTCGTGCAGCGCCAAGCTGCGCGCACCACACAAACAGGAAGGGGAGCGCGGGCAGAATGTATCTCGCATATCCCGGAGTCGCGACGAGAGAGGCCAGCGCCAGCAGACACGCAGGCGGGGCCAGCAAGACGATCGAGTCCTGCACTCGTGGTGCCTTCCAGGCCCCGATCACGCGAAGCCACAACAACAGCCAAAAGCCCAGTGGCCACTTGACGAGGGCGATGTAGAAGTAGGCGTACCAGCATCCACCGGCGAGCCACCGTCCGCCGAGATAGAGCGGCATGTAGTTCTCGAAATCGCGGCTCTGAAGGTCGAGGCCTTGGACCAAGGGAGCCGGAAAGGGAACTGGAACCGCGGCCAGCCACGTCTGTTGGAAGCGATTACCCGGTACGCGAATCAGGGGGGAAGCTTCAGAATTGCCGGTGAATGATGTGCTCAGAAAATCGAATTCGCCAATGGGCGTCAACGATCCTTGAAAGAGATAACCGGCATTGACGACGAACAACGCGATCCCGAGCGAAACGGCAAGTTGCCGCAGCGCGGTCAGCCATTGACGGCTGGGAGCGGGACGCCGCCTCGCGCACCACGCGAGCCAGAGGACCGGCCACAAGGCCAAAAGTGTCAGCGACGTCGTTTTGGTGAGGATCGCAAGTCCACAAGCAATTCCGGAGAGTGCAGCGCTCTTCCAGTTCTGATTGTGAAGCCACCGCCAAAACAGGAATCCGGCGAGGATGCCTGTGGCGGCGGCCGGCGCGTCGGCGGTGATCAAGCAGCCGTGCGCGAGGGTCTCCGGAAAGAAACACCACAGCGCAAGGGACAGCAGGCCCGCCGTCCGCCCCGCGAGGCGCGCCGACCAGAGGTAACACACGGCAGCGCCCAGCACGCTGAACGGGATGCATGCCAAACGGGCCCGAGTGAACATGGAGAACGCGCGTTCGCCGTTGTGTTGGATGAACGCGCGGCCGAGAGCGAATTCCGGTCGGTCGTCGGGACGTGCCGTGAAATCCAAGCGATCGAGCCGAGGGCTCATCCCCAGCACCGGCAGGGCGGCCACCAGCCTGACCAGGGGAGGATTGACCGCATACAAGTCAAACCGCCCGGTCTTCCAATAGGAAATTCCCGCAACGAGGTGGGCCGGCTCGTCAATCGTCGGACTCTGGCGGCGGGCATTCCAGGCCAGCAGCGAAACGTGAATACACACCAACACGGCTGCCAGCGACGAATGGCCAAGGGCACGCGATATTGCCGAACATCGGCTCGCATGCTCCGACACCACTCTTCGATCTCCCCATCCATATCAATTGCCGCCGGATGTGCACGTCATGTAGCAGACCCGCACGAACGCATCGTCGATCCCCGCGCCGCAACCATTCACCTTGCGAACCCCATTCACACTCTAGTCGGGACACTCAGGCGTGCCACTGGTTCGCTTAACCCCATGGGTGTACGTCCCCACGGGGAACGTATCGTTGTCGGTGGTAGTCGTCATGATTTGATAGCAAGGCACGCTTCCCGACTGCGTAACCCAGGTCACACCGTCACTCGTATTGACGCAGAACGAAGCCGTGCAGGGAGTCACGCATTGCGACCAGGCCTCGTCGGAGATCCGCGTGAGGCCGAGCATCACGAGCGAGATGGACAGTGACAGGATCGCCTTCTGCTTTGTACGTTCTTTCTCTCTTGAATGGCGGACAGGAAACTAGCCGGTGAAGATCGCCTTCCCGAGTGATCTTGCTCTAGCGCCTCAGCGCCGTCGGAGAATCAGCCATCCCGCAACAGCCGTCACGGCGGCGACGACCAGCAGCCAACGGAAATCAAAGAGCGTGTTGCCAGGCGGCTTGAGCGCCTCGCCTGGAGGCGTGGAAAGCAAATCGGAGTAACGCGCGCCGCGAAGTCGCTCGTCATTGTAAATCGGCCGAATTCCTGATTCAAGGACAATATAAGACCCAGGCACCTCGCCGGACTCGTCCATCACCTCAGTATACGGTGGAAAGTTGAACTGAAAGGCGCTGTCATCAACCGGCGGATTCAATTCGTAATCCGTGCGGCTAAAGCGGGCGGTGTACTCGAGAACGAATTGGTCGCCAGGTTGGCAATGGACGCGACTCGTCCAGCGCTGTGGCACCCACACTCCGGATGGATCCTGGTCGTAGTCGATGTCGAGCTGCGCGTATGTCACGCGGATGTGCTTGGGTCCCATTTCCAGGCGAACGGCGCAGAAATCTCGCTCCGGGTCCACCCATACCCGATATTGCTGGGGTTCTTGCGTCATGCGGGTTTCTTCGAGAACGGGGAAGCGCCTGTCCCCGATCACTCCGTCCCGAGCCGCGCGCCGCCAGGCTGTCGCGTCCGTCGGGATGAACCCTGGTTGGTCGAAGCGGAACGTGTGGAAAATCGGCCACACCGTAGGGTTATTGGCCTCCGAGGAGATTCCCAACTTCCGTACCTTGCCGGAACGGAAACCTACAGGGTGGACGCGATTCGTCTTCTCCTCGTAACCCAGGAACAAAACGTCCCTCGTGCCATCGAATATCGAGATGTATTGCGGCGATAACGCCTCGTTGACGTTATAGTTCCAATCTTCGCCGACGCGTTGGTGCCGCAGCTTGGGCCCCTTGATAATGACTTCGTGCTCACGGCGAGGGACGCGGTCTTTCTGCCGATGCAACACACGCTCTTCGGTAAACTCAATCCGCAGCGACTGAATTTGGTCTTGTCGCGTGCGCCAGGCCTGAAGCACCTGTTCGATCGCGACACTCCCCAAGTCCGCAGCCTGGAGAGCGCCGCTGAGCGCAAACACGACCACAGCGACGAGCGCCACCGTCCCATGCTTGCTATTCATGATCAGACTCCCGTGGTCCCCCGTCGCTCCGATGCCCCAGTCCGCGGTGGACTTCCCGATCGATGGAATACGCGATGAAACGCACGGAACCGTCGCACATCGCGAAATGGCAGCCCCCCGAATGTGCGCTGCCAAATCGCCGCCATGCGTCGGCGGCACTATCGTGGAGCGGGGGATCGATCGTCCAGCGGTTGATATCCAGGTCGACGCCGCTGTACATGCTTTGGTCGTGTCCGGGGTCGGCGCTCGATGCGTAGGAGTCCGTCCGGACGTACTTTTCACCACACAGATACGTCTGCGACAGTCCGTCCCGCACGTCGGCGACGCGCACCTCGCTGCGGAGGAAACTGACCCCGCTGGCCTTCTTCACGTCGGTCCAGACGTACCGTGGGTCGTCTCCTTCGTCCAGGGTTGCCGGCCCTTGCCGCGTGTCCGTGATGTAGTCTCCCTCGTTGATCGCGTAGTCGGTCTTGGCGACAAACGGCGTCCAGGTGGCGTTCCGCGGATATTCCGCTCGTGCCAACTGCAGCGGCGCTCCGGGCCGGCTCGGGCACTTGAAGACTGGAAGCGGGGACGCCAATAACTCCGACAGCGCATCCTCCTTCTCCAGCCCCGACAAGCCGCGCCCAATCGTTGCGATCGTTGTGCCGTCGATCTGCGGCAAAAGCTGGTAGATCCAGCCGCCGGGCTGCCGCGGGCCAACGCCGCGCTCGGGATCTCCAACCCACAGATACCCCCAACCGTTGGAAGGGAATGCCCGATGAGTCGCCTCGTGGCCGAGAACGGCGATGCCGACTTGCTTGAGGTTATTGCGACATTGCACGCGCCTGGCAGCTTCCCGTGAGGAGTGAATGGCTGGGGCGATCAGCGCGACCAGCAGCGCGATCACGCCCATGGCCACCAGCAGTTCGAGCAGCGTGAATCCGACGCGGTGCGCACGTCGTATGCTGCTGCCGGTTACGGGAAGAGAAGTGGCGCCCCATATGCTGCACCTCCAGAGCAGGGAGCCAAACAACGGAGGATTCCGTCAAGTGTGGACAAACGGTTAGTAAAGACCGCCGGCAAGCGTTTGTCAAGACCGACCTGGCGTGATCGGCGATCGACGTCGATCGATCAGGCGACCTGACCGTACTTCGCCGCCCATCGGATGATGGGAAAGTTGAACTGCGCGGACCGGAAAGGATCCGCCACCGTGCGAGACGGTACGACGAATGACACGGCAAGCCCTGCGGTCACCGAGGTGGAGGACCGTGTGGGATCGCTGAATCACGCGTGTTCGAAGAGGGTGTCCACGTTCCACACCCCCAACGCCTGGCGCACGACTCGAACTCACGAACGAACGGCCGGTTGCGCCCAGGCGACGCCGCAAAAACAGGCGCGGATCGTGACGACGGTGGTTCCTCTCGGGGAGGGACGCATCCTAGCCGTCCAGCACCCGTGGCGTTGTCTTCCGCCATGGCCGAGGTCGGCAAGGACACGATCAATTGGCTGGAACAGAAAATTGGCTGGAACAGAAAAGAACCCCGAGAGCCGCTATCGAACAGTGACGGCCGCCCCGTCGTGATTCCGCACAAAATCTCCGACAAAACGGGGGTTGTGGTGTCTTGCACGCTCCGCGTGCCTCACCATGACACCCAGGGTGGGCGGCTGCCTTGCTGTGTGCGACGCGCCAGGCGCGCGATGGTTGCACCGTGGGAAACGAAACGCTACGACTCAGAGGGGAAACGCTACCACTCATTCGTGGAGCGAGCTGGCCGGTTGCCACGGGACGGGATGCAGACTCGTCCTCGCCAGCGTGTGTGCACTCGTCGCTGGGTACCCATGTTCTGCTGGCGCGAACGGCTGGCCAGCTTGACTGCCGATTGCCGAACTGAAGATCGCCGAACCGAAGCGGTGGCAGAACGTGCCGGCTGCCGCACGGCCGAGAGAATTCGTGATGTCCGCCCGTGCCGCCGATCCGCCCGTCATTGATGTGCACGACGTGACGATTCGATTCGGGGACTTCACGGCGGTCGACGGGGTGAGCCTGTCGGTGTCGCGGGGCGAAGTGTTCGGTCTGTTGGGTCCGAATGGCTCGGGCAAGACCACGCTGATTCGGGCGCTGTGCGGCCTGCTCCCGTTGGCTGGCGGCGAGGCGCGGGTGCTTGGTCACGATGTCAAGCGGGATGCGGAACGGATTCGCGCGCGGATCGGGTACATGTCGCAGAAATTCTCGCTGTACGGCGATCTCTCCGTGCAGGAGAACATGGATTTCTATTCGGGAATCTATGGGCTGTCGCGTGCCGAAGCGCGCGAACGACAAAGCGAGTTGATCCGTTTAACCGGCCTGGGGCCGTATTTGCAGCGTCGGAGCGAGCGGTTGTCGGGCGGCTGGAAGCAACGGCTGGCGATGGTGTGCGCCTTGCTGCATCGGCCGCAATTGGTGTTTCTGGATGAACCGACGGCCGGGGTCGATCCGGTGGCCCGCCGCGAGCTGTGGGACCTGTTGTTCCTGCTCGCCGCAGAGCAGGTGACGCTGGTCGTCACCACGCATTACATGGACGAAGCCGAGCGGTGCCATCGCGTGGGTTACTTGTATTTGTCCCGTTTGCTCGCCGTGGGTCGGCCCGACGACTTGAAACAGCGGCCGGAGGTCACGCCGCCGGGCACGCAGCGGGTGGAAATCGAAGGCGTGGACATGGCGGCCTTGCTGGAGCGCGTGCGTCGCTTGCCCGGCGTGCATGATGCCACGATTTTCGGCCACGTGATTCGGGCCCTCGTGGATGAAGGCTGGGAACATCTGGCTGGCGCGGGATTAAAAGTGCATCACACGGAGCCGAATCTGGAAGATGTGTTCGTGACGTTGTCCCGTCACGCCAGCCAACTTCGCTGACCGCGGGGAGGCGAGCGCGGCCCTGGGCCGCTGGTCGAGGCCGTGCCCACTGATCAGCGGGGACGTCCGGTTGGCGAGTCGGAGACGCGATTCGCCGCCGGCCCTTCGGCCAGCGAATGACGCCCTGCACGGAGCAAGACGCCATGTGGATCGCCGTTCTGCAACGCACCTGGTCGGTCGCCCGCAAGGAATCTCTGCACATCCAGCGCGATTCGCAAACGCTGTTTTTCATGCTGTTCGTGCCGGTGGTCGAGATGTTCATGCTGGGTTATGCCAACGACATGAACGTCCGCAATGTCCGGACGGCGGTGCTCGATCAGGCGGGCACGCAGGAAAGCCGACGCTTGCTGCAACAGTTCGAATCGTCCAACGTGGCCAGGATCGTCGAGGTCGTGTCCACAGAGGCCGATCTCACGGAATCGATTGTCGACGGCCGGGCGCGGTTGGGAATCAAGATTCCCGCCGATTACTCGCGGCGGCTGGAAGGGGGTGAAACCGCCCAGTTTCTGGTGCTGGTCGACGGCAGCATCGCCAGCGTGGCGGCCGAGGGGGTGAACATCGGCAACGCGCTGGCACTGCGCGAATCGCTGCTGCGGGTGTTGGGCGAGCGTCCGCTGCCCATCGAAGCCCGGCCGCGGGTGCTGTTCAATCCCGACACGCGGTCGGCGAACTTTTTCATTCCCGGCCTGCTGGTGGTGCTGTGCCAACTGATGGCTACCCAATTGTCCGCCACCTCGATCGTCCGCGAGAAGGAGCAAGGGACGCTCGAGCAGTTGTTCATGACCCCCGTGCGGCGGTTGGAATTGATCGTCGGCAAGCTGCTGCCCTATTTGGGGGCCATCATGCTCGAATTTTGCGGCATTACGGTGTTAATGGTGGTGGTGTTTCGAGTGCCCATTCATGGCGACTTTCTGACCTTGCTGACCATTATGTTTCCCTTTGTGCTCATCATGCTGGGCACGGGGCTGTGGATTTCCACGCTGGCCGAAACGAAGGAAGCCGCCGGCCAGATGATGATGGCCACGATTCTGCCCAGCATCTTTTTGTCGGGTTACGTACTCCCTTACGATTCCATGCCGGCGTTTTTCCGAGGCGTGGGCAAGCTCATTCCCACCACATGGATGATCGATGCGTCGCGCGGCGTGATTCTCCGCGGCGCGGGTTGGCGCGAATTGTGGCCCCACTACGTCATCTTGTGGACGATGGCCATTGTGGTCGTCACGGCGAGCACGCTGCGGATGCGCAAGCGGATCGGAGGGGGTTGATCGAAGCGAATCGAGCAGGGGGTGGATCGCAGGGGGTGGATCGGAGTTGGCGACCCGCTCACGAAACGGGCGGTATGCCGGGCGGCTGCATCCCCCGCCCCGGCAGCGGCCGGGCGGAGTGATCAGGGGACCCGGCGTCCGCGGGGGGGCGCCACAGCCAATCGGCACACCTCCGCGCGGCCGGCAGAACATTGGCGAATTCGTCGGCAAGTCGGTACGTTGAATTCCCGGGGCGGCAACAGCCACAAGGCCAACGGCAAGGTGCATGCGATGGGTCTGTTTGGCGGCAAGGACTGGAACATCATCGCCGTGATTTTCGAACGCAAGGACCTTTACCGGGTGAACGGCAACCGCGGCAAAGGCAGCGATGCCGTCAAGGCTCGCGACGGCGCGAAAAACCATCCCCGCACCATTTTTTGGGCCGTGTTCGACCAGAAGCGCATGTTTTTGGAAGGGGAGGTGGGTCTGGGGCACAACATGGTGCCCGAGTCCGTCGTGCAAAAACTGAGGCGTGAATTGCACACCAACCCCACGGTCGTCCAGGTGCTGAGCGTCCTGGAAAAAGGGGAACTCCCGATGATCGCCAAACCCTTGTTGTGGTCGGGTTATCCCAAGTCCGAAACGCCGGAAGAGTGACGGAGCACGAACAACCCTCGGAACCGTGCGCCGGTGGACGAGTGCTCCGAGGCGGGGCAGACGAGCCGACTTCCCCCTTGGTGCGCCCAACCGACGAACCGGCTCAGCCGCACCCGCGGACACGTGGTGTCCGTCGGACGCGTGTTGTCCACAGCGGATGGGCCGCGGCGCGGGCGGCCCGCGTCGGCCATCGCAGCCGAGGGGCGCGTGGAGCAATTTCGAACCGTACGGCACTCTGGTGCGGCACATGGGAGCGAGGGGGGGTGCGGCACATGGGGGCGAGGGCGCATCCCGCAGCGCGTCGCGATCCGTCTCCGTCCCGGCCGGGGTGCCCAGAAATTCGAGAACGCGGTGAGAAAGGAGAACGGCCATGCGCGAGCGTGTGAAAGTGTTTACGCACCTCTGCACCACCGGAGCGTCGGTGATCGGCACACCCATGGAGGACGACATCAATCGTTGGCTCCAGTCGCAACGTGGAGAGATCGTGCGGGTCACCCAATCGGAAAGCGAGCGGCATAACGGCGGGCAACATCTGACCGTGTGCGTGTGGTACATCCCCGGCGAGTCGCCGGACGGCGAGGAAGCAAACGGCGAAGAATCAACCTGAACCGTCAGCCGGGCCAGACATCAACCGGAAACTCCAGGCATGATCGTGGAACCGCGGTGGGAGCACTTCGCGCATGGGGCGGATATTGGAGTCCGCGGGATCGGACCGTCGAAAGCGGCGGCTTTCGAGCAGGCAGCCCTGGCGTTGACGGGCGTGATCACCGATCCCGCCAGAATTGGGGCATCCACGTCCGTCGAAGTGCGGTGTGCCGCTCCCGACGACGAACTGCTGCTGGTCGATTGGCTGAATGCCATCATCTTCGAGATGGCCACGCGCAAGCTGCTGTTCGGCCGTTTCGCGGTGCACCTGACCGACGGCACGTTGACCGCCACGGCGTGGGGAGAACCGGTGGACGTGCTGCGGCATGCCCCGGCGGTGGAAGTGAAGGGGGCCACGCTGACCGGCCTGAGTGTGCGGCGTGACGGGCCGGAGAGGTGGGTGGCGGAATGTGTGGTCGACGTGTAACTCGCTGAAGAGGTGGCGCATGGATTTGCACCTGTTGAAGCCGATCGGGGCGGAGGCGTGGGAAATCGCACCACGGGAGGGGATGCATGTGCCCGCGGTGATTTATGCCACCGAGGCGCTGCTGCGAGACATGGACGACAAGGTGTTCACGCAGGTGACGAACGTCGCCCGGCTTCCCGGGATTGTGCAAGCCGCGTATGCCATGCCCGATGCCCATTGGGGCTACGGTTTTCCCATCGGCGGAGTAGCCGCGTTCGACGCCGATCAGGGAGGTGTAGTCTCCGCGGGCGGGGTGGGTTTCGATATTTCCTGCGGCGTGCGCTGCCTGCACACCGGGTTGACCCGGGCCGAGGTGTTGCCCGTGCAGCGGCGTTTGGCCGACACGCTGTTTCGAGACGTGCCGGCGGGCGTCGGCAGCACGGGGGCCATCCGTCTCGACGCCGCCGCCATGGATGCCATGCTCCGCGGGGGAGCGCAATGGGCCGTGGAGCAGGGTTACGGGGAGCCGGAGGATTTGGAGCGGATCGAAGAGCGGGGCTGCATGACCGGGGCCTTGCCGTCCCAGGTGTCCGATCAGGCCAAGCGGCGTCAGCGCGACGAAATGGGAACGCTCGGTTCGGGCAACCACTATCTCGAGGTGCAATACGTCGCGGAGGTGTTCGCGCCGGACATCGCCGGGGCGCTGGGCCTGCACCTCGAAAACGTGGTGGTCAGCATCCATTGCGGGTCGCGCGGGCTGGGACACCAGATCGGCACGGACTACCTGCGGGCGATGGCCATCGAAGCGCAGCGGCATGGCATTCACCTGCCCGATCGCGAATTGGCCTGCGCTCCGCTGCGGTCGCCGCTGGGCGAGGCCTATCTGGGCGCGATGCGGGCCGCCATGAATTGCGCTTTGGCGAACCGGCAGATCATCACGCATCTGGCTCGCCAGGCCTTCGCGGAGGTGTTGCCCGCGGCGCGACTCACGCTGCTGTACGATGTTTCGCACAATACCTGCAAACTGGAAGAGCACGAGGTCGACGGCGCGGTGCGGCGGCTGTTTGTGCACCGCAAGGGGGCCACGCGGGCTTTCGGGCCGGGGCATCCCGATCTTCCGGACGATTTGCAGGCCATTGGCCAACCCGTGTTGATCGGCGGGTCGATGGGCACGGGGTCATACGTGCTGGTGGGAACGCCGTCGGCGAAAACGCTGTCGTTTGGTTCGTCGTGCCATGGGGCCGGGCGGAGCATGAGTCGTCATCAGGCCACGAAACAATGGCGCGGCCGGGAATTGGTCGACCAGCTCGAACGGGAAGGCATTCTGATTCGCAGCCCGTCCTTGCGCGGCGTGGCGGAAGAGGCGCCCGGGGCCTACAAGGACGTCAGCGCCGTGGTCGACGCGGCCGATGCCGCCGGACTGTCGCGCAAGGTCGCGCGCCTCAAACCGCTGGTCTGCATCAAGGGCTGAGCCGACATGCGCGCCGCTGGACAGGCATGCGCACGGCCGCACGGATTGATGCAACGGTGCGCGAACCCCCCCCGCGAACCCGGGGGACGCATCCGCGGACCACACACGGTTTCCTGGGGGCAGCGGACTGCGGCTCCCGGTCCACCGCGGCCAACCCGACCATTGCACCCGGAGGGACTCGAACCCCCAACCCTCGGTTCCGAAGACCGATGCTCTATCCAATTGAGCTACGGATGCGCGGGGTTTATCGAGGGAGACATACTCGGCCAGTCCCGGTGTGTTCGGTTCGCGTCATCCAGACCGGCTTGCCGACCCGGCGACGCGACTGGGGGCGCCGCCGAGCGCGTTTCTTCAGCACATCAGCCCGCGATCCGCGAATTCTAACGCTTTCCCGAACTGGGGTAAATTGTCTCGCGCGAGCGAACTTCCTGATGCCGGGGATGCTCATGATGGGGGTGACGAACCGCGTCGTCCTCCGCGCCCTCACCGCTGACTCCGTTCGGCAGCGCTCGCCGTCGCCACGGTTTTGCCCAGAGTGGCGGCGTAAGCCAGGAACCGCTCGTCCGCGTGAGGAATCGTCGAGCGGAGCCGTGCGGACAATCGCCCCGGGCGGGGATTCTCGCGCAGGGCACGCAAGTAGTCGAGCAACACGCCGCGGGAATCGTCGCTTTCGTGCAGCAAAAAGTGGACCCACGCCCAGGCCTCGAAATAGTCGGCCTTCTGCATCTGCGACACCGATTCAAGCTGTTCCAGGCGGTTCAAATCGGGACGCCATCCATTGGCCAGCAGATGGGACATGCGGGCCACATACTCTCGATTGTAGCCCAGGGGCGGCTCGGCCACTTCAAAATACTCCGCCAACCCTTCGTCGAGCCACAGGGGGACGTCCTTCAGGCAGGCATGGAGCACACCGTGAGTGTATTCGTGCCGCAAATCCTCCTGAATCTTTTCTCCCCAAAACGTGTACACCGCCAGCTCGCGAGCCGTGCCCACAAAATAGGCCCGGCGAGGAGGCAGATGGGGATAGGTTGCTTGCAGGTAATCGGCGTAGCGCTTCTCATCGCCAAACAGGTACACCGTGACGGTTTGCTCCTGGACCGGCAAATCGAGCGTGGTGGAAATGTCTTGGCGCAAACGCTCGAGGTCCACCAACAGGGGATGGCCCTTGGGCAGACGGACGTCGCTTTGGATGAGCAACTGATCGGCACGAATGGAATGCCGTTGCGGCAATCCGGTGGCTGCTCCCGCACCGCGACACCCCCACAGACACGCTGCCGCCAGCAGCAGCCCGGCTGCACACCACCAGCGACGATCTGTGTCGGACGGTACCATGCCAGGTCAATTTCGCTCCGTTGCCGATGTGTGCTGGCAGTGTGTCATCCGCCGGTCAACAAACGATGGACTTCCGCGTCGACGTCTGGTTGCCGTGCTTCAGACCGCCACGCCACCCGCTCGAAATGCCGCAATCCGCAGCAGTTCTCGCCGGGCACGACGAACAGGTCGTCGCTCGTGAGCCGCTCGGTGCTCAACTCCAGGTCGCACATCTGCCGCAAGCCCCGCCGCAGCGTGTGAGCGAGGCGGCTTCGTTCGGAATCAGTCATCGGCCGCTGCAAGCATTCGGCCAGGGAGACGGCACCGGCAGGCTCGCTGTAGAGGACGTAGCCCCAGCGCTGGGCTGGGCACTCCACGAACGCCCAGGGGACGGCGGCGGGAAGACCGCGACGCCGCGCGGCGTGCCCCATTTCCCAGCAGTGCCGGGCCGTGCTCCAGCCGCATGGTCCGCGGGTGCGCGTGGTCACGCGCACCTGGCGCAAGGAAAGCGGTTGCTTCGTGCCCAACTCTGAGCCAGGAGTGGCGACACGCGGGAGAATGGCCGGTACTGTCGGTTCCCTGCCTTGGCCCGCGGCGGCGTGTTGCCATTGTTCCACAAACCCAGTGCCCAAGGCGGCTAATCCGCGGCCGCGGCGCGTCACGACGATCTGGCGGTTACCCCGAGCCCAAACGCGGTCGGCTCGTTCCCAGGCTGCGCGGGCCCTGTCTGCCCAGACATCGTGCCAGTCCGCAAAGGACCGCGGCTCGAACCTGTCGTCGAGGGCGCCGCGGCGGGCGCAGTAGCTCGTCCAAAAGGAGTGCAGGTCGGTCCGGGTAGCCAGCGGGTGCAACGATAGCACCAAACGCAGCAAGTCGTTCCGCGCGGCGGGTGCACTCACACCACCTGAATTAAACCGGAGGCGGTCCAGATCAATCAGCCATGCGCTCCAGCCGGCGGCTTCCGGGCGCACGAGGATGTTCGCGGCATGCAAATCTCCGTGGACGAAACCAGTGCCATGGAGCCGGCCGACAAGGTCTCCCAACGCAGCGGCCAACCGCGACCGATGGGGAAAGTGGAGAGCCTGCGGCAGCGGCAAGTGGACGTCGGGCACCCATGCGGAAAGAGGCTGAACGCCCATCAGGCCGCGGGTGATCAAGCAGCTTTCGACAGGCACCATGAACTGCCGCCGATAGCCGACGGCCACCACCTCCAGGGTAGGCACGCCCCTCGACTGCAACTGCGTCAGGTGCCGCGCTTCGCGGAACGCGGAACGACCAAGCACGCGTTGGCGGAGCCAGGCGACGGCATCAGGGGCGAGGTAGCGTTTCACAAAGTATTCGCCGGTGGTCCCCGCGAGTCGTCCCACCAGGCGTCGCCGGCTGGCCTTGACGATGGTTAACTGGCCCGTGCGTTTCCAGGCCTCCCACGGCAACTCGTCGAAGGTGGAGAACTCCGCCGGCAACTGTTGCGGGTGAAACCAGTGCCAGGCGCCGTGTCGCGATTGCAACCAGGCAGCAACCGCGGAGGCGCGGCGGCCAGCGACTGCCTGCGACAGAGGAACACGAACTGCGGTGAAGTCGCTCGGCTCAGAAACCAGGTTGGCCACAGTCCACCCATCCGTGAGGGCTGTCGGGTCCGCGCAGGCCATTGGGGGCAAACGTGCGAGCGATTTGGGGGGAGCGGGACATTCCCGGTGGCTGCCCACTCTCCCGCCAGGGCGCACGAAGCACCGCGCACCGATCGCGTGATCCTTGCGGTCGGACGGACAATCGTCGCAGAATCTGGCAAACAGGGCAAGACCGGTTAAGCGGGCGCGATGCCAGGATGCCAGGATGCCAGGATGCCAGGATGCCAGGATGCCAGGATGCCAGGATGCCAGGATGCCAGGATGTCAGCATGTCAGCATGCCAGCATGCCAGGATGCCGGTTACCGGCCGGGGATGACGGGGGATGTCCGGTGATGCCAATGGATCTTCGGTGATGCCGGAGCATTTGCGGTGATGCCGGAGGATGTCCAGCGGTGCTGGCGGGTGCCTTTGAGAAGGTTGGCGGAAAATCATCGTTCCTCGCCGCGATCGCTCCTGCTCGCTTGCCCGGCACCAGGGACAGACCGAAAATCAACACGCATTGGGAGTTACTCCACGCATGATCAGCAAATTGTTCGATCTGACCGGCAAGGTTGCGCTCGTGACCGGCGGCAGCAAGGGTCTGGGGTTGGCCATGGCGCGCGGGTTGGCGGCAGCGGGAGCCAACGTGGTGATTTGCAGCCGGCATCCCTCGGAACTGGAAGCCGCGTTGCCCAAAATTCTGGAGGGGACCTCCGCGCAGGGACGATGGTTCGTCGCCGACCTGGCCCGCCGGTCCGATACGGAGCGCTTGGCCCGCGACGCCCTGAGTGCCTTTGGCCGCGTCGACATCCTCATCAATAACGCCGGTAGCAATGTGCCCGAAGAGATCGACCAGATTCGGGATGAACATTGGGACCGGATCCTGGAGTTGAACCTGACGGCGTGCATGGTTTTGACACGGGCGTTGGTACCCGGCATGAAGGCCCGCCGCTGGGGCCGCGTGATTCATATTTCTTCCGTGATGGGGCTGACTTCCAAGGCGGGGCGGAACAGTTATTCGGCCACGAAGGCGGCCCTGATCGGCATGGCCCGCGCCAGTGCCCTCGACTTGGGCCGCTACGGGATTACCGTCAATTGCATTGCGCCTGGCCCCTTTCTGACGGATCTGCCGGCGAGCGTCCTCACGCCCGAGGAGCAGTCGCAGTTTGCCGAACGCACCGCCTTGGGACGTTGGGCCGACCCTCAAGAACTGGTGGGGCCGGCACTTCTGCTGGCCAGTGACGCGGGGAGTTACATCACGGGCACCACCCTGTTGGTGGATGGGGGCGTGCTCTGCAAGTCGTTTTGACGAGCGGGACGTGAACACACCCGTCTGTGACGAGGAGATCGAGAAGCGGATTGGGTCTGCACGTCGTTGTGATGGACGGAACACGAACGTGCGGTATGGCGGCGACCCCTTGCACGTTGCTCCGCGTCTGCCAGTCGGCGGCAGGCACCGACCGGCCGGTCTTTGGGGCAGGTGGGGGGCCAGACGTGTCTCGGCACGGGACTTGTTAAATCTTCATAAACCTGGATTGCCGGTCTGGCAGCGCGCGTGAGGCGCGTTAGGATGATCCGTCAGGTCGCCGGGGACGTTGTGCAGCAAGGAGGCGGTCATGGCGCGCATCTTCTACAGCATGGCGGGCGAGGGGCGGGGTCATGCGGCGCGGGCGCGGACCCTGGTCGAATCGCTGCGGCGGGACCACGAGTTGTGGTTGTTCGCCTCCGATGACGCCTACGACTTTTTAGCGCGGTCTTACGGTCAGAATTCCCCTCATGCGGAAGTTCGGCTGCTGCGCATACCGGGCTTGCGCTACCACTACACCCGCGGCCGGCTCGACCTGTGGAAATCGTTGCGGTCGGGGTTGCAATACGCGGTGCGGGAGATGCCGCGGCTGGTGCGCGCATTTCGCCAGCGGATTGCCGCCGAGCGACCCGACCTGGTGATCTCCGATTTCGAGCCGTCGCTGCCTCGGGCGGCGCGGGCCGAACGGGTGCCTTTGGTGAGCATCGACCATCAACACGTGCTGGCCGCCTACGATCTGTCGATCTTGCCGGCCTCCCTGCGGCGCTATGCGTGGCTGATGAGTTTGGGAGTGCGTCTGTATTACCGCGGCCAGGCGGCCACCATCGTTTCGTCATTCTACACGCCGCCGCTGAAGCGGGGTTGGAAGCACGTGCGTCAAGTGGGACCGCTGATTCGCCCGGAGGTCGCCGCCGCGTGTCCCGTGTCTGGCGACTATCTGCTGTCGTATTTGCGTTCGAACACACCCGACGCCGTGCTCGAAACGTTGTGCACCGCGGGAATGCCGGTGAAGGTGTATGGGTTGGGTGAACGTCCCGAGCGCGGGCCGCTGCGCTTCTACCCGATCCACGAGCAGCACTTCGTCGACGATTTAGCCGGTTGCCGGGCAGTGGTCTGCGCGGCCGGAAATCAATTGTTGAGCGAGGCGCTCTATTTGGGAAAGCCCGTGCTGGCGATTCCCGAGTCGCAGCATCACGAGCAGCTTATCAACGCCCATTTCTTGCAGCACATGGGGGTCGGCCGGTGGACGCTGCTGGAACAGTTCCAGCCGGCCGTGCTGCGGCGGTTTCTGGAGCAACTCGACGAGTTCCGCGAACGCACGGCCTTGCTGTGCGGACGGCTCGACGGCACTCACGAGGCCTTGTCGATTTTGAATGATGTGCTGGCCCAGGCGACCCAGGGCAGGGAAACGGTGCCTTCGGCCAGTGCTGGCGGCTGACGCGGGGCATGGTCTCCGGATGGCAGCCCCGCGGTGCGGAAATCTCCCTCATGCGGCCCGCAGGGTGGTCTGTTGCCGGCGGGCTGCCCATTCGCAGCAGTCGCGGCGGCCTGTGAGGAATCCCCGTTGGGCATAGCGGGACCATTCCTCGACAGACAACAGTTCCCGTGGAGCCTGCCAGACGACGACGGAGGTCGCCGAGCGGCGCTTCCCCGCACACAGGGCACGCCACGTCGACCGGCTGAAAAACGCATCGGGGATGTCCCAGGTCTCGCACGATCCCGGGAAACATCCCAGATGTTTGACCCAGCAGGCTGCGAGATGGCCGGTCTCGACCGCGGGGCGCTGCCACCAAATCAGGTGCGCGAGCGGTTTCAACGTCGCCAAGAGTGATGCCGTTGTCCGCCGGGCTTCCGCGGAAAGCCAGTTCGTGCCGTGACTGGGCAGTGGTTGCACGAACGCCACGTCAAATTGATGCCGCGGAAGCGCCAGTTTTCGGCGTTTATCCCACACGACGACATCGCTGCCGACGAACTGGCGGGAGAAGTGCTCTTCCGCAGCGAAGTTGCCGTCGCTGACGACGGTGACCTCGAAATTCAGCGATTGCAGCCAGCCGGCCACCGCCTGGGGTTGGCTGTCCACAACCAGCGCGGCCGCTCCTGGACGCACGGGCAAGGATGTGAACAGTCGTCGCCAAACGTGACGCGGCATGCCTGCCGGTTCTGGCATGCATGCGGCTGCCCAACTGCCCGGTATCGACGTGCGCATGGCGAACATCTCCGCCCACCGGCGGGGTTTTATGCACGGCGAGCCGAGCGGTCAAGAGGGTTCATGACGCAGCGCGTGGCCTCGTGGCCTGGCGGTCTGACCCGACTGGCCGTCCGGCCGTGTGGCGGCTCGAAGCCGGCACCACTTTCCAAGGCGCGCGGTCGGCCGATTTCGTGAGAGTTTCGTGAGAGTTTCGTGAGAGGGGGCGCGTCGACAGGTCGCGCGCGGATCATGCCAGCGGCCAATTCGCACCCAAAGCTGCGCGCTGGAGCGCGGTCAGGCGGGCAATCGCCGCGCTGGCCAGCGTCAATTGCCGGTCCAACTGCTCGCGAGGAAAAGGAGCCCCCTCGGCCGTCCCCTGGATTTCCACGAACTCTCCCTGGCCGGTCATCACCACGTTCAAGTCGACGGCGGCCTGACTGTCTTCCACGTAATCGAGGTCCACCACCGCGGTTTCACCAAGCATGCCCACGCTGATGGCGGCGATACTCCGCACAATCACGGGACGCTGCGGCGACAACTGGCCCCGGAGAGCGGCCACGGCATCGCACAGCGCCACGAAGCCGCCGGTAATGCTGGCGGTGCGCGTGCCGCCGTCGGCCTCCAACACATCGCAATCGATGGTGATCGTCCGCGGACCCAAGGCCGCCAGGTCGACCGCCTGCCGCAAACTGCGTCCGATCAGCCGCTGGATTTCCGAGGAACGGCTGTCGATTTTCTCCCGTTCCCGCCGCTTACGCGGCACAGTGCTCCCCGGCAGCATGGAATACTCGGCGGTCAACCACCCCGTGGCCGCCGCCGGATCTTCCACGGCCTTCCAGGGAGGCAGCGCGGCGTCAATGCTGGCCGTGCACAACACCGTCGTGCGTCCGGCTTGAATCAGCACGCTGCCGGGAGCCGCACCGGTAAAACGGCGGGTGATGGTCAGCGGGCGCAGATCCGCGGGCTGGCGTCCGTCGTGCCGCACAAACATGAAGGCCTCTCTGGGCGAGGAACACAGACTCTGGAGCGGGTCGCCCGTTCGGCGGCGGCGTCCCCTTCGGCCAGTGGTCGGCAGCCAGTTTGCGGCCGGCAGACCCCAGCCACGTCCACGCGCTAGCCGACTTCCAACGGTTCCCGCCGAAAGGAAACATGGGCCAGCGACAAGCTGCACTCGGCCAATTCCCGATGGAGGTTGAGGACGGCACGGACGGCGGCACAGAGCTTGTCGCGCGCCTCATCCAGAGTGGCCGCGGAGACCAGCGCGCCGGGGATTTCTTCCACAAAGGCCTCGTAACCGTGAGGACCTTCCACGAAGATGGCAGTCACTTGCATGTGGGGCATCCCATGCCGTTGGGGCAGCCGTCGTCAACTCGCCACAACCTACCGTCTCCCGGTCACCATGTCACGTCCAACACCCAGCACAACAAACCCTTGGCCAGGTGCATGCGGTTTTCGGCCTGGAGGAACACAATGCTTTGGGCGCCGTCGAGCACGTCATCCGTCACTTCCTGCCCCCGCTTGGCCGGCAGACAGTGCATGAACTTGGCTCGGGGAGGGGCCAACCGCAACAGCGCGGCATTGACCTGGTACGGTTCAAAGACCTTGCGGCGGGTGGCGTCTTCCGCTTCCTGCCCCATGCTCGTCCAGACATCGGTGTACACGACGTCAGCGTCGGTCAGCGCGCTGCGAAAGTCGGACGTTTGTTCGACCTGCACCCGCGGGAACCGCTGCCGCAGTTCGACCAGAAAATCGTCGGCGATGCGGTAGTCGGCAGGGGCGCAAATCGTCAACGCGACCCCCAACAGGCCGCAGGCCGCCGCCAGCGACGTGGCCACGTTGTTGCCGTCCCCGACGAACACCAGTTTTTTGCCGTGCAGATCGCCCAGCACTTCGCGCATGGTGTACAGGTCGGTCAGTGCCTGGCAGGGGTGGCGCACATCCGATAGTCCATTGATCACCGCGGCCCCGGAAAAACGAATGAACTCGTCGATCAGATGTTGCGAGAACGTGCGCAGCGCGATCACGTCGCTGTAGCTGCCAATCACCCGGGCCACATCTTGCACCGCCTCGCGACCGCCGATCCCCGCCTCGCGGGCCGTCAAAAAGATGCTTCCCCCGCCCAGTTGAATCATGGCGGCATCGAAGCTGAGCCGCGTCCGCAGCGAGGGTTTTTCGAAGACCTGGGTCAAAACCCGGCCGGCCATCAACGGCGGACGCTCGCCGCGGCGCCAGGCGGATTTCAACGCCTCCGTGAGGGCGAAAATCCGATCGACATCGGCCTCGGTCAGGTCCAGCAACGAATTCAGATGACGCATGGTCTACATCCTGGAAGTCTGTCACAGCGACCTCCATGCACCGGTTTCCGCTCCACACAAACATCCGACGCTTGCTTTCCGCGAACCTCGCAGGAAAAACGCCGCGTTCCCCCTGTCCCGTTCGCCATCCAGCAAGCGTCGCCTGGCCCGCAGACGTTTCGCGATCGCGCCGACTCCCGAAAGCGGTGGGCCATCATCCTTTGTCGTCCAGGGGCGGAGCCTTGTGATTCATTCTCCCCACCGCAGCCGCCCGCGTCACGCCGTTTTCGCCAGGTCCCTCAATACCTCGGCGATCACGGAACAACCCTCGTCGACCTCCTCGGGGGTGATGTTCAGGGGCGGCAACAACCGCACCACCGTGTCGTGCGTGGCGTTGATCAGAACGCCGCGCTCCATGCACCGCGCCACCGCCGGCGCCGCGGGCACCGACAGCTCGACGCCAATCATCAAGCCGCGGATGCGGAGCTCGCGGATGATCGGCAGCTCGGCTTGCAGCGCCGTCAAATGCTGCCGGAATCGTTCGGACATCCCCCGGCAGTTCTCCAACAGGCGCTCCTCTTCAATCATCTGGATTGTGGCCAAGCCCGCGGCCATCGCCAAGGGATTGCCCCCGAAAGTGCTGGCGTGCATGCCCGGCCGCAAACTGGGGGCCAGTTCGTCGCGGCAAATCATCGCGCCGCAGGCCACTCCCGCCGCCAGCCCCTTGGCCAGCGTGATCACGTCGGGTTGGATGCCGAACGATTGATAGCCGAACCATTCGCCGGTTCGCCCCATGCATGTCTGCACTTCGTCGAACACGAGCAACAGCCCCCGCTCATCGCACAGCGCGCGCAGACCGCGGAGGAAGTCCAGGCTGGGGATGTTGACGCCGCCTTCTCCCTGCACCGGCTCCAGCAGGATCGCGGCCGTCTCGTCATCGACCAGCGCGAGCACGGCCTGGAGATCGTTGTACGGTGCGTAGCGGAAGCCGGGCAGCAGCGGCCCCACCCCTTCGTGGTACTTGGGTTGCGCCGTGGCCGACAGCCCCCCGTACGTCCGGCCGTGAAAGCCGTTCTCGAACGTGATGATCTTGTAACGCTGAGGGCCGCTGTGCAGCCGCACCAGCTTGATGGCGGCCTCGTTCGCTTCGGCACCGCTGTTGGCGAAAAACGCCTTGCCGAAACTCCGCGTGCACAGGGCTTCCGCGAACAGCCCTTGGGCCTCGGTGTACCAGGTATTCGGCACGTGAATCAGTTGTTCGACCTGCGCCTGGATGGCCTGCACCACCGGACCGGGACAATGCCCCAATATGTTGCAGCCCCAGCCGGGAAACAAATCGAGGTAGCGCTTCCCCTCCGCATCCCAGACAGACGTGCCCTCCCCCCGCACGATGCACACCGGATAGCGGCGATAGTTGGGAATCACGTACTGCTGAAATTTCTCGATCACGGACTGACTGGTAATCGTCGCGGTTGCCCCCATGATGGTCCTCAAATTGTCCAGGTGTCGTTCACTTTCTTGCACGCCGATCGCCGCGGGGTTGCCCCGCTGCTTGCCGCGGAATCGCCGCGGGGTTGACCCGCTGCTTGCCGCGGAATCGCCGCGGGGTCGCCACGGCGGTTGCCATGCTCCACCAGCCCAAGCCCGGTGCTCGCGACGACCGTGGTTCCGGCGTGTTCGGATGACCTGGCTCGGCCGTTCGGGTTCGGCTCACAACACGATCTCGGTGCCGATGCCTTCGTTCGAGTAGACTTCCAACAACACGGAATGCGGAATGCGGGCGTCGATGATGTGCACCTTGCCGACCCCGGCGGCCAAGGCCTCCAGCGCGGCTTCAACCTTGGGCACCATCCCCGCGTCGATGATGCCCTGGGCAATCAATTCCCGGCAGCGGTCCGCCGTCAAATGCCTTTGCAGCGTGGCGGGATCGTGGCGATCGAGGAAGATGCCCGGCACGTCGCTGAGAAACACCAGCTTTTCCGCCTGAATCAACCGCGCGACGGCCGCCGCCGCCGTGTCGGCGTTCACATTCAGCTTGCCCCCCTGCTCATCGAGGGCAATCGAGGGGAGCACGGGAATGCGGCCGCCGCGGCAGGTGGTCAGCAGCAGATCGCGGTCGATCTCGGTGACTTCTCCCACCCGGCCCAGGTCGAGCGGCTCGCCGTTCGGTCCTGGCAAGGTCAACCGCCGGCCCCGCAGGCAATTGATCGTTTGGTAACTCAAGCCGATCGCATCGCCCCCCTGGCGATTGATCTCGTCCACCAGCGCCTGGCAGATGTCCCCTGCCAGCACCTGCGCCACGATTTCCAAGGTGGCGTCGTCGGTGTAGCGCCGGCCCTGCACGAACCGCGGCGGAATCCCCGCCTTCGCCATCGCCGCGTTGATGGCCTTGCCGCCACCGTGCACCAGGATGGGGCGCATGCCTACCGTTTCCATGAAGATCACGTCGGTCAGAAACTGGCGGACAGCTTCCGTTTCCTCCATGGCGCTGCCGCCCAGCTTGATGACCACGTGCCGGTCACGAAACTGGCGAATCCAATGGAGCGCTTCCAACAACACATCCGCCTTGCGGATGGCATCCTCGAGCTGCGGTAGCGAAGACAATCTGGCAACTCCCCGCGCGACCGGCAATGAAATCCTGGATGAGAACCGAAAAAACGCCGACAAACGGCGCCTGATTGTACCCAGAAGCTAGTCTCCCTCGCGCATGTCCTCCGCGACCCCGGCTTCCGCTCGCCGGAACATCTTTCGCGGCCGACAATCCACCGGCCCCAGCCGATGCCCGGTCGATGACCGAACCGAACGATTTTCTCCGCCCGAAAACACAACCGCGGCCCGGTTTACCGAGCCGCGGTCGATTTGCTTCGCCTTCGGTCGGGAAACGGATCAGAGTCCGGGTTCGACGCGAATCACTCCCCCTTTGGGATTGTCTCCCGTGTCTTGACCGGTTCCAAACACCGTGATGTACAACCCGCCGTCCTTGTCGAACGCCAGCGACGTCGGCCGGTCGAGTTGCAGCGGTTTGCCTTCCTTGTCCAGCAACGGCACCTTCTTCGCGGTGCAGGTATCTCCCTCGATGACCAACTCGAACAAGCCCCCCTGGCTGGGATCGACCCAGGCGAAATCGACCGCATACAGCTTGCCCGAGGGGCTGTAGGCCAGGCCGCAGATGTCGTGCAGACCGGTGGCGTATTTTTTGGTGATCGTCCCCTCGCTGTTGTAGAAGGTGAGCAGCGAATCGCCGGGCACGTTGACTTCTCCCCCCTGGCCGATAACCAGGGCGGATTTGTCGGGCGCGACGGTGATGGCGATGGGGGCGTCGACCCCGGTTTGCTCCTTGGTGGCGATGGCCGGCGTCAACGGTCCAGGTTTTCCGTCCTTGATTTCCGCCTTGAGCACCCATCCCTTGGTGTCGTCCCCATTAGACGTCACGTAAATGGCGTCATTCCACACCACGGAGGCATAGAAATTGCCCTCGCCATTGGGGCTTTGATCTCCGGGTGCAATGGGACCAAGGGTGAACTCGGCCGCGTCTTCCTTGGGGATGGTGTTGACCTCGGGGGCCTTGTCGGCGATTTTGTAAACTCGCACCACTTCTTCCCCGTCCTTGCGGCTGCCGTCGCTCACGATCAGCCGGTCGGTGCCCCACATCGTCACCCCCAACGGACCAATGTCGTACATCGGCCCTTTCCCGTAGACATCGCTGGGAAAGCCCTGAACTTCGAGGAAGATTTTGGACGGGCTGCCCGCGGCACCGGGAACATAGCGGAACACTCCCTGTTTCGAGACCACAAACACGTGGCCATTCCCCGCCGTATTCACCGCGACTCCCGTCGGATTGTCGAGGTGAATGATGGCCAGCTTGGTCTTGTGCCCGGCGGGGGCGTCGTCCTTCTTCTCGGCATCGTTCTGCGCCCACAACGGCCCGCCGAGCAGCGCACCTGTCAGGCAGAAACTCCACCACCAACCTTGCATACGTGCCATTCCGCGGATCCTTTTTCGTGAACAGCCGAAAGCATCAACTCCCATGGCTCGCCGCAGTCTACTGCACCCCGCGCACGGATGCAATTTGGGGCGATCACATGCCGAATGGGCTGGAGGGAAGCGCTCGACCGGCTATCGGCAGCGGTTCAGCACGAACTGCCCCTGATCGTTCCGTGAGCAATAGCCGGCCACGAACTGCGCGTCGGTGGCCGACGCATTGTAGGAAAAAGTCCCCATGATTGGTCCCAGGCGGTGACTCCCACTCAACAGCACGCGGTCTCCCTCGTGGCCGGTGACCGTCAGCACCGCCGTATAGCTGAACGGCAACAGCCGAAAGTAGCGGCCGCGAAAGTGGACCCGGTAATGGTGGTCGTCCAAGCGGCAGAAGGTCGCCGTCATCGGGCCATGATGCCCGTTGGTTGTACTGCACCAACTGCCCGTCCAGTCTCCCGAAAGATCTGGAACGGAAGCCGTGACCACCGGTCCCGAGGACGATGCCTGGCCCGCGGCGACTTCCTGTGGAGCCGCGGAATCGTCCGCGGTGGTGCTTTGCGCAACGGCAGGAAGGGCGGACAGACCAATGACCCAAGCGACTCCCCAGCAGCGAATCAGCACGAGCATGCGTCACTCCGACAATTTGTGAAAATCCACCTGTCTGGCGGGCGGCTTCCGCCACTATTGGCTTCTTTGGATGCAAACACTGGCAATCCCGGAAGCAGCCAACAGCCATATAGTGTGGTCGGCTTCCACGCGGCGGCAAGTCTGCGCGGCCTCCTCGCCAGCCGCGCGGTGACGCGGCCGCACGGCCAGGGGGAATCATGCCCCTAGAACGGCCTGGAGGAAGTCCGCCGCAGGAAGCGCGCACTCCGCGATGGCACAGGAAGTGCACACTCCGCGATGTCACCTGTGCTCCTGGGCTCCGCTCGAAGGGGCTTCCTCGGGCAGCCAATGCCCCAGTTTGTCTCGCTTGGTGTCCAAATAGCGTCGGCGGGTCTCTTCTGGCGGCGCGATGATCGGCACCTGTTCCACCAGCCGCAAGTCAAAGCCCGGAAAGGCGTTGATCTTCCGCGGATTGTTGGTCAGCAGCCGCACCGCCGAAAGCCCCAGATCCTTGAGGATCTGCAAACCGATGCCGTAATCCCGCGAATCGGCCTTGAAGCCCAAGCGGTGATTGGCTTCCACGGTATCGAAGCCCTGGTCCTGCAACTGATACGCTTTCAATTTGGCGAGCAGACCGATGCCGCGGCCTTCCTGGGGCAGATACACCACGGCTCCCACTCCCTCGCGGCAGATCATCTGCATGGCGAGGTGCAACTGGTCGCCGCAGTCGCACCGCAGGGAATCGAGCACGTCTCCCGTGAAGCACGAGGAGTGCATCCGCACCAGCGGCGCCGGCACGGACGTCAGGTCGCCCCAGACGAGCGCCACCGGCTGCTGTTCCTCGTGCAGCACGCTGTAACCGATGACGCGGATGTCGCCATACCGCCGCGTGGGAACTTGCACCTCGACCTCGCGACGAATCAACTGCTCCCGCTGCCGCCGATAGCGAATGATCTGCTCGATGGAGATCAGCGGAAGATGGTGACGTTCCGCGAGGGCCTTCAGTTCCTCGAAGCCCGCCATCCCCCGACCAGTTTCGCTGCAAATTTCGATCAAGGCCCCCACGGGGGTCATCCCGGCTATCCGCAACAAATCGACCGTGGCCTCGGTATGACCGGCCCGGCGGAGCACGCCCCCCTCCTTAGCGAGCAGCGGATGAATGTGCCCCGGCCGCACGAAGTCCCGGGCCGTGCTCGTGGGATCGCTCATCGCCAGAATCGTTTTCGCCCGGTTGTCCGCGGCCACCCCGGAACCACTGTCACGATGATCCACCGGCGTCAAAAACGCCGTCCGATTCGGCGAGGTATTCCGTTCGCTGTCGACAATGGGGGTTAATCCCAGGCGATCGGCGACATCATGCAGCAGCGAAACACAGAGTTCGCCCATGCCGTGCCGCAGCATGAAGTACACCGTCTCCGGCGTGATTTTCTCCGCCGCGCACACGAAATCCCCCTCGTTTTCACGTTCTTCCGCATCGACCACAATGACGAGGCGGCCTGCGCGGAGGGCGGCGATTGCTTCCTCCAACGTACTGAATCCGGGGGACGTCTCGAGCATCAAAGTTCCTTCTCTCGGGCCAGCCTGGTGCACAGCGGAATTTTAGTTTAGCAGATCGTGCGGAACACCGCGGGGAACCGGGGCAGGCGAAACGCGATCGCGCCACCCACACCACGGCGGGTGCCGGTCCAAGACACCGATCGTGGCGGCAATCCACCCACTGCTGGTGAAGTGAACCCCTTGGCTCAGAGGTATCTTATAGGCTGGCAACGGCTTATGACCACATTAGGGAAATCGCCGGCATGTCCAGAGGCGATGGCCGTTGACAGCCAACGTCACGATGGCCGATGATGCCAGCGTTGATCACGGAAGCCACCCTCCGGGCGTTTCGAGGACGGTGCGTCCCAACACCGCCCAGTTCGGCTCGCTTCCCCTGGGAATCAGCGCCCTGGCATCGCATCAGGCAGCGGTACTGGCATGGGGCAGCGGTAGTGGCATCAGGCAGCGGTACTGGGACGAAGGAAGATCGCACAGCAGGGATTCGCTGTGGGAACCACGACGTTCCGGTGGATCGTCGCGAGTCAAACTTGATCGTCGCAAGGAAAACGTCTATTGTGGACTGGTTGATCCACAATTTCCAGGAGGGCGTATGGGCCGCTTGTTTCCGTCATTCGTCGTCGGCGGGCTGTGGGCGTTGTGGAGCGGTTCGGCAGCCGTGATCGCACAAGATGATTACGACCATCCGCCCATTTCCTATGCCCACTCCCAGCCGGACAATGCCGTGTCGCGGTTGGAAAACCGCCTGAAGACCGGGGAGGTGGTTCTCGCATACGAAGAGCCTTGGGGTTATCTCCGCTCGCTGCTTGCGGCGCTCGACATTCCGGTGTCGAGCCAGACGTTGGTGTACTCCAAGACGAGCTTGCAACGTCACCGCATCAGTCCGCGCACGCCGCGGGCCATCTTCTTCAACGACGAGGTGTACCTCGGCTACTGCAAGAACGGAGATGTGCTGGAGATTTCCGTCGCCGATGGCGCACTGGGGACGGTCTTCTACACGGTTGATCAGCGCGACCGCTCGGCGGCCGCGTTCCGCCGCCAGAACGACAATTGCCTCCTGTGCCACGCGGGCGGACAAACCCGCGGCGTGCCCGGCCACTTGTTTCGCTCGCTGTACGTGGACAAGCACGGGCATCCATTATTGGCCTCGGGTTCGTTTCGGGTCGATCACACCAGTCCGATCGCCCAGCGCTGGGGAGGCTGGTATGTGACGGGCACGCATGGCGACCAGAAGCATTTGGGGAATCAGATTTTTTCCGGACGGGACGCCGCCGAGGCCGGCATCGACCCCACTGGGCTGAATGTGACCGATCTCTCCCAGCGGTTCGACAGTTCGGCCTACCTGTCCGACGACAGCGATCTGGTGGCGCTGATGGTCCTGGGACATCAGGCGGCGGGGCACAACGTGCTGACCAAGGCCTTATTCAGCACGAAGACGGCCCTGTATCGGGAGGCGGCACTGAATCGCGAGTTGGGAGAACCCGCCGACCATCGCTGGGACAGCACGAACACCGTGCTGAATAGTTCCGCGGAAGCATTGTTAAAGTATTTTCTGTTCAGCGGCGAGGCCGCGTTGCAGGCGCCGATGGAAGGCACCACCGCATTCGCCCGGGAGTTCACCGCCCAAGGACCGCGCGATCGTCACGGCCGTTCCCTGCGGGAATTCGATCTGACCACGCGGCTGTTTCGTTACCCGTGCAGCTATTTGGTGTATTCCGAGAGTTTCGACCGTCTGCCCGCGGAATTGCGTGAACGCTTCTGGACACGGATGAATGCGGTCCTCTCGGGGGCGGATACCAGTCCCGATTTCGCCCACCTGACGGCGACCGATCGCGCGGCGCTGCGGGAGATTCTGTGCGACACGAAACCGGAAGCGGCGGCATTTCTGAGCGAAGCGGCTCCCACCGTTTCTCGGCGGTAGCAAAACTGGCGGCTAGGGCGGTGCCCGCGCGACGCCGACGATCGGGCGGCTCTAACCGGTGCGTGCGGCAGCCCTTGCTTTCGACGGGTCGCGCTTACAGTGGGCGGCCCGTGGTTCAGTGACACTCGGGGACGAGCGGACCGGCGAGTTCCTCAAGGAAGAACAACCGCCCCGGTTGAGTGGGCATGTAAGAGGAAGGGATCCACATCGTGGGGGGGTGGCGCAAGGTCATCCACAATGACAACCCCTGCCACATCATGCCCCGTCCGAACGTCCCATCCGCGCCGCCGATGATGCGATCGGCCCCCAAGAACAAACCTGGTCCGATGGTGTTGGCGTAGGCCGGCACCAAGGTGGTTCGGCTTTTGAAGCTGGTGAGGGCGTTCTGCTCGATGGTCAAGGGGTGCAGCTTCGCGCCCAGGCGATGCGTTTGCCTCCGCCACTCGCTTTCCGACGCGAATTCCGCGGCGAAGTGCGGCTCCCAAAAGGCGATATGGCACACCCGTCCGATGCCGAACATCACCACCAGTTTGCCCCCTTTGGACCGCAGTTCTCCGATGCGGTCGGCGTAGGTGGGCAGCAGTTTCTTGGTGGCGAAGTAGCGTTGCTTGCGGGGCACTGTCAGCTTGCCCAAGGGACCGTAGAAAGCCTGTTCCATGGCGAACTGAAAGGCCCCCGGGTTGCTGGGAGGCAGCGTGTTGCCGACCGCGTCGCTCCATTCATCCATGTTGAAGCCATGAACGTGATCGCACGGCACTTTCCATTCCGTGAGAAAGTAGACGGCCCAGCGGTACATGCCCATGGGCCCCACGGGCAGAATCAAAGCCAGGGGCTGCCCGGCGTCGCGGGCCTGCTTGATGGTCAGCGCCATCTCGTGGCCCAGGAACGTGTCGAAGTCGGACAGGGAGGCGCAGGGGACGGGCTGAAAGTGCTTGTGCCACCACGGTTGCCGCTGAGTGATGGCAGCCGGATCCTCGTCCACGCAGGCGTCGATCTGTTTCAAGTTCCAGCCGGCGGGAAAGAAGCCTTCCATCAGCGAGCCAGACAACGTGCTGAGCAAATCCATGGGCCGGTGTTCCGTAGGGGGGACAAGTTTCGGGGCGAAGCAGTCTGCGCGAGCGGCTCGGCGGTTGTGTTGCCAGTGTCCGATTCTTACCACATTCGGGCACGGCGGAGAATCGACCCCGATCGGTTCGCCACCTATAATGGCCGCCGTTTGGGACATGGACCCTGATGTCCGCCGTTTGCAACGTGCCGCACGCCCTCGCCGCTCGCCTGGTTGACCGCGATGTCCGCAGAAGTTTCCGTCCGCGAAATCCGCTTCACCACGGCCATGCCTTGGTTGCGGCTGGGGCAGGCGTGGGGTTGTGCGCTGGCTCCGCAGCAGGTGGTGCTGGCCCTGGCGGCGGTGTTGGTGTTGAGCGGGATCGACGGGTTGCTGAGGGTCGAAAGCGCGGTGCCGGAATTTCGCTCCTGGGCGAACCTGGAGGCCGCCATTCCCACGGCGGCAGGACCGCTGGTCGATGTGATGGATCGGGGTCGACGATTCCTTAAGAGCGCTCCCGGGGGATGGCGGCAGGGTGTGGCGGCGGCAGCGGCGTTTGTGGTGTGGTCGGCGGCGGGTGTGGCGCTGTCACGGTGCACGGCGATCCAATTCGGCCGCGACGAGAATCCGTCGCTCAAGGCGGCGGTGGCATCCGCGGTGAACCGTGTCGGGGCGGCGACGAGCGCGCCCCTCATTCCGCTGGGTTTCTCCGGGGTGTTGTGCGTGTTGATCGCCCTGCTGGCGACCCCGGGGTGGATTCCCGCGTTCGGATGGGTCTGGCTGGGGCTGACGGGTCCGTTGCTGTGCGTCTTGGGGGCAACGGCCGCGTTCGTGGGGCTTGCGGCGCCCGTGTTGTGGCCGCTGATGGTGGCGGCTTGCGCCGCCGACGACAGCGACGCCTTCGACGCCTTCAGCCGGGCCTTCAGCCTGGTGACATCGCGCGTGTGGTCGACCTTGACACTGCTGGGGTTGTGCCTGCTCAAAGGCTGGCTGAGCGCCGTGCTGTTGAGTCTTTTGGCCTCGGCGACGGTGGCCGTTGCCGGGTGGAGCGTCGGTTGGCTGGGGAACGAGGCCGTGGCGACCTGGAGCGCCGTCCAGGTGGAGTGGTGGTCGCACCTGGCCGTGCGGGGGGTGATGGCGAGCTTGTTCTGGACCCTCGCCACGATTGTGTATTTGTTCTTGCGGGAGGTGGTCGACGGCGTGCCGGTGCACCGTCTGGCCGGCTCTGAGGAAACACCACGACCTCGGGATCCCTATCCGGTGGTGGGCCTGGCGGCGGTCTCCCCCTCTCCTCCGGCCGATGGCCCGTGAGCGGTTCCCGCGCGGGGGTGGTGCCTGTCGCCGGGCCGGAGCAACGGCATAGTGATTGCGGACTTCGACGGCATGTGTCGGCGAAGGTTCAACGACGTGTGTTGACCAGGTTCGATCGCGGGTCGTGGTGGAGTACGATCCCGTGGTTTGCCGTGCCATTCTTGAGTAGAGAGGCAGCAAGATGCGCAGTTTGTTGATTGCCTGGTGCGCGTTGTGTGGTGGCGTGGCCGCCGAACTTCGGGCCGCGGACCCCTGGCTGGAATTATCCGGCGCGAACGGTCCTGGCCAGGGAAAGCACATTGTGTTCGTCAGCGGCGATGAAGAATACCGCTCGGAAGAGGCGCTGCCGCAGCTTGCCAAAATCCTCGCCAAACATCACGGTTTTCGGTGCACGGTGCTGTTCGCCATCGATCCGGCCACCGGGGAGATCAATCCCAACTACACGCGGAACATTCCCGGTTTGGAGAAATTGGCCACGGCCGATTTGATGGTCGTGTTCGTGCGGTTTCGGGATTTGCCCGACGAGCAAATGCAGCACTTCGTCGAGTACGTGGAGTCCGGGCGGCCCATCATCGGCCTGCGGACCGCCACGCATGCCTTCAACAATCCCGGCAGTCCCAAATTCGCCCGCTACCATTGGCAAAGCAAGGTGCAGGGCTACGAACAGGGGTTCGGGCGTCAAGTGCTGGGTGAAACCTGGATCAGCCATCACGGACACCACGGCAAGGAGAGCACCCGCGGCATCCCCGCCCCGGGACAGGAAGGGCACCCCATCCTGAAAGGCATCGCCTCCGGCGACATCTGGGGGCCAACCGACGTCTACGGCGTGCGGCTGCCTTTGCCCGGCGATTGCCAACCCATCGTGTTGGGCCAGGTGCTCAGCGGCATGAACAAGGACGATCCCCCCGTCAGCGGCCCGAAAAACGATCCGATGATGCCCATCGCCTGGACCAAAACCTACACCGGAGCCAAGGGAAAAACCGCCCGCGTGTTCACCACCACCATGGGCGCCGCGACAGACCTCGTGGCCGAGGGAACACGGCGGATGCTGGTGAATGCCTGCTACTGGGCGCTCGGCATGGAAAGCCAGATTCCCGATCGATCGAACGTGGAACTTGTCGGCAAGTTCGATCCGCTCCCCTTCCGCTTCGACGGCTATCGCCGCGGTGTAAAACCCGCCGACTTGCTGACAGACTAAGCGCCGACGGACAGAACCCCGGAGGCTCACCAACAGCGACGCGGTGTCGGCGCGGGCAGCCGGATGTGTCCGCTGGCGGAAAGCCCTGCGGCAGCCCGCGCGGTACTGTCCGTCGACCGGCGGAAGTCGCGCGGCGCGGTTGATGCTCGTTCCGCCAGGCGGCGCGTGGGGGCGCTGTGGCGGCGCGTGCTGCCGACTGGGCAGCGGAGGGGCCATCCGCTCGGCCGGCACGTTTTGCCGGGCGACGACTGGCATCCCAGTTGCGTCCTTGTGGCAGTCAACACGGAATACGAGTGCTGGTCTGTCGATTGGACGCGATAAGGCGGTTCGTTTGGACGAAAACTGGCCAGGTGGTCGAATCGTGACCGCACGTAACGCACGTGATCAAGGGGAGGAGCATGGCTGCTCGCTGGATTCGTCGCTTCGCCGAGATTTCATTGAAGGATGTTCCTCTGGTCGGCGGCAAAAACGCGTCGCTGGGGGAAATGGTGCGGTCGTTGGGTTCGCGGGGCGTGCGGGTGCCCGACGGCTTTGCGATTACGGCGGAAGCGTATTGGCACTTCCTGAATTCCAGCGGCGTCGCCGGCAAGATTCGCGAGTTGGTCGCCCAACTGCATCCCGAGGATGTGGCGAGTCTGCGAGCCTGTGGACAGGCGATTCGCCAAACCATTTTGGCTGCCGAACTGCCGGCCGATTTGCAGGCGGAAATCATCTCCGCTTATGAGGAGTTGAGCGGCGGTCGGGAGCGGTCCATCGACGTGGCCGTGCGGAGCAGCGCCACCGCCGAAGACCTTCCCGACGCCAGTTTCGCGGGGCAGCAGGAAACCTACCTGAACGTGGAAGGGCGTTTGCCCCTGCTGGACACCTGCAAGCGCTGTTTCGCCTCCTTGTTTACCGATCGGGCCATTTCCTACCGGCAGCACAAAGGGTTCGACCATCTGAAAATCGGCCTGTCGATCGGCGTGCAACGCATGGTGCGCTCGGACCTCGCCTGCTCGGGGGTGATGTTTTCGATCGACACCGAAACGGGCTTCCGCCATGCCGTGTTGATCAACGCGGCCTATGGATTGGGCGAAAACGTGGTGCAGGGCGCGGTGAATCCCGATGAATATGTGGTGTTCAAGCCGACGTTGCAGCTCGGCTATCGGCCGATCCTTCAGAAGCGGTTGGGAAACAAGGAATTCAAGCTGATTTACGATGTCGGCGGCAGCCGCATGACCCGCAATGTGCCCGTGCCGCCCGAGGCCCGCGCTCGCTTTGCCCTTGCCGACGAGGAAATTCTGACGCTGGCCCGCTGGGCGTGCGTCATCGAGGAGCATTACTCGCAACAGCGCGGCGAACCGACGCCCATGGACATGGAATGGGCCAAGGATGGACTGAGCGGCGATTTGTGGATCGTCCAGGCCCGGCCGGAAACCGTGCACTCGCAAAAAGACGCGCTAGTTCAGGAAACGTACGTCCTCGAGGAGCGCGGTCCCGTGCTCGTTCGAGGCCGCAGCGTCGGGGAAAAAATCGGCCAGGGGCCGGTGCATGTGATCACGCATCCGCGGCATTTGGAGGAATTTCGTCCTGGCGAAGTCCTGGTCACCGACAAAACCGACCCCGACTGGGAACCCACCATGAAACAGGCCGCCGCCATCGTCACCAATCGGGGCGGCCGCACCTGTCATGCGGCCATCGTCAGCCGTGAACTCGGCCTGCCGGCGGTGGTGGGGACGGAAAACGGCACGGAGATGCTGCGCGATGGACAACTCGTGACGGTCTCCTGCGCGGAGGGGGACGAGGGGCGCGTCTATTCCGGCCTGTGCAAGTTCCACATCGAACGGGTCGACCTGCGCGATTTGCCGCGGCCGCGCACGAAAATCATGCTCAACGTGGGCAATCCGGAAGAGGCGTTCCGGCTGTCCTTTCTGCCGCACGACGGCGTGGGGCTGGCCCGGGAAGAATTCATCATCACCAGCTCCATCAAGGTCCATCCGCAGGCCTTGCTCGATTACGATCGGCTGACCGATCCCGCGGTGAAGCGGGACATCGACCGCTTGACGGCGGGATATGCCGACAAACCGCAATTCTTCGTCGAAAAGCTGGCGCAGGGAGTGGGCATGATCGCGGCGGCCTTCTACCCCAAGGACGTGATCGTGCGGCTCAGCGATTTCAAGACGAATGAATACGCGGGGCTGATTGGGGGCGCCGCCTACGAACCGGCGGAAGAAAATCCGATGATCGGTTTTCGCGGCGCCTCGCGGTACTACCATGAACGCTATCGCGGCGCCTTCGCACTGGAATGCCAGGCCATGAAGCGGGTTCGTGACGAAATGGGCCTGCGGAACCTGAAGCTCATGATCCCCTTTTGCCGCACCGTGGAGGAAGGCCGCCAGGTGCTGGCCGAAATGGCCCGACACGGGTTGGTGCGCGGCGAAAACGGCCTGGAAGTGTACGTGATGTGCGAAATCCCCAGCAATGTGATTCTCGCCGAACGCTTCGCCGAGTTGTTCGATGGCTTCTCCATCGGCTCCAACGACCTCACGCAACTCGTGTTGGGGGTGGATCGCGATTCGGAAATCGTGGCCCACGTGTTCGACGAGCGCAACGACGCCGTGAAAACCCTGATCGCCGAGGTGATCCGCAAAGCGCATCGAGCGGGACGCAAAATCGGCATTTGCGGACAGGCCCCCAGCGACTATCCCGAGTTTGCCCAGTTTCTGGTGGAGCACGGCATCGACAGCATCTCCCTCAATCCGGACTCGGTCTTGCGCACGATCCCCAAAATTCTCGAAGCCGAACGCCGCGTAGCCGAACGTCAATCGGCCGGCAGTTAGCGAGCCAGCACTCCCGCGCCGACCGAGGCACGACGTCCTGCGGGCGCGCGGGAGCGCGGCAAGCGGCAAGCGGTCGAATCCTTGGTCCCTGAAAAAGTCCATGTCTTCTGAAACCTGAAGAAGTCCTTGTCTTGTGAAAGTGGAAGGAGCACAGCATGCATCGGTGGGCACAATTTTCATCGCGGACGGTCATTCTGTGGGGCGCGGGTTGCTTGCTGGCCGCGGCGTGCGGCACGGCCTGGTGGCCGAGCTCGCCGCTCGCCGCTCAGGACGAGGAGACGCTCAGCGCGTTCATGCGGAGAAAGCTCGATTCCTCGTCGAAGGTCTTGGAAGGGCTGACCACGGAAGATGCCGAGCTGATCCGCGAGGGGGCGGCCGCGCTGCTGGAAATGAGCAAAGCGGCCCGCTGGAACGTATTGCTCGATGAAGATTATCGGGAGTTCAATCGGGAGTTTCGCGCGGCGGTGCGCAAACTCGACGAAGCGGCCGAAAAAGAGAATTTCGACAATGCCACGCTGCAATGGTTCGACGCCGTGAAGGCCTGCGTGGAATGTCACAAGTACGTCCGCAGCCAGCGGGTGGCCACCAAAAAATAAACGCCGTCCAAACCTGCGGAAAAAGGCGAAGGCACACCCCCCCGTTGGGCCTGGGCGGCGGTCCACCCTGCGGCACTTGGCGCCTGGCACCTGGCGGGCAACGCGAACAGGGGAGCGAGTCCGTGCCCGTGGTGCGGCAACGTTCCGGCATTTTCTGCCGGTTTCCTCTTGATCGATTGCTCGGAACGGAGTATTCATCCCCCCCCCGGCGGAGCCGGTCACCGTCGGCGAATCAGAGACGCATTAGGGGGGGCCGATCGTGCGGCGCCGTGTGTGGGTTGTGGGCGGGCTCTGTGCAGCGATGCTTGGGGGGGAACTCGCTGCGCAGCCCACTGCCCCGGCGGAATCGCAGCCTCCCGCAACCATGCCCCCCAAACTCCGTTTGCCAGCGCGTTCGACGCCGGATGGAACTTCCGCCGCTCCGCCGCAGAGCTTGACCCCCCACGTGTCGGTGTGGGGGACGGTTGCCGCCCTGGCGATCCTGGGCGTGGGGCTGACGGTGATCGCCCAATTGCTCCGCCGGCATGGTCCGGCCGGACTGCGCACACTCCCTACGGATGCCGTCGAGCCGCTCGGCCAACGGTTCCTCAGTCGCGGCGTGACGGTCCATCTGTTGCGCTGCGGCTCGCGGGTGTTGTTGGTGGCGGTTGGCCCGGATGGCGCGCGGACCCTGACGGAAATCTGCGACCCCGTGGAGGTCGATCTGCTCACGGGGGCCTGCCGGCAGCGAAACGCCGAGCAGCCGTCGTTCGCCCACGTCTTTCGTCGCACGCAAGCCGCCGCCGAGAAACCGTCCGCCGTTCCACGGGAGCGAGTGCTGGTGACGGAGGTCGACGGTGTCTAACTCTGACGTGACCCGCCTCGGTCGGTTCGCCGCGAACCGTGCCCTCCAGCGCGGACTTCTGCTGGGATGGCTCGCGCTGCTGTGGCTGGCGGTCACGGCTCCGCCCGCGGCCGGGCAAAGTACGGGCATCAGTCGCGCGAATCGATCGGCTCTCGTCTCCGAGCCTGGGGCACAACCGCCGGCGGAAGTTCCGCCCCCACGGGCCGCTCCGGCCCCGCTCCCGGAGCTCGATCCGCAGCAATGGACCTCGCCGCAGGGTCTGACCGCCTCGCTCAAAGTGCTGTTGATGCTGACGGTGCTTACCTTGGCGCCGTCCATCCTCATCATGACGACGTGCTTCATCCGCTTCATCGTGGTGTTGAGCCTGCTGCGGCAAGCCTTGGGAACGCAGCAACTGCCGCCCAACCAGGTGGTGGTGTCGTTGTGCCTGTTTCTGACCGCGATGGTGATGTGGCCCGTGTGGCGGGAATCCTATGAACAAGGAGTGCGCCCCTACACGGCGCCGCTGCCGGGAGAGCCGCCGCTGGACGAACTGACGGCGTTCGAGCGCGCCGTGCAGCCGATGCGCCGCTTCATGGCGGAACAAATCGATCGCGCCGACAACGCCGACGCCGTGTGGATGTTTCTCGATTTTCAGCGCGCGGCCGGTGCCGCGGCGGACGCCGCCGATGCCGGCGCGCCGCAAAATTATGATGATTTGCCGTTATCGGTCCTTGTCCCGGCCTATATGCTTAGCGAGCTGAAGGTCTCTTTCATCATAGGATTTCAAATCTATCTTCCGTTTCTGGTCATCGACCTCGCGGTTTCCGCCTTGTTGATCAGCATGGGCATGATGATGCTGCCGCCGGTCTTGATTTCCCTGCCGCTCAAGCTGTTGATGTTCGTGCTGATCGACGGCTGGTTCCTGACCGTAGGCATGCTTCTGGAGAGCGTGCGGCCGCTGAGCGGCTGAGGACGCCGCAGCGGCGCATGGAGTTGCCGTCACCTAAACCCGCAGGCCGCCATGTCCACCACGACCGCGATCGAACTGTCCCAGCAGGCCGTCCTCACGGCGTTTCTGCTGTGCTTGCCGACCTTGGCGGCGGCCCTGGTGGTGGGACTGCTGGTCAGCATTGGTCAGGCGGTCACGCAATTGCAGGATCAGACTTTGAGCTTTTTACCCAAGTTGGCCGCCATGGTGCTGGTCATGCTGTACACCTTGCCCTGGACCTTGCACTGGTTGATCGAGTACGCCACGCATGTCATTCGCAGCATTCCCACGGCCATGTGACCGGCCGCGCGGCGGTGACGAGAGGGACGCTGGAGTTAGTCCCAAACGGCAGGCTGTGTGCACAAAGAGGCACGTCGGCGCGGGATCTTATGGAATTCTCATCGCTCTTGGGGCTTGATCCCTTTGTGCCGCTTGGATACGGCCGGTGGCTCGACGCCGCGCACACGGAAATCGCCCGGTTCGGCCTGGTGGCGGTGCGCTTCAGCGGCCTGATGATCTTCGGCCCGCTGTTCGGACCGACGGGTATTCCGTTCAACGTGCGGGCCTTGCTGGCGCTGGCCTTGGCGGTGATGATCACACCGGTCTTGCCGCGCCACGCGGGGCGCGGTTTCGACCAGCTCGATCAGAATCGCGATGGCTGGCTGACGATCGAGGAAGTGCCCCCCGGCTTGCATCAGCGGTTTCAAGCGGTGGCCTTGGCGGCGCATCGTCGACCGGAGGCGGGCCTGCGGCGCGACGAATATGCGGCCTTGTCGCCCGCCCCGCTGCCCAGCACGTGGACGGGCTATGTGGTCGTGGCGGGTGGGGAATTGTTGCTGGGATTGGTGCTGGGACTCGGGGCTTATGTGGTGCTATCTGGATTGCAAATCGCCGGGCAGATCATCGATCAACAGGCGGGTTTCAGCCTGGGAGAAGTCCTCAATCCCGACTTTGACGGCAGCGGCTCGGTCACCGGCCAATCGTTGATGCTGCTGGGAACGACGCTGTTTCTGCTGCTGGGGCCTTTCGGAGGCCATCTGCTATTGCTAAAAGCCTTATTGCAAACGTTCGAGACGCTGCCGGTCGGCGAGGCCTTCGTTTCATTGTCGGCCCTGGAATTGGTCGCGGGCCTGGTGCAGGAGGCCTTTTTGTTAGGTGTGCGGGTGGCGGCCCCGCTGGTGGTGATGATGACGCTGATCGACGTCACGCTGGGTTTCCTGGGGCATTCGGTGCCGCAGGTCAACATCCAGGCCGTCGGCTTTGCGACCCGCGCCGGTTTGTGTCTGTTCGTGCTGGTGAGTTTGCTGTCGGGGACGGGCGAGGCGGTGGCCCAGGCGTTGCCGGGGGCGCTGGCCGCCGTGCGCGACGCCCTGGTGTTTCCCGCGGAATCGTGGTAACCGGGGGTTCCTGACGGGAGGGGGCGAGGCCGCGCGGCCCGCACGCACATGGCCAGCGATGAGTTTGGCGAAAAGACCGAACAACCCACCGAACGCCGGCGGATGCAGGCGCGCGAGCAGGGGAACATCGCCCGCAGCACCGACGTCACGGCGACGGCCGTGCTTCTGGCCGCCGCGGGAGCGCTGTACTTTGTCGGCCCCATCTCCGGCGAGGCCTTGGTGCGACTGTTACGGGCGACGTTGTCGAGCGAGCCGCGGTCGACCCTCGACGTGCCAGCGGTCGGTCAGTTGGCCTGGAGCGTGGCCGGGGCGTGGGCCAACGTGGTGGTGCCGCTGATGGGACTGGTGTTTCTGGGAAGTCTGGCCATCAATCTGCTCCAGACGGGCTTCTTGTGGGCGCCGGAAGTCTTGCAGCCGCAGTGGAGTCGCTTGAATCCCATCCAGGGATTGAAGCGGCTGTTTTCGCTGTCGTCTCTGGTGCGGTTGGCTGGCAGCTCGCTGAAGATCCTGGCGGTCGCCGCCGTCAGCTATCTCTACCTCAGCGCTCACCGCGCGGAATTCCTGTCCCTCGCGCAGCACGACGCGGCCTTGCTGCTGGCCATTGCGGGGCGATGCCTCGTGGAACTGGCGTTCTACCTGGCCCTCACCCTGGCGGGGCTGGCCTTGCTCGACTACGGCTACCAGTTCTGGCAGTACGAGCAGGAACTGAAAATGACGCGGCAGGAACTGCGGGAAGAACTGAAGGAGATGGATGGCAACCCGCTGGTCCGGCAGCGCCGCCGCGAGGCACATCGCAAACTGGTCGAGGGCCGCCGGCTGTCGGACGTGAAAACCGCCGACGTCGTGATCACCAATCCCACGCACATTGCCGTCGCCGTCAAGTACGATCCCGAGGAGATGCCCGCCCCGACGGTGGTCGCCAAAGGGATGGGGGAACTGGCGAACCAAATCCGCCGCCTGGCGGTGGAGCACGGCATTCCCATCATCGAGCGCAAACCGCTGGCTCAGGCGTTGTATCGTCAGGTCAAGGTGGGACAGCCGATCCCCGTGGAAATGTACGAGGTGTTCGTGGAAATCCTGGCCTACGTCTACCGCCTCACGGGCAAGAAGCCGAAACTCAACGGCGGTTGACGCGCCGCCGCGGATTCGGCTCCGTTCCCGTCCGCCGCCGAAACGGGTAGAACCACACCCCATACGGCAGAAAGCGGACCTCGAGCGGCTTCCGCAGACGGCGCGGATTGGCCAGCACCCACGCATAGCGCTGGTCCAGCCACTCGGCCGGAACGAGCGAAGGCCCGGCATCGGCGGCGGTGCATGGCCGCGAATCGACGATGTCGACCGTTCCCACCAGCACTCCTTTCGGCAAACGGTCGACATCGATCGCATGGAAGCGAGCCGTCTGGCGGGCCGCGTCCATTGTCGAAGGCCGTTTCGAAGTGTACACGTACACTGTGCCCCGAATGTGGGTCGGCTGGGAACGGATTTCGATGGTTTTCAGGCCGCGCAAAATGAATTCGGCCCAAGGTTGCTGAATGCCCAACGCAATCAACGTGGGGTCGGGATGGCGGCGTGCTGTCATGCGGCTTCACTCGCAGGGGCATGGTTCCCCGCGGGCATTCCCCACCCGCGAGCACCCGACGATTGTTCCTCTCGCTGGCCGTACTGTTGCCGTCTCGAGGCGGATTGTAAAGTGCCGTCGTGACGGCCGACTATGATCTTCGACGGGGTGGCCTGGCGGTTCCGCGGACTGCGGCTGCGGCCAGTGCTTCCCAGCCCGTCGGAATGGGGTCGCGAGCCGCCGTCGATGTGGACCAAGCAGTTGTCGGGTGGGACGCCGCACCTGAGCCAAGGCCCGGCAGTCGACTCTTGGGGATGGGGCGAGAATCCGAGCAGCGACGGCCACGCGGAGCACGGGACTGACAGCGAGGCACAAATGACACCACCAACCGTGGCAGCGGTGACGACACTAGCTCTGGCATCGGGCGGCATCCAGCGGGCCAACCTTGGCGAGGCTCAGACGTCATGAGACGCCAGTCTCACTCACGCTTCGAGCCAGCCCGACCGGCTGGGCGTTACATTTTGGGGTCGCGTTCGCCGCGGCGGTTGGAATTGCTGCGTTTACTGGTGCCGGAGCACCAAATCGAGGTCATTCCCCCGCGGTCGCCCGATGAGCCTGGCTTCGAGGGCATCGACACGTGGGAGGGGATTTGCGCGCACCTGCAAGCGATTGCCCGGGCCAAAGCCGCACAGGTCGCTCAACAGGTACCGCTCGCGCAGCGGGACGGGGCCGTGGTGATTGCGGCCGACACCGCCGTGATCGTGGATCAAGAGCAAGGTCAGGCGACAGGTGATGCGGCTGCGATCTTGCGCGGCAGGGCCTTACTGGTGCTGGGCCAACCGCCGGCCGACAGCACCTGGCGGGACACGGTGCGGGAGTGGTTTTGCCGCTGGTATGCCGGCCGGACGCACATCGTGGCGACAGCCGTGCGGGTGGAAGGACCAGCCGAGCAGGTCGCCGAGCGGGTGGTGACGTCCGCCGTGACGTTTCGCCCCGATGTGCACCGCTGGCTCGACTGGTACCTGGCCACGGACGAGCCGCTCGGAAAAGCCGGGGGGTACGCCTTGCAAGGCGCGGCCAGCGTGTTCGTGGAGCGGGTCGAAGGCAGTCTGAGTAATGTCGTGGGCTTGCCGTTGGAAGCCCTGCTGGACATGTTGCCGATAGCGCATCCCCGGCAACAGAACGATTCGGCGAGTTAGCGGCCTGCGACGGACGAGCGCGGCCCCGCACGACCGACCACGGGCCGGTGTTCCGCGGGGGGGAACGCGCTGCTTGCGACCTCCGGGCAACACCGCGGCAGCCGCGCGAGCACAGACGACGGCGGGCAGCCCCGCGAGCACAGACGACGGCGGGCAGCCCCGCGAGCACAGACGACGGCGGGCAGCCCCGCGCACTGATCCGAGAACATTCGATTCCCAGAACCTTCGATTGCAGCCGGGGAGGCCGCATGGTTTATTGATGACAAGCGCGCTGGTTTATTGATGGCGAACGCGCTGGGGCATGTGTTGCCAGCCGCTTGGTCGTGGGGAGGCCACATCGATGTTGAGTCGTCGCGAATTCATTCAAGCGGCCTTGGCTGCGGGAACGGCGGTGTCGGCCGGTTCGTGGCCGCGACCGAAACTGGCCCTCGCCGAGGAAGCCCGGAGCGCCAACGAAAAGTTGAATCTCGCCGTCATCGGCGTGGCCGCGCGGGGGGGCGCCAACCTGGCCGGCGTGTCGATGGAAAACATCGTGGTGCTGTGCGATATCGATACCCAGCGGTTGGCGCAAGCGGCGGAGAAATATCCGTCGGCGAAAAAAGTGGTCGATTACCGCGAGATCTTCAGCCTGCCGAACATCGATGGCGTGGTGGTCAGCACGCCCGACCATACGCACGCGATCCCCGTGGCCATGGCGCTCAAGCAGGGCTGGCCGGTGTACTGCGAGAAACCGCTGACCCACTCGTTGTACGAGGCGCGGGTGCTGCGGCGGCTGCACGCCCAGTCGCATGTGGCGACTCAAATGGGCAATCAGATCCATTCCGATCTGCACAATTATCGCCGCGTGGTGGAAGCCGTGCGCTCGGGTCTGCTCGGTGAAGTCACCCGCGTGCATGTGTGGCAGGGAGGCGGTGTGAGACCGGGCAAGCGCGTGGAAAAAGGGGATCCCCCCAAGCACGTGCATTACGACCTGTGGTTAGGACCGGCACCCTATCGGCCATTCCACGAATCGCACTTCCATTTCAATTGGCGCTACTGGTGGGATTTCGGCGGCGGACAGTTGGCCGATTTCGGCTGCCACTACATGGACCTGCCGTTCTGGGCGCTGGAACTGGGGGCGCCGACCGAAGTTTCCGCCAAGGGCGAAAAAGGGCATGATGGCGATAACGAGTGCCCCAACTTCATGCAGGTCGAGTACCAGTTTCCCGCGCGGGGCGCCTACCCGGCGGTGCACCTCACGTGGTATCACGGCGGCTGGATGCCGGAAGGGGCCGCCGACTACAAAATGAACTCGGCCGTGTTGTTTGAAGGTACCGAAGGCCGACTCATCGCCGATTACTCCACCCACAAGGTGTTCCTGCATAGCGGCAAAACGGCCGAGCCGGTGCCCCCGTCGATTCCCAACTCGATCGGCCACCACAAGGAATGGCTGCATGCCATTCGGACCGGAGAGACAACCGGTTCGCACTTCGAGTACGCCGGCAACCTCACCGAAGCCGTGCATCTGGGGAATCTGGCCTATCGCGTCGGCCGGCCAATTCGCTGGGACGCCGCGCAGCTCAAGGCGGTCGATTGCCCCGAGGCCGATCCGATCATCAATCGTCCCTATCGCGAGGGATGGGTGCTCCCGACGTAACCGGGAACCACGAACGTCTGCCGAGCTGGGGTGCGGCGGCCGATCCGATGGCTCCCAGCGATTTTCGGTTGCCGCACGGAGTGTTCGGTTGGCTCGAGGGACATCGACGGCGCGAGCTGCGCGGCCGGAACAGGGGGGTTTGACCGTCCGGCCGACATCCGCATGGTCCTGTCCGTTCGGGAAACCCCATCCATCACGCTCGATTCCTCAATGGCCCACGATTCCTCAATGACCCTCGATTCCCCGATGACTCTCAATTCCCCGATGACTCTCTCGATTCCCCGATGACTCTCTCGATTCCCCGATGACTCTCTCGATTCCCCGATGACTCTCTCGATTCCCCGATGACTCTCGATTCCCCGATGACGGCCGATGCTCCCATGACGATGGATTCCCCCGTGCCGCTCGACATTCATCCGCGGCTGCCGCGCGATCGGTCCCCCGGCATCGGTTGCTTGGGTGCGGGATTCATCATGGCCGACTGCCATTTGGTGGCGTATCGGCAAGCAGGTTTCAACCCGGTGGCCATCGCCGCGCGACGCCGCGAACAGGCGGAGTTGGTGGCGGCGCGGCATCAGATCCCGCGCGTCTACGACAACGTCCGCGACTTGCTCGCCGATCCCCAGGTGCAAATCGTCGACATCGCCGTGCCGCCGGATCTCCAGTTCGACGCGATCCGGCAGATTGTGGAGCACCCCTCAAGACAGATCCGCGGAATTCTGGCGCAAAAACCCCTGGGGGTCGATTACCCTCAAGCGCGGGAGATCGTGCGGCTGTGCCGCGAGGCCGGAATCGTTCTCGCCGTCAATCAGAACATGCGTTACGATCAGGCGGTGCGTGGGGCGAAGTCGCTGTTGCGGCAGCAGGTGCTGGGGGAACCGGTACTGGCGACGATCGACATGCGGGCCATTCCGCATTGGATGCCCTGGCAGGAGCGTCAAGGTTGGGTGACGCTGCGGATCATGAGCATTCACCATCTGGACACGTTTCGCTACTGGTTTGGCGATCCGGTCCGCGTGTTCGCCAGTGTCCGCCCCGATCCGCGAACGGCAAAGCGGTTCGCGCATGAAGACGGCATTTGCCTGTATATCCTGGAATATGCGTCGGGATTGCGGGCGGCAAGCTGGGACGACGTGTGGGCCGGACCTGCCAAGGAAGGTGCCGCGGCGGAGATCGGCATTCGGTTCCGCCTGGAAGGCACCACGGGAATGGCGCGGGGCACCATCGGCTGGCCAGCTTATCCCCAGCGCTCGCCCAGCACGCTCGATTTCACGACCGTCAATCAGGGACAGCGGTGGTTTACTCCCCGATGGAACGAAGTATGGTTTCCCGATGCTTTCGCGGGGCCGATGGCGCAGTTGCTCTGTGCCTTGGAGGAGGGCACGCCGCCGGAAATCAGCGGGGAAGACAACCTGCACACGATGGCGCTGGTCGACGCCTGTTATCGCTCGGCACGGGAACATCGCGCGGTGGAACTGGACGAAATTCTGCAAGATGCGTCCCCGTCCGTTTGAGGCGCGGCGGTGAGCGGCGTCCTGGGCCGCGATGTCGAACCGGCCCGTTGCGGCGGGTGGGGAGTGCCGCTGCCGTGTTCACCAGTTGAACCATGGTCCAGACGCTCATGACATACGACTTCGACATCGCGGTGATCGGTGCCGGGCACGCGGGTTGTGAAGCCGCATTGGCGGCGGCCCGGCTGGGCGCGAAAACCGTATTGCTCACGATGAACTGCGACACGGTCGCCCAGATGAGCTGCAATCCGGCGATTGGCGGCGTCGCCAAGGGGCAAATCGTGCGCGAAATCGACGCCCTGGGCGGCGAAATGGGCCGCGTGATCGACGCCACGGGCATTCAATTTCGCATGTTGAACCGCAGCAAGGGGGCCGCCATGCACAGCCCCCGCGCGCAAGCCGACAAGAAAGCCTATCAGTTCGAAATGAAGCGCCGCATCGAGGAGCAGCCCGGGCTGTCGCTGCGGCAGGAAGTGGTGGAAGAACTGGTGGTGGACGGGCCGAGCGGTTCCGCCGACCACGACGGTGGCGCCCGGCTGGTTTGCCCGCCGGAAGACCTCGCGGCCATGCCTCCGCCCGAGGTGCGGCCGCGCGTGGTGGGCGTGAAAGTGCGGGGAGGGGCCGTTTATCGTTGCCGGGCCGCGGTCGTCACCACCGGCACTTTTCTCCAGGCCGTGATGCACACGGGCGAGACGAAAACGCCTGGAGGACGAGCCGGGGATGGCACCACGGGCACGCTGTCGGATTGTCTACGCCGCCTGGGCTTTCACCTGGAGCGGTTCAAGACGGGGACTCCGTGCCGGCTGAACGGCCGCACGATCGATTTCTCGGTGTGCGAGGAACAGCCGGGGGACGCGGAACCGACGCCGTTTTCGTTTCTCACGGACCGCCTGGCACAGCCGCAACTTTCGTGTTGGCTGACCGCAACCAATCCCGGCGTGCACGAACTCATTCGGGCGAACTTGCATCGCGCCCCGATGTACAGCGGACAAATCCGCTCCACTGGGCCGCGCTATTGCCCGTCCATCGAAGATAAGGTGGTGCGCTTCGCCGAACGGGAGGCCCACCACATTTTTCTGGAGCCGGAAGGCCGGAACACGTGGGAATACTACTGCAACGGCATTTCCACGAGTCTGCCCCGCGACGTGCAAGATGCCATGATTCGCTCGATCCGCGGCTTGGAGCGGGCGGAGATCATGCGTTACGGCTATGCGGTGGAATACGATTACGCTCCCCCCTTGCAATTGCAGCGGACTTTGGAAACCAAGCGGGTGCAGGGGTTGTATTTTGCGGGCCAGATCAACGGCACGACTGGCTACGAGGAAGCGGCGGCGCAAGGCCTGTTGGCCGGCATCAATGCCGCTCTGCAACTGCGCGGATCGCCGCCCCTGGTGATCGATCGCAGTCAGGCTTATTTGGGCGTGCTGATCGACGACCTGGTTACCAAGGGGGTGGACGAACCCTATCGGATGTTTACCTCGCGGGCCGAGTACCGTCTGTTGTTGCGGCACGACAATGCCGATCGGCGGTTGACCCCCTTGGGACAGCGGATCGGTTTGGCTTCCGCCGAGCGGGTGCGGCGGTTTCTGGCATATGAGGCGGAGGTCGCGCGGGCCATGGAGTTTTTGCAAACCGTGCGGCACGATGGTCCCACGTTGGAAGAATGGCTGCGGCGACCCGAGTGGAACTGGCAAGGGTTGTTGACGATCTGTCCGGAATTGGGGGCCTTGGGCATTTCCCCGCGGGCGGCCGAGCAGGTCGAGATCGAGGCCAAATACGCGGGTTACATCCGTCGACAGGAATTGGAGATTTCGCGACACCGCCGCATCCAGGCCGTGCAGGTGCCCGAGTGGTTCGACTATTGGGCCGTTCCGCAACTGCGTCGCGAAGCGAAGGAGAAGTTGTCGAAGGTGCGGCCGACCGACTTGGGGCAGGCGGGACGGATCAGCGGCATCACGCCGGCGGACCTGTCGATTTTGATGGTCTACCTGCGGGAGCCGGAGCGGCTAACAGCGGGGAAACCGCGAACTGGGGTGATTGCGGGGCGGGCGGTTGAAGAGGCGACCGATGCCGCCGGCTAAACTGCCGATTCTTCCTAAGTTCTTAGGGATTGGACGATTAGGACGCGATGTGAGAGATTTGCGAGTTCACCTGTCCGGCGTGGTCTGACGAAACAAAACAACGTTGACCGAACGGTCAGAATGGCTACAATCGGAATATCCGGGAAAATTGGCAAACTCTGAGCAATTGGCAATCGGCACCAAGGGATCCGTGATCCGGGGAGAGTGCTGGTCAGCAAGTGCAATCGACCACGGCCATCATGCCGCCGGGTGACTGCATTTGAGGGGTGGGCGCTCTACCGGTTGACAGTCGAACAGAACGGGGGCATCGAGCGATGGCTACCCGCGCGAATCGATGGCGTAACGGGGGTGCCTGCCAGGCACGGATTGTCTGGAAGGCTTTAGGATCCGGCTCGTTTCCCGTGGGCGAGCCGCAGCAAGGGATGGTTGGACGCCATGAAAACCGTCTTCACCACAGGCGAGGCTGCCAAAATCTGCAAGGTGAGCCAGCAGACGATCATTCGCTGCTTTGACTCCGGTCAACTCAAAGGTTTTCGCGTACCTGGTTCCCGGTTCCGGCGCATCCCCCGCGATGTGCTGTACCGGTTCATGAAGGAGAACGGCATCCCCACCGATGCGCTGGAAAGCGGTCGCCGTAAGGCCTTGGTGGTGGATGACGACGAAGAACTCGTGGAATTGATCCGCGACGCCCTCGAAGGGGATGGCCGTTTCGAGGTGCGGGTGGCCAACAACGGCTTTGATGCCGGCATGATGGTCAAGGAATACCGGCCCGACATTCTGGTGCTGGACGTGATGCTGCCCGACATCAACGGCAAGGAAGTCTGCCAGCGGGTGCGGATGGATTCCAGTCTCGACGACACCAAGATCATCTGCATTTCCGGGATGGTCGAGGCGGAAAAAATCGAGGACTTGAAGCGCGCCGGGGCCAACGATTTCCTGCAAAAACCGTTCGAGATCGAAACGTTGGTCGAACGCATGTGCCGGCTGCTCGACGTCGAACCGGTGACTGCCTGACGCGAAACATCTCTCGCAGTCGTCCCTGACGGCGGCTTGGCGGCAAGCCAAGAACTCAGGTCGTGCAGGATACCCCCGCGCCGCCGGAGGGGGAGGCTGAACGGTGTGCAATGACCTCGCCCGAGGGGTGGCAGCAGTGGGCCTGCGACGCCGATCGGCTGGCCGCGCTGGCGGAATTCGCCGCCGGCGCAGGACACGAAATCAATAACCCTCTGGCGACGATCATCGGCCGCGCCCAGCAATTGCTGCGCGAAGAAAGCGATCCCCGTCGTCGACAATCGCTAGCCATCATTGCCGCGCAGGCCTACCGCATTCGCGACATGATCGGCGACGTGATGTTGTTCGCCCGGCCGCCCCAGCCGGAAATGCGCCCCGTCTCCTTGCCGCAGACGTTGCGGGGCGTGATCGATCGCCTCGCCGCCGATCTTGCGGCGGCACGGTGCCGCGTCGAGTTCCCGCCCGGTGATGCGGCCGACTTGCCGCCGCGCGAGGACATCCTGGTGCTGGCCGACCCGGCTCAATTCGCGGTCGTTGCCAGCGAACTGCTGCGGAATGCGGCGCAGGCACTGCAACCGGCCGGCGGCGTGATTCGGGTCGACTTCAGCGCGGATGAACGTTTCGCCCAGTGGGCGGTGATCGACCACGGGAAGGGATTCACCGACCATGAGCGCCGGCACGCGTTCGATCCGTTCTTTTCCGGCCGACAGGCGGGACGGGGGCTGGGATTCGGCCTGTGCAAGGCGGCGCGAATCGTCGACCTCCACGGGGGCAGCATCGCCATCGAATCGGCCGAAGGGGGCCCCACGGTGGTCACGGTGCGTTGGCCGCGCCAACTATGACGGACTCAGCGCGACGCGGCGATTCCTTCAACTTCGGGTCGATCGCGCCCGACATCCAAATACCCACCCGCCCCTTCAAACCGTTTGCCTTGACCGCGATTTTGGGGACCGCGGGTTGAGCTTGACGGTGGCATGGGATGTAATGACGCCGGCGCCTCGGAAGAATTGGTTCTCCAGCGGTTTTGTCGACGGCCGGCGGAGCGCACGGCCGAACACGAGGTGCATCGCCCGCCGGCTCGGCGGGAGTTAAACCCCGGTGAAGCCGGCACGACCCGACGGTTTTCCTTCCAGCCCCTGCCTCGTCGAACGGACCATCACGATATGCGCAGCCAGGCCAAACTTCGCGGGATTTATACGCCCAACATCGTCCCTCTCGACAGCCGAGGCGAAATCCACGAGCGCGAATTGCGGCGATATGTCGACTGGTTGATCGCCAAGGGAGTGCATGGGCTGTATCCGAACGGCTCGACCGGCGAGTTCACGCGGTTCACGGCGGAAGAACGCGTGCGGATCATGGAGATCATCTGCGATCAGGTGCAGGGTCGCGTGCCGGTCCTGGCGGGTGCCGCGGAAGCCAACGTCAAGGAAACCATTCGCGCGTGCGAAACCTACTACGAACTGGGCGCCGCGGCGGTGGCCATTGTCGCCCCTTACTACTACAAGCTCAGTCCGCGCGCCGTGTACGCCTATTTCAAGGAAATCGCGGACCACACGCCGATCGACGTCACGCTCTACAACATTCCCATGTTTGCCAGTCCGATCGACGTACCGACCGTGCAGCGGCTGGCCGAGGAATGCCCGAAGATCATCGGCATCAAGGATTCCTCGGGGGATCTGCCCCACATGATCCGCATGATTCAAGCGGTGCGGCCGCGCCGCCCCGACTTCAGCTTTCTCACGGGGTGGGATGCCGCGCTGATGCCCATGCTGCTGATCGGGTGCGACGGCGGAACCAATGCCAGTTCGGGTGTGGTGCCGGAACTCCTCGTGAAGCTGTACGACCTCACCCTCGCCGAACGGCTGGACGAAGCGCGGGAACTGCAATACGAGATCGTCACCCTGTTCGACGCCATGATCTACACGGCGGAGTTTCCGGACGGTTTTCGCACGGCGGTGCGGTTGCGCGGCTTCGACACCGGTGCCGGACGCCAACCGCTGACACCCGATCAGCAAGCCGAGCTATCCAAGCTGGCCCACAAGCTGCAATGCCTGCTGGCCCAACATGGCTTTACCGACGAACCGGCGGGAGGCTGTGCCGCGGCCGGACCGGCGGATGACGACATCGCGCGGATCGTGAATGCGGTGGTCGCCGAGTTGAAGCAGCGCGGCTTGGGCTGAGGGGCCTCTCAGGGAGTGGAGCGGATTGGCTCCAGTCCGCGGCGGCGTCCGCCGCTCAGACCGCTCAGCCCCCAAAACAAGGCGCAGGCGCTGCACAGACCGGCAAACCAGTCGCCAAACCGCACGTACAGGCTATCCCGCGGATCGAGGGGCACGTTCGTCACCAAGGCGGCGTTCAACTGCTTGTGCCAGCGGCCTGTCTGCGGATCGCGGGCCGTGGTGCGGCCTTGCTGGTCTCCATCGAGAAACACCTCCGGGTCGAGAATGGCTCCATCGCCATCAATCACGGCGGAGATCCCCGTGTTGACGGCGCGGATCAGCGGCGTGCGGCACTCCACCGCCCGAAACGCCGCCGTCACCAGATGCTGGTCCAACTCGCTCGATCCGCGAAACCAGCCGTCATTGGTGAGGTTCACCAGCACATCGACCGGGCGGCGCTGTTCGGTGTCGTAACCGTATGCCACCACGCGGCGGACCAGATGCGGCACCGTGTCCTCAAAGCAAATGATCGGTGCCAGGCGCCAACCGCGGTAGTCGAACACCGCGGTCGCCGTGCCGGCCGTCAGGCCGAAATCGGGCGGATACGGGGTCAGGGCCTGCAACCAGGGGAACGCGGTTTGAAAGGGAAGGTACTCGCCAAACGGCACGAGGTGGATTTTGTCGTAACGAGCCGCGATCCCCGTATCGGGACGGACCAGGATCGCCGAATTCGCCTGACGAATCTCTCCGCTGGGGGTCAAATCCACACACCCGATGCCGAAGATCATGGCGGCCCCCGCCCGTTGGGCTTCGTATGCCAGGCCCTCGCGGAGGGACTGGTCGCGCCAAAATCGGGGTGGTGCCTTGGGGGCCAACCGCCGCAGTTCGTCGTCCGACAAATCCGCGGGAGCCGACGTCAGCGGCCAACGCACCATCCCTTCCGGCCAAACAATGACGTCGGGCTGCTCGCGCACGGCATAAGCGGTGAGCTTAAGGTGGGTGAGGTACTGCCGGTTGAAGTCTTCCTCGGGAATGCGCAGCGATGCCAGAAAATTGCCCTGGATAAGGGCCACGCGGGGACCGGGCTGGAAATCGGCCTGACTGCGGCGCACAACGCCGTAGCCGAGCGTCAAGGCCAGCACCGCCGCGGCAATCCACACCGGGGCTGTGCGGGCGGGCAGCAGTCCCAGTCCCTCGGAGGCTGCCTGTTCCTCGTCGGACGACAATCCCAGCCAACGCAGCCGCGCGGCGGGAATCCATCCAGCCAGGGCCGCGGCCGACAACGTCATCACAAACGTCACGCCGTAAGCACCGAAGATGTCGCTGACCTGAATCAATTCCAGCCAGCGGTACTGCGTGTGCGCCAGAAAATACCAGGCGAAGCCCGACAGCAAATGGGCTTTGGCGTAATCCAGGCCGACCCAAACCACGGGAGCAGCCACGGCCAGCGGCACTCCCCAGCGGTGGATTGCCACCCGACTGAGGGCGACCTGCAAGGGGAACGACACCGCCAGATAGGCCGCCAAGGCCCACCACGCCAGATACATGGTGGGATCGCCGAGCCGCATCCATTGCAAGGCCGGCAGATAAAACGCCAGGCCGCCCAGATAGCACGCCACGTAGAGCCGCCTCACCGGCCGCGTGGTGCGAGCCAGCAGCAGCAGAGGGACCGGCGCCAACCACGCGAGCGGCCCCCAATTCAACGGAAAGAAGCTGGCCCACAGGAGCAGCCCCGTCGTCACGCTCAGCAGCAACCCCAGTCGGAACGGAGCTCCCGGTGTCTGCCGACGCTGCTGGGCCCGCGCGCTGGCGATGATTTCCTCCACGCTGCGGTCCACAGACGGGGTCATCTGCGGCGGTAGCGGCGACAATTCGACACGCATGCTACGCCTTCCCTGGAACCACTCCGTTGCCTCGGGCCTAAGTCGTCGCTCGCCGGTCGGGACGAAGGGGACACACCTCTCGGCGGGAACATGCCCCTCGGTGGGAACATGCCGGCGGTGGGCCGCGGCCCCTCGTCAGCCCCACCAGAAGGCATCGACTGTCTCCCCTGCTTGATACTCCCGTTCCCCGGTTGGAAGCAAGACCATTCCGTTGCCGTCGACGGTGGCTCGCAGGTCGCTCGACCCGTGCCAGGTCACCAGCCGGGCCTCCAGTCCCTCGGCCGACCAGCTCAAAAAGGCCGGGTGATAGGTCGGCCGATCGCTCTTTTGATGAAAGCCCCGGGTAAGACGGGCGGGCGTGCCAATCGGTTCCGCGGGTTCCAAGCCCATCAGGCGGCGGAGGGCCGTCCGCACAAACAGTTCACAGCACACCAGGCTGCTGACCGGATTGCCCGGCAGTCCGAATACGTAACAGCCGGACTGGGAACCGACCGCCGTGGGGGAACCGACCGCCGTGGGGGAACCGACCGCCGTGGGGGAACCGACTGCGCGCGGGGTGTCGACAGCGGCGCTATCCGGCGGAACTTCCGGGCGACGGGCCAGCAGACCGAACCACACCGGCTTGCCGGGTTTCATGTCGACCTTATGAAATACCTGCTCCACCTGGAGGGCCGCCAGGGTGGTGGGCACGAGGTCGAACTTCCCCGCCGAGACGCCGCCCGAGAGGACTAACACGTCGAATTCGAGTCCGGTGCGAATTTTTTCGGCCAGCTCTTGGGGGTGGTCGCGGGCAATACCCAGTCCGGTGGGCAAGGCACCGTGAGCGGCGATTTGTGCCGACAACATGGCCTCGTTCGAATTGCGAATTTGCCCCGGACCGGGAGCGGCCTCGACCGGCACCAATTCATCTCCCGTCGCCAGAATGGCCACCCGCGGCCGCCGCCGCACCAAAACCCGCCCACAACCCAACTCGGCGAGTGCTCCGATGCGCGAAGGGGTCAGGACATCACCGGCGGCGAGCACCTTTTCACCCGCTTTGAGCGCTGTCCCGCTGCGAAGGATGTTCTGGCCTGCCGCCACGGGTTTCCCCGCAATCACCACGCGGCCACCGTCCCGATGGGTGTCTTCGATCCGCACGACGGCATCGGCCCCGCCCGGCAGAGGCGCCCCGGTCATGATTTGAATGGCTGTCCCCGGTTCCACTTCTCGGGTGGGAACCTGCCCGGCACTGACCTCGGCGACGACCGTGAGGGTGGCCTGGCCAGTCGCCACATCGGCAGTCCGCACCGCAAAACCGTCCACCAACGCTTTGTCGAACGGAGGAGAATCGATGCCGCTGACAATCGGCTCCGCCAGGCTCAAGCCGCGGGCGTCGGTAATCGGCAACGGCTCGGGTGGAAACGGTTCCACCACGTCGAGTATCCGTTGCACGGCCTGAGTCACGCTCAACATGCAACACTCTTCTCTTAGAACTCAAGCGCTCTGCGAACAGTGTCTTAAACACTCAGTAAACAGTGTTCGTAAATGCCTGCGGCAAGCGCCGGAACAGGGTGACCCGAATGGTTGGGCATGCCTCGACGGAGTGTGTCGTAGCGTTTCAGCTCGGCCGCTGCAAGCAATGGCACGCGGTGGAACGGCCACACACACACGCCGCCGCGGTGATCGCCAACACCGGATGCAATGGGGCGCGCATCCGCGTATCGGTCCAGTAAAACACGTGCACGGCCTGGACGGAGACGATCCATCCCAGCAGCACCCACGCCGTGATGCCCCCTGGCGTCATCAGGACGCGCCCCATGCCCCAAGCCGCCAGGACCAGCAGTGCCCCATACCACGCGGCAATCGGCCAGGTCATCGCACCAGCATGTTCGCCCCGCGGTGAAAGACTCCACAAACTGCGCACACGGTACAGCACTCCGTGCACAAATCCGTGCTTGTCGCGCCGGATGTGCTGCCATGCCCGCTGCGTCTGCCAGCGATCGCTCGCCACTTCGCCGGCGGAAGGTCCCAACGCCTGTTCCATCTCAGCACGCAATTCCCGCTGCCAGCGTTCCAGGCCAGGCCCAGTCCACACCGTCCCCCAGGGTTGACTCGCCACCTCGGCATAGAACACCGGATTGTTCCCCAGCAGCAACGTGTAGCCTCCGTGAGTGGTGGTGACGATCGGCCATCCCATGACCCAGGCATTCCGTGCGGCCCACGGCCCCACCGTTCCCAGCATCCCCAGCCAGAAGCACGTTACCGCGAGGATCGCCGCGCGCATCTTCCGCCGCTGGACCACCAACACCGCGAGGCTGATGAGCAGCGCGAACGGCCAGATTGTCGGCCGGCACAAGGCCGCCAATCCGGCGACGACCCCCGAACAGAGCCACCGTCTTCCGCTCCGCGGCCCTTCCCCGGCGGACAACAGCAAGCCCACCAAGGTGGCGGACAGTGCCGCGAACACACATTCCGTCATCGGTTGCGCCGTATAACGCACCAACAGGGGATCAACGGCAATCAGGCCTGCCGCCCACGCACTGTGTCTCGGCGACAACCGGCACAAGCGGGCGGACCACCATGTGCTGACAACGGTTCCAATTCCCGCCCCGACGTTGACCACCCCCGTGGCCCACGCGGTAGGCAGCAGCCAGCTAGCACCCGCTAGCAAAAGCGGATACAGCGGCGCTCGAAACGCCGTGGGCTGCGTTGTTCCCGGCGTGCAGAAGCCGTGGCCGGCGAGAATCTGTCCCGCGATGCCCCAATAGGCATCTCGATCAACAGTCAGGTCAGCCGCCCAAATCCCGCAAGCGGCGACGCGCGCGGCCAAGGCGAGCAGGACCGCGGCGACGAGGCCGTAGGTGTCCCGCTGCTCCGACGCATCCCGTTCACCGGTCATGATTCCTCGCGCATTTCCGTTGGCTGACGCGCTTCCGCCAGCACCTCCCCCAGCAAACTCGGCGGCCGCACGCGTTCGGGAATGCGACCCAAATTGCGGTGGGCCACCAATTCGGCCACGATGCTGACGGCGATCTCCGGCACGGTTTGCGAACCGATCTCGAACCCCAGCGGAGCGAACACGCGTCTTAAGGCCTCGCGCGAAATGCCTTCCCGCAACAGGTCGCTGAAAATGAGCTTGATTTTGCGGCGGCTGCCGATCAGCCCCACATACCGTGCCGGCGTTTCCGCCAGATGATACAGGGCCTCTTCGTCGTGGTTGTGTCCCCGCGTCACGATGATGCAGTACGTATTGCCATCCACTTCCAAACCGCTGAGGGCCTGATCGATGGGAGCCACGATCAAGCGGCAGGCCTGCGGAAAACGCTCGGGATTGCAGTATTCCTGCCGATCATCGATGACCCACACGTCGAAATCGACGCTGTGCGCCAATTCCGCGACTTTCTGTCCCACATGTCCGGCTCCGACAATCACCAACCGGCACCGCGGCAAATGCGGCAGAAAGGACAGCCCCGCCGCCACATACGGCCGGGGTCGCTCCGACAACGCCCGCAAATGGGTTTTCGCGGCCGCGGGCAACTCGCCGATCGCCCGCGCGGCGACCGGCAAGCCGGTTTCATCGAACAAAAAGCGGTCGGCCGCAGCGCCACCGCTTCCGCATTGCTCGGCGTCGAGCACCACGGCTTCCGTGCAGCCGCGCCCCGCCTGCAACAAGTCTCCCAGGGCGTGATAATATGACAAGTCTTCCCCCGGACGCAGCGGGTCGACCAGCATCTTCATCCGCCCGCCGCAAATCAGACCGTCGTCCCAACCGTAATCACTGTCGAGTTGAAAGGTGAGGATTTCCGGTCGGCCGTGATCAAGGCAGTGCAAGGCGCGCCGCTTGACTTCGGCTTCCACGCAACCGCCCCCCAACGTGCCGACTTGCGAGCCATCGGGAAACACCAGCATGGCAGCCCCGGCTTTCTGGGGCGTGGAACCCCGCGTTTCCACAAGAGCCGTATAACACACGGGATGCCCACCGCGGAGATGGTGTTGCAATTCGAGCAGAATCTGACGCATCGTGGTTCCTCGCTGAGGCCACACAGCCCCTCGACTGCCTTGCCACCATTTCGCGCCTTCACCTGGAATCCCCCGCGGCAGGCGGTTCGGGGTATCGAGTTTCCGCCGTCAAGGCCCCGAGTTCCTTCCTCACCGATTTCCCTCATCTCGAAGGAATCCCTGGCGAGGGACTGTTTTTCCCGCGCGTCGGCGACGCGCGGCCGATCGAAGGACCAACGGGCGGCCTCGCACCGACAGCGCTCGTCCCAGCCGATCGGTGGTCGACACTTAGAGTATGGTCAGAGACGGGACACTGCTGCCAGTTTCACTCGTCCGATTCCCCACATCCCGCGCGGAATTCTCAAGGCGTCCTGCGCGGAAACAGTAAGGCTGGTCACACGGACGGTACCCGACGCCGGAGGGTTGGTTACGCGGCGGGACGGGATTGACGGACGGCTTGCGCCCAGTAGGCCAAACGCCCCGTTTCCGCCCTCAACGCGCGGCCGTTGCGCCGCACCGTGAGACGCAACCCATACGGATATGCCGCCGTGGTTTGCAAGGTCCAGCCGCGACCGTCCACATCGTCCAGTTCGACATGGGGCACAGCAGGCAGCGGCGGGCAGAAGGCGACGTGCAGCGCGACCTCGCGGACATCTGCCGCAAACTCCACTCGCAATTGGCCTTCGCACACTTCCACGCCGTCTTCGACCCGCCGCAACAACCATTGGACCGCCTCGGCGTCGCTGGGGAGTTCAGCGTCGCTGGGGAGTTCGGCGTCGCTGGGGAGTTCGGCGTCGCTGGGGAGTTCGGCGTCGCTGATTGTTGCGGCGTCGCTCGCCGGCGTGTCCTGGAGCGGCCAGCCGATGTCCGACGGTTCTGCCGCGCGACTGAAATCTTCAGCGGCGGTCGCCACTTCCGGGGGGGCCACAATGACCGTCTTGGCAGCAATATCTTTGACAATAATAGGTTCCGTCGTGGAGGCCACATTCCTTCCGACGGGGCAAGGACTGGCCAAGAGGGTGTTCGGTTCCGGATGTTGATCAGCAACCGGTGGATCTTCAACTCCGGCAGGAGGGTCGGTTTGCGCGCGACGGATGGGCGAACCGAGGGGGACTGGCACGGAACGAGAACCGAAGTACCGGTACCACAGCCCGGCACAAATGGCCTGGACACCCATCAGCCCCACCAACAATCCCCGCTGAGCGGGGGTCGCCACCGGCCACCAGGCACTGGCAAACGCAGCGGAAGTGCCGCACGACAAGCAAGTTGCGCTGAAGGATCGGGCTGGGGAGGCGCCTACGTGACTGCAAAGGATGCCCGCCAGCGTCCAGGCGACCAACCAGGCTGTCGGTACCGGCTGGGGAAGCTCGCCGTTCAGACCGCGGTGGGCGACGAGCGCCCCCAGGAGCAGCAAGGCTGTCCAGACCGCAGGTGCCCGACATGTGCTTGGAGATCGCATGGTGCGATTGGTAACCGAAATCAGCAAATGAGGATAGAGCTTTGGTCGGAGGCCGCTCCCCTTCGGCAGCCCGTATTCCACCTTCCCGACGGGGCAATCTTTCCTGGCGGGGCAATCGTTCCAGACGGCGGATGGGCAATCGTTTCCAGAAGGATCTCGTTCAGGCCAGATCAGCCTGCCCGCTCCGTTTGAATGGATTCGACATCCCAAGACGGGCATCGGACGACAACCCAGCACTCCCACGGCCAAAGCGCGCTCACAAGGTGCGAACCGCGACCACTGGGGCGACCCTCGGAGAGGGCGGCGGGGCGCAATTCGCCAAAAGAGCGCAACCCTTTACCAGTATTTGGCTAAGACGATAAAATACGAGTGATTGCGAGCACACTTGAGGGAAATCATGCAAATCGGGCGAACATTTCCCTCGAGGAATGGGGTGTAGTTACAGAGTCGGACACAGGGGAGCGTCGAGGCGAGTTGGGTTCCGGTCCTCGGCTTGAGGATCGGCCCGACCGTGTAGCGACATCGAGGAAAGGCGGCAGCTCCATGCGGGGAATGCTTTGGCGATCGGGACGAACTTGGGTCTATGCCGTCGCGTGCGCGGTGGCGGGGATGGTTCTGTGGCTGGGGAACACTCCCGCGGAGGCGGCCGAGCCGCGGTTCACCACCGGCTCGTCCGATGTGCTGATCGACTTCATCAACCAGCAAATCCGCCAAGGCTGGGCGGATAACGACGTGGAGCCGTCTCCGGTGGCGGATGATGCCGAGTGGATTCGGCGGGTTTATCTCGATCTGGTGGGGCACATTCCCCCCCTCGAGGCGGTGGAGGCGTTCCTCGCCGACAAAGACAAGGCCAAGCGTTCGAAATTGATCGACCAGTTGCTCGAAGATCCGGGCTATGTCCGCAACTGGACCACGATCTGGACCAACCATTGCATCGGCCAGCAGACGCCGCGGTTCGTCAGCCGGGAGGGGATGACGAAATTCTTCCGCGAGGCCTTCGGCCGGAATCGTCCGTGGAAGGATGTGGTCACCGACCTGATCACCGCGGAGGGGCACTACGAACAGAACGGGGCCGTCAACTATCTGCTGGCGCAGATGCAGGACAACGACGATGGCGTGCAACTGACCGCCATGACGGCTCGCTTGTTCCTGGGGATGCAGGTGCAATGCACCCAGTGCCATAACCATCCGTTCAACGATTGGAAGCAGGATCAGTTCTGGCAGTTCAACAGCTTTTTCCGGCAAACGGCGCGGCAGAACCACCGCAAGTTCAATCCCCAGACCGGGCGGATGGAAGACGACTACGCCGAGGTGCTGTGGCGCGATTTCGAGGGGCCGGTGTACTTCGAGAAGCGCAACGGACTGATGCAGGTGGCCTTCCCCATTTACATGGGGACGGAAATCGACGCCACGGGCAGCACCGATCGCCGGAAGGAACTGGCCCGGTTGATCACCAGCGGCGAGCGGCCGCAACTGGCGCTGGCCATGGTGAACCGGATGTGGGGCCACTTTTTCTCCTTCGGCTTCACTCGTCCGGTGGACGACATGGGCCCGCATAATCCTCCCACGCATCCGGAACTGCTCAACCGCCTGGCCGACGAGTTCGTCAAGAGCGGTTACGATCTGAAGCAGCTCATGCGGTGGATCACCAACAGCGAGGCGTACAATCTCACCAGCCGGATCACCAGGCGGAACGAGAACGACAACCCGGCGGCGGGTGAAACCGCCCTGTTCAGCCACATGTACGTCAAGCCGATGACGGCCGAACAGTTGTACGACTCGCTGATTGTCGCCACCAACGCCCATCGTTCGGGGCGGTCGGGCTGGGAGCAGTCGGAGCGGCAGCGGCAGCAATGGCTGCAACAGTTCGTGCGGGCCTTTGGCAACGACATGGCGGAGGAGTCGAACTCCTTCGATGGCACGATTCCGCAAGCCCTGATGATGATGAACACCAATCCCCGCCCCGAGGGGGACCAGCCGACGTTGATGTCGGGCGCCATCAGCCTTGAGCCGGGCAGCCACCTGTTGGAGTTGCTGTCGGGGCCTGGTGCCGACAATGTGAAAATCCAGAAGCTGTTCCTCACAGCCCTGAGCCGCATGCCGACGCGCTCGGAATTGAGCAAGTTCCAGGCCGCGGTCCGCGCGAGCCGCGATCCGCGCGCGGTTTACCAGGACATCTTCTGGGCCTTGTTGAACTCGAACGAGTTCATTCTGGTGCACTAAAAGAGGATCGGCGGTTCTCGGCCGGGACGTCCGCACTAGGGCCAGCGTCCCCGGCCGAAAACCAACGCCGGACACGAACGACGGTTTGCCGCCCACGTAAGTTCTCGACCACTTCACCCATCTCAGTCCTTGGAGCCTCACGATGTTGCTGCCCACTCCGGCCGGAATGAACCGGCGCCATTTTTTCCGGCATCTGGCCGCTTCCGCGGCGACCCTCCCCACGCTGGACTTCATCAGTCATGTGCAGGCCCATGCCGCGCAACTGAAGAAGAACAACAAGGCTTGCATCCTCATGTGGATGAGCGGGGGCCCGCCCACCATCGACATCTGGGACCTCAAGCCCGGTTCCAAGAACGGGGGCGAGTTCAAGCCGATCTCCACCAAGGGAGATCTGCAAATCAGCGAGCACATGCCGAAGACGGCCCAGGTGATGGACGAACTCTCCGTGGTGCGCGCCATGAGCACGCGGGAAGCCGACCATGGCCGCGGCCGCTACTACATGCACACGGCGTACGTCCCCAACCCCACCGTGGTTCATCCGGCGTTCGGCTCGGTGGTGAGTTACGAACTGGGAACGAAGCGCAAGGAACTGGAGATTCCCGCGTTCGTGTCGATTGGCGGCGGCGGCACCAGCCCGGGCTATCTGGGGATGGCGCATGCCCCGTTCCTGGTGGACACGTCCGGCCGGATTCGCAACGCCGACATGGGGGATGTCCCCCCCGAACGGCTGCACCAGCGGCTGGCCATGCTGGGGGTGCTCGAAGACAACTTCATCCAATCGCAGCGGGGCGATTATCCGCTGGCCCACAAGGAGATCTATCAGAAGGCGGTCAATCTGATGACGTCCAAGCAAATGGACGCCTTCAAGATCGATCAGGAAAAGCCCGAAACGATCGCCATGTACACCGGCGAACCGGCCCGGGGTGGCATGATGCGGGGCAACGGCGGTCAATTCGGTCGCGGCCTGCTCATGGCGCGGCGGCTCGTGGAAGTCGGCGTTCCCTTCGTCGAGGTCGATTTCGGCGGCTGGGACATGCACTCCCAGGTCTTCACCTCCCTGAAGGACCGGGCCTTGCCGGCCCTCGACGCGGGCATCGCCGCCCTGGTGACCGATCTCAAGCAGCGTGGCATGCTGAATGACGTGGTGCTGGTGTGGATGGGCGAGTTTGGTCGTACTCCGCGGATCAATCAGGACGCCGGCCGCGATCACTGGGCCCAATCGTGGTCGGTGATGATCGGCGGCGGCGGGCTTCGCGGCGGAATCGCCGTCGGCGAAACCGACAAGGACGGCCTCTCCATCACCAGCGGCAAGAGCTATCTCCCCGGCGATATCTGGGCGACGGTGGCTCAAGCCCTGGGAATTCCGCTGGATACCGTGCATCAGTCGAAGCGCGGCCGGCCGATGAAAATTGCCAACGGCGGCACCCCCGTTCAGGAACTGATCGCCTAACCCCGGTCGGCGAGACTTATGGGCTGGCTTAGCGGGCCGACTCTGCCGGCGTAGTCCGTCGGGGGTCTTCCCTCGACGGACCGCCAGGCAGAGTAAGCGCGTCGGTGCCGGGGAGCCAACAGGGGTCAAGCCCAGCGTGTATGGGAAGGAACGACAAATTGGATCCCGCATCGGCTACGGTCGGCGACGCCGCGGCAGTGCCCAATGCGGAGTTTGTGCAGCTTTTCACCCGGCATCAGCGCCGGTTGTACCTGTATATCCTGTCGCAAGTGCCCCATCCCGTGGCGGCCGAGGAAATCCTCCAGGACGCCAACGTGGTGATCTGGAGCAAGTTCCGCCAGTTTCAACCCGGCACCAATTTCCTCGCGTGGTGCACGCAGATCGCCAATTACGAGATCCTGAAATATCGCACGCGGCGGAAGCGCGAGCGGTTGCAGTTTAGCGACGAGTTTCTCCAGCAAGTCGCCGAGGAAGCCCTCACGCGGTCCGATGAGCTGGAGCGCCGTCGGGACGCCTTGATCGACTGCATCCAAAAACTGCGGCCGCGCGACCGCGAGCTGATTCAAAGGCGGTATGCTCCCGGCGAGTCGGGCAAGCACCTCGCGGAGGAATTGGGGCGGCCGTCCAATTCGGTGTATCAATCGTTGGGACGCATCCGACGGGCGTTGTGGGAGTGCATCCAACGGCGGTTAGCCGTGGAAAGTTGACCAAACCCAGGTTTGACGGCAATGGCTGCTGGCACACAACACGAGCGGTTGCTGGCCTTGCTCGAGGCAGTGTGCGAGGAACGCGCCTCGGCGGAGGATTTTGCCGAGATCGAACGGCTGGTGCTGTCGTCGCCCGACGCGCGGTGGGTGTATTTGACGTACCTCGATTTGCACGGCACCTTGCTCTGGGACGCGGCGGGGGGCTTGGGGGTCTCGGTGCCGACAGTTGCCGGACGGGCACGGGAACGGCCCCGCAACTCGCGCGGGAAAGCGGGTTGGTTGGTTGCGGCAGCCGCGCTGCTGCTCGCCGCGGTGGGATTCTTCGCCGTCAGTCATGATCGGCCGGAATTGGCGACCGTCGCGCCGCAGCCGACGAATTCCGTTTCGGCTGACGTTCCCCGGGATGGGGTGCCCGTGGAGCGCGGTCCCGTGCGCTTGGAAGGCCAGCCGGAACAACCGCCGCGGAAGCTGGCGCAGCGCACTCCCAGCGAACCGGCCGATGCCTTGACGGCCCTCGCCGAGGCTGCGCGTCCCGCGGAGCCAGCGGCGACGTCGGTTCCGCAAGGGTCGGTGCAGCGGGTGGTGAGCCGCATCGACGAGTTGCTGGAAGCGGACTGGCGGCGGCTGGAGGTCGCTCCGGCGCCGCGCGCGGATGACGCCGAATGGGTCCGCCGCGTGTATCTGCAACTGGCGGGGCGGATTCCCACGGTGGTGGAGGTGGAACGCTTTCTGGATGATGCGCGGTCCGATAAACGAGCCAGGCTGGTGGATGCCTTGCTGGACGATGTCGAGTTCGCCCGCAACTTCGCCACGATTTGGACGCAGTTGCTGGTGGGGCGGTCGCCGAATCCGCGCGTCGATCGCGAGGCGCTCCAGAAGTATCTGCGGATGAGTTTCGCGGCGAATCGTCCGTGGCACGAGATGGTGGCCGACCTGCTGGCGGCCGAAGGGCGCACCGATCAGAACGGGGCGGCCAATTTTCTGGTGGCCCATCTGAACAATCAGGCGGTGCCGGCGACGGCGATTACCTCGCGGTTGTTTCTGGGGGTGCAACTGCACTGCGCGCAATGCCACAATCACCCCTTCAACGACGTCAAGCAAACCACGTTCTGGGAGTTCAACAGTCTGTTTCAGCAGGCCGACGTGGTGGTGCACCGCGCGGCCAGCATGCCGTCGGGGGCGGCTGTCGCCGAGCTGGTCAACCACGCCGAGGGGGGACCGATCTATTACGAAACTTTGAATGGCTTGATGAAGGTCGCCTATCCGAAATTCAACGGGACCGAGATCGACCCCAGCCCCCAGGTGAACCGGCGGAAAGAACTGGCGCGGCTGATGGCGTCGGGCGAGCGGCCGCAGTTGGCGGTGGCGTTTGTCAATCGGTTGTGGGCCCATTTTCTGGGAGCCGGTTTCACCCGCCCGCTGGACGACATGGGTCCGCACAATCCGCCGTCCCATCCCGAACTGCTCGACTTCTTGAGCGAGGAGTTCGTTCGCAGCGGATACGACGTGCGGCAATTGATTCGTTGGATTTGCCGCAGCACCGCTTATCAACTTTCCAGCCGTCATCCGGCGGGCGACGACGAAATCGCCGCGGGAGTACCGGCGACGTTCAAGCAGGTTTACGTCCGCCCCATGTCGGCGGAGCAGTTGTACGATTCGCTGGTGACGGCGACGCAAGCGCATCGGGCGGGCGCGGTGAATTGGGAAGCCGCCGAGGCCAAACGCCAGGCCTGGTTGCAGCAGTTCGTGGTGTCGCTGGAAAACGACGAAAACGACGAGACCGAAACCCTCTCGGGTACGTACGCTCAGGCCCTGATGCTCATGAACGGGGAACTGATGGAGGAGTCGCTATCGCTGGCCCCCGGCACGTTCCTGGGAGACCTGGTGCGCGACCGCAGTTCCGACAGCGAAAAGATTCGCCGCTTGTGCCTGGCGGCTTTGTCCCGTCCGCCGACGGCCAAGGAACTGTCGGCCATGCAAAAACTGATTCACGCCTCCGCCGCCAATAAGGCCCGGACCAACGGGCGCGCCGTGCCTGCCGCGGCTGGCTATCAAGACCTGTTCTGGGCGCTGCTGAACTCGAACGAGTTCGCGCTGGTGCATTGAAGCTGGTCCGTCAGCCCAGTTTCCGGCGAACTTCCACCCGAACTTCCGCCGCGGCCGCCCGATAGCCCGGTTGGGAGGTCCGGCTCGGCGACGAGCCGCTCACTTGGCGACAGCCGGGCGAGTGTCTGGCGGCTGGTCGCGGCCGGTTATGCGGTTATGCGGTTATGCGGTTATGCGGTTATGCGGTTATGCGGTTATGCGGTTATGCGGTTATGCGGTCATGCGGTCATGCGGTCATGCGGTCATGCGGTCATGCGGGCATGCGGTCATGCGGGCATGCGGGCATGCGGGCATGCGGTCATGCGGGCATGCGGGCATGCGGGCATGCGGGCATGCGGGCATGGGGACAACGGTTTACGCCGAGCCTCGGTGCTCCCCGCGCGGTTGCGGATCGAACCAGCGATAAATGGCGGGGAGCACCAGCAGCGTGAGGATGGTGCAGGTCATCAAGCCGCCGATCACCACGGTGGCCAGGGGGCGCTGGACTTCCGCCCCGGCGCTGCCCGAGACCGCCATGGGGACGAAGCCCAAGGCCCCGCAGGTCGCCGTCATCAACACGGGGCGCAGGCGGTCCATCGCGCCCGCGACCACCGCGGCCTGCACGCCGTGACCGTGCTCCCGCAGATGGCGTACATGCTCGATCAGCACCACGCCGTTCATCACGGCGATGCCGAACAACGCGATAAAGCCCACGCCGGCCGAAATGGAAAAGGGCATGTCCCGCAACCACAGCGCCACGATGCCGCCCGTCGCCGCAATGGGCACGTTCAGATAAATCAATAGCGCGAGTTTCACCGAATGAAAGGTGAGGTACAGCAGCGAGAAGATGAGCAACAAGGCCGCTGGCACGGCGATGAGCAGCCGTTGACTGGCCTGTTGCAAGTTCTTGAACTGGCCGCCCCATTCCAACGAATAGCCGGCGGGCAGCCGCACCTGGTTTTGAATCGTCTGTTGTGCCTCGGCGACGAAACCACCCAAATCCCGCCCGCGGACGTTGCATTGAATCAGCAAGCGCCGCCGAATGGAGTGCCGGCTGATCTCCGACGGCCCGTCTTCCAGACGCAAGTCGGCCAGCAGCGAGAGGGGAATCTGCCGTCCCTGGGGATCTTCAATCTTCAAGTCGCGCAGGCTCTCCACATCGTGACGCCACTTGGGTGACAGCCGAACCTGCAGCGGAAAGCGGCGCTGCCCCTCGAAGACCTGGCCGACCGGGAGGCCGCCGATCGTACTGACGGCATCGAGCACGGCACGCGCGTTGATGCCGTAGCGGGCGATGGCATCGCGGCGGATGAGGATCCGCAAGTACGGCAGTCCGGCGATCTGCTGGGCCTGCACGTCGGCGGCACCGGGGACCGTGTTGAGCACGCGCACGATTTTTTCCCCTTCGGCCTTCAGGACTTCGAGGTCGTCGCCGTACAGGCTGATCCCCACATCCGACCGCACGCCGGCCACCAGTTCCTGCACGCGCAATTCAATGGGCTGCGTGAAGCCGTAGGCATTGCCCGGCACGGCGTGTTCGAGGGCCGCCTGCATTTGGGCGATCAGTTCTTGCTTGGGGAGGGGAGCTGGCCAGTCGTGCACGGGTTTCATGCGAATGAGGATGTCGGTCTGGTGCGCGCCCATGGGGTCGTTGGCGATTTCCGGGCGGCCAGTTTTGGACACCACGCTTTCCACTTGCGGGAACTGCAACAGCGTGCGTTCCATGGCCCGGGTCATGTCGAGGGAGGTTTCCAGCGAGACGCTCGGCAAACGCACGGCCTGAATCGCCACATCGCCTTCGTCGAGCTTGGGGACGAACTCCACGCCAAACTGACTGGCCACCACCAGGCTCCACGCGAACACCGCGGCGGCTCCCCCCACGAGCACCACGGGGTGCCGCAAGGCCCACTCCAGGCAGGGCGCATACATGCGCTTCAACCAGCGGACAATCCGCGTTTCTTCCGCGCGGACGCGTCGGACGAGGAACAGCGACGCCATCACCGGCATGACCGTCACCGACAGAATCAATGCGCCGATGAGGGCCGACATGAAGGTGAAGGCCATCGGCCGGAACATCTTGCCTTCGACTCCTTGCAAACTGAGAATCGGGAGAAAGACGATGATCACAATCAAGCCGGCGAACAGAATCGGCGTGCCGACCTCCTTCGCCGACTGCTGGATCACCGTCCTGGGCACGCGGCTCTCGCCGGTGGCCCGCAAGTGCCGCGCCGCGGACCGGACGGCATTTTCGACCATGACCACCGCGCCGTCGACAATCACTCCGAAGTCGATGGCTCCCAGACTCATGAGATTCGCGGACACGCCCGCCAGCTTCATGGCCAGCAGCGCGCCCATGGCCGACAGCGGAATGGCGGCGGCGACGATCAACCCGGCGCGAACATCGCCGAGCAGCAAGAACAGCATCACGATCACCAAGGCCACACCGATGCCGATGTTCTCGCCGATGGTGTGCATGGTTTTCTCGACGAGTTCCGTGCGATCGTAGAACGTGTCGATGTACACGCCCGGAGGGAGGGTGGCCTGAATGGAGCGGATCTTTTGCTTGACATCGGCCACCACCTGCCGCGAATTGGCGCCCATCAACATCATCACCATTCCAGTGACGGCTTCGCGTTCGCCGTCGCGCGTGACGGCGCCTTGCCGCAGCATGGGGGCAAAGCGGACTTCGCCGATGTCGGAGACGCGGATCGCCGTGCCATCGCTCCGATTGTCGAGCACGATGCCGCGGATGTCTTCGATGCTGCTCACCAGGCCTTCGCCGCGAATCAACCGCTGCTCGGCACCATGCACGATGTAGCCCCCGCCGGCATTCGCGTTGTTTTCCTGAAGCGCGCGAAACACGGTGCCCAGGCTGATGCCGTAATTCAGCAGCTTGTGGGGGTCGACTTGCACTTCGTAGGTCTTCAGTTCGCCGCCGAACGTATTGACTTCGATCACGCCGGGCACGCTGCGCAACTGCGCGGCGATTTGCCAATCGAGGATCGATCGCAGATCCATCAGGCTGTAGGCATGCCCCGGTCGGGCCCGCACCTCGAACTGGTAGATTTCGCTCATGCCGGTGGCGATCGGCCCCATCTGGGGATCGCCCATCCCCGGGGGAATGTTTTCGCGGGCCTGCTGCAACCGCTCATTCACGAGGTTCCGCGCCCAGTAAATGTCGGTGCCGTCCTCGAATGCCACCGTGACGGCCGACAAGCCGAAGCGGCTGATCGAACGGATTTCGCTGACCCGCGGCAATCCGCTCATCGCGTTTTCCACCGGAAAGGTGATGAACTGCTCCACCTCGACGGGCCCCAGCGCGGGGGACGTGGTGAGCACCTGCACCTGCACGTTCGTCAAATCGGGAACGGCGTCGAGCGGCAGCGTCACCGCCGAGACGGCTCCCGCCGCCAGCAGCACCACCGCCAGCAGCATCACCAGGAACCGGTTTTCGAGCGACCAATCGATGATCTGATGCACCATGTCAGGATCCTCTCCGCGTGCAGCGGCCGCGCACGGTCTTCCCGCCGGCACGCCCACCGCTGTTTATTCCTCGAGCAGGTCCGCGAGCATTCTGGACTTCAAGGCGAAGCCGCCGGCGGCGACCACCCGTTCGCCGGCCTGCACACCGGAGCGCACCTCCACGAAGTCCCGGTTGTGCCGCCCCACCGCGACATCGCGCCGCACAAACTCTTCCTCGCCGGTCTGCACGAACACGAACGACCGGCCTTCGTGATTCAGCACGGCGGACTGCGGCACCTGGAGCACGTCGGCCGTGTTCAGGTTTGGCAACACCACGGTGACGAACATGCCCGGCTTGAGCAGTCCCTCGGCGTTGTCCGCCACGGCGCGGAGCGCGATCGTCCGCGTGGATTCGTGGAGCACGTCGCCCGTGTAGAAGATGCGGGCCGTGAATTCGCGGCCGGGCCAGACCTCGCTGCGGACCAGCAGCGTTTGATCGCTGAGCTGCGCCAACAGCGGTAAGTGCGCTTCGTAGATATCGGCGGTGATCCACACGCTGGACAGATCGGCAATCGTGAGAATTTGCCGTTCAGGCCCCACTCGTTCCAGCAGCACCACATCCTTGGAGATCACAGTCCCGTCAAAGGGGGCCAGTATGGGATAGTGGGCCAACTGCTCCCCGCGGACGGAAGGATCGATGTCCTGCAAGTCGCGGTCGCGGAAGCCGAGGATTTTGAGGTTGGTTTCGGCGACGGCGATGTTGGTGCTCAACTCCCGAATGGTTTCGGCCGACAAGCGTGCGGCTTGAGCCGTGTCTTGCGGAATCTGTTCCCATAACGATTGCAAGGTAGCGCGGGCCGCGTTGACCTCCGCTTCCGCTTCCAGGATCTGCCGCGCGGGAACGGCCCCGCCGGAAGACAACGGCGTCAAGCGGTCGAGATGGGCCTTGGCTTTCAGGTGCGCCACATAGGCGGTCATCAGCGCTTGACGATAATCGCCCAGGGGACGGTCCTTGAGCGCTTCCTCGATGTGCTCGATGCTGGCTCCGCTCCGCATCAGTTCGACCATGGTGTGGGCATTCTTGCCGACCTCTTGAATCCAGCGGTCTTTGGCCCGGGCAAACTCCAAGTTCAGCCGGTCCTGATACAATTGCAGCATTCCCCGGCCGACTTCCTTGCTCTGCACCACCACCAGAACATCATCCTTTCGCACGCGCTGTCCGAACTGCACCTTGACTTCATCCACGCGCCCCTCCACTAGCGGAAAGACGTGCGCCAACCGGTCTTCGTTCAAGGCCACCTTGCCGGTCAGTTCGATGGTTTCGATCAACGGACCAGACGCCACCGCTTGCAGCCGCAACCCGGCCGAATCCCACAGTTCGCGGGGAAACCGGATGGCCTCCGCCGACGACACCGACGCAGCATCAGTCGGAGCCGGCGATTCGTCGTGCAGTACGGGCCGCGCCGCCAGCCGCACGAATGGGCGACCCCACCACCCAGCCATGAAAGACGCCGCCACCAACACAATCCCCGCCAACGAGGAATAGGCGTAACGTCGCACTGTTGAAGAGAGCATGGTGTCTTCCTTCGGAAAGCACGCCGAGACCAGCAACACCACACGCGATCCCGCCGCGCGGCGTGGGGCCTTTTCCCATGGCCGGGCGGAACCAGATCCGGAAGGGAATGCACGCCGGCCGACGTCTGCGCCCCGGCACAGACCACCGACGAGGGATCGACTCGCCGCGTGCCGGCGGTGCCACGGGGCCGCGGCGTTGAAAGAGCGCTCCGCCCAACAGGCGAAGCGACAAGGTTCAGCGGTTCAACAACTCAGGCGACACAGCCGCTCCTGCGCGGAAGGCGCGTGCGCCAACGCCGCATGAATCCGTGAGCCGGTGCGGTCCCACGGCGGACATGCGGCGGCGAGTTGCCGCGCCTCGCCGACGGCGACGACTCGCGCCACACAGGTTGGCGACCCACAGGGAAAGTCGAATGGATTTTGCACCAGCGCGGCCTGCGGCCGCAGGGGTTGCTGATGGCCCTCTTCCTGACAATCCGCCCAGTCGGGGTAGGAGAAGTGCCAATGCCAGCCCCAATCGGCGGCATGGTGATCGTGGGGATGAAACCGCGCCAAATGCTCGGCCAGATGCCGATCATCGGTGCTGTGAGCGTGACTATGTCCCCACGGCACGGGCCCTTCCCACAACGTCGCTATCAGCAACAGCCGCATCACCAGGCTGCCAGCTCGAGACGTTGCCTGCGCACGCCGCACGGAACACCCTTTCACATTTTCTCACCGGTTGATCTTAGGGGTCGGTCTCTCCCAGAGTCAATCGCTCGCCGGACCGCTGAACGGGGCATGGTGGCAGGGTGGCAGGGTGGCAGGGTGGCAGGGTGGCGGTGTCGCAGGCTGGCGGTGTCGCAGGGTGGCGGGGTGGCGGGGTGGTTGACGCATCCCCAATTTGACGCGGGAGGTCGAGTGCGGCACTCGCGGCGGCAACTGGCCCCGACAACCGGCACCTGTTTGCGTTCCGGCAGCAATCGATGCCGCTGGTGGGACTCGAACACTTGCGGAATGCCCAGCGGAAAACCGCGGTCCGTGCCGTGGACGACGCGCAATACGACGCGCGCCGCGACGCCGCCCCCCGGCAACCATCCCTTCGCCCCCTGGCCGGCGACGATCCGCGGTTGGACCTGCTCTTGGAGCTGTGGGACCGACTCGACTGGGACGGCCGCCAACGGCTGCTAGAAGCCGCCGAGGACATCGCGGGCGAAGGGGACGACTGATCCCCTGGCCCTGAACGCCGGCGGCTTGTAAGGCCCTCCACGGCGGTCTAGCGACGTTCCCCAGCAGCAAGGGAAGGCGAAGGGGAACGGCTGCCCCTTCGCCCTCTCTCGCCGAGGCGTGGCCCGGTGGCTGCGCTTGAGCCGGAATGATTCCCCCTCGACGGCTGGTGCCCTCGACGGCCCCGTGGGCTTCACCAAAGGCCCCGGAACGCATCGCGGGGGAAACTCCGGCTTCGGGACCATCCTGCCGCGCCGGCCCCTGCAAACGCCTTCCACGGCCGTTAGCGGAAGCCCTGACTGAAGGCCGCATCTTAGCGTGCAGGAAGTTGCATGGAAGCGAATCGCGGTATAATCCCCTCATGCCGCGGGGGCTAGGCTGATTACCGAACGGCGGCTGTTCCACCGCCCCGCCCCCGCGCTCTCTCGATCTGGAACATCCCCCGCTGGAGTAGGAGCTACACGATGGGACTGCCCGAACTTGACGATGCATATCGCAAGGCCGCGGAATGCGACCGCATCGCGCAGCTGTACTTTGGGATGCTGCGGTCGGCGGTGGAAAGCGCATCCACAACGCGGCTTGAGCGGGCGCGTGAGTATGGGGATTATTTGCTCGGCCTGAGCATCAAGGCCCGCAAGGCCGTGGAGCAGGTGAGGCAGCAACTCTTGCATGCCCACGATGCAAGGCGCGAATATCGCTCTTGTCGAACGCCGCATCCCACTTCGGCGCGTTTGAGAGTGCATACGTTGGCACATGATGCCGTGGTGGCGTGGAGCGAACATCTCGCCCACATCCTGCGATGTTCGTGGTACGCAACGGAGCGCGACCCGGCGACGTTCAGCGAGGGGATGCGTGAGCTGCAAGCCGACCTGGCGGCACTCGGCGAGCCGACCTGGACGCCGGCGGACCTTGAAGTGGAATGGACTGCCGCCCGCCGGCTGACCGCCGGTCCCGCCCCTGGCCCGGCCGCCGAGGCCAAGACTTCCGACACGGACACTCGCGGACACTTAGAAATTGCCACGGTCGCCCGCGGCATCCGCAACGACCTGGCCAGAGACCTGTTTCTGGCCCAATGCGCCGCCGAGGCCGAGGGACGAAGCATTGCCGCCGTGAATCGTGAGTTTCGCAGGAAAAAACAAGGAAAACTCGGCAAGACCGCGACGGAACAACGGAAGGCGTTCAACTCGATCAGCAAGACTGCCCTACGCGCCCGGCGGAAACTACGACGCGGACACTAACACGGACACTCGCGGACACTCCCCCGCAAAGTATGAAAACCCGGCTTCCCGCCGGGTTTTTTGTTGCTAGTGTTATGCGGGTTCATGCAGGTTGCATGAACGCACCATAACACCGAATGGAGGGCACACAATGGGAGTGGAGGCGCTGAAGCGGGCTGAGCCGGCACCGCTACACGAAAAGGCGTTTTGGTCTATCAGCGACGCATCGCGGGGGACGACCCTTAGCGCGCGGCAATTGCTGAAGATGATCCGTGAGGGGCGGATTACCAGCGTCCGCATTGGCCGGCGAATCCTGCTTGATCCCGCGAGGTTGAAGCGAGAGTTATCGTCGCTCGGCGGGAAGTGAGGCACGACGCCACAAAAAAAAGCCGCCACGGCTTCGCTTGAGGGGCTGCGCCGTGGCTTGCGGGGAACCCACGAAAGGAACCCACGATGAATTTTAACATGGCTTTTCAGGACGGCCAAGGCAATCTCGCGGGCTTTGATGCTGCTATCCCCGCGCCGGAATATGAGCCGCTGCCGCCGGGAGTTTATACCGCGAAGGTGCTACGCGGCGAATTGGTGAAGACCCGCGCCGGCGCGGACGCATACCGGATTACGCTTGAAGTTTTGGACGCCCCCTTCGCCGGGCGACGTGTTGCTCGCACATGGACGTTCTCGCCTGCCGCGCTGCCGTACACGAAGCGCGATCTTGGCATCCTCGGATTGCAGCGATCCGAACAGCTTCGCGCCCCGTTCCCGCCACTCGGTTCTGAGCATGTGGTGCGACTGACGATCGCGCTGCGGCGCGGCGACGATGGCCGGGATTGGAACGACATCAAGCGGATCGAATTGCTCGCCGTGACCGAATCGCCGGTCGTCGGGTTCCTGCTGCCCACGGAGGAGGCGAAGGGGGCGGAGCAATGACCAGCGCTGACGGCTTCAACGTCGGCGCGTTCGTTCACGGCCCGCCGACATCGCCGCGGCTGCTGGTGCGGCACGCGGAGCTGCTCCACGCCTACGCCGGCGGCACGATGGCCGAGCGGGACGAAACGCGGGAAGCGTATCTGTCGCATTACGTGTTCGGCCCGGAGCTGCAAGCCCACTTCGCCGCTCATGGATCGGTTGCCGGGTTCGCCGGCCCGTGCCGCTGTCGATGGCTGCACCTGGACATCGACCGGCCCGACCTGGCCGATGCCCTGGCCGATGCACGGCGGCTGGTCCTGTACATCGCCGAGCGGTACGGCACCGATCCGGCGGTGTGGTTCAGCGGGAGCAAGGGGTTTCACATCGCAATCGAGCTTGCGCATGCGCCGCCCCCTTCGGTTGCTTTTCCCGACGTGGCCCGCGCGTTCGCCGAGGGGCTGGCGAGTGGCGCGGGGGTGCCGATCGACACGGCGATCTACAACCGGAACCACATCCTTCGGCTGCCAAACACCCGGCACCCGAAAAGTGGGCTGTTCAAGGTTGCCATCGACGCGGACGACCTGCCGCGGCTGAGCGCGGACGCGATTCGGTCGCTTGCCCTGCGACCACGGCCGAGCGACCTGCCGCCGTGGCGCGGCAACGCGGAGCGACTGGCCGCGGATTGGCGCGAAGCCGAAGCCGCGACCGCTCGCCTGATCGAAGGCCGCGCCGCGATCCGCCGGGAACATGGCGCCGAACAGGCCCCCAGAGCGCCGCGCTATCTGCTCGACTTCCTGCGATTCGGCGTGCCCGAGGGGGAACGGCACGGCACATTGTTCCGCTGCGCCGCGTGGCTGGCGGAGCAAGGCGCGCCCCCCGCGCTGGCTCACGCGCTGCTGACCGAACCTGGCCGGGATGTCGGGCTGCCGCCGAAGGACGTGGAACGGCAAATCCGCTGCGGCATCGAACACGCGCTGCGGCGGTCCGCGACCGGAGGCGAAGGGGGATTGCCGTGACGCCGAGTTACGCCACTGGTTCGGAGCTGCTCGGCAGGGTGTTCGATGACCTGGAGCGCGGCGAACCGCCCCCGCGCTACACGGTGCCTGGACCCTTCGCCCCTCTCGACACCCGGCCGGGGCGGCTGATCCTGTTCGGCGGCGCGCCGGGTACGGGCAAGACGGCCGCGCTGCTCCAGATTGGCGTTGATCTGCTGCGCGCGAATCCCGCGGCGCGGCTGCTTGTGGCGAACGTGGAGATGGCCCCCGCGTTGCTGGTGGAACGCATCCTGTCGCGATTGTCCGGCGTGGCTCTGACCGCCATTGGGAACCGGGAACTTCGCAAGGGGGATATCGGCCGCCTGCGCGCCGCGGTGGAGAGCTTCGCCCCCATCGCCGCGCGCCTGGCGTTCCTGAATGCCCCCTTCGCCCTGGAGCACGTCGCGGCCGCGGGAACCGCTTTTGGGGCGAACGTGCTGGTCTTGGATTACATCCAACGCATCACGACGGAAGGCGGCGGGAAGGACAAGCGGGAGCAACTTGAAACCGCCGCGACGGTCCTACGCCGGTTCTGCGATGCTGGAGCGCTTGCGATCGTGGCGTCCGCCGTGGCCCGGCAAAAGCACGCCGGCGGTTCGACCTATCACGAGCTGAACCTGGCATCCTTTCGAGGTTCCAGCGAGCTGGAATACGGCGCTGACGCGGCGTATCTGCTCAACGTTGGCGACCAAGGGAACGTCACCTTCGCTTGTGAAAAGAACCGCCACGGCCCCCTCCGCGACATCCTGACGCGGTTCGACCCCGACACGCAAACGTTCCTTCCCGCCCCCGCGGGGCTGGAGGGATTCGACGAAGTGCCGGCCGCGGAGCCGCCCAGCAACGGGCGAAGAGGGAAACACTGATGCGCATGCCCTTCGGCAAGTATCGCGGGCAACCGTTGTCGGAAATCCCGCAACACTACCTGGAATGGCTGCTGCGGTCGGTCGACCTGCGGCCGAGCTTGGAAGCCGCCGTGATCGCCGAGTTGAACCAACGCTACAAACCACCGCCGCCGCCAATCGACCTGAAGGCCGTCACCAAGGCATGGTATCGCCAACTGACGCTGAAGTATCACCCGGACCGTGGCGGATCGAACGCGGCGATGGCCGCCATCAACGATGCCTACGATGTGCTGCGCGAACTGCTCGCCCGGAATGGCGTGGAGCTTGACGCATGACCGAGCGCTGCCCCACGTGCGGCATCGAGTGCCCCAGCGCGACCGCGTGCAACGGGTACTGCGCCCCTGCTTGCTGGCCGGAAACTCGCCGGGAACGGGAAGCGGCCGCGGAGGACGCCCCCCGCCGGAAGCGGAGCAAGTCCCCTTCGCGCTCCCAGCGGTTCGCCACGTTGAATGCGTTCGTGGACTTCGGAATCGCGGCCGCGGAACTGACGCCGGCGGAAACGATTGCCTGGCTGGTTCTGTTCCGGGATACGAAGAGGGATGGCACGGCCCGCACTGGGCAAGCCGACATCGCCCGGCGGGGAAGGCTGTCGGTTCGCGGCGTGAGGAAAGCGATCCAATCGCTCGCCGCAAAGGGGATGTTGATGGTGACGCGCCGAGGACGATTGAATGACGGACCATCCACGTATCGCCTGTACGCGACCCCCCGTGATGAGTAACGACAACGTGTTTGCATGGGGCACTGTGTTCCCCTTGCATGAGGAACTGTGTTCCCCTTGCATGAGGCACAAAACAGCACGCCACTGGGGAACTGTGTTCCTCTATCCCAGAATGGGACCAGAACGCCGCGCGACGCTGTGCGCGTCGCGGGCGGGGCATGCAGGCGCGGACCCCCCCTTGTTGCGCGCCCCCCCCAAGGGCGAAGGGGGGGCTGGGAACCCGGGAGGCTTCCCCTTCGCCCTCTCTCCCCAGCGGCGGGAAGAGCCGAAGGGGCTGGCCCCGGCGGAACGGCCCCGAAACCTGTGCCGAAAATTTGAAGACGACCAACGCGGTCTACCATCGCTAGCCGTCCTAAAAACCGATTCCCCGGGTCCTTCCTGGCGGATCATTGATCGAGCACCATGGGAACCGCCGAAAATGCCAGCACAGTTTATTTCTCGGTCCGATACAATCCCTTGACCTTTGCTCCGTCGCGGCGGCCTGGCCGTTCGGAAAGCCGGCCGGTCGCCCGGCGGGGCGCTTTCCGAAAGGTTTCATGACATGGCCAGCATCACCACCAATCGACGCAATCAGACCCGGCGGATTCTGTTTGTTGGGCTGGACGGTCAGCGGCGGGCGATTCACTGCGGCAAGACGGCGCTGCGCGTGGTGCGCGAAGTGGCCCGCCACGTCGACGCCATCATTGCGGCCGCCGCGGCCGGCGTGCCCCTCGACGCGACTACGGCCGCGTGGCTGGGGAGCTTGTCCGACGAGTGGTACGGCAAGCTGGAAAAGGCTGGGCTGGTGCCGCCGAGGGAGGACCGCAAGGTGTCCGTGCCGACGGTCAGCGAGTTCGCCGAGGAGTACATCCGCCGGCGGAATGACACCAAGCGATGGACTCGGTTGAACGTGCAGGCTGCCTTCCGTCGCTTGCGGGAATACTTCCGCCACGATCCGCCGATCGACCGGATCACGGCTGGTCAAGCCGAGGACTTCGCCCGCTGGCTCAAGACGACGAAGAAATACGCCCCGGCGACCGCCGGCCGCACCATCGGCCGCGTGAAGCAACTGTTCAACTACGCCGTCCGCCACGAGCTGATCCCCCGCAACCCCTTCGATGGCGTCAAGCGCGACACCGGGACCAACCCGGCCCGGCAAGCCTACATCGACCGGGACACGATCCAGCGGATCATCGACGCCGCCCCGTCGGCCGAATGGCGGCTGCTGCTCGCCCTGGCCCGCTACCTTGGGCTGCGCGTGCCGAGCGAAGCGTTCGCGCTCCGTTGGTCGGACATCGACTGGGAACGCGGCCGGATGCGGGTACCATCGCCGAAGACCGAGCATCACGGCAAGCCGTTCCGCGTGGTGCCGATCCTGCCCGAGGTGCGCCAGTACCTGGACGACGTGTTCGCCGTCGCCCCCGAGGGGGCGGAATACGTTCTGCAACGGCTGATCGAACGCTATCCGTCCGCCAAGGCGGGAGCGCCCGCCGCGAACCTGCGGACGACGTTCGAGAAGATCATCCGCCGCGCCGGCGTGGAGGCGTGGCCGAAGTTGTTCCACAACCTGCGGGCGAGCGCGCAAACCGACCTGGCCCAGCGGTTCCCATTGCACGTGGTCTGCGCGTGGATCGGGAACACTACCGCCGTCGCCCGCGACCATTACTTGCAAGTGACCGACGATCACTTCCAAGCCGCCCTGGAAGACCCCGATCCGAGCACGCATTGGACGACGCGCAATACGACGCGCGCAGTGCGCGCAAGGAGTGGTTTTGAGGCGCATCGAGAACCAGAAAATCAAAAAACCCCTTGTTTTCAGGGGTTTTCTGAACAAGGGATGCCGCTGGTGGGACTCGAACCCACACGGGGCTTGCGCCCCAGCAGATTTTAAGTCTGCTGCGTCTGCCTGTTCCGCCACAGCGACTCGGAGCCGAAACGAATGCCACCTTCGGATGCCGCGGGCAGCCTTCGGCCGTTGTGCCGCCCGCTCGCTCTAAGGATAACGTCCGGAGAGCCGCTTCGCGCGTGTCGACTCGGCGAAAAACACGGTGGCGGAAGCTGAACTCAGTCCTGAACCGCATGCCGGGCTACGTGACGCCGGTCGCCACGGCGCGGGGGAACTTCCCTCGGTGTTCGAGTTTCCGGCACGGTCAGGGAATCCGCCACGCCGGCATCGCGGCGCGTAGGGACGACCTGGCCGCGGACGGAAGGATCAATTCCATTCCGAGAGGAGCTGTTCGGCGGCCCGCAAATGTTGATACAGGACGGTGCGGTCTTGCTCGTCGTCGCAATCCTTCAGGCAGGTTTCGATCAAATCCACCGCGACGCCCGGCCGATTCGACTTGAGGGCAATCAGCGCGAGATCGCGGCGCTGTTCGAAAGCGGAGGGCTGCAACGCCAACAGCCGCCGCTGCACTTGCCACGCCGCTTCCCAGGCGCCATGCTGCACATGCAAGGCCTTCAGATTGTTCAACAGCCGCGTAATGATGTCGCGGGGGCGGGCCGGTTCGAGGAGCGGCTCGATTTCATCGGCGGATAACTTCGTGAGGTGCCGCAGCCAGGCCACGCAACGGTCGTAGCTCAGGATGCGGCCATGGTGAAAGGCATCCAAGAAGAGGACGCCGCCGGCGCCGTCGTAACGCGCCAGAAAATGCATGGGAGCGGCCACGCCCACCAGATCGATGCCCGCCTGCTGCGCCACCGCCGTGTACACCAGCGACAAGCTGATGGGGATACCCACCCCCGTTTCGATGACGCGGTGCAGGTAGCTGCTTTCCGGCCGCTGGAAGGCTTCCCGATCTCCGTGCAGTCCGTGGGTGCCAGCCAGGCAGCGGGTCACCTCTTGCAACAGTTCGCGTTCCGAACGGCAGCGCGTGGCGGGGGCGATCAGCTCCCTGCCGCGCTTGGCAATCCATTGCAAGGTGTGCGAGAAGTTGAGGGACGGATAGGCATCACGGGCGATTTCGAGAGCGATCATGGTGAGATCGACATCGGTCTGCCGCGCCAGCAACCGGCTGAACTCCACGTCCTCGGGAAAGTCCAGATTGAGCATCATCCGTCGCAGAATCCCACGAAACGTTGCGGTCGAGTCCTCGATTCTACGCGCGACGGCTCAGGACGTCGAGAGGGGACGAAGCGGTTTTCCACCAGCGCAGTTACCCCGTCGGCTGCGTCGGCGCAAGACTCCACCGAAAAACTTCCGCCGCCGTGAATTTTTCCCAACGCGCGGGGGAGTTGCACGCCCCACTCGGCCAACCTTGCCGGACGGCTGCCGCCGTGAACCGGCCGGCTGCCACCGTGAAACGGCGCGACAGTGCGCCAGCGGCGCGGATGTCAATTGTGGCCGCAACGCGGCACGGGCTTTTGCGGTCTCGCCGCCAGCGCAAACGTGCCAGGGACGGCCAGCAACACCAACCGCGCTACAGTGGAAGCGGCCCGCCCCGCGGATTGGTGTTGTCCCGCGTCGAGCGCGCGTCGGGAACCGAATAGGTGCTCGGCTCCAGCACGCCGCCGGGCTGATGCGCCTCGCGGATGAAGTTGCGCAACTGCAACACGGGAGGAGCCAGCAGCAACACAAACACCGGAGGTGCGAGGCACAACACCACGGGGAACAACATCATGATGCTCGTTTTGCTGGCCCGTTCTTCCGCCCGCTGGCGGTATTGGCGGCGGATGCTGTCGGCGAACTCCGTCACGGCGGTGGCGACGTGTGTTCCCGTCCGCTCGGTTTGGCTCACCAGCGACGACAGGGCGTTCACGTCCGGAGCGTTCATCCGTCGCGCGAACTCCTTGAGCGCCTTTTGCATGGTGTCGGCCTCGGCATGCCGGCGGACGACTTCGAACTCCACGGAGATGTCGGGATGGAAGAATTCCATTTCGCGGGCCACGCGTTCCAGCGAATCGCGCAGCGGCAATCCGCCGGTCAGGCACATGCGGATGATATCCAGCGCGTCGGGCAAACCGCGGGTGATTCGTCCCAGCCGCCGACTAGCCTGGGCATGCAGCACGGTCCGGGGCGAGACGTACGCCAGAAAGGCGGACGTCCCGGTGGCGATGAGAATGATCTCCGGCAGCCGCGTGCGGGGATCGGCCAGAACGGCTGCCACCCCGCCGAAGATCAACAGGCCGATGACGATGAAATTCCGCGCGAACAGATATTCGACGAGCGCATAGGGACCGTAAAAACCGGCCCGCCGCAGGTCCTGTTCGAGGGCTTCCGCCTCTCCCGAAAACAACGGAATCGCCCCCGCCATGGACCGTCGGAACCAGCTCGGCCGGGGCGACTTCTCGCGGGCGGAAACGTCGGCGATGTTCCGCACGCGGCTGCGCGCCCGCACCGCCGTCAGGCCGAACAGCAGCGCGGCCAGGGTGGTCAGGCAGAACGCGGCAACGGTGGCGATATCGATCAGCATGTTCGGCGGCTCCTCACGATTGGTCGCCAACGAGGTCTGAGCCAGGTTTCGTTCCTCGCGCGGCTATTCTTCGCGCTTCAGCAAGGTGAAGACCCAGATCAGGCCGGCAATTTCGAGCAGCACGGCCATCATCAGCAGCGTGCGGCCGACGGGATCCTGAAACAAGATGTCCAGGTGCGACCGCTGAAACATGAACACGAACAGATAGGCCAGGGGAGAAACGGCCGCCACCACCAGGGTCGACATGCGTCCGGCACCGGTCGAGGCGCGAATCTGTCGCGCGGCCGTGATGCGGTCCCGAATCACCGACGCCATCCGCTCCAGCGTTTCCGACAGCGGTCCACCGGATTGCCGCTGCACGATGAGCGTGGTGGCGAAGATCCGCATTTCCACGATCCGCACGCGGGCCGCCAGCGATTTCAACACCCGATCGAAGGCCCGGCCCATCTGCAACTGCTGTTCGCATTTGCGGAATTCAGGCCCCAGCGCGCCGCCCGCCTCCTGCGCCACCAGGGAAATCGCTTGTTCCACGCTTTGGCCGGCGCGCGTGGCGCGGGCGATTATGTCGAGGACCAGCGGCAACTGCTCGCGAATCGCGCGCATCCGCCGATTCCGCGCGAACACCAGCGCCACGAAGGGGACCGACAGCCCGACGATCCCGCCCATGATGCCGTAAAGGGGTTCATCCGTGGCCAGGTAGCCGATGCCCCCCGCCAGCAGCGCGCCGGCGAGCATGATCAGAAAGGTGGTCGTCGGCAGCAGATCGGTGCCCGATTCGAGCACCAATCGATCGAAGCCTTGATCGATCCGGCCGAAGAAGGTTTGCGCTAACGGCTGGTCGAACACGTCGGGCACGCGCCGCAGACGGCCCACGGCGGGTCCGCCGGCGGCACGAGTGCCAAATACCAGCTCGCGGATCAGCAGGCCTCCCGCCAAGGCACAGGCGGAAATGGCCACGAACGCAACCAGCGTGACAAGCGACACTCCCACCGGGCCGTCTCCCAAAGACCGAGGGGCAACACGTGAGGATAGTTCGTTCTACCGCCGCACGGCACCGATTGCCATGTTTTTTCGCGCGGGAACTGGCACTTTTCTGGCGAGAGGGATGACCGGTGCGGGTGGCACGCCTGGCAGCAGGCGCCGCACACATCCGAGGCTGGCCGCCGCCAGAAGTGCCACCCAGGTAACTCCCTCGTCTACGGCCTAATTCCGCACGGAAATGCGGCGCTTGTCGAACAGTTCGTCCGGCAGGCGGATGCCCGCCGCCCGCAGGCGTCCAAGACACAGCGGACGATAGCCCGTGAAGTAGAATTCCCCCTGGGCCACGCCCAACTCGTCGACCCCCGTCTGCTCGAAGCCGAACACGTCTTCGAGGTGGAAGCCCCCTTCGCGCACGCCGACAATCTCCGACACCTGCATCACCCGGCGGACGCCCCCCTTCAATCGCGCCAGGTGCACCACCAGGGCGATTCCCGAGGAGATGTATTGCCGGACCACGGGGATCGGCAGCTCGAAGCCGCTCATGGCCACCATCAACTCCAGACGGGCCAGCGCGTCCCGGGCATCGTTGGCATGAATGGTGGTCAACGAGCCTTCGTGGCCCGTGTTCATCGCCTGGAGCATGTCGAGCGCTTCGGCCCCGCGCACTTCGCCGATGATGATGCGGTCGGGACGCATCCGCAGGCTGTTGCGGACCAAGGCCCGCGGCGTGATCTCCCCCACCCCTTCATTGTTGGGAGGCCGCGTTTCCAGCCGCACCACGTGACGGTGCTGCAATTGCAATTCCGCCGAGTCTTCCACCGTGATCAACCGCTCGTCCAGCGGAATGAACCGCGTGAGCGCGTTGAGCAGCGTCGTCTTGCCGGCGCCGGTGCCCCCGGAGATCAGAAAACTCACGCGGGCATCGATCGCCGCGGCGAGAAATTCGACCAGGTCGGCATGGATCGAATGCGACTCGATCAGGTCTTCGATCTGCAGCGGCTGCTTGCCGAACCGCCGGATCGACAGCGTGGGACCATCCAAGGCCAACGGCGGGATCACGGCATTCACGCGGGAGCCGTCCGGCAGCCGCGCGTCGACCATCGGGCTGACTTCATCGATCCGCCGCCCCACCCGCGAGACCACCCGCTGGATGATCCGCATCAAGTGGGCTTCGTCGGCGAAGTAGACGTTCGTCGGTTCCAGCCGGCCGCGCCGCTCGACCCACACTTCGTGCGGGTGATTGACCAGAATATCGCTGACCGTGTCATCTTCCAGCAGCGGTTCCAATGGCCCCAGGCCAAACACCTCGTCGAACACGTCGTCCAACATCCGCGTGCGGGCCGCGGCATCCAGCTTCGGTGCTTCCTCGAGCAACAGGTCTCCCGTCAGTGCCCGGACTTCCGCGGCGAGTTCTTCCTTGGAAACGTGCGCCAGCAGCGACAGGTCGAGCGAGTCGACCAGCCGCTCATGGATGCGCACCTTCAACCGCTGGAAGGCCAACTCGCTTTCGTCCACTTCATCTTCGCGCGAGGCCGGCGCCTTCAGCACGGCTCGGGATTTCAAAGGAGCCATGGTTCCCACACTTCCCAGAAAGGACAAATTCAGCCCGCCCCCACACGGGGGTCTTGGTCTTCCGAGCGGCCGCCACAAGGCCGGGGAACATTACGACGAACGATCGCGCGAAACCACCGCCCGGGGCGGATTCGCGGGAGTGCGCTGCACTTGCCCTGCCGGCCGCGTCGCGGGCGGCACGGGACCGTGGGCAATCGGCGTGCGAATGCGCCCCGCCGGCACCACCGGAGGCAACGCTTCTTCCGGTTCGTCGAATTCCACCACCGTTTTGTTCGCGCCCAAAAAGATTTCCATTTGCCGCTTGGGCGGCTCGCGCCCCAAGCCCAGGAGGTCGTCGAGCGTGACCCGCTCGAAGTTCTCGTTCACCAGCCCCTCCAACGATTCTCGCTCGTTGGCGCCGGTCCGATCAGCCCGATCCACCCGATCAATCCGGTCCGCCCGTTCCACCCGATCGACACGGTCCACACGGTCCACACGATCCACTCGATTGGCCACTGTTTCGACATGACTCACCGGCAAGGCCGCCTTCAACAGGCTGCTCATCGTGCCGAAGTTCGGATCCAACTGCCCAATATTGAACGGCGCCATGTCGAGCGTGTCGTCGGGGTGCCGCAGAGCCAGCGACAGTTCGCCGCGACCTTCCACCACTTTCAGCATCTTGGCCTGAACTGGCGTGACGGCGAGCGTCACCGTCCCCAAATCCTTGGCGTCGACCTGGCGGTTCGGCAACAGGCTTTCGTTGATCGCGAGCACCTCCACCCGTTCCAGCAGCGTCATCGTGATTTCCGGCCTCCGACCGCCGGCCGTGGATCGGAACAGCACATCCACCCACGTGCCGGGACGGGCGAAGCCTTGCACGGCGCCGACGTTTTGAATCGGCACGGTGACGGCCCGATAGCCGGCCTGCAAGCGGTCGGAAATGCCGGGGCCAAGACCTTCCGGATAGAGAAACTCCGGCATGAACGCCTCCCCCTTGCGGAGCGCCATTTTCAGCGTGCGGTTCTGGATCTGCTGTGGGCTTCGCATGTAAGGCAGATTGGCATACTTGGACTTCGGAAAATCCTTTTGCGAAAACGAGAGCAAGGCGATGTCGTTGATGGTGAGCGTCTGGCCGGGCTCGAGGTCGGTCGCGGCGACCGGCACAATCACTTGCGGGGGCGCGGCCGCCGGGGCCGGCGGCACCTCGAGCTTGGGTTTAGCCATTTCCTGGCGAACGATGAACGCCCCTCCCAATCCCACCAGAATTGCAAAGATCACGACGGACATCGTGCCAGTGCTGATGCGAGCCATGTCTCCGGATCTCCTTCCAGTCAGAGCCTGCGGTGTGTTGTTTCCGTCCCGTGAGCAGCCGCCCCAACGGGCCGATCGGCGACGGACTTCCTGGCAATTTACGCGATGCACTCCCACGGTAAGGCGGGCCACCAACCGCCGTCAACAAGAATTTCACTCGCTGGTCGCGGGAGCACAAATCAACATGCCCTGCGGGGCCTGGCCCGGTACTGGCGGCGGCGGAGGCGGGTCCACATAGCCAAACGTTTGGACCACCGTCCCGCCGCCAATCGTCGCGAACGTCATGGTCACTGTGTACGTCTGATTCACGGTCGCCAAGGCATCGGCGGTATCGCCGAAGGCCTGGGTCACCTGGTCGCGGATCGTCGTCAACCCGCAGATCATCCCGATTCCCACCAGCGTGACGATCAGGATGTAAGTCATGGCATCCACCGTGCCTTGTTCGTCCCGACGCAACGCCGCGGCACGACGCAGGATGCTCCACTGGCGCATGGCATGACTCCCGGCTGGTCCACTTGCCTCGACGCCGCGACGCCCGGCTTCCCCGCCCGGGCGTCCCACGACGAGACTCGACTAAAGCTGAAGCAACAACACTCCACGAGGTCCAAACAAGCCGAACACCACGCGGCGAAGGGAAAAGCCGGAGGGGGAGCGCGCGGCACCCCTCCGGCTAAGCCTCAGCACAGTGGGCGGAATTCCGCCAGGAACCCGCCCGTCCGCGAACGGCTTACTCGCTGGTCGCCGGAGTGCAAATGACCGTGCAGGTGCCGGCACCCGCCGCAATACCCTGCTGGCCGTCAGCCCCGGCATCGCAGAAGTCGACTTGATCGTCAAAGATGGATCCCGAGACGCTACCGCAGTGGGCGGTGATGGCCCCCCACGAGTAGGACTGATCGAGGGCGGAAACGGCATCCGCCACGTCGGCCAATTCGGTCACCACCTGGTCGCGGACGGTCGACAGACCCGCCACCAAACCAATCACCACGATCGTGGCGATCAACACCAGTTCCGTCGACACGACGAAACCAGCCTCATCTCGCCACAGCTTACGAAACAGGCTGTTCATGCGGGAATTCCTGGAAAAAGAAAGAGATACTCAACAGGGGAACACGATCGGCCGCTCGATTATTCGCTGGTCGCGGCGAGATTGATCACGAGGCATTGCGTGACGTCACCATCCTGATCGGCTACGCCCGCGGCCGTGTTCTCGCAGAAGTCGGTCGCGTCATCGAAGAGCGTGCCCGAAGTGCTGGACGCGTGGGCCGTGATGGCACCAAACGAGTAGCTTTGATCGACTTCCGAAATGGCGTCGGCGACGTCGGCCAGTTCGGTGCTGACCTGGTCGCGGATCGTGGTCAGGCCGGTGATCAGGCCGATCACCACGATCGTGGCCACGAGGACCAGTTCCGTCGACACGACGAAACCAGCCTCATCGCGCCACAAGCGCAAGGCGAACTTCTTCATGGGAGACTCCAGAAAGGTAGGGAAACGAACCACCATCCACGGGCAGGGGATCCGCTGCAGACAGACCCTCGCCCCCACGCACCCGGTGTGCGGTCGCTCTGAGTAGCAAAGGCCATGCCGCCGACGGAAACCGACTCATCTACCGGCTTTCTGCCGCTCCTGGTTCTCGCGCGCTACCCCGAGTTAACGTCTTTTGTGTCCCCCGGGGGACCAAGGCCCGGCGCTCGTTAACGCGGGGACTCCAATCCACGTCCGAATGGCACGCTCGCCGGTTTCAGCCGCGAGGTCGTGCACGGGCTGCAAGCCCCTGGAGGGGTTGCCGTCCCCACCAGGGTGAACAGGCTGAGCAAGGCGTAGCAGGGGAGGGAGAACACCCACAGGGTGTGCCACACCGTCGCCGACGCGGGGCGGAAGACCTCGGGCCATTGCCCCTGCGCCAATCGGAGCGTGGTCAGCCACAACATCGCCGCGGTGAGCGCGAACCAAACGGCTCGGGGCCACCCGTGGACACTGCGGTACGTGAGCCACAGCAACGGCAACAGCAACAGGACGAAGTAATGTTCCCACGTCACCGGCGAGGCCAGCAGCATCCCGATCAGGGCCAGACCGAACGACCGATTGCGTCCCCACTCGGAATCGATCTGCCGCGCGCTCCGCCACACCACGGCGGAGAGGATCAACCACGAAGCCGCCGTCAGGGCGTGCGCCAACCAGGGGGCCGTCCACAGGGACACGGCTGGCCCGTGGATGCCGGTCGCCGCAAAGCATTTGGTCCACAAGGCCGGCAGGGACGCATTGCCGAAAGCGCCGCGGAAAGCCGCCGCGCTCGGAAAGCCGATGGCCAGGTAATCCCGAAAGGCGTCGGTGCCCAGAATGACCGCCGTGAGCAGGTTGAGACCGCCGAATCCCCCCGCGGCGGCGGCGATCGCCCGCCACGCCTTCCGTCCGAGGAAATACACCACCAAAAATCCGGGAAAGAACTTCAGGGACGCCGCGATTCCCACGCACAGCCCCGCCATCCACGAGTGTTGCCGCCGGTCGGCCCACCAGGCCAACGTCAACAGCAACAGGATCAACAGATTGATTTGTCCATACACGAAGTGCATGAACAGCGGCTCGCTCACCAGCAAGCCGCAAAGCAGCAGGGAGAACAGTTCGGACGTGAGCGGAAGTTCCAGTTCCCGCACGATGATGCTCAAGCTCAACAGCAACGCCAGCAGGGACAGGCTGTTCCAGAGGAGGAAGGCCGCACTGTCGTCGAGTAGTCCGAACGGCAGCGCCACCAGCACCGCCGCGGGGGGATGGGCGTTGACATCGAACACCGCCTGGGTGGGATCGGTCCGCCGACGATCGTGCAGCCACAACGCCTCGGCGAGGGAACCGTAAACTGGCCGTCCCGTCCAAAAGTTGCGGGCTGAGAGCCATTCCTGATGAAAATCCACCACGTGGTGGTTCTGCGGCAAAAAGGCGCCGATCATCGGCTTGGCGAAAAAGAACAGGCAACAGAACACGGCAGCCGCCTGGAGCCACAACCGCCCACTCACGGGCGCAGCAATCTCGGCCACGGTGGCATGCCTTGGCGAGGTGTCCGCGGTCGACTGCTCGCTGGTCGCTGGAAGAGGCGTTGTCCGCGGGATGATCGACACCGTTCAACCTCCTTTTTGAATCGCTGGAGCAGCCGGCTGGCCGACCGTTTCCGTCGATTCAAGTTTCGGTGGCATCAACCGCACGCGCAACAATTCAGCACCAACTGCTGGGAAGGAATGGCGGCCAAGCAACTGACCATACGGCAGCCGCTGCGACAGGAGATCCAACTTCATCATCGGGATCTCGTAGCCGAGATAAACGATCCACAGGGGCTGTTCCACATGGTCGCCCAGCGCGCTGGCCAATTGCGGCCAGTTGCGTCGCAGGTTGGTGTAATAGAAGTGGAACCTGGGCAACACCGTGAGGCGATATTCGTCGAACACGTATTCCTTGTAGCCGTGCGGCAGCTCGCGACCATGGTTCCGTGTCTTTCGCGCCAGGTAGTAGTCGAGGACGTTGCGGGTGCAGTCGTCGGTGAGAATCGGTTCGTGAGGTGGAATTGTCTGGCGGATCAGTTCCGCGAATTCCCTCAGCTTCTGGGGAGTATCGTGATTTTGCACCGCCACGACCTCGCGGACGCTCACGTCGCCGATCCACGCCAGCAAGCCCGCGGCGATCACTGGACCGGCCCTGCGCGGCGACCAGGCTGCCACGGCTTGGACGCCCGCGGCGAGTCCCAGCACCACCCAGGGCACCAGCCACAAGCTATGTCGTGTTCCCCCCAGGGGATAAATTTGTCGCGCAAACAGCAGCATGCCGAGAAGCAGCGGTAGCACGATCAAACCGCTTTGGGCGGCCGCCAGCCCCAGGCTGCCCTGAGTGCGACGGGCGCGCTGCCACTGGGCGAAAGCTCCCACAAGCACGCAGAGCAGCAGCGCAAACCACCACCGTCCGGCCAGGAACAGGAAGAACTGGGCGCATTTCCAAATGGCGGCTTTGACGGCGAACAGGGGACCCGGCTTGAACGGTACGTCCATCATCCAATTGGCCCAAAGCTCCCACTGGGTATTTGTGCCGCGGAACGTGCTGGCATGATCGACGAACAGCCAAACGGCCAGGGCTGCCAGGAGGGTCTGACACACTACCCACGCCAAAACGAACCGGCGGTTCGGGCGGACACCGATCAACCGGGCCAGGTCAACAACCCCCAAGACGAACAGGATCCAGGCGGTGGCATAGTGGGTGAGCATGGCCAGTCCGAGGCACAGGGCCGCCCCGGCCAGAGGCGCCGCCCCCCCGGCGCGAAAGGCGCGTTCGCGGGCGTAAAGTCCGCCGAACACGAACAGCAACCACAGCGTGTAACCGCGCATTTGAATGGCGATGTGAATCATGGGCACCGCGAATGCCAGCAGGCACAGACCCGCCAGGGCCGACCAGGCATCGGTCATTTCCCGCAGCCACAAGTAACCCGCCCATAAACCGGCAATTCCCAGAACGAACGACGGGATCCGCAACATGACTTCCGAGTCGCCCATCGGCAGCCACAGGTGATACATCAGGAACACGAGGGGCGGATGCGTGTGAATGCGGCTGGCGCGGTACGCTTCCCACAGGGTCGGTTCCTTCGCCACCTGAAAGTGCATCGACTCGTCGAAATCGAGGTAGAAGCGGTCGAGCAGCCACCAACGGGGAAGGATGGCGGCCGCCACGATCGCCACCGCCAAACAGGCGGCCCAACCAGTCGAAGTGGTTTCGCGCGCCGCGGGAAGTTCGACGCCGGAACGACGCGACAATTCACCGGCCAGGCTGCTCACAAGTCCGCCTCCTCGGTACTCCGCGGCGAAGTTCGCACGGCCGCCGGGGTCACTGAGGCCGCTCGCTCCAGCACCTGCTGAATTCCCGGCTTCAGCCGGCATACCACGAAGAACTGAAATGCGAACAGCGATGGCCACAACCGTGCCAAACCATCGGCCACAACCCCCAACACCTGCCCCCAGCGATTGGGCATCACGGCGGGAAAGGGGGCGCCGACGGCCCGGCACGATTCCACTTCGCACCCGCAATCCCGCAGCATCCGTAGCAAGCTGGATCGTGTAAACAATCGCTTGTGCGTGACGTCGAGAATGCCTCGGTCGGCGTAATTGAAGCGGCCCAGCAACAGCCCCAGGCGGACCGTGATGAACGCCACATTGGGGGTCGACAGGATCAACAACGGCCGTGCCGTCGACTCGGTCCCGCGCGTCTCGGACCTTGTTCCCGCCGCATTCCGCAACGACAGCAGAAACTGCTCGGGGTACGACAAATGTTCGATCACGTCGAGCAGGAGGGTGGCGTCGAAATCGGCTGGCGCACAGGGGAGCGCATCGCGCTCGAGATCCAAGCGGTGAAAAGCGGCCAACGGGACCGCCGGTGGATCGCAGGCGTCGATGCCGGTGACTTCCGCTCCCTGCCGCATGCACGCCGCGGCGACAAAACCCCGTCCGCACCCAATATCGAGCACGCGGCGGGCGCCCCGCCGCCGCACTTCCCGCACGGCCAGCGTATGCGTGGTGTAGGGAGCGGCGGTTTTATCCCGATAGCGGTCGACGCTGGCCTGCCTGAGCTTCAACGAGCACAGCATGCCCCAGTGGTGCATCCGGTATTGCATCGCCGCCGCCAGGGCACGCCAGCAGGACATTTTCGCCTCGACGCGCGGCGCGCGTTGCTCGGCAGCCTGCGTCGCCGCGCACGCGACGATCCGCGCGCCGACATACGCCGCCTGCAAGAGGATCTCGACCGCAAAGCGGCCGTCGTCCCCGTTGAGTTCAAACGGAATCTGCTGCAAAAATTCGGCGGCGTACACGCGGCACGGCGCTGTGTACGTGGCCAGGCGCAGACCCGTGGCGGCGTTCAATACCGCCGTGGCGAGGTCCGACCGAGCGGCAGTTTCGGGCTGCCGCAGCAGCACATCGGCCTCGGTTTCATCCCACGAATGGATCAGATCCAGCAGCGCCAACGACGGAGCCTGCGCGGGCAGGATCGCGATCGCATCGTAACCGCGATCCACGCCGGCGCGCAACGCGATCTTGCACCGAGCGCCGTAATCGAGCCCGTCGGTCAGCGGCAGAATCAGGGTGTTGCCGATGCCCCATTGCCGCAGCGTTTCCCGGCACTCCTCAATGGCTGGCGGCGAACTTTCCGGAGCGAGCAATAAAAAATGGACATCGGACCGGTTCCGCCACTCCTCGGGTAAGCCCTGAAAAAACGCGATTCCTTCGGCGATGTCGGCGGCTGCGTCGACACAGGCCAGCACGCGGCGATCGGAAGGAGCGATTGAACCGTTCACAGGTTGTTCCAAGCTCTGCCGGCGTTCGCGGGGAGGTCAGACCTTTCCGCAACCTTGAAGCGCCCTTACAACGCGGTGTCTCTTTACAACGCGGTGTCTTCCGTACAACGCGGTCTCTCTTTACAACGCGGTGTCTTCCGTGGCGGCTGGCGGCGCCGCGGTGGGTGAATCCTCCCGCAACGGCACCTGGTGGGGCGGACGGTTTCTCCATAAGGCCAAGGCCCGGCCAGCGTGCGTCAAAAACGGATAAAAGCGTTGCACCTGGGAGGGGGTTAAGCGGTCCAGTTCGCGCACCAGCCATTGCGCGGCACGCACCAGCACGTCATCGGGAGGCAGGCAGTCGGGCGGGGCGAACGCCCACCACTCCAGCACGTGGCCCGTGGCCAGCAAACGGTCGGCCTGTTCACCGAACGGTCCGGTACTCGGTGTCGCCGGGCCGTCCCATTCGTCGCCGGGCCAGGCGGGGCCCCAATAGCCGTCGGCATGCTGCGAGCGCACCAGCCGCTGAGTCACATCCTGGAGATGCGCCACGATCCGTTCCCGTGCCGGGGCGGAAAGCAGCTTCCGCTCTTCATCCACGCGGAGCAACAGCACCAGTGCATGCAGGCGGTGCTGACCGAAGCATACGCCTTGGGCGAGGCGCTGGCGCATCAAGCGGTCGGCCAGCAAGTCCCAGGTGATGAGTTGTCCCTCGCTGGAGAACCAGCTTCGCACATGGGGCAGGTAATGCAGGAAGACCAGGGTGGACCACTCGTATTCCTCTTGATTGAGGCTGAATTCGCGGAAGGCCTGATCGAAGGCGGCCTTAAGGCGGACTTCCCCCTGCGGGGTGATGACGGGGAAGTCGAGCGGCGTGCCGACCTCGGCCAGACCCGCGAGGGTGTGATCGGTGTGGCTGGCCGTCGCCTGACCGGCCTTGGTACGAAACGCGAGGAGCAGGTCGTCGCCGCGGGTGTCGGGGACGAGAAACGGCTTGGTTTTCGGTCCCCACGCCTGGGAAAAGGCGCGATGATCGAGCAGCAGTTCGCGCAGTTCGGATCCCGAGAGGGCGTCGTCCGCCGGGAACGTGGCTTCCACACCCCAGAACCGCAGCGCATGATCGACGTAGTTGATTTTGGGTTTCGGACCGCGAAATTTCGGTTGCAGCTTCGACAACACGCGGACCAATTGCTCATCGGAGACCACCTCTGGCCGGTCATACCGCGGAGCGATCCGCAGCGGCTCGCGCTGGGGTTTGGGCGTCTGGCGCGCCTGCTGGTATTCGTGGTACCGATGGACGCCGTAACTCAAACCCGCGATCAACACCACGCCTTGCAAGATCGCCCAGACCAAGGTGATGTCGAAGGCCCCGTGCCGCGGCGGCATCGTCGGGAGCGTGCTCATGGCTGCACCTCGGAAGCGGGGGTCTGGGAATCGGGGGCATCGGGGGATTCCACAGCGCGGGAAAAATCCAGCGCGTCGGGAGTCTCGGCAGTCGCTGTTGGAGAGGGGTCGACGGCGAGACCCGCGTCGTCCACGGCAGTGCGCGGCTTGCGGACGGCCACCAGACCGACTTCGTCTTCGTAGACGACTTCCCAACCGGCGAGCTGCTCGACCACCCGGAGCAAGTCTTGTTGCAGTTTCTTGCCGACCACGATCGTGTTCACGCGGTAGTGATTCAGCCGCCGTTCCAACCCTGCAAGCCCGCCCGCCATGGCCAGATAGTCTTTCCACACCGTGTTGGGCACAACGTGCACGGAGTTCGTCGTCACCAACACCTGGATGCCGGGCGGACCTTTCCACACCAACCAGTCACCCCACCACTGGGGCGCTAGCACCATGCCCTGCGGCGGATGCTCACGGAGATAGGCCGTCACGCCCAAGGGAGTATCGGCACTGTAGAGCTGGTCGTCGGCTCGCGCGCGGCCGCCCAGAAACGGTCGGCTGATGGGGGAAAAGGCGAAGGTCAACCACAACAGCAACCCGGCGAACAGCGTGATCCGGAAGGACCGCGCTCGCAGCACCGCGAAGGCCTCCTGGAAGTGAGACCACGCATTCCACCCGGCGACTTGCTCGCAAACATCGGCCAGATGCGGCGCGAGCACCAGCATCATCGCCGGTCCGTACCAGGCAATCATCCGCACGCGCAGGCATACCGCCGTGTTGAACAGGAGCAGCACAAAGACATCCGCGGCCGTCATGCGGCGGCGGCTGTGACGCAGCAGAAAGGCCGTCAACACCCAACTCGCCGCCATGGGAATCCCTTCCAGCGACACCATTTTCAGCGGATACCATTCGACGATGTCTTTCAGGTTGGGATGGCTGGGAAACAGCACGGTTTGCAGCAGCAGATCCATGCCCAGCGGATTCACGAGCGTCCCCGCCACCGCCAGTTCCGTTACACCCGTCCACCGCAAGAAGGTTCGGTCGCGAAACACCCGCAGCACGTCGCCGGTTTCCCAAACCACTTCCCAACCGCGCCCCGCGGCGTAGCACGCCAACAGGGCCACACCCACGATGAACGAACCATGCAGGTTGGCCCACAGGGCGAACAGCACCGGCACGGCCAGCCACACCCACCAGGGAAAACCACGATCGATCGCGGACGCGGCCGCTCGTTCGGCACGCCGGTCCGACCGCACATCGGCCCAGGCGACGACGGCAATCGTGAGGGCGAAGCACAGGGAACCGAAACACTCCGGCCGCAGAATGGCGTGCCGGCTCCACCCAATCCCCAACACCACCATCGCCGCCAACACGGCGACGCCGATCCGCCGCGTCTGGTGGTAAAACGTTCCCACGAGCACCAAATACGTGCCCAAGGCCGTCAGGGCAAACAAATGGCCCAGGCCTTCCGGTCCGCCCAGCCGTTCCGTTCCGGCCAGCACGATTTGCCCCAGCCACGCCGTATCGATCACGGGCACGCCGGCCGCCAACGGCACGAACGGCTCCTCGCTGGGCAGCCGACCGTGCCGCAAAATCCAATCTCCGTACGCCACATGCCCCCACAAGTCGCTGTGAAACAAGGGCATGTAGTTGTGATACATGAACAACACGCAACCCAGGGCCAGCAGCATCAAATGCAGCGGGGACATCGCCAGCCGCTCGCGCAAGTTGGCGCGGAGTTCATCGGTTGCGGCGTCGTTTGCGTCCGCGGCATCGGCCCCCTCGCCGCGCTGTCCCTCCGCCGACGAGGGTTCGACGGCATCCACCGGGACGGGAGCAGGAGCGGCGGTCAGAGACATGGTCCGAGCTTCTGGTTCGCTGGAAGGGTTAACACGGCGCTTCCGCGCTGAATACTGTCGTCGGGTTCCGTTGCGACTTCCCTGGGGCGTGCGACTGTCTCCACCGGTCGGGCAGCAACTTCCTGGAAGCGCCAACTTGGGGAGTCAGTTAGCGCTGGTCCTCTCTTCCCGGGGGACTGCCACCGCGGCCTCGCCGCGCGGGGTCCATTCCCGCTGGACGGTCACGCGGTCGACGCCGGTCACGCGGTCGACAATGTACGGTGGACGCGCCCGCACTTGATCGAAGATGCGAATCACGTATTCCCCCAACACGGCAATCCCCAGCGCGTTCAACATCCCGAAAAAGGACGCCGTCATCAGCCCGGACGTCCATCCCGGCGTGGCAATGCCGAGCCACTTGGAGTGCAGCGTGAACGCCGTCAACCCGGCGCACACCACCATCGACACCAGGGCCACGCCGTAAAACAGGGCCAAGGGCAACGTGGAGAACGAGAAAATGGCCGTCTTGGCGAGCTTGATCAGGCCCCACAGCGAGACCCGCGGGTGATCGTCGTGCCGGTGGTGGCGCTCGACCGGAATCCCCGTTTGCCGAAAACCCACCCAATGCCGCAGCCCAGGATAGAACCGCGCGCGCTCCGGCAACTGCACCAGCTCGCGGACCACGCGGCGGTCGATCAAACCGAAATTCCCGGCATCCGCGGGGATGGGCGTCTGGGAAACGGCCTGCAACAAGCGGTAAAACGCGGCAAACAGCAACCGCTTCCACCAGCCTTCCTTGCGTTTGACGCGCACGGCATAGACCACGTCAAACCCCTCGCGCCACTTATGCAGAAACCGCGGAATGGCCGCCGGATCGTCCTGCAAGTCGGAATCCATCACCACCACGGCGTCGCCGCGTGCCGCCTCGAGTCCGGCTTGCACCGCCGCCTGGTGGCCGAAGTTGCGGGAGAAATGCAACACCCGCACGTGCGGATCGCTCGCCGCCAGTTCATCCAACAATTCACTGCTGCCGTCGAGCGAGCCGTCGTTCACGAAAATCAGCTCATAGTCGGCGGGCAGCTCGTCCAAGGCCGCGTGAAGTGCTGCCAAAAGGCGACGCAACACGGCAACCTCGTTGTAGACGGGCAACACCACCGAGAGCAGCGGCGCCGCGGGACGGCGGTCGCCGTCGTCGAGGTGCTGTCCCTGCTCGAAGCCGGCGTTTGCGGCAGACGATACGGCCATGGCAATTCCTGGTATGTCCAGTCCGGAAACGTTTCCGTCTGCAATCGGCGTTCCGGTGAAGGACACGCGCCACCCCGCGGAACAGGATTCGCAGCCGGCCGGTCCCTGGCACTCTCTTGCTGCCGATCACCGCGGAGCCCGCGCCCCCCATGGCCAGTTCCCATTCGCAAGATCGTTGTAACCCCTGGCTTCCGTTGTTGGCGGGGCTGCTGCTAGCGGCCGTCGCCCTCCCCCTGTTCGTGCGCATGCCCCTCACCAACGATGCCGAGATGTACGACCTTCAGGCCGATCTCGTGCGCCGCGGCGGAGTGCTGTACCGCGATGCCTTGGAGCCAAACCTGCCCGGAGTCGTGTGGGTCCATCTCGCCGCCCGCAGCCTGCTCGGACCAGGTTCCGAAGCACTGAAGGTGTTCGATCTGGCGGTGTTTGCCGGCATTTTGGCACTCGCGGCGCGACTGGTGGTGCTGGCCGGCGGCAGCCTGGCCGCGGCCCTGTGGACGACGGTCGGACTGGCGGGGTTCTACTGGTCGCAGTCGGAGTGGATTCATTGCCAACGGGACGTCTGGCTGTTGCTGCCGGCTCTCGGGGCGGTCACCTGGCGGATCGAGGCATTCCATGCGGGTCGAGCGTTGTCTCACGCACGCCGTTTGGGAGCCGCCACCCTGGAAGGAGTGTTGTGGGGCTGCGGAGTATGGCTCAAGCCCCACGTGGTGCTTCCCGCCGCCGGTGTGTGGTTGGCCAGTCAGCTCCTGCAAGCCCATCCGGCGTCCGATTCCGATTCGGCCGAGGCCCCCGGCGAGGCCTTGCCGCCGGACCACGCCTTGCGCCCCTTTCGCCAGCAAGTGGTTCGCTCTCTGTGGGAATTCGGGGGACTGTTCCTCGGAGCCGGAGCGGTCGGGGCCTTGGGGATCGCGTGGATGGTGCGCTCGGGATGTTGGCCCCACTTCGTCGACACGGCCTGGCATTGGAACCCGGATTACTTCGCCGCGGGCAAAGCCCATTGGACGTGGGACCGCTTCGTGCCGATGGTGCTTCGATTTTTCCCCTGGTTTGGCCTGCACGTTGTGGCCTTGGCCATCTTGGCGGGGGGGCTGTGGCGTCCCGCGGCGGGCAGCACGACGATCACCCCCTCGCGTCGCGCCGTCCTGACCCTCATCGCGGCCTGCTATGGGGGCTGGTTGATCCAGTCGTTCGGCTTGCAGCACCTGTTCGACTACATTCACGCCCCGGCGATTCTGCTGGCGATCTTGCTCGTTTCGGCGTGGTCCCTGGCGTTGCCGCTGCCGCTGATCCGCCTCGCTGGCATGGGAATCGCCCTGCTGGCATGGTGGTGGTCCCCGATGTGGCAACCTGCCCGGCTCAAACTTTGGAGCGTGTGCCTGCGCGGACCAGTGACCCCCGCCGTGCGCGACCGGCTGTCCCATTTCCGCAATCCGAACCGCCGGGATTTGGAGCGCATCGCGGAATTTCTGCGCGGCCAGAACGTCTCGGAGCGGGAGGTGTGCTTCTACAACAGCGACTTCGTGGGCATGTACCGGCAGATGGGATTGCTGCCGCCGACACGCTACGTCTACTTCTACGAGACGGTGCGATTCCTGCCCACGCACAAGGACGAGATTTTGCAGGCTGTGCGCGCCGCCCCGCATCGCTTTGTGGTCACCGATGTGTTGTCGGCCGGGATTCGCGCCGATCGCATGGAGCGGTTAGGTCCCAACGGCCCCTTGGCGGACGTCACTGCCCAGCCGCGTGGCTGGACCGCCGGATATCCCTGGTCGTTTCCGGCCGTGTATCGCGCCGGAACTTATCTCGTGCATCGCATTGACGGGCCGGTAACCGAGTTGAGTCTGCCCAAAACCGAACTGCCTCCGCCCCGCACGCCCGCCGCCAGTCCCGAGACCACCGGCAACCGCTCCTTGACACAGCATCTGGGCACATCGTCTCTGGGCACATCGTCTCTGGGCACATCGTCTCTGGGCACATCGTCTCTGGGCACATCGTCTCTGGGCACATCGTCCGCGCCCTAAACGCCGTCGCCGAGCATCGCCGAGCGGCATCCCCCACCTCCCTCCCCAGGCGGTGAACAGGTGGACGCCTACGACGCGGACAGCGGTCTACGGCGCGCCCAGCGGCCGCGCGGAACGGCTGGTTGACGCCACGCGGAGCAGTCTGCACGCAATTATTCGGAACAGCCCATCAAGCCGAGGCGGCGCAGTTTCTTATACAACCCCACGCGACTGAGACCGAGTGCCTGAGCCGTGCGCGTGCGGTTGTTGCCGTTCTGCCGCAGCGCCTGTTCCAGAAACTCCCGCTCCGTCTGCGCGACGCGATCGGCAATGGTGTGCGCACGGATGGGTTCCTCTGGATGGCCATTCGATCGGGTGGGAGCGGCGGGAGGCGGCGGGGGGGCAGTGTCTTCCGGCAGCGAGGGAGTGGGAACCGGCGGGTCCTCCTGAAACTGGGCCTGCACGATTTTCGGAGACAGGTCGTTCACGGTCAGGCAGTCGGTTTCGCAGAACAGCACGGCCCGGCGGATGTGATTCTTCAGCTCGCGGAGGTTGCCCGGCCAGCGGTACTTCTTCAGGCAGGCGAGGAAATCCCGATGCACGCCCTTCACCGAAATGTTGTGCTCGCGGCAACTTTCCTCGATGAACTGCACGGCCAGGGGAACGATATCCAGGGGCCGGTTGCGGAGTGCCGGCAAATGGAATTCCAGGACATTCAGCCGGTAGTACAAGTCGCTGCGGAATTGTCCGGCTGCCACCAGTTCCTCGAGGTTGACGTTCGAGGCGACGATCAATCGTGCTTCCGAGACATGCGTTTCGGTGGAGCCGACCAGCTCGTATTCGCCGGTCTCAATCACGCGCAGCAGCTTCACTTGCTGCTTGAGATCGAGCACGTCGATTTCATCAAGCAGCAGGGTGCCGTGGCCCGCGGCCTGAAAGCGGCCGATTTTGTTGCGCTCGGCGCCGGTGAACGCGCCGCGGGTGTGCCCGAACAATTCGCTTTCGATCAAGTCGGAGGGCAAAGTGCCGCAGGCCAAATGCTGAAAGGCGCGGTCGCGGCGGGGAGAGCGATTGTGAATGAACCGGGCCAGCGTGGTTTTGCCCGTTCCCGTTTCCCCCACCAGCAACAGCGTGACATCGCGATGCGTGACGCGCAATAAGTCTTCCAGACAGGGGAAGAACTCTGGCGTATAGGTGGTGATGGCCACGCCCCCGGCTTCCGCGTGGAAACAGCGGGGCAGCACCCGCGCCCGAAGGGCGGTGACAATTCGCGGCAGCCGCTCGGCCACGACATCCCAGCGGATGCCATGAGCCTCGACCGGGATGTGTTCCAAGGCCAGCAGGTCGATTTTGGACGCGATCGACACCGGCAGGATCGACTGGCCGATGGTCACCAGGTTCAACCCCGTCAACCCGGCATCGTTCAAGCGGTCGAACAGCCGCACCGCCTCGCCGTCGCAATACTCCGGCCGGCAATCCAGCAGCAGCGTGGGCACCCGTTGCTGCCGCAGTTGCTCCAGCGCGGCCGCGGCGTCTCCGGCAAATTGCACGCGAACCTGGTGACGTTCACGGAACCATCGCTCCACCTGCTCGAACAGGTCAATGTCTCGAATCAGCGCGACGGCTTCTCCAGGCATCGTTGAGCACTCTCATGAGCAAGCGTTGAGGAAGCGCGTCCGCGGCAGGCGCCATCGCTGGCCGATAGCGCTCCCGGACGTGATTCCCCGAAGCAGATCCTGCAATTAGCGCACCTGCGGCTTGGCGGACGGGTGTATCCGAGGTGCTGGCGCAAACCTGTCCCCAAGCCGGGAAGACGCGAAAAATGCAAAACCTGCTGCGGCTGTCGAAACCTTGCGGCGGATTGCGGAGTCGACGATAACTGCGACCTGGGGGGCTGTCAACGACTTGTTTTACTGTGAAGAAAAACAAGTTCGGTGAGACCGGGAAAAATGTGCTGGCTGCACCGCCTTATCATGGATGCACGACCAACCGTCTTGAACAGCGCGCTAACAAAGGCTAGCGCAAACCCTGTTTCGTATGGTTTGCAGTCTCTGGTGAGGAAACCCGCCGCGGCGAATTTCCCGCGCCGTTTCGCGTCGGTATGCAGTTTGCCAGCGTGTTCCCGTTCGCCTCCTTGGATCCGTGCCAGTTGGGCGGCGGGTTCCCGGGAAGGCTGAGTTCACACCATGTCGGAAGATTCGCACCGTGTCGGAAACTGCGTCGTGATCGTTTTCTTGCGCTCCAGAAACGACTGATCGTTGCGTTTTCCCAGGCGTGCCCTGTCGGCCTCTTCTCCGTCTGCGCGAGAATGAATCCCACCGTGTGCTTGCTCAAGGCCCGCCGAACGAAGTCCCAGGTCTCCTCCCGCTGAGAACCGGTTTCATGGTTGATGTCACGATTGTGGTGCCCGCCTATCGCGAGGCGCAAAACCTGCCCGTGCTGATTCCACGGATCGCGGAAGCCTTGCGGGACACCCCATGGACCTGGGAAGCGATCATCGTCGATGACGCCAGCCCCGACGACACCGAGGCGGTCTGCGCACAACTGGCCGGAACATTCCCCGTGCGGCTGATTGTCCGCCGGAACGAGCGGGGACTGTCGAGCGCCGTCCTCTGCGGCATGCGTGCCGCGCGGGGACGGGTCTTGGTCTGCATGGATGCCGATCTGTCTCACCCTCCCGAAGCCCTGGTCGAGTTGATCGGGCCGTTGCTCAGCGAGGAAGGACCGCCGCTCGGCGACACGCCCGAGAGGGCTGTCCATTCCACGGCGGATCGGCCGGACTTTGTGATCGGAAGTCGCTACGTCGCCGGTGGTCGGACGGACGACGACTGGGGGTTGTTCCGCTGGCTGAACTCGCGCGTGGCGACCTGGCTGGCGCTGCCTCTGGTCAATGTGCGCGACCCCATGTCCGGTTTCTTCGCGCTGCGCCGCCGTGATTTCCTGGCCGCGGCCGACGAATTGAATCCCATCGGCTACAAGATCGGCCTCGAGCTGCTGGTGAAATGCGGTTGCCGGCGAGTGAGGGAAGTCCCGATCCACTTTCGCAATCGGCTGCACGGTGAAAGCAAGCTGTCGCTGCGGGAGCAATGGAATTACGTGCGGCACCTTGCCCGGCTGTACTCCTTTCGCTATCGCGAGCTGACGTCATTTGTCCGCTTTGGACTGGTCGGCACGTCAGGCATCGCGGTCGATTTGGGTTTGCTGGCTCTGCTGCTGGCCTGCGGGGTGGGGCACGCGTGGGCGGCCGCCTTGGCCATCTGGGGAGCCATGACGTGGAACTTCGCCTGGAACCGCCGCTGGACCTTCGCGGCGGTTGGTCGGGCACCGGTCCTGCGGCAATACCTTCAATTCTGCGCAAGCTGCCTGTTGGGAGGATTGATCAATTGGGGCACGCGGATCGCTTTGACGGCCTGGGTGGCCCCGTTTGCCGACCGCCCGTTTGCCGCCGCGGTGATGGGCGTGCTGGCGGGCTTCGGCTCGAACTACCTGTTCTGTCGGTTGTTTGTGTTCCGTCAACTGGCGGACGAGGCGAAGCCAGCGGACCCCTCGACCGCTGACGCAGCTTCGGCGGGAAGTCAGTGGCCTGAACATCGGAGCGATGACATGCTCACCAAGGTGGAACGCCGACGACACAAGTCGTCCAAGACGTTGCAGCGAACCTGGCTCGGCGGACTGCTGGTGTTCGCGCTGGCCGCGGCGGCCTCGGCGCAGGGCCGTCCCCCTGGTCTGGCCGTCGCCCAAAACGAACCCCGGAAAATTGCCGCCGAAGTGGGGCCGGTGGCCGAGGCGGCGCGGAACGGCACGGCCAACCGTTCCCTGCCGGCGCGCCGCGTCGAGTTGTCGATGGATGATGCCGCGGTGGACGCGCGGCTGCTGAAGGACGCCACGTATTTAGCTTCCGACGAATTGGAAGGCCGCGGAGTGCGCACGAAGGGGTTGGAACTGGCCTCGGAGTATATTGCCCGGGAATTCGCCGCGGCCGGGTTGGACACCGCCCACTACAACGGCACGCCGTTTCACGAATTTCGTCTGCATGCCGCGGGGGACAAGGGGAGCGTGCAAGAATTGACGCTCAAACTGCCCAATGGAGACACGCACACGCTGACAGCGGGGGCGGACTACACTTCGTTGATGGTCAGTCCCAAAGGGGCGTTCGAACTTCCCGTGGTGTTTGCGGGCTATGGCATCACCGATCCCGAATTCGACTACGACGATTACGCGGGGTTGAATGCTTCCGGCAAGGCGGTGATTGTTCTACGGCATGAACCGCATCGGCCGGGGGTCACCGATCACAAGGGAGCGGGCGAGCCTGGCGAGCGGAAGATCCGCAAGCCGGCCCTGTTGATGACGAAAATCCGCAACGCCATCGCCCACGGGGCCGCGGCCGTCATTCTGGTCACCGACCTGCGGGAATACCGCAAGCAATTGCCGGCCGATGTACCGGAGGGAGAGGCCGTTCCCGAAACGCCGGAAACCCTGCTGGACGTGGAATTCAACCGGACGGTGGGCACGGAAACGTTGCCGGTGGTGCATTGCCGCCGACGCCTGGTGGAGCAGTGGCTGCGGGCGACCGTCGACCGCGAACTCAGCGACATCGAGGAGCACATCGAGAAGACGCTGCAACCGCGGAGTTTCGACCTGCCCGGCCTGACCGTGGCGGCGCGCGTGGCGGTGTCGCGCAATGGCTGGACCCTCCGCAACGTGGTCGCCACCCTGTCGGGCAGCGGCAAATTGGCCGATGAGGCGCTGGTCGTCGGCGCACATTACGACCACCTCGGCCGCGGCGGCTGGGGATCGCTGGCCTCGCGTGACTCCGACGCCATTCACAACGGTGCCGACGACAATGCCTCCGGCACCGCCGTGCTGCTGGAAGTCGCCCGGCAGTTGGCCGCGTCCCCCAAGCCGCTCAACCGCCGCATCGTGTTCGTGGCGTTCAGCGCGGAAGAACTGGGGCTGATTGGCAGCCGGCGGTACGTGAACAGCCCGCTGGTGCCTCTGAGCCAGACGATCGCCATGCTGAATCTGGACATGGTGGGGCGGCTGCGCAACGAAAAGCTGACGGTCTACGGGACCGGCACCGCCGTGGAATGGCCGCTGTGGCTGGCGGAAGCCGCGGCGCCGCACAATTTGCTGATCATTCCGCGCCCCAGCGGCTTCGGTCCCAGCGACCATGCGTCGTTTTACGACCGCGGCATTCCCGTGCTGCACTTCTTCACCGGTTTTCATCCGGAGTATCATCGCCCTGGAGATGACACCCATTTGCTGAATATCGGCGGCATGCGGCGGATCTCCCGCATGATGACCGACCTCGTGCGGCTGATCGATGCTCACCCCGCGCGGCCCCGCATGACCGCGGTCGACGAGGCTTCCATTCTGGCGAACCTCGGCGAAGTAGGGACCAGCATGGCCCGCGATCGGGACAATGGACCCCGCTTGGGAGTCATTCTCGATTCCGCCGAGTTGCCGGAAGGGGTCCGCATCCGGCAACTCCTCAAGTTCAGTCCCGCCGAGCAGGCCGGTTTACGCCCCGGCGATGTGATCCTCAAACTGAACGGCGAACCGATTCGCTCGATCGAGCAACTGCAAAAGGTCATCAGCCAGCAAGAGAGCGGCCAGCCGATCAAATTGGAGTTCGATCGCCGCGGGACGCTCCGGGAAATCGAACTGATCTTGTGAGGAAGCGCCGCGACGATGGTCCGGCGCGAGGCCTGAACACCGTTGCGGCGCGGGTTGCGCGGCTCTGGCCGTCGGCGACGCGAGCGCAGGACGCTCGGCAGCGCTGTATCGATGCCCAGCCCAAGCGCTCTGTCGATGGCCGGCCAACGGGTCAGGCCGTTACGGCGACCGGACGCCCTTCCTCGCGGGCCGAGGTGAGGCAGGCATCGAGCACCTGCTGCGTCTTCAGGGCGATCTCGCCCCAGTGCGGGTCGACGCGGCCGCTGAGCACCAGGGCCGAAAAGCTGCGAAACAACTGGGTTTCCTGGGCCGATGCGTGTCCGTCGCTGTATTCCGCGACGGCATGACGCCGCGTGTGATCTTCCATGTGGAAGCGGCAGCCGTCCTGATGAAACACGGCATTCGTCACGGAAAACGCGGTTTCGCAGCCATAAAACGGCAACACGAAATCGGGAACATGGAGAAAGCCCCGGTCGCCGCTGAGCACGGCCCACTGCTGATTCTCGGCCTGGAACGAGCAAAAAAACGTCGCGGAGACCCCGTGGGGGAAGAAGAACTCGGCGGAGAACTCGAGGGGCACGCTGGCGGCACAGTCGGGACGACGCGCCTCGGCCAGCAGATGGGCGACGACCTTCAGCGGCATCTGATAGCGCACGGCCCACAGCGTCAAACGAATGTTGTACCAGCCGAGGTCCCCCAGGCAGCCGAGCGGTTCCAGCGCGCTGCTCACCCGAATGTTCTGCTGGAGAAACTCCGGAGAGCCGCGGAAGCTGAATTGCGAAGCGATTCGGCGGAGTGTGCCCACGCTGGTTCCGTCGTCGAGCACGCGCCGCATCTGTTCCAGCCGGCGGCTGTGCATGAACATCACGCCATCCATGAATTGCACGTTCCGCCGGCGGCAGGCGTCGAGCATCCGCGCCACTTCCGCCGAGTTCACGCCCACGGGTTTTTCCACCAGCACATGCTTGCCGGCTTCGGCGGCGCGAATCACCCATTCGCCGCGAATGCCGGTCGGCAGCGGAATGTACACGGCGTCCACATCGTCGCGCTGCAAAAGTTCCTGATAACTGCCGACGGCCTGGGGCGCGGGATCACACGGCACCTCCGCCTGACAGGCGGCGATGAACGACTGGCTGCGTTCCACGCTGCGGCTGGCCACCGCGACCAGCCGACCATTTCCAGACCGTCGAATGGCGGCCCAGTTTTTCCGCGCGATCTGGGCGGTGCCGAGAATTCCCCAGCGGCAATGGCGATCCGGTGCGGTCATGGGCGTGCTCTTCCTGCTCGAGCAGATGGGAACATCTCAAAACGATGTCGCGTCCTGTGTCGCGCGTGGTACGTTAACCTGAAGGCTTCGGCTGTCTCAACTGCGGAACGGGATCCCCGCACGGTGAGGGTCCGTTCGGGGGCCATGTGGGATGGGCGAGGCACGTCTCGCGGTGACCATTCTCGCGGTGACCATTCTTGGGGTGACCGTTCTTGGGGTGACCGTTCTTGGGGTGACCGTTCTTGCGGTGACCATTCTTGGGGTGATCATTCTCGCGGTGACCATTCTCGCGCTGACCGTTCTTGCGCTGACCATTCTTGGGGTGACCATTCTTGGGGTGACCGTTCTTGCGGTTCTTGGGGTGACCGTTCTCGCGGTGACCGCATGGCCCGGTTGTTTGCTCCGCACGCGCGGTGGCAAGGTTACAGCAGGCGACCTTCCGCGGCGCTGGAAGGGTCGGCGGGGTCCACCCGGGGCAATGGTCCGAGCGAGGGCGGGCGGCGGTACCAGCGCTGGTTGTCGGGTGGCGGTTCCCACGTCGGAGGAGAAACCTCGGGGCGTTGGGCCACAGGGGTTGTGGGTACGGGGGGACGATCGGGGGCGATCAACACCGGGGGAGGCACGAACCGCCGAATTTCCGCGAGCCAAACGGCCGATTCGGCTCCGAATCGGTCTTGCAAGTGGGCGAGGGCGGCTCCCCGCTGTTCGGTTGGCGCCAGCCGCCGCCAAAGCACCCGTGCGTCTTGCCACAGTTCGGCCGCCGAGCGATTGTGCTGCAAGCCTTGCAGGAGCATCTCCCACGCCTCCAGCAGCCGCCCGTCATGAACCGCCTGTTGGGCGAGCAATCGCCAGACTCCCGTCAGCTTGGGATCACACCTCAAGGCCCTTCGCAGCCTGACTTCATCCAGCGGCGCAACCCAATTCCGCCGCTGTTCCAGGTCGGCCAAATACCACTGGTAGCGGCCATCCCACACAGGATGGACAATGAACCAATACGGCACCACCAGCGCGGCGTGGCCCATCGCGAAACCGAACCGCGGCCACCTCGAGGCACGCGCGATGGTTCCCGCCAACCATCCGTAGGCCAGCCCCACGAAGTGGGCGCCATTCGCGATCGACAACGTTCCCACCGCCGTCAGTACCCACATCGCCACCAGCCCTGCCACCATCCACCACACGACCTCGTTCGTCAGCCGGGACTTCAACTCCGGATCGCTGTTCCTCAGCCCCCAGAGGCTTCCAAACACGGCACAACAGACCCCCGAAAAACCCAGGGACTGCTGCCCCAGCAAGTATTCGGGGGGCGACGCGACGAACGCCGCCGCCGCCAGAAACAACCCGTAGCGCCACCAGCCCCAGCGGCGCTCCAGCCAGGGGCCAAAGATCGCCAGTCCCACCAAGTTCATCAACAGGTGCGGCAGATCGGCGTGATGCAGCGTGGAAGCGGGCACCCGCCACCATTCGCCGTCCCAGACATCAAATGGACCGGACAGTTCCTGATTCACATACTCAATGTGCGAGCCGTCGACCTGCACCCACGTCAGGATTTCGACGCCGCCCCACCAGCGGCGGGCTTCGACCGAGCGGCGTCCCTCGAGTCCCGGCCGGTGCGTGACCAGAAACAAGGCGATCAACACCCCGCACACGAATCCGGTGACGGGCGCGCGACGAAGCAGTTGCCGCATGACGGAAGCGCCTTTCCAAACCATCTCCCGGTGCGGCCGCAGCCACACCGTGTGAAATTCCTTCCGCGTGGGGTGTTTTTGCGATCTCGTGGTGGATGTTCGTGCGGGGGAAACCGCGGCACCAGCGACGGGTTCGTTGCGGAAAACACCGGCAAACCGGGCGGCAACCCGCCAAGCCGCGCGATCAGCTCAGCTCCCGTCGTCAACCGTGTCCACCACCGGCGAACGCCCCGGCATCAGTGGCCCGCCGCATCGCGGATAGCTGGCAGCGACCGGTTGTTGGACGGCGCCGATCCGACGCCATACCGAATTCACTTCTGCGTCCTTGAATACGCGATGGCGCGAGCAACCAGGCTCTCGGCAAAATTAGCGAACGTCAACTCCGCGCACGGTTCTGAAAACGCCCCCGTCCGGCCGGCATTGCTAGGTGACAGGATGAGGCTAGCCGCGTCGTAGAGGCGCTCACGGACCATTTTCGTCAACAGGATTTCGTATCGCTTGGCGTAGGAGGCGTCGCGGAACTCGTCGAACACTGGGAAGTGTGGTTCCGCCACGGATACCGGACGCGTCGAGCCCGCGGTATCTTCCAAGAGCATCAGATATCCCAGCCACGGTTTAGGTGACGCTTTGAACGCGCCTTCGCGATACGCCGCCCAATAATCCGTTGCATTGCCGAGCGCCTCTTCCGTCCGGTTGTTGTAGTTGTTCCCAAACGATGGCCCCACCTGCGCCTTGAACTCGACGGTTGCGAAAAGACGACCGTCCACCACAACCACGAGGTCCCATTTCTTCTCCGCCCGGTAATAGCCGGGCAACTCCACTCTGGTACGCCGATGAACGGCAGTGTGGCTGATGCCCGCGTCGACAATGAGTTTCCGAATGAGTTCGGCGAAGCCATCGAGGTGAGCTCCCCCCGTAACCGCACTCCGGGCTCCGCGATCTCGCTCGCCCGATTTAGCGCCTTGAGCCTTCGCTTGACGCTTTCGCGTCTTCCAGAAATGGCGGACGGCCCCACGGAGGCCATTCATCAAATCGTCATGGCTCACTGCCATCGCCTTCCCTCTGGGGCTTCTCGACCTGGATCTGAACGGTAGAAAACAGCCCGGCCGTTTCGTTCCGGATGCGTCGCTCGGCCATCTCGAAGTAGTGCGCATCGATTTCGCAGCCGATAGAGTTGCGGCCGCAGCGTGCGGCGGCCACACTCGTCGTCCCCGTGCCCAGAAACGGATCGAGTACGCTGTCGCCCACAAAGCTAAACATGCGTATCAAGCGCTCAGCAAGTTCAACCGGGTAGGGAGCAGGATGGTCTCTCGTCGATGCACCGGTGAGTCCAGTCCAGATCTGCTGGAACCATCGCTGGTAGTCATCGGCGGAAATCACACTGAGGATTCGCTCAGCAAGGGATGGCTTGCGGTAGCCGCCGGGCTTTCTCTCCATGAGAATGAACTCGATGTCATTCTTGATGACCGCGTTGGGCTCGTATGGCTTTCCGAGAAAACCCGCCCCGTTGTTCTCGACCTCGTAGTTGGCGTTTGCGATCTTGTGCCAGATGATCGGTGCGAGGTTGTCGAAACCAATGCGACGGCAACGCTCCTGAATTGACGCATGCAGTGGAACGACCGTGTGTCGGCCGTCGTTCTTGCGGCGCGAGAGGCAAACATCTCCCACGACGCAGATCAGGCGCCCACCTGGCACTAATGCGTGGAAGCAGTGCATCCAGATGCGATCGAGCTCGGCCAGGAAGGTTTCGTAATCGGCGATATGCCCGAGTTGGCCAGCGGACTGGCGGTACTCCTTGAGTGTCCAGTACGGCGGCGATGTCAAGACAAGATGTACGGAGCCTGGCCTAAGATCGAGGGATCTCGCATCTCGAAGCAGCAGCCGATGGGCCGTTGGGATCGAACGAACCGCATCGTTGATCAAGCGTATCAAGCTTGGATTTTTCGCAATCGCCGGGATCGCGGTCTCGGGGTTGGCCAGCGAGCGCAACTCTTTCGGAACCCACTCGCGCAGATCAGTTTCGCGTTCACTGGCGACTATCTGCCGACATGCGTTCAACGTTGGATACCTTTTCATTTGCCCGTCCTATCTGCTCCGAACCAATCATGCGCTCATTCGCTCTGCCGTCCAACTTGTTTCAGGATGGTTCCGCGTAATCACGAGTTAGTGACCAGCGCGTCAACCTCACACGGAGCGGCCCGCAACACTCAAGTGTAACCGCAATCGTTGGTTGTGTCGTTGTCACGCCGTGGCCTCGGTGCCAGAGGGCCACGGGCCCGAACTGACGCACCGCGGGACGCCAAGCTCAGTGGGCCCCTGTCCGCCGTCCTCGCCGGCCGAGTCCCCAACCCGGCGGCCTCGCCCACACCGAGGGCCTCCCCAAAACTGAGAAATCTTGAGGGGGGCTGCCCACTGCTTTGACTTCACGCAGCGGCCCTACTAGACTGCGGCGGCAATTTACGGTTTCGACAGGTCACATCCGGATGCGATGTGCCTCGGGGGGAACCCCAGTGGGTCACCCGCCGCCAAAAGACCCAGATGCGCTGGCCCGGGGGTATGTCTGGGCGAGTCGTGTGACCACGATTGCGCTCCAGGCGGTCATTCCGGCGGGGTTGGGGTATTGGCTGGATCAGCGGTGGGGGACGTTCCCGTGGCTGCTGGTGGTTGGGGCAGGGCTAGGGCTGGCAATCATGCTGCGCGAGTTGATTCGGCTCACGACACCCCCGGCCTCCCCCGGTTCTGGACGCTCCTCGCAACACTGATCCCCGGTTCCTTGAAACGCGGACCTTGAAACGCGGATAGGCCAGATCGAATCGTGTCGAATTTGGTGCTGCCTCGGATGGCTGCGTTTGCGACCCTCCTGCTCGGGCTGGGCGGCCTGGCGTGTTGCGCCAGTGCGGCGGTCGCGGGCTTGGCGGGATTGGAAGGGGCGGTGTGGGCCACGGGGCTCTGTCTGTTGCCGGGATTGCTGGTGCTGGGGATTGAGCCGCTGTTTCGGTCCCCTCAGGGGCAGGTGGCCGTGATGCTGGTGGGGACGCTGATTCGCGTGGCGGTGGCGGCGGGAGGGGCGTTGGCGGTGGATCGCTGGCGAACCGATGTGCCGCGCGGCCCGTTTCTGGCGAGCCTGGTGGTGCTGTATTTGGCGTCGTTGACCTGGGAAACGGTAGTCTTGTCGCGGCGGACAGCTTCGCCGCAACCGCCTTCCGCGTAGGGGCGCTGCGAGGGTTGAAGGGATGTCCGCCGGACATAACGATCCGTTTCATCACGTGCGCGATAGCGCGGCGTTCGAGCTGCCGGAGTTTCTCCAGCAGGCGCTGGGTGGTCCGCCCACCTTGCCGGTGATTCATCTGTTTGGCGGTTACGAGTTGCAGCTCACCAAGTTCATGGTGCTGCAAGTGGTCGCGGGGTTGCTCACGCTGATCATCTTTCGCGACCTGGCCCAGCGCTTGGCGGGCGGACAGCCAGCCAGCGGCCGTTGGGCCAACTTTTGGGAAGTGATTGCGCTGTACATTCGGGATAACGTCGTGCGGCCGACGATCGGCACCGGGCATCACGACGACGCGGGGCATCACCACGATGCCGGGCATGGCGGCCAACACGGGCCTGGCGGCCAACACGGGCATGGCGGCCAACACGGGCATGGCTCTGATGGTCATGCGGCGTTCGCGCCCGGGGCACATCCGGCCGACCGCTACTTGCCCTTCATTTGGACCTGTTTCTTCTACGTGTTGTTCTGCAATCTTTTGGGCGCGATTCCCTGGCTGGGGTCTCCGACGGGTGACATCAACGTCACGGGCGCGCTGGCGGCGGCGGCGTTTGGTTGCACGTTTGTGGCGGGGGTCCGCGAGTTTGGGTTCCTCGGCTTCTGGAAGAACCTCGTGCCACCCATCGACGCTCCTGGCCCCCTCAAGTTGCTGCTGATTCCGATGATGTTCGTGATCGAGGTGGTCGGGTTGCTGATCAAGCATGGCGTGTTGGCCGTGCGTTTGTTCGCCAACATCATGGGGGGGCACACGGTCATCGGCGTGATGCTGGGGTTCATCGCCGTGGTGGCCGATTCGGGGCTGTGGTGGCTGGTGACGCCGGCCAGCATCCTCGGTCAGGTTGGCATTGGCTTGTTGGAGTTGTTTGTGGCGTTCCTGCAGGCGTATGTCTTCGCCTTTCTGGCGACGATTTTCATCGCCATGGGATCGCATCCGCACTAAGAGTGGTCAGCGCCGCTCGCCGCAGCGGGCGGCGTGCTTCGAGACGCCTGTTCCATCCGTTCGCATGTGAGAGGAGACGACGAAGTGAATCGCGTGATCCAGTTGGTTTGCTTGACGCTGGTGGTGCTGCTGACGTCCGCCGTGCCCGCCTTGGCGCAGGAGGGGTCGGCTCCCTTGATCGCGTTTTCGGGGGCCTTTGGCGCCGGCATCGTGATCTTGGGGGCGGGTTTCGGCATCGCCCGCATCGGTGCGGCCGCCGTGGAAAGCATGGCCCGTCAGCCGGAAGCGGCCGACGCCATCCGCGGTGCCATGATCGTGGCCGCCGCGCTCATCGAAGGGGCGACGTTCTTCGCCCTGATCGTGTGCATCATCAGCTAGCCGCGCGGGGCTGAGTGAGTTCTTTCTGGGCCGCTTGGACAGGGCTGGGGCGCAGCATGCAACCACGGTTTTGGGGATGGTCCTGTTGGCTGTTCGGAGTCTGCCTGCTGTGGCAGACGGCACTGCCGTGCCGCGCCGCTGACGACCACGCGGACCAACACGCCGCGTCGTCCACCCACGCGAGTGGTTCGGCGGGCGGTTCGGGAAGCCACGGCGGGGAAGCCGGCCACGGCGCAGCCGATCACGGCAAGCCGAGCTTGCCGATGGGTTTTCGCGGCGACACCGCCATTTGGTCGCTGGTGACCTTCCTGGTATTCCTGTATGTGCTGAGCAAGCTGGCCTGGGTGCCGTTGAATCAGGCGCTCGACCAGCGGGAAGCGCGGATTCGTCAAGACATCGCGGCGGCCGAGTCGAACCGCATCAAATCCGAGGCCCTGCTCCGCGAATACGAGTCCCGGCTGGCCAAGGTGCAAGACGAGGTGAAGGAAATCCTCGCCGAAGCTCGACGGGACGCGGAACACACGCGGCAGGACATTCTGTCGGCGGCCCAGCGCGAAGCTGACGCCACCCGGCAGCGGGCCTTGGCCGAAATTCGGCAGGCCAAGGACGTGGCCCTCGCCGAGTTGTTCGATTTCGTGTCCACCAACGTGTTGCAAGCCGCCGAACGGGTGTTGCGGCGGCAGTTGTCCGGAGACGACCACGAGCGGCTGGTCCGCGAAGCGCTGGCCGAACTGAATCTGCGTCGCAATTGACGCGGCCCCCCCGCGCGGTCCCTCCGCGGTTTTTCCCCGAAGTGAAGTCCATGGCGAATCCCGACTTGCCGACGCGACCGCCCAGCGTGCTGGAAGACCCCAGCGTCAACTCGGTGGCGCGCGTCTACGCCGTCGCACTCCTGGATGCCGCCCAATCGACCGGCGTGAGCGGTGCGGACATTCTGGAGGAGCTGCGGTCGTTCGTCGACGACGTGTTGGCTCCCCAGCCGGCGTTCGCGCGGTTGTTCGGCGCGCCGGTCACGCCGTTGGAGGACAAGCTGCGGCTGGTGGAGCGGATCGTCGCGCCCTATGGTTCGCCGTTGTTCGTGAATTTCCTGCGGGTGCTGGCGCGACACAATCGGCTGCACATTCTGCCGCAGATTGCCGGACTGGCCCAGCGGGAATTCGAAATTCGGAATGGTCAGCGGCGGGTGAAGGTCGCCACGGCGGTGCCGCTCAGTGAGGCGGCCAGGCAGGCCATCGAGTCGGCGCTGCGAGAGGCCCTCGCGGCCCAGCCGATTCTGGAAACGCAGGTCGATCCGGCGCTGGTGGGCGGCGTGGTGATTCGGGTCGGCGACACCGTGTACGATGGCTCGGTTCGAAGTCGTTTGAAGCAATTGCGCGCGCGACTGCGCGAGAGGTGTTTGCATGAAGTTCAACGCGGGCGAGATCGCTTCAGTCATCCAGAAGGAAATTGAGGATTTCCGCGGCCAGATCGAAACCGCCGAGGTGGGCCGGGTGGTGGAGGTTGGCGACGGAATCGCGCGGGTGTACGGCCTGTCGTCCGCGATGTCGGGCGAGATGGTCGAATTCGCCAACGGAGTGCGCGGCCAGGTGTTCAACCTGGAAGAGAACTCGGTGGGCGTGATCATTCTCGGCGACTACCTGCAAATTTCCGAAGGGATGGAGGTCCGCACGACGGGCGCGCTCCTGTCGGTGCCCGTGGGTGACGCCGTCATCGGCCGGGTGATCGATCCGCTCGGCAACCCGCTGGATGGCAAGGGCCCGGTGCTGGCGACGGCCACTCGCCCGCTGGAGACCATTGCCCCCGGCGTCGCCGCCCGTCAGCCGGTCAAGCAGCCGCTGCAAACAGGCATCAAGGCCATCGACGCGATGACGCCCATCGGCCGCGGGCAGCGGGAACTGATCATCGGCGACCGCAAGACCGGCAAGACGGCCATCGCCATCGACACCATCATCAACCAGAAGGGGGGCGACGTCATCTGCGTGTATGTCGCCTGCGGACAGCGCGGCTCCGCCACGGCGCAAGTCGTCGACGCCTTGCAGCGGCACGGCGCGATGGATTACACCGTGGTGGTGTCGGCGTCGTCCAGCGATCCGGCGCCGTTGCAGTACATCGCCCCCTATGCCGGGGCGGCCATTTGCGAACACTTCATGCACCAAGGGAAGCACACCTTGGTGGTGTACGACGACCTGTCGAAGCAGGCGGTGGCGTATCGCCAGCTCTCGCTGCTGATGCGGCGGCCGCCCGGCCGCGAGGCTTACCCCGGCGACGTGTTCTACTGCCATAGTCGGTTGTTGGAACGGGCCGCCAAGCTGAGCGATGAACTGGGGGGCGGCTCGATGACCGCGCTGCCCATCATCGAGACGCTGGAAGGGGAGGTGTCGGCATACATTCCCACCAACGTGATCTCGATCACCGACGGTCAGATTTATCTCGAACCGGATTTGTTCTTCGCCGGCGTCCGCCCCGCCATCAACGTGGGCATTTCCGTGTCGCGCGTGGGGGGCAACGCCCAAACCAAGGCCATGAAGAAGGTCGCCGGCGGTTTGCGGCTCGACCTCGCCGCCTTCCGCGAGCTGGAAGCCTTCGCCCAGCTCGGCACCGAACTCGACAAGGCCACGCAGCAACAGCTCGACCGGGGCTACCGCATGGTGGAACTGTTGAAGCAGCCGCAGTTCCAACCCATGCACGTCGCCGATCAGGTGATCAGCATCTACGCGGGCGGCCGCGGTTATTTCGACCAGGTGCCGGTGCAGCGGGTGCAAGAGGCCGAAAAAGTGCTGTTGCAGTTCATGCGCGAAGAGAAGAGCGAAGTGCGGGATGCCATCGCGCGCTCGGGCCAACTCGACGAAGCCACGGAGAAGTCGCTCCGCGCCGCGCTCGATGAGTTCGCCAAGCGCTGGGCCGACTCCTACGCGCAGCAGCCATGACGCCCGCACTGGGGGATCCTGAAGATGGTTCCGGCGGTTCGCCGGAACGTCGCCTGAAACATCGCACATACCCGGCAAGACGTCTATGGCCAAAGCTCGCGCGATCGTTAAACGGCTGAAAGCCGTCCGCAACATCCGCAAAATCACGCGGACCATGGAGCTGGTCGCCACGGCCCGCTTCAAGAAGGCGATGGACCGCGCCACCGAAGCCGCGGCCTACACGCGGAAAATCGCCGAGATCGTCGCCGACCTCTCGGCGGCCCTGGCCTCCGTTTCCGGCCAGGACGGGGGGTTGACGCATCCCTTGCTGCAAGTCCATCCCGCCGAAAAGCAGGTCACGCTGCTGGTGCTGACGTCCAATCGGGGCCTGTGCGGCGGCTACAACGCCGGCATCTTGCGCGTGGCGCAGCAGCGCCTGCGGGAAGTCCGCGACCAGGCGCAAGCCAGCTTGCGGCTGGAGGTGTCGGGCAAACGGGGCATCAACTTCTTCAAGTTCCAGAAACAGCCGGTCGACGCCGTGTACACCCAGTTTGAAGACAAGCCGACGTTCGGGCAGGTCGACGAATTGGCGCGGCGGTTCATCGAGGGCTATGTGGCGGGCAAGCTGGACCGGCTGGACGTGGCCTACATGAAGTTCGAATCGATGTCGCGGCAGCGTCCCGTGGTGGAAACGCTGCTGCCGGTCGGCCAGTTGCCGGGCGCCGCGCAGGGCCGCGACCGGCTCGAATACGAGTTCTTGCCGTCGCCGCGGGAGATTTTGGAGGAAATCGTGCCGGCGTCCTTCAAGGCCCGGCTCTTCAAGTGCTTCCTCGACGCCGCCGTGAGCGAACAGATTTCCCGCATGGTGGCCATGAAGAGTGCCACGGAAAACGCCGGCGAAATGATCAGCAGCTTGCGCGCACAGTACAATCGGGCCCGGCAAACGCAGATTACCTCGGAACTCAGCGAAATCATCGGCGGAGCCGCGGCACTGGAGTAGCGGCGGGTCAGGCCTCGCCGCGGCGCTCCCCTGCGGGAGCCTTGCCGGCGGTGGAGGCAGAACAGGGTTGGCCCACGGAACGCAGCCTTCGTCAACGCAGAGCCGACGCACAACGGACGCACAACGGACGCACAACGGACGCACGGCCCACGAACAATCGACCAACAGCGGTTTTCGATCAGCTCACAGTTTTGGAACGATTCATGGCCACAGCGACAGCGGCGAATATCGGACACATCACCCAGGTGATCGGTTCCACGTTTGACGCGGAATTTGCCGAGGACCGACTGCCGGACATTTTCAACGCCCTGAAGGTCGACGCCGAAGTGCATGGCACCCGCGTGAAAGTCACCGGGGAAGTGCAGCAGCATCTGGGCGGGGGGCGGGTCCGCTGCGTGGCCCTCGGTTCGACCGACGGAATGGTGCGCGGCATGGAAGTTTTGGATACCGGGGCGCCGGTGAGCGTGCCCGTGGGGAAGGGCACGCTGGGCCGGGTGTTCAATCTGCTCGGCGAACCGGTGGACGGCCGGGGCGAGGTGGTCGCCGACGAGTACTGGCCCATTCATCGGGACCCGCCCCCCCTGGAGAGCCTCAGCTCGACCACGGAGGTGTTCGAGACGGGCATCAAGGTGATCGACCTGCTGATCCCCTTTGTGCGGGGTGGCAAGGCGGGGTTGTTCGGCGGCGCCGGTCTCGGCAAGACGGTGATTCTCACCGAACTGATCGCCCGCATTGCCCGGCAACACGGCGGTTACTCGGTGTTTGCCGGCGTGGGGGAGCGGACGCGCGAGGGGAACGATTTGTGGCTGGAAATGCAGGAGGCCAAGATTGGCGACACGGGCCGCTCGGTGATCGAGCAGACCGCCATGGTGTTCGGGCAGATGAACGAACCGCCGGGGGCCCGCTTGCGGGTGGCGTTGTCGGCCTTGACGATGGCCGAATGGTTCCGCGATGCCACGGGGGCCGATACGCTGCTGTTCGTCGACAACATTTTCCGGTTCTCGCAGGCGGGATCGGAAGTCTCGGCCTTGTTGGGGCGGATGCCCAGCGCCGTGGGATACCAGCCCACCTTGAGCACCGAATTGGGGGCCTTGCAGGAACGGATCACCTCGACCAAGCGCGGGGCCATCACCTCGGTGCAGGCGGTGTATGTGCCGGCCGACGACCCCACCGACCCCGCCCCCGCGACGGCGTTCGGACACCTGGACGCCTTCCTGTATCTCGAACGGCGGATCGCCGAAAAAGGACTGTACCCCGCCATCGATCCCTTGGCTTCGTCGAGCCGCGTGCTCGATCCGCAGGTGGTGGGAGAGCGGCATTATGCCGTCGCTCGCCGCGTGCAAAAGATCCTCCAGCGCTACCGCGAATTGCAGGACATCATCGCCATTTTGGGGATCGACGAACTCAGCGAGGAAGACAAGCTGGTGGTGCATCGGGCGCGGCGCATCGAACGGTTCCTGTCGCAACCGTTCTTCGTCGCCGAGGCCTTCACCGGCAAATCGGGCAAGTACACGCCCGTCGCCGATACGATCCGCAGTTTCGAGGAACTGTGCGACGGCAAATGGGACCATCTGCCGGAATCCGCGTTCATGTATGTGGGAGCCATCGAGGAGGCGGCGGAACAAGCCGAGAAAATGGCGGCCGCCGCCAAGTGAGCCAGGCGGTGTCCGTTCCCCGCGAGGATCGACTCGCAGGGGTTGGATGATCAGGGGTCTCTGAGGGGTCCGCGCCGTCAGCGAATCGGCTACGTCCGCCGCAACTGGTTGCGAAACTAGTGAGAATTGCCATGGCCGCCGAACATGCCCTGCGCCTCGTGATCGTCACGCCGGAAAAAACCGTTTTCGACGAGCCGGTTTCCGCGCTGCGCTTCCCCTTGTACGATGGGGACATCGGCGTCTTGCCCGGGCGGCTGCCCCTCATCGGTCGGCTGGGAACGGGAGAACTGAAGATCGATCGGGGCGGCGACCGGCTAAGTTACTTCATCGACGGCGGTTTCGCGCAGATTCGCAAATCGGTCGTCACGCTGCTGACCAACCAGGCCGTACCCACCGATCAAGTGACGGCGGATCTGGCCGAGCGGGAACTGGAAGCCGCCCGCGCGAAGACAGCCCTGACCGACGATGACTATGAGGCGAAATTGCGGGCCTTGAAGCGCGCGCGGCGGATGTTGGCACTCGCGCGGCGGTGAGCGTGGGAACAGTCGGCAACCGGAACGTCTCTCGTCGCGGTTCGCTCGTCCGCACCCCGTCCGCATACCCTTGGGGTTGGTCATGAGAGGTCCGGGTTTTCGTCACGACCTCGATGTCCGCCGGACGTGGCGCTGTCCTCAGTGCCAGCGGGAACGCAAACTTCCCGGCGACGTCACCGCGGTCGTGTGTGTCTGCGGACAGCTCATGAAGCTGGCGGGCGAGTGGCAGGCGCGGTTACGGGAGCCTCGGCTGCCAACGACTCCTGAACTGACGGTGGCCTCCTTCGCCCTCACCGAGGAAGAATTGGCGCGACCGCTGCCCGGACGTCCCCAACGGCCGCCGCGCCAGCCAACGGAACAGAACGCAGCGTCGCCGCGCGGCCGTCAACCGCCCCGCGCCAACTCCCGCGGCCCGCGTCCCGAGGAAGCCTCCCCCGCTGCCTTCTCCGAAGAGACCGAATCCGCGGCCGATGCACTCGAAGAAACCGACCTCCCGTTTGGCGAAGGTCTGGAGGAGGCGCCAGGAGAGTCTTCCGGCACGGAGCCTCGCGAAGAGAGTGATCCCGCGGCATGACACGATCCCGCGGCATGACACGATCCCGCGGCAGGACACGACCTCGCGGCAGGACACGATCCCGCGGCAGGACACGATCCCCCGGAATGACACGATCCCCCGGAATGACACGATCCCCCGGAATGACACGATCCCCCGGAATGACACGATCCCCCGGAATGACACGATCCCGCCGCAGGAATGGCGCTAACGGGTCGCGGCGAATCTCCACCGGCCGGGCACCACCTGCGCGACTCAATTTGTTGGGTAGCACCGTTTGGGCGGCACAACTTCCGCGACACCGCTTGGGTGACACCGCATGGGCAGCACCACGGGGTGACACCAACGGTGTCCATCAAAGCTGCGCGAGGAGTTCGCTTACGGCGAGGGCGGGATCTTCTGCGGCACAGATGGCGGCGGAGACGGCGACCCGTTCGGCTCCGGCCGATCGCGCCTGCCCCACGTTCTCCACGGTGATGCCGCCAATCGCGAACCACGGCAACGTGATTTCCGCCGCGACTTGCCGAACGAACTCCACCCCCGCTAATTCGTTGAAGTGCTTGGTCTGGCTCTGGAAGGTCGGTCCCACGCCGAGATAATCAGCCCCCTCGAGCACCGCCTGGCGGGCTTGTTCCAGCGTGTGGGTGGACACGCCCACAAGCCGGTCGGGACCGACGATCTTGCGGGCATCGGCGATGGTGAACTCGCTCTGCCCCACATGCACGCCATCGGCTTCCACGACGACGGCGATGTCCGGCCGATCATTGATGATCAACAGGGCCTCGGCCTGCCGCGTTACCCGGCGGGCCCAACGACAACGCTCCACCAGTTCCCGATCCGCCATCCGCTTTTCCCGAATCTGCACCATGCGGACTCCGGCCTCGAGCGCCGCATGCAAGACCGGACCGGCTCCCCGAGGGCAAAGTTCTTCCGTGAGGAGCAAGTACAAGCGCTGCTCAGCCAGCCGCTCCCGGTTGTATCCCGTCCGCAAGATGGCTTTCTCGAGCGTGTAGAGGCGGTAGCGCAGTTGTTCGCAGCGCTGCCCGAGTTGGCTGTTGAGCACCTTGCCGAATTCTTCCAGACTCCGCAGGGCCTCGCCCGTCCGTTTGCTGGCGGCAATGAGCACATCGAACGGGTGGGAGCGTTGATACTCGGCGGCGGTGGCCACCCGCGTGCCCACGTCGTCCAGCGTGTTGCGGGCCGACAACAGGGCCATCGTCGGCAGTTCCGCCAGAATGCTGGCGAGGTCGTGCCGGCATTCCTTGCAGAGCCGGGCTAAATGCTGATCGTTCCACACAAACCGCACGTAGTCTTCCAGCACGCGCAACCCTTCGCGGGCGCGGTTCGCCGCCGCGTCGAGCAGGCGGTACATGTCGGACGGGTTAGCCGTCGCCGGTTCGCGAAGGCGTAAGGTTTGATCAGGGGGCAGCGGCACCGGTGCGGTGTCTTCCGCGGCGATGCCTGCTTGGCCTACTTTCCAGGCGGAAGCCTCCAGACCGCATTGGCGGAGCAACTCCGCCGTGGGCAGGGGAGGTTGACACAAGCTCCAGAGGAGGTGGTCGGTGCTTGCCTCGGAATGCGGCTGCTGCTCGAAAGCCATGCTCAAGGCCGCCACTGCCGCGGAGAGCGCGGCATCGGCCCAGGGCAGGGATGGCGGTGGCGATTCGTCGATGGTCGCGGGAAGGAGGGGAAGGCCCAACTGACGTTGCAGGGAGTCGGGATTCAGTCCCAAGCCGGCGAGCCGGGTTCCCGCGTGGCCTTCGTCCCAGACCAAGGCCCAGAGCAGATGCACCGGTTCGACGGCGTCGGCTTGCAGGGCATGGGCCATGCAGGCTGCCCGCAGGAAGGCGCGCTGCGCGCCGGCGGTCCAGGCTTGAGAACAGGCGAGGGGCGGGACAGGCAGCATGGCGACTTGTATTGTATCGCACGTTGCGTGGAGGGGCCGCGCTGCGCGACACATTTCCCGCCGCGTTGTCCCACGGACACGGCGGCGTTGTCCCACGGACACGGCGGCGTTGTCCCACGGGAACTGCCGGTCTGGCAGTCGACCGTGGGAATTGGCCCGGCAGAGACCACTTTGGCAGTCGTTCCTCGCGGGAAATGGCGGCTGCGAGCCAGCTTGCCCGTAGGAGGACACGCCACTACAATTCGGCCGACGACAAATGTCGTGAGCGACGAAACTTGCAGCAAATTGGGTGGATGGCGGGGCCTGCCGCGGGGGCCGATCAACGGGATCCTGGGCACCGACAGGGGCCTGGGCGTCGAAAAAGAGGACAGGGAAGACCGCTAGTCGCAGGTGCCAGTCCCGCCTTACGGCAGCGAGGGGGAGGTTGCCCAGGGCCGCAACGATTCGGAAGGCCGTCGGAATGGAGATTGCATCACCCCGTACTGAGCGTATGTTTCAGCAGGCGCCCGAACGTGTGATCTCCCACGGTAGACGGTAGTCAGCGTTTCTCTCCGGTCGATGCGGCGGAGTTCGCCGCGGGAGCGCGCCGACGGAAATCGATCGTCGATGGATTGTTTGCATGGTGGAGATTGGATTCGATGCGACTGGCGGCAGGTGCCAGTGCGCACGATCCGCGGATGCTCCGCGACGAATACCGCGGAGTGATGGCTGTTGATGGCAGGTTGCCGCTACGGGGCGTTGCAGGAGGCCGCGCCGACTTGACAGGACACTCATCCTTGGAGGACGTCGCATGTACGAGCGATTTACCGACCGCGCCCGGAAGGTCATGCAACTGGCCAACCAGGAGGCGCAGCGCTTCAACCACGAATACATCGGCACGGAGCACATTCTGCTGGGGCTGGTCAAGGAAGGCTCGGGGGTGGCGGCGAATGTGCTGAAGAATCTCGACGTCGACCTGCGGAAGATCCGTCTGGAAGTCGAAAAAATCGTTCAATCGGGACCGGACATGGTCACGATGGGGAAGCTCCCGCATACTCCCCGCGCCAAAAAGGTGATCGAATACGCCATGGAGGAGGCGCGGAACCTCAACCACAATTACGTGGGGACCGAACACCTGCTGCTGGGGCTGATCCGCGAACAGGAAGGGGTCGCCGCGCAGGTGCTGATGAACCTGGGCCTGAAGCTGGAAGACGTGCGGGAAGAAGTGCTGAACCTGCTCGGTCATGGGGCGGAGGGGACCGAGGGGGGCTCGGAGCGGGGATCGCCGGCGGTGGCCGGCAAGGCCAGCAAAAGCAAGACCCCCGCGCTCGACAGCTTCGGCCGCGACCTGACCGAACTGGCCCGGCAAGGCAAGCTCGACCCGGTCATCGGTCGGGAAAACGAAATCGAACGGGTGATGCAAATCCTCACCCGCCGTCAAAAGAACAATCCCGTGCTGCTCGGAGAAGCCGGCGTGGGCAAGACGGCCATCGTCGAGGGGCTGGCGCAAATGGTGGTGGACGGCAACGTCCCCGAACCGCTGCGCGATCGCCGCATCGTCGTGCTGGATCTGGCGATGATGGTGGCCGGCACCAAGTACCGCGGCCAGTTCGAGGAACGCATCAAGGCGGTCATGAACGAGGTCAAGCGGGCCAAGAACACGATCCTGTTCATCGACGAGCTGCACACGCTGGTGGGGGCCGGCGGCGCGGAGGGGGCCATCGACGCCTCGAACGTGCTCAAACCGGCCCTGAGCCGCGGCGAACTGCAATGCATCGGCGCCACGACGCTGGACGAGTACCGCAAGTACATCGAAAAGGACGGCGCCCTGGAGCGACGTTTCCAGCGGGTCGATGTCGACCCCCCCACGCCGGCGCAAACCGTGGCCATTCTGCGCGGTCTGCGAGACCGTTACGAGCAGCACCACCGGGTGCAGATCACCGACGACGCCCTCGAGAAGGCGGTGGAGCTGTCGAACCGGTACATCACGGCCCGCTGTCTGCCCGACAAGGCCATCGACGTGATCGACGAAGCCGGGGCGCGGGTGCGGTTGAAGTCGATGGTGCGGCCGCCCGACCTGAAAGACCTGGAAGAGGAAATCGAACGGCTGAATCAGCAGAAGGAAGAGGCCGTCGCCAATCAGGACTTCGAGCGGGCCGCCGCCTTGCGCGATCAGGCCGACAAGCTGAAGCGCAAGAAGGAAACGCTCACCCGCGATTGGCGCGAGAAGGCCAAGGAAACGGACGGCGTCGTCGATGCGGAAGTGATCGCCGAGGTGGTGTCCAAGATGACCGGCATTCCGCTCACGCGGCTGTCGAGCGAGGACGCCGTGCGGCTGCTGAAGATGGAGGAAGAGCTGCATCGCCGCGTGGTCAGCCAGGAGGAAGCGATTCGCCAGGTGGCCAAAGCGGTCCGCCGCAGCCGCAGCGGCCTGAAGGACCCCAAACGCCCCATCGGCGTGTTCCTGTTCGCCGGGCCGACCGGGGTGGGCAAGACGTTGACCGCGAAGACCCTCGCCGAATTCATGTTCGGCGAGCAGGAAGCGCTCGTGCAGATCGACATGAGCGAATACATGGAGAAGCACAACGTCAGCCGGCTGATCGGCGCCCCTCCAGGATACGTGGGTTATGAGGAAGGGGGCCAATTGACGGAGAAGATCCGCCGCCGGCCCTACGCGGTGGTCTTGCTCGACGAAATCGAGAAGGCCCACCCCGACGTGTTCAACATGCTGTTGCAGATCATGGAGGAAGGACACCTGACCGACAGTTTCGGCCGCAAGGTGGACTTCAAGAACACCATCCTCATCATGACCACCAACATCGGCGCGTCGTCGATCACGCAGGGAGACGCCTTCGGTTTCGGCCGCCGCGACGAAGACACCAGCTACGAGCGGATGAAGGAACGCTTGATGCAGGAAATCGAGCGCGAGTTCAAGCCGGAATTCATCGGCCGACTCGACGAGGTGGTCGTCTTCCGCAATCTCACCCGCGAGAACCTGAAACAGATCGTGGAGATCGAACTGAGCAAGGTGCGCGAGCGGCTGCGGGAAAAGGGATATCAACTCGTCCTCACCGACGAAGCCCGCGAGTTCATCGTCGACAAGGGAGCGGCCATCGAGTACGGCGCCCGACCCCTCCGCCGGGCCGTCGAAAACTTCATCGAAGACCCCCTCTCCGAAAACCTCCTGCAAGGAGTCTTCCAGGGCTTCAACACCATCACCGTCAAGGTGGTGGAAGTCGACGACAAGAAGCGGCTGGAATTCGAACCGTCGAACCAGGAGCCGCACGAAGGCGAATTGGTCGCGGCGGGCGAAGCGGCCTCGCACTGAGCCGCGGCTGCCCGACCGCACCGCAAGACGCACTGTGCCACCGCAAGACGCACTGTGCCACCGCAAGACGCAGTGTGCCACCGCAAGACGCACTGTGGCACCGCAAGACGCAGTGTGCCACCGCAAGCCGGTAGACGCTCGCGGCCGAGGGGACGACGAACAACCCCTCGGCTGCGTGCCGGCCGCGGGAACACGACGGCGCAGCAAGTGACGCCGCGACGGCTGCTGCGCGGCGACGAGGAGCGATCGCTTCAGCGTTGCTGGAGCGTCCCAGCCACCGCCGCTCACCGCGGCAGCGGCTCGCCGCCGGGATCTTGCGGATACAGCAGCAACCGGTCGTGGGCGAGCACCAGCAGGTCCACGCGGCCATCGCCGGTCACGTCCGCCAGCAGCACCTCGCGCGGCTCTCCCACGGGAGTGTCCCCCCCGGTAAAGCTCTTCTCCTCGAAGAGTTTGAAGTAGGTCGCGTGCCGGAGTTGCGACGGCGGACGGTACTGCAAAATCTCGATGAAATGGCTGCGGGTGTCGGTCAGGACCAGATCGACCCGGCCGTCCCCATTCACGTCGCCGGCCGCCACGTCCGACAGAAACGTTTTTTCCAAAGGCGTTTCGAACGCGGCGAGCTCGCGGACCCGCGGCGACAGGCCGCTGCTGTAGAGCACGGCCAATTGTTTGCCTCCCAGCAGTGCCAAATCGTCCCGTCCGTCGCCGTTGAGGTCGCTGACCGCGGCCGAGAGAAAGTCGAAATCTCCCAAATCCAATTCTTTCCACGGGACGTGGCCGCCGCGGTACAGACGGAGCTTCTTGACCCCGCTGTCCACGAGGGCCAACTCCGGTTCTCCGCCAGGTTCCAGTTGCAGCAAGGCGCCGCCGACGATCTGGGCCCCTCCTTCGCTGACGTTGAACTGCTCGACGACCTGCCAGCGCTTCTCGGAGCCGACCGTCATCAGCCGGACAAAGTTGTCCTGAGGGATCAGCAAGCCCGACGTGTCGTGCCAACGGGCCGGAAACCAGGCCTGACCGGACACAGACCCCGATCCGAGCGCGCCCGTCACCGTGACCTCGGTCAACGCGCCTCCCTCGACGAACTGCAACACCACCGGCGGCTTGTTCCCTTGCAGCAAGAGCAGTTCGGGACGCGCATCTCCCGTTACATCCGCCGCCCACAGCCGTTCGGGAGCGCTCTTCACGGAGAGGGGGCTGCCCTGCGCCGGGCCGCCACCCTCCGTCGGGCCGCCGTATCCGGGAACCGCTTCCCAACCGGTGTCGGCCGCATTCCGGCGGTAAGCCCAGAGGGAAAATTCCGGGTCCTTGCCTTTCTTGCCGCGGGCCAGGAACACGATTTCCGGCTGACCATCGCCGGTCACGTCGAGGACTTCCACTCCGGCCGGCTCCAGATCGATCGGCAAGGCCTCGGGGAATAGGAACCGGCCGTTTTTCCACCGCGAAACGCCGATGGTCTTTTCGGTGCTGCTGTGGACGACCAACGCCTGCCCCGCGACACCTGTTGCCGTCCAGGGCCGCAACCCGTCGGCTCCCGCCAGACTGGGAAACGGCAAGGCCAGATCAAGTCCCCGCTCGCCCCCTTGGCGAAACCACAGCACTTGTGACGCATCGGGATCGCTGACCACCACATCTTGCCGACCATCGGCGTCGAAATCTCCCAAGGCCCATTCCCGCTCGCGAGCCGACCCCGCGGCGCCGAATCCATAGCGCACCAACTGCTCGGGAAGCTCTCCCGCACCCAGGGGGGCAAATTCCACTTTCAGGATTTTCAACCGGCCGGTCCGCGAATCGATCGTCAGGAGTTCGCTCCCCGGTTGACCATCCAGTTCCTTGATGGTCACGCTGCGGGGACGCTCCAGATCGAAAATGAACTCCGGTCCTAGCCGACCCCGGGCGTCTTGGAGCCGCACGCCCAGCATGCGGTTCGCGGCTTCACCGGCGACGTAACACAGGTCGAGGCGGCCGTCGCCATCGAGATCGGCAACTTGCGCCAGGCCCAGCTTGTCGGACGTATTCATCAGCCGCAGGGGAACCCCGAAGCCTCCTTGGGGCTGTTGATACAGCAACACCGTGTCCCGTTTGCCGAGCACGACCAGGTCGTCGGCGCCGTCGTGATTCATATCGCCCGCCGCCAGGCACCATTGCGTGGGCAGGATATCGGGCAGGCGGAGTTGCAGCGTTTCGCTCCAGGTGCCGCTGGCCGATTGATACCGCACCACCAATTCATCGGGCAGGACGAAGTACGCCAGATCGTCGCGGCCGTCGTGGTTGAAATCGCCGACGGCGAGCGCGGCGATCAGCTCGTCGACGGGGAGTTTGACCGGTTCGAACCGCCAATGGTCGGTGAGGGCATTCGCGCCGGCGGAGAGGGGGCGGTCGGCATGCATGGGGGCCGCGGGGCGCTGCAACAACAGGTCGAGGCGGTGGTTGGCGTTGTTCACCAGCACCACGTCGGTGCGGCCATCGTGGTTGAAATCGCCGGCCAGCAGACTGCCGGCGCGCTCGCTCAATTTGAAGATTTCCAACGGCTGGAAGCCATAGTAATCGGCGAGGGGCGAACGGTTGTCGGTCTCGGCGGCAGCCCAGGCGAGGGCCAACCCGCACACCCAAATTGTTGGTTGCATGCCCATCTCCGCGGTGTCTCACGCTGAAGTATTGGACGACTTGGAACTGACCACCGTGAGGACATCGCGGGCGTCGGTGAGCACCTGGCGGTGGCCTTCGTAAACCACCACCACTTTCCGGGCGAGAATCTCCTGGCCGATGACGCGGCCCGTCCCTTGCCGCGTGACCACGGTGGACCCCACTGCCGGGAGTTCCCGGCGGAATGCCTCGTAGGTGTCGTACTCGTAGCGCAGACAGCATTTCAGCCGGCCGCACCGTCCGGAAATCTTGGCCGGATCGAGCGTCGCTTTTTGCAGTTTGGCCATTTTCATCGAGACCGGCGGCATTTCGCGCAAATGGGTATTGCAGCAGACCGGTTGTCCGCAATCGCCGTAGTCGGCAAGCAGCTTCGCTTCGTCGCGAATGCCGATCTGCCGCATCTCGATCCGCGTTTTGTGGACCTTGGCCAAGGCCTTGACCAGTTCGCGGAAGTCGACCCGTTGTTCGGAAATGTAGTAGAACACGATGCGGTCGCCGCCGAACAAATGCTCGGCATCGACCAGTTGCATGGGCAAGCCCCGTTCGTGGATCATTTGCTGACAGCCGGTGAATGCTTCCCGCTCGAGCTGCGCGAGCGCGTCGCGCTGGGCTTCGTCGTCGGGCGTCGCGAGGCGGAGAATTCGTCCACTTTCGGCCGATTTCCCCAGGAACGACCGCGTGCGCTCCGTCGCCGGACAAAGCACGCTGCCCCATTCAATGCCCCGTTCCGTCCGGCAAATCACCGACGCCAACCGGCGCAAGGGCTGCGGCGGCTTCCACGTGAATTCACCGACCAACCGCGTGAGGCCATAACGCACGACGTAATGACGGTGCGGTTGCGGGGCGACGGCGACATCGGCATCTGCGGACAATTCTTCGCTCATAACCAGCAGCATTCTCTGGCGAATCGCTGACCTGCCCCCTCGCCGGTGCAGACCGTCATCTGCTCGCCGGACGGGAAACGGCCGCCGAGCGTCAGCCCGCGAAGGACACGGTGATTATATCCCGTTGAGTGAACCGAGCGATACGCCGCGCGTCGACCTGTTTCCTCAGCAGATGTTCCGCGGCGCGCGCATTCGACCACCACATTCGACCACCACATTCGACCACCACATTCGACCACCACATTCGACCACCACATTCGACCACCACATTCGACCATCACATTCGACCATCACATTCGACCATCACACCCGACGGCGGCATCCAATCGAACGCATCGAACGGATGCGCGCAACCCATGCAGTCAGTCAATTCCCACCATCGATCCAGCCAATCAACAAGGTGAAATTCGTTCCGCGCGCACAAACTTCATCCCTGATTCATGGGGAGTTTGCAGCTTCGCGGAGAATGTCGTTCGTGCAGGTGGTCGGTGCGTGCAGCGACACGGGCGCGCAGCGCCCGACCAATTGCTTGGCACTCTTGGGCGATGCGTCATGCGTACTCCGCTTTCTCCCGAACCGATGTTCCGCCGCCGCAAGTAATTAACGCCGACTGACACACCGCGGAACAGTTCCTGGCACGAAACCTGCGTCGTGCAGACTGTGGGAGCGCCCTGGCGGAGCACTGCCGACTCCCCGTGTGGCAGGCCAGGGTGCGCCGTGGTCCGCACGTGCTGGTGGATGAACGCCGGCCCCGTGACGCGGCAGCGTTCGGGAAGCTTCGCGAGCGAACGAGACTGGTCGCGAACCGGTGGAGCGCAACGCATCGGTGACCGCGGAAGGGAATCGACGAAAGGACACTGCGATGCGAGGTCGACTCGACAGCCGGAACGAACTTCCCGCCACGAAAGTTCGTCGCGGCGCGGTGCTGCTGAACTGTTGGGAAACCGGTGTGTTGCTCTTGCTGGTGGGGCTGGCGGCCTGGGGGCTGCACTGCGTGCAGTGCTCGTCGGAATTCGCCGTTCCCCATCCGCGCGCGCACGCGATGTGGCCGGCGACGCACGGTTTGTTTCTGGACGAACACCGCGGGGAATTGTGGGTGCTGCGCAAAGGTTGGGGGCTGTCCCGTTTGCAGCTTCCGGAACTCCGGGAAGTGGAGCTGGCGCCATTTCCCCATCGATTCCAGCCAATGGCCTTGCAACCCCTCGCCGACCATGTGCTCCTGGCCGTGGTCGCAGCCGACCGCGTGCAGTTGGCCGTGGATGGACGGGTGATGGATCTCGCCCCCGAGGTTGGTGAAGGAGCGGCGACCTTTCCGCTGGACATCAGCCCGCGCGGCCAGGTGGTGTACGCGAAAGCCGACGGCCGGTTGCACGTTTGGACCCCGCGAGGCCGCGGAACGGATCGCCCGTTGGCGTTTGACCATCATGTGGTGGATGTCGGGGCGGAGATCGACCGCGTGGTGATCGATCATACGGGCGAGACGGTGGCCGTTCTGGAACCCGGCGCCCGTCTGCGAATTTGCGGCGTGGCAACCGGCGACTGTCGCGGCGAGTGGGAGACGGGACATCCCCACTGTTCCGGCATCGCCTGGTCTCCCTACGCCCAACGCCTGGCCACGGTAGGGACCGATGGCATGTTGCGCGTCTGGAACGTGTCGAGTGGCACGAAACTGTGGGAAGCACGCGCGGATGCACTCGATCCGTCCACCGTGGCCTTTTCCCCGTGCGGACGCTGGGTGGCCACGGGAGGCTTCGATCAGCACATTCGCATCTGGCGCGTGATCGGCGGGGAACAACTCGCCGACTGGACCGGACACGCCGACACCGTGCGGGTTTTGGAGTGGTCGACGGATGGTCGCGTGCTGTTTTCCTCCGGACTTGACGGGCAGGTGCGCCGCTGGTCGACGGCCACGTTCGCGGGCGAATGACGCCGTGGACGTCGCCTTGATCGATGCCGTGGGCGCCGCCTTCAAGGACGCCGTGGACGTCGTCTTGCCGGCTCCGCCAGGCAGGGCGCGAACCGCATCGTCGCGCAGGGCGCGAACCGCATCGCCCGGCAGCCAACCCTGCCAGCAACAGGGAAGCGGATTGCGGCGGTCCGTGGGCCAACGGTCGTGAGTGGACCCTACGGACAGTTCGACCTGGCGAACAGGTTGTGCCGCGCGACTCCCCTTTCCTTGCGTTGGCGCCTCCCTCCCTTGCGTTGGCTGTGCCGGTGCTCGATAGTTGCCGTCGACAACGAGGGCCACGGATGATCTGGGCGTGCGCGGAAGCCCCAACGTGAACGATCGGAGGCCGGCCGCGGGACGCCGGCGCGGCGGCGCGACACATCGCGTGCGGGAGCCGGTCGCTGGCGGCGTCGCCGGCGGTGTCGTCTCTCCGGTTTCCAATTGCCGCGCCGTCCGATAGGATGCGCAACACAACCGGCGAAACGAAGCCGTTGACTCAAGGAGCGAGCTATGCACGAGCGAAGGGGTTGGACCGCTGCGGCGACGTGGCTGGTCCTCGGCTGGTCCATGGGATTGTGTCCATCCATTCAGGGAGCGGAAGCGACGCGACCGATGCAAGTCACCACCATCGAAGGCATCAGCGAATATCGTTTGGAGAACGGTCTGAAAGTGCTGCTGTTTCCGGACCATTCCAAACCCACGGTGACGATCAATCTCACGGTCTTCGTCGGCTCGCGGCACGAAGGCTACGGCGAAGCCGGGATGGCCCATTTGCTGGAGCACATGCTGTTCAAGGGGACTCCCACGCATCCGCAGATTCCCAAGGCCCTGCAATCGCGGGGCGCCGATTACAACGGCACGACGTGGGTGGATCGCACCAACTACTACGAAACGCTGCCAGCCACCGATGAAAATCTCGAATTCGCCATCCGTCTGGAAGCCGATCGGCTGGTCAACAGCTTCGTGCGCGCGGAAGACCTCAAGTCGGAAATGACGGTCGTCCGCAATGAGTTCGAGCGGGGGGAAAACGTGCCCGCCCACGTGCTGGGACAACGCATGATGGCCACGGCCTTCGAATGGCACAATTACGGCAAATCCACCATCGGCAACCGGGCCGACATCGAGCGTGTGCCCATCGAAGCCTTGCAGCGGTTTTACCGCAAGTACTACCAGCCGGATAACGCCATGCTGGTGGTCGCCGGACGGTTCGACGAAGAGAAGGCCTTGGAATATATCGGCAAGTACTTCGGCGTGCTGAAGCGGCCCGAACGCGTGCTCGAACAAACCTATACCGAGGAACCGCCCCAGGACGGGGAGCGCATGGTGACGCTCCGCCGCGTGGGGGATGTGGCCGTGGTCGGCGCCTTGTTCCATATTCCCGCCGGCGCCCATCCCGACTTTCCGGCGATCGACGTCCTGGAAACCGCGCTCACCAGCCAGCCGTCCGGCCGGTTGTACAAGGCGCTGGTCGAGCAGAAGAAGGCCGCGAACATCTCCGGCGCCGCGTTCGCCTGGCATGATCCGGGCGTGGTCCGCTTCATGGCGGAAGTCGCCACCGGCAATTCTCCCGAGGCCGTGCTGGAAGCCCTGCTCGACACGCTGGAACTCGTCGTCGACCGGGGGCTGACGAAGGAGGAAGTCGATCGGGCGAAGCAACGGTTGCTGAAACGGCGCGAACTGGCCGCTTCCGACACGTCGGAACTGGCGATCGAACTCAGCGAGTGGGCCGCCCAGGGCGACTGGCGGCTGTATTTCCTGTACCGCGACCGCCTGGAACAGGTCACCGTGGAAGACGTCAACCGGGTGGCCCGCGAGTATCTCCAACCGACCAATCGCACCGTCGGCCTGTACATCCCCACGGAACAGCCGCAACGGACCATCGTCCCCCCCACGCCGTCTCTCGCCGAGATGATCGGCGATTACCGGGGCCGCGAATCCGCTTCCGCGGGCGAAGCCTTCGACGTGACCCCCGCCAAGATCGAGGCTCGCACCCAGCGGACCGCCATCGACGGCATTCAGGTGGCGCTGTTGCCGAAGAAGACCCGCGGCAACGTGGTCGTGGTGCGTTTGACGCTCCGCTACGGCGATAAACAGTCGCTGGCGGGCTTCAGCAAGGCCGCCGAGGCACTGCCGGTGTTAATGACGCGCGGCACCAGGCTCTTGACTCGTCAACAAATCCAGGACCTGCTCGATCAGAACCTGGCAACGTTGCACGCCGCCGGTCTGACGGGAGAAGCCACGTTCGCCATTCAAACCAAGCGCGACAATTTGCCCGCGGTGCTCGACCTGTTGCGTCAGGTGCTTCGGGAACCGACGTTGCCGTCGTCCGAATTGGAGATTTGGCGGCAACAGGTTCGCAGCGACTTGGAGCAAGCACTGACCGACCCGCAGGCGCTTGCCGTCCGCAAGGTGCAGCGGACCCTCAGCCCCTACCCGGCCAACGACGTGCGCTACATTCCCACGTTGGAAGAGGAACTGAAACAGCTTCAGGATTTGGAAGCCGCCGCCGTGCGGAAGCTGTACGCCGAGTTCCTGGGTTCTCAGGCGGGCCAGTTGGTGATCGTCGGCGACTTCGACGCCGAGTCCACCTTGAAGACCTGCCAGGCGATGTTGCAGGGCTGGAAGGCCCGGCAACCGTACGAGCGGTTTGGACGAACGGGAGACGTGGACGTTCGGGCAGAACTCGTGCGCATCGAGACGCCGGACAAGGCCAACGCCATTTACTTCGCGGGGTCTGTGGTTCCCCTTAGCGATTCCCATCCTGATTATCCGGCCTTGGCCATCGGCAACTACATTTTCGGCGCGGGAGCGCTGTCGTCGCGGCTGGGGGACCGGATCCGTCAGCGGGAAGGCTTGTCGTACGGCGTCGGCTCGGTGCTGCGCGCCAGCGCGCTGGATGAGCGAACCACGCTGTCGATGTATGCCATTACCAACCCCGCCAACATCGACCGGGTGATTTCGGGCATTCGCGAGGAATTGCTGCGCCTGCTCGAGGAGGGAGTGACGCCGCAAGAGCTGGAAACCGCCCGGCAAGGCTTTTTGCAGCATCAGGAACTGGCGCGCACGGAAGACCCCAATCTGGCCCGCATTCTCGACGACACCCTGTATGCCGGCCGGACCATGGCTTACTACACGCAGTTGGAAGAACGGATTCGCCAACTCACGCCCGACGATATCAAAACCGCGTTCCGCAAGCACATCGACCCCCAGCGGGTATACGTGGTCGTGGCCGGCGACTTCCGCGGCTCCAAACCGGCCACGGAGAACAGCGGCAAGTAACCCCGGTGTCGCGGTTAAGCGTCCAGTTTGCGACCGCATTGATCGCAGTATCGCGCCAGGTGGCCGTTGGCGGCCCCGCAGCGTGCGCACAGCCGTTCTTCACCGGAAGCGGCGGCGGCCGCCTCCTGCCGCGTCCCTCGTGCCGAATCGCGAACTGTCAAGACCATCAGACAGAACCCCAGGAGCACGAGCGCCGCCGCTCCACCCATTCGCAAGGCGATCAGCCACACCGGTTGCGGAAACGGCACGCCCTGCAAGGAGCGCCAGGCGGCCTCCGTGGCGGTGGCCGCGCCGACCGCCAATCCCGCGAGCGACAGTCCCAGACCCAGCACGAATCCCTTGGTCGACCGCAAAGTCCCCGTGGCCTTGTCTGTCATGGACACTCCTTCGAGTTCGCTGGTTGCTGAGCGGAAGCTGGCTCGGAACCTGACAATTCGTTCCCGGCAGACGGCGGCGAGTGTCGCCGAATGGGAAAACGCCGACGGCCGTCGCGCGGATGAAGCACCACGAACAATTCCGTCCCACGATGCGCGAACTGCTCACAAACGGCTGGCTCGCGGGGATCCGTGGAAGTCGTTATGTTGACGGCGGCCTGGTGGCCGCATTTCCCAGGCGGCCGCATCAAGCGGCATGAGGCGGCGGTTCGCGCGTGAGGTGCAGCTCGCAAGGGCCTGGCCTGGATGCTCCGCGCCGCTAGCTCCGCAAGGACGGTTCCCCTCGTTCCCCAGGATTTCACGCCGGTCACCTGCGGCCAACTGGCCAACCCGCGCGAGGAACAAACGCTGACGCTGAACTTCGACGCCCCTGCAACGGCGGTTACAACTGGTCGCCTCGTGACGATCACCCGGAGTTGAACGTCTTGAATGCGACGGCCCCTCGAACACTGATCACGCTGTGCACCTACAACGAGCGCGAAAACATTGCGACGTTGGTGCCCGCGCTGCGCACGTTGTGTCCGGCCGCCGAGATTCTGGTGGTGGACGATAACTCGCCCGATGGCACGGCCGAGGAAGTCCGGACCCTCGCCGCCGCCGATTCCCACGTGCATCTGCTCTTGCGTCAGCAGAAAGCGGGCTTGGGGGCCGCCACGGTGGCGGGGTTTCAGTGGGGCATCGAACGGGGCTACGACGTGCTGGTGAACCTCGATGCCGATTGGAGCCACCCTCCCGATGTGATTCCCCGTTTACTGGAAGCCCTCCGCGACGCCGACGTGGCCATCGCCTCGCGGTATGTCGCCGGCGGCGGGATCCAAGGTTGGACATGGGTCCGGCACTTCATGAGCCGGGGCGTCAACTGGTATACCCGGTTGCTGCTGCGGTTGACTCCCCGGGATTGCAGCGGCGCCTTCCGGGCCTATCGTGCCGACAAGTTGAAGCAGATCGACTGGAACCGCATTCGCTCGCGCGGCTACGCCTTTCAGGAAGAAATCCTCTACCGTTGCCGGGCCGTGGGCTGCCGCTTCGTGGAAGTTCCCTTCACCTTCGTGGACCGCCGAATCGGACAGTCGAAAATCAATCGCCAAGAGGTGGTGCGGGCCTTGTGGGACATCGCGTGCCTGGCATTCGAACGACGATGAGCCGGCAGCCAGGCAAGGCCGCGGCGCGCGCGACAGCCGTGCTGGTGATGGTGGCTGGCCGTGGTCGCGTGTTCCGTGCCCATCGTCGCGCATTCCGTGGCCATCGTCGCGCGTTCCGTGCCCATCGTCGCGTGTTCCGTGGCCATCGTCGCGTGTTCCGTGGCCATCGTCGCGCATTCCGTGGCCGCGATCGAGGACGCGGGCTTACTCGTAGGAATGCTCGGCATCGGGAAATTGTCCCGAGCGGACTTCGTCGGCGTACCGGGAAATCGCCGCGATGGCTTGCGTCCGCAGATCGGCATACCGCTTGAGAAACTTCGGATAGAAGCCGGCGTTCAGTCCCAGCAAATCAGGCCCCACGAGGACCTGGCCATCGCAATCAGGCCCCGCACCGATGCCAATCGTGGGAATCGCGAGTTCCTGGGTGATCCGCGCGGCGAGGGAGCGCGGAATCAGCTCCAGCACGAGGGCAAAAGCTCCGGCGTCTTGTGCGGCATGCGCGTCGGCGAGCAGCGCGGCCTCCTGACGCTGGAGCTTCATGCCCCCCAAGTGTCTCACCGCCTGCGGCCGCAGACCCACATGAGCCATCACGGGGATATCCGCGGCGGCCAAGGCACGAATGGTTTCGGCCTGCGTCACCCCCCCCTCGAGTTTCACCGCCGACACGCCGGTCGACTTCAGCAGGCGACCGGCATTCCGCACGGCCTGTCGCGGGCTGACGTGGTAACTGAGGAACGGGAGATCGGCGATCACGAGGGCGCGCTCGGCACCGCGAGCCACCATTTCGGCGTGGTAGTGCATCTGCCGAAGAGTGACGGGCAAGGTGGTGTCGCGTCCCTGAACCACCATCCCCAACGAGTCTCCCACGAGAATGGCATCGACCCCCGCGGCATCGCAGATGCCGGCCCACAGCCAATCGTAGGCGGTCACTACCGCCAGTTTGCGCCCTTGAGACTTGGCTGCCATGAATTGGGGAACCGTCACAGGGCCGCCAGCTTTGGACATGATGGGTCCGCGGGAGAGATCAGGGATGCTCGTGGTTGTCATCGTGACATCTCGTCCGTTCTCCGCCGGGGCAGCCGACTCCCTCGGCGGTGGGAGACCGCCTGGCCCTCGCCACCCGCGGCGATGAGTGACGGATCGAGATGTCTCTCCCTCAGTTTACACCAAATGGCCCTTGGGGGAGTGTCGACGAAACCCCATCGGTCCGTTTTCCAGCGGGGGCCGTTTCTGCCGGCCGTAAGCTGGCCGCCTTGGACGGCCGCCCGGACTCGTCATCGCCACTTTGCCCGTGTCCAACGCCTGGGAGGGGCGGATGACTCTGCCATTGGATGGGAATCGACGCTATACTCGACATGCATGGGTTTTGAAGTTGGGCAACCGGCCTGCGTACGAGAGCCACCCGATGTTGCCATTCCCCTTTGCCGCCTCCCATCCGCTCTTGTCGCGCCGCGACGTGCTGGCTGCCGGCGCATTGGGTCTGACGGGTTTGCAGATGCCGCAGTTGCTTGCGGCCCGGTCTCAGGCCGCGGAACATCCCGCAGGCTCATTGCCCGGTTTTGGCCGCGCGAAGTCGTGCCTGTTTCTGTTCATGTGGGGTGGACCCGCCCATCAAGATACGTGGGACCTCAAGCCGCACGCACCGGCGGAAATTCGGGGCGAATTCGCACCGATCGCCACGACGGTTCCGGGCATCCACATTTGTGAGCATTTTCCCCTGCTGGCCCAGCGAACCGAGCGGTTGGCGATCATCCGGTCGATGACGCACGGGGACGTGAATCATACCACGTCGACCCACTTCCTGCTCACCGGCCAGGCGCCGCCGCCGGTGGATGATTTGAGCCGCGACTGGCCCAGCATCGGGTCGGTGTTGGCCAAACTGGGACGAGGAACCCCCCCGCTGCCCCCGTATGTGCAGATGCGTCCCAAACTGCCCGGCGACGTGCCGCGGTTCGTGGAGGAAAGTCACGGCCAGTTTGCCGGGTGGCTGGGTGATGAATACCGGCCCTTGACGATCGACGAAAATCCGCACGACCCCAACTACCGCGTGGGAGCGTTCGACCGCATTGAGGGGGTCGACGCCCAGCGGTTGAAGGGGCGGGAGGCGGTGCTCGAACACTTGGAGCGGCCGCAAGCCAGGGTGCGCGCCAGAGCGGCCGGCCAGGTGATGGCGGCCCATTATCAGCGGGCCTTCGACCTGCTGGCTTCCCCCGTGGCTCAGGAGGCGTTCGACCTGTCGCGCGAGCCGGACGCGATCCGCGACCGCTATGGCCGCAATCCGCACGGGCAATCGGTGTTGCAGGCTCGGCGGTTGATCGAACGGGGGGTGTCGCTGGTGACCGTATTCTGGCCCAACGACGGAATCAAGAATGTGAGTGTCTACTGGGATACGCACTCCCGGAACTTCATCGACCTGAAAGAACGGCTGATGCCCGTGGCCGATCGGGCGTTTTCCGCCCTGCTGGACGATCTGGCGGAGCGCGGGTTGCTCGACGAAACGCTGGTCATCTGGTCGGGGGAGTTCGGCAGGACGCCGCGGGTGGGGCAACGCAACAGCGATGCCGGAGCGGGAGCCGACGGACGGGACCACTGGCCGAACTGTTTCACCACCGTCCTGGCGGGAGGCGGAGTGCGCGGCGGCATGGTGTACGGCGCCTCGGACCGATTCGCCGCTTATCCGGCCGCCGATCCGGTCCTGCCGGTCGATCTCACCGCCACGGTGTACCACCTGCTGGGAGTACCTGCCGGCCTGACGCTGCGGGACAGCACGGGGCGTCCCCAGGTGATTTGCCCGGGCGAGCCAGTGGCGGCGTTGTGCCGTTGAGCGCTTGCCGGGAGCAACTGCCTGTCTGCCCGGAAGCCTGGCAGCGGAAGGACGTAGTAGCGGCATTGCCGTGTGGTCAAGTCCTTGCCGACGCACGGTGCCGGGAGGGCCGTAGGCTCGATTTTCGCGTTGCCCCGAGTGTCGCGTTTCCGCCCCAGGCGGGAAAAAATCTCCCAACCCATGGAGAGTGTTCGGGTTAGCAGAATCGGCGCAAATCGCTCCCGGTTTTCTCAACACGGGGAAAATCGCGGGCGTATAAATAGTTGGTCGTTGGGAGGCGTTGTCGCGTTGACCAGGCGAGCCTGTTCCGTTTGTCAGGAAGAGGATCAGCAGCGCTTCTGGAAAGGCTTGCGAGGAGGAGCAACCATGTCACGGAAAGAAGCCCTGTTGCGACTGTACAACCGCTTGTTGGCCCAACGGGAAGCGCTGCGCCAGCAAATCGCCGACAACCTGAACCTGGCTTGCACCCCCGACGACGGCATCAACGACGTGGGGGAAATGGCCCACTATGTGGAACAGACGGAATTGCACAGCCAGCTTGCCGCCCTGGAAAGCCGCGAACTAAGGCAAATTGAAGCGGCGATTCATAAAATGCGGGAGGGGACGTATGGCACGTGCGATCGCTGCCAGAAGCCGATCCCCATTGCCCGGTTGCAGGCGTTGCCCTTTACTTCGCTGTGTATTGGTTGCCAGCGGAAACGGGAAGCCCGACAGGTGGACGAGGAAGAACACCGCGTCAACTGGGCCTCGGCGATGGAATATGAACGCCGCAACAGCGACCGTGAATTGACCCTCAGCGACATCGATCTCAACTGATGCCCTGAGAGGTTGCCGCGAAAGAAACCCGGCGGTCCGCCATCCACCCGCCCGGGTTTTTTTCGTTTTTGCAAAGCATCCATCGCCGCGCCGAGGACCGCGCCGTCTTCGCCAGAGTGTGCGGCGAGCGCCCCCGCCGGTTAATTTCCTTTCCCCCGAGCGGCCTGCCCCGCAGCTACAATAGGTATGAACCTGCCCTGCGGAGAATTCTTGGACGGGGGGGTTGGTCCCCGTCGACCACTGACGGGAGGGTTTGTCTGTCTGCTGGGGGAGGTCGCGCATGAGGACCACCAACTCAAGCGTTTGGATGTGGATGTCGGCGCTGTGGGCCGGGATCGCCATCGGGGGCGCGATTTCTGGATGGTCGCGAAATCACGCCCATGCCGATCCTGCCGAACTTGCCGGCGCGAAATTGGACCAGGAACTCGCCCGCGAAACGGCCGCGCTCCAACAATTCAGCCGCGCCATCGCCAGGATCGTCTCCGCCACGACTCCTTCCGTGGTGCATATCCAAAGCGAACGCCGGACGGCGTCTCGCGGCCGCGTCGAAGAAACCGGTTCGGGCGTGATCATGTCCAGCGCCAAAAAGCCGAGCGACTATTACGTGGTCACCAATCGGCATGTGATCGACGGGGCCGTGCTGGAAGACATCAGCATTCAACTGCACGATGGCCGGGAACTGCGCCCCGAGCGCGTGTGGACTGATGCCGCCACCGACATCGCCGTCCTGAAAATCAACGCCCCCCACCTGGTCGCCGCCCGTTGGGCCGACAGCAACGCCGTCGAAATCGGCCACTTCGTGCTGGCCATGGGGAGTCCCTTTGGACTGAGTCGTTCGGTGACGTTGGGGATCATCTCGGCCAAGGGGCGTCGTCAACTGAAGCTGGGCGCTGCCGACGTCCTCAATCAGGACTTTCTCCAAACCGACGCGGCGATCAACCCCGGAAACAGCGGGGGACCGCTGATCGACCTCACCGGCAAGGTCGTGGGCATCAACACGGCCATCGCGTCCGCCAGCGGCGGCAACGAGGGAATCGGGTTCAGCATTCCCAGCAACCTCGCGCAGCGGGTGATGGATGAATTGCTGGAACACGGCGTGGTGCGCCGGGCCTATTTGGGGGTCAAACTCGATCCTCAGTTCAATGCGCGGACCGCGGCGGAATTGCGGTTGGAACGGGTCCAAGGAGCGCGGATCACGCTGGTTTACCCGAATACGCCGGCCGCTCGGGCCAATCTCCAGACCAACGATGTGGTGCTCACCTTCGACGGCGTGGAGGTGCAAGACGAAAACCATTTGATCAACCTGGTGAGCCTGACACCCATCGGCCGGCAAGTCAAATTGGGCGTGTGGCGCGCCGGCAAGCGCATCACGCTCACGATCACGCTGGCCGACCGTTCGGAACTGGACCAGACGAGCGAACTCCCGGTGGCACCCGACATGGGTCATGCAATCCGGTTGATGGGCTTGACCGTGCATCCGCTCGATGCCGAATTGGCCCAGCAGTTGGGTTACGCCCGGAATGTGCGGGGGCTGTTGATTCTGAAAGTCGACCCCCACTCGCAGTTGTCGGCGGAACTGCAAGTGTACGACGTGCTCGAAGCCGTCGGCCGGCAGGCGGTCCAGTCGGTGGAAGACCTGTATCGCATCCTGGCGGCCAACAGCGAGAGCAGCAGCTTAGCATTGCACGTGCGCCGCCGCGGCAGCGACGGCACGCGGACGCATGTGGTGGTCTGGCGCCGTTGACGGGGACGGTGTGCGTTTCCCGGCGATCCAAGGACCGCGCGCGAACCGGCACGGTTCGCGGCGGGGGCTTGTTCGGCGAAGTCTCAGTCTGGAAGGCCGTCGGCGGCCCTGCGCTTCTGAGGGGGGCTGCTGCGTCTTTGTTTAGCGTCGTCTCGTGGCGATCACTGAAGGCGGCGAGAAGGTTCGCCGTCCGGTGGCGAGGAAATAAATACGGGCCGGCCCGCGTCGGGGACATGCCGATCTGGTCGCCATGCGTGGCCGATTCGAGATCGACCATGCGGGGAACGGGATGTTCCCGATCCCCAGTTGGCAAGGCTGGGGATCGCGGCTCCAGAAGGGGAGCCTTGGGGTCAGCCTGTGGTACCTTTGGCTGTGCCCCGGTCACACGACCAGACATGTCGAGGCGGCCGCCTCTCACCCCAACCCAGGACTGGTGCGCCAAGCCTTCGTGTCCGCTTTCCGCGACGTGTCTCATCCCCTAGGATGAACCGCTGGGACCGGCATCAGGCTGACAAGGACCGCGTTCTAGGCACTGCCGCATGGACAGCCCGTACGATCTGGAAACGTATCACTACGACTTGCCGCCCGAACTGATCGCACAGGAGCCTTTGGCCGATCGGACTGCCGCGCGGCTGCTGGTGGTGCGGCGGCAAACGGGAACCTGGTCGCATCATCATGTCCGCGACTTGCCCGACCTGTTGGCCGCCGGAGATTGCCTCGTACTCAACAATACGCGGGTGGTGCCGGCACGACTATTCGGCTTTCGCACGGCGACCCGGGGCAAATGGGAAGGCTTGTTCCTGTCCCGCGAGGCTGACGGCACGTGGCACGTGATCGGCCACACGCGCGGCTGGTTGCGGATCGGGGAGACGGTCACGATTCCCGCTCCGGAGGGCGGTGAAATCCTGCAATTGGAACTGTTGGCGCGGCTCGACGACGGCGTGTACCGCATGCGGCCCACTCTAACGCGTCTGTCGCCGAATGGTTCCGCGACCAGCCATGCGTCAGCGGCAGCGACGCCGGTAGGCGAGCCGCTGGACGAGTCGGCAACGTGGCGGATTCTGGATCGATTCGGTCAGGTGCCCCTGCCCCCCTACATTCGCAAGGGCCACGCCCAACCTCAGGATCACGCCAGCTATCAGACCACGTATGCCGAGCGGCCCGGCTCCGTCGCCGCCCCCACGGCCGGTCTGCATTTCACGCCGGAGCTGCTGGCCGCGTGTGAGGCACGGGGCATCGAGACGGCGCGGGTCACGTTGCACGTGGGACTCGGCACGTTTCGGCCGGTGCACACGTCGGATATCCGCCAGCACACCATGCATGCCGAATGGTGCGAAGTTCCGGCCGAGACGGCGGAGCGGTTGCGGCAAGTGCGCGACCGGGGCAACCGAGTGGTCGCCGTGGGGACGACCAGTTTGCGGACGCTCGAAACCGCGGTGGTTCTGGCGGGATGGAGCGCGTGGCAGGGGGAATCCCGGCTGTTTGTCTATCCGGGCTATCAGTTCCGCGCCATCGACGCCCTGCTCACCAATTTTCATCTCCCCAAGTCGACGCTGCTCATGCTGGTGAGCGCTTTCGCGGGGATCGAGCTGACGCGGCAGGCCTATCAAGCGGCGATTGCCGCCCGCTACCGCTTTTACAGTTACGGCGATGCCATGCTCATTTTGTGAGGTGCGCGCCGCCGCAGGGGCCCTTCCGTGCGAAACACGGCTGGCGAGCGGCTGCCGGGGCATGGTCCCCCGCCTGCCCAACGGCGCTCAGTGTTTGCGGCGTGCCATGGCGCGGGGCAACTCGGTGTGGAACTCCCGTTGCAGCACATCGACGGATTTACCGACAATCCGCTCGAACTCGGCGATGCGTTCGTCGGGACGATCCACTTCGAGGGGTTTTTTCGCGGCGAAGTGACGCACCAGCTTGTGGTACTCGGTGCGGTATTTGGTGACCAGCAACCAGTGCAGCCCCCAGGCGTGCCCGTAGGCTTCTCCGGCCAGCACATCGCCTTGGAAGGCCCGGTCGTTGGCGATGATTTCGCGCCAATCCACCACCTTGGCGCGCAAGGCCATTTGACCGTAGCGGTCGCTGATGGCGCGCGGTCCGCTGCGGATCCGCTCGCCGTCCCCCTCAAAACCCGTGGCCAGACCTTCATGGAACCAGAAGGGAATGGGGGCCAGCCGCTGCAAAATGCCCCGGTTGTACACCTGCTGGTGCACGGCCTCGTGCAGCGGCGTATCAAACGTGGTGCACTCGCTCAGCCGCAACACCAGGCGGTTCGACAACACGTCGTAGAATGCGGCGGTACTGGGGGCCGAAAGCCCTTTTCCGTCGCTCGTGGCGACGGCGTAGGCATTGAACTGCTGATCGTGCTCGAAGATGATCACGGGCAGGGGATACTTCACGGGCGTGGTTTCCACGTGCGCCTGTTTCACGAATTCCAGAAAACTGGTCTGCATGCCCCGAAAGAATTTGCCCGCCTGGGTCACCACGGCTTCCAGCCGCTTCTCGACCGACGGCTCCCACGGCCGCTGCGAACTCCTCACGAGCACGATCACGAATGGTTTGGCGATGTCGGTCAGCGTGCGGGTCTCGCCGAATTCGGCGACCAGCCGGCTCAATTGCTCTTCGTGCGAAATCGGCGGCGGATCCGGTTGCGCCTCTTGCGACACCACGCGGTCGGCCGGAATCAGGTGAATCTGACCATCCGAAAACTCGAGGGCATAGGCCCCCTGACCGGTTCCCGCGTGACGCGCCGCCACCTTCACCACCTCGCCGTCGTCCAGCCGCACGGTGAACACGTCGGCTCGTGCCGAGCCGCCTTTGCCGCACAGCAGCACCGCGACGGCAGCCAGGAACGTAACGCGACGCCACAGCGCGATTCGGCGCGACCTCGTGACGCGGAACACCATGGTGCCGCGGTGCGCCAAGGAACCACCGTCCCTCTCAGACCGGGCGGTTGGCTCACTCCCCCTGCCCAACGGGGTCGGCGCGCGGTCCGCCTCACCACCGGGTACCGTGGGCGGTTCGGCTCGGCAGCGGAGGGACAATCGGCGGACGGTCATGATGATGCCAACACGGCCTCGATGGGTCGGCCGGTCGAAACGACATGCGGCCGGCCTTCCCGGTCGAAAATTTCGGTGTGCGGAGCAATGCCCAGGGCCGCGTAAACCGTCGCCACGATATCTTCCGGCCGGACCGCATCCCGGATCGGGTAAGCCCCGTCGCGATCGGAAGCACCGTACAAGGCGCCCGGTTGAATCCCGGCCCCCGCCATCACCACCGAGTAACAATACGGCCAGTGATCGCGGCCGTCACTGGTGGCTCCCGCGCCGGAAGTCACATAGCCGATCTTTGGCGTGCGGCCGAATTCACCGAAGAACACGACCAGCGTGTCGTCGAGAAGCCCGCGCTCCGCGAGGTCGTCGAGCAGCGCCGTCATGGCCTGATCGAACGGCGGACACAACGACTGCCGCATCAAGCGGAAATGCTGGCGATGAGTATCCCAAGCCTGATCGATGCGGCGGCCCGTCACCAACGTGACCAGCCGCACACCCCGTTCCAGCAGCCGACGGGCCAACAGCGTCGATTGCCCCAGGTGCGGCAACCCGCCAAATTGCCGGGCCTCGATCGCGCGGTTGCTGCCCCGGTCCATGCCGTATTTTTCCCTCAAGGCAGCCGGTTCCCGCGACAGATCGAACGCGGAACGGACCTCCGGCGAGGAAATCAATTGCAGAGCCTGCCGTTGAAAAACTCCCAAGCGATCCCAGCGCGGATCGTCGGACAGCCGCGCCAGCGACCGCTCCAAATCCGCCAGCAATCGGCTGCGCTGAGCGATCCGGTCTGCCGACAACTCCGGCAGGGGGGAGAACCCCGGTGGAGTGAAGTCGGGAATGCTAGGATCGCCCGTTACAAACGGATCGTAGGCCGGTCCCAAAAAGCCCCCTGCCTGCCCAGGGATGTCGTAGCCGTTATTGAATTGCTTTTCCGCGATCTGCACGTAAGCCGGCAGCGGACCGGCCGTCGGTCGCAGTTTGGCGGCGACCGCTCCCAGCGGTGGAAAGGTGTCCGTCCGATCCGTCAGCACCAATTGCCCCCCTTCCACGGGAAACCGCCCGCACAACGCGTAATAGCTGCCCGCGTTGTGATCCACGATGCCGTGCGTCACCGAGCGTATCACGGCGAAGCGATGGGCATGGCGGGACAGGCCGGGCAGCAACTCGCTCAGCGGCAACTCGGGGTGCGACGATTGGATCGGCCGGAATTCCCCGCGCACCTCGAGCGGTGCCTGCGGCTTGACATCCCACAGGTCGATATGCGAGGGCCCTCCTTCCATGAACACCAGCAGACACCGCTGCGCGGCGCGGCGGCGAACTCGCGGCTGCGCGGCCAACAGTCGCGGCAACGTCAGACCGAACGGCCACAAGCCGCCCAGACTCAGCAGCGACCGTCGACACATCGGGCGCGACAACACCGCCTGCCCCATCATGCACTCGTCTCCCACAGCGCGCCGCCCAATCTGGGGGGATGCACTCTTCCAATATAGCGTTCGCTGAAGCGGTCGGCCAGAGGGGGCGGAGTGGACGCATTCATCGAATGCCGCCTCCCCCTTTCGTATCGGACAACCGGCCGCCTTCCCCGCAGCCAGCTCGGGGTCGGTCAACGTTGGCGCCGCGCGGTGCGTGGTCCCGCGAGCGAGCCAGCCCGCGGCCATGGGCGACCATCGTGCCGGGTCGCCGCGCGGAATCGACTTCAATCGATGTACAGAAACTCGTTCAGGTTGAACAGGGCCAGGCAGAAGGATGCCAGGCCTTCCTGTTGCACGAACACAGCCGCACGCTCCTTTTCCGAGGGTGTGGGGAACCGGCCGAGGCAGCGCCGATAGGCCGATGCGATCTGCACCTCGGGGGCGGCGGGATGGTCGGCTTGCAAGCGGTCGGCGAGCGCTTTGGCCAGGTCGGCGGCCAGTTCACCATTCATCAGCACCAGCGCTTGCGGTGCCACGGTCGATCGCGACCGCTGCGGACAACTGTGGTTGGTATCGGGGCGGTCGAACGCCTCGAACAACGGATACCGCAAATTGCGCCGCACAAACAGATAGATGCTGCGGCGATGGTGGTCTTCCACATTCGGGGAAACGGTCCACTGGTTTTTCAGCAAGGTGCTCACCAATTCGGCCGGGAGGGGCGGTCGCACGCCGGGACCTCCCTGGCGATCCGAGAGACGGCCAGAAACGGCCAGCAGGGCGTCGCGAAGGGACTCTCCATCCAACCGCAACGGCTCGCGCCGGCCCCAGAGGCGGTTCTCGGGGTCGGCGGCGACGAGTTGCGACCACACCTCGTCGACGTTCGCCGCGGGGCGAGCCGACCGCTGATACGCCGCGGATGTGACAATTAAACGGTGCAGGGCTTTCAGGCTCCACTGCCGGCGGGGCAATTCGGCGGCCAACCAGTCGAGGAGTTCCGGGTGGGTTGGCTCCCCGCCGTTGAAGCCGAAGTCGCTAGGCGTGCGGACCAGACCGTGCCCAAAATGGAATTGCCAGATCCGATTCACCAGCACCCGCGGCACCAGCGGATGGTGCGGATCGGTCAGCCAGAACGCCAACTCGCGGCGGGACCGAAGTTTGGCCGGGCCGCCGTCGCCGGGAGACAGGCCGGGAAGATCGGCGATTCGTGGAAACGCTGGCGCGACTTCTGCCATGGGACGTCGGAAATCGCCCCGGGCATACCAATGAGCGGGGCGCGAGGACCCTTCTCGAAACACGCGTCCCTTGGGCAAGTCGGGGACCGGCGGCAACCGCGCCAACTGCTGTTTCAGCGTGTGTTGCAGGGCCTGTTCCTCGGCCGTGAGCACGCCGCGCAGATTGTCCGCGGTGGGCGGCAGGTCGGGGTTTTGGTCGCGCAGTCGCTGGCGGGCCGTGTCCTCCAGCCGCTTCAATTCCCCCTCGAGGGGGCCTGCCAACGCGCCGCGCTGTGCCCGCAGTTGCTGGTCAGCGGCCCGTTCGGCCGGCGTGGCGATGACGTGGTCTTGAAAAATGTCGCCCGCTTCAAAGAAGGCCCGCAACCTGTAAAAGTCGAGCTGGCTGATGGGGTCGACTTTGTGATCGTGGCATTGCGCGCAGCCGACCTGCAAACCCAGGTACACTTCCCCCACCGCGGCGGTCAGTTCATTCAGTAGCACATGGCGGCGCTCGTCCTGATTGTTGATGTCGGGCATATCGGGACCGCACAGGAGAAACCCCGTGGCGATCAGCGCCCGCGGATCGTCCGGAGCCAATAGATCCCCGGCGATCTGCCACTGAAGGAATAGGTCGAGCGGAAGATCGTCGTTGAGGGCGGCAATCACCCAGTCGCGATACCGCCAGGCCTGCGGCCGCGGCAAATCGTGTTCGAAGCCATCGGTTTCGGCGAAGCGGGCCAGGTCGAGCCAATGCTGGGCCCAGCGCTCCCCATAGGCCGGCGAGGCCAATAACCGATCGACAACACGCTCCCATGCGTCCGGCGTGGCATCCCCCAGGAAGGCATCCAACTCCTCCGGCGTGGGGGGCAAACCCGTCAGATCGAACGTCGCCCGACGCAACAGCGTGGCCCGGTCAGCCGTCGGCAAGGCCCTCAGGCCGGCGGCGTGCAAGCGGGCTTGAAGAAAGGCGTCGATGGGATGGGCTGCCGCCAGTCCTTCCGGCGGATGGGGAACACTCGGCCGCGACAAGGGCTGGAACGCCCAATGCAGCCGCTCAACCGGGTCGATGGGACGCTCCACTGGTTCCGTCGCCGCGACGCCGAGCGGCAAACAGACAAACCACGCTCCGGCGATCAACCGCCAGCATCCCGTTCCTTCCCAGCCAGGCACGCCGTTCATGCGAGGATCTCCCGCACAACCTTGCCGGCGACGTCGGTCAGCCGCTGATCGCGCCCCTGATGGAAGAACGTGAGCTGCTCATGATCCAACCCCAACAGGTGGAGAATCGTGGCGTGGAGATCGTGCACATGCACGGGGTGTTCCGCGGCCCGCAAGCCGACCGCATCGGTGGCGCCGTAGGCCATGCCGCCACGGACTCCGCCCCCCGCCAACCACACGGTATAACCCCACGGGTTGTGATCGCGGCCGGCGCCTTGTTCGCTCATCGGCATCCGGCCGAACTCACCCCCCCAAATCACGAGCGTGTCGTCCCACAGCCCCCGTTGTTTCAGGTCGTGCAACAGGGCGGCGACAGGTCGATCGGTGCGGCGGCACATGTCCCCGTGGTTCTTGAGGACGTCGTTGTGGGCGTCCCAACCGTTGGTGTCGCCGGCGTACAATTGCACGAACCGCACGCCCCGTTCGATCAGCCGGCGGGCCAACAGGCAGCGAGTGCCGAATTCGGCGGTCTCCGGTTGATCCAGTCCGTACATTTGCTGCGTGGCCGCCGTCTCCTGCGACAGGGCCACGGCTTCGGGAGCCGCCGCCTGCATGCGAAAGGCCAGTTCATAAGCGGCGATGCGGGCCGACAATTCATCCTGCCCGTCATGCGCGGCGAGGTGTTCGCGGTTGTGCGCTTGCACGAAGTCGAGCCAGCGGCGTTGATCGCGCACGGGACCATCTTCACCCGCGCGCAGATGGAGCAGGGGAGACTTGCCGGGACGCATGGTGGTGCCCTGATACGTCGCCGGCAGATAACCGCTGCCCCAGGCGGGGGGGCCCCCTTTCACGCCGCCACCCGGATCGGGCAGCACCACAAACGCCGGCAGGTCTTGGTTCTCGGTTGCCAAGCCGTAGGCCACCCAACTACCCAGGCAAGGCCGGCCCATCAGAATGCTGCCCGTATTCATCTGGTAGACCGACTGCGGATGATTGACGCTGTCGCCATGGCAACTGCGCAGCACGCAGAGGTCGTCGGCACACTGAGCCAGGTGGGGCAAAAAGTCGCTGATTTCCAGCCCTGATTCGCCCCGCGGTCGAAAGGGGCGCACCGCCGCCAACAAAGGGTTGGCGGCCACTTTTCGCCGCGTCATCACCGGACCGAACGATTCCGGCAACGGCTGTCCAGCCAGGCGGACCAGTTCCGGTTTGGGATCGAACAGGTCGACATGGCTGGGACCGCCGTGCATGAACAGGTAGATCACACGCCGCACGCGGGACCGATGGTGCGGTGCCCGCGGACTCAGCGGCGACGAAGCTGCCCGCGATTCGGCCGGTGCCGCCGCGGCACGCTCTTGAGCGATCATCGCGGACAAGGCGAGCCAGCCGAATCCATTTCCCGCCGATTGCAGGAATCGCCGACGGGAGGCATCACAGCAGGCGGTCCGCATGGACGAATGCTCCAGAACCTCGGCACACTTCTGACCGCCCCGCCATTATGCCGGCAAGTTCTGGAGAATGCCAAGGGGGCAATCTACCGCGCGCCGCAGATCGCCTTGAGTCGATTCCAGACCCGCACGCAATGGTATTTGGCCCGATCACGGACGGCGTGGCGCCCATAGGGGGCGGGACGCAGCCCCCACTTCCGCAAGCCGTAATTGAACTGGTGGACCATCCGCCGCTGGTCGAGATCGGGAGTGCGGAAGGTGATGCTGAACGACACCGAAACTTCCGGACCGTTCTGCACCCAGTGCGGATAGGTCACGGGGAAGTGCAGTCCCTGTCCCGGTTGCAGGTGATATTCCCAGTAGCGGTCGCGGTTCTCTTCCCGCAAAACGAGGTTCCGCACGCGCAAGGCATAGAACCGTTCGAGTTCTTCCGCCGTGAGGATCGACGGGTCCCGTCCGTCGAACAGCCGCACCTGCTTGCTGCCGCGAACTTGCAGCAGAAAGTTGTGTTCGGGATCGATGTGGTAGGGGGTCACCGAATGCGGCGACGTCACGAAAATGAAGGCCTGCGGGGACCGCATGCCGGGAACAATCGGCTCGGAATGCGGCCGCACCTCGTCCAGGCAGTGATGCAGCAGCGCCCGATAGTCGGCATCGAACTCCACCCATTTCATCACCAGCCACGACCGGCAGTCGCGAATCCGCCGCAGGGTTTCCTCGGGCGACAAGCCGTTTCGCGGCGTGAGCGCTTGCTCCTGATTCACCGGCAGATCGCCGGCGTTGTATTCGATGTGTTCGGGCGGCAATGTTTGACACAGCTTCAGCAACCGCTCCAGATCGAACAGCGGATGAGCGCACAGGCGATGGCCAATCAGGAAGGGGCGGCGATTGAAGTGTCGGGCGAACTCGCCGGCATCGATGTTAAGCAGCGACTCGGCGGTGCCAGGCTCGGTTGCGGTGGTCTCGGCGGCGTGTGCCTCTGCGGCGTTGCTCAACGCGGAGCGTGTTGACGGTTCCAGCAAGGTGGTGGACATGGTGGTTCTCGCAACGAATGGACTCTGAACAGGACGGGTGCCGTGACACGTCCCCGGGAAACCTACGGCTTTACAGCGGCTTTCAGTGCTCTGACGAGGGGCAACACGCCCACCAGGAGATTTCCGCGACGGCGGCCGGTGGAAACGATCAGGTGTTCCATGGCGCGGCGCTCGCGCCACAACCGGTTGATCATGAAATGGCCGGGTTTGGCGCACGAATCCATCCAGCGGACGCCGGGCTGACGGTGCATCCACTCGATGTTTTCCAGCTCCAGCAACACCCCCGGCGAGAACTTGGCGAATTGTTCGTCGTAGGCGATCTTGAAGGAAAAACTCCCTTCGCCGCTGAGGAGATTCAGTTTCAGGGCAATGGGTCGGCCGTCGAGAAACAGTCCCAGAAACACCGCCTGACGACGTTCGGCGGCGGAACGCACCACGGCGCGGAAGAATTCCGCATCCACGCTGGACGAGGCGAAGGCCGTGCCCTCCCGGCCTTTCCAGCTCTGATCTTCCAGCCGCAAGAATTGTTCGATCCAGGCGTCGAGATCTCCGTCCGGAGGCCAATTCCGGACTTCCACTTGCCCGCTTTCGGTCAGACGGCGGCGCCGCCGCCGCAGTTCCTGGCGGTTGTGAGACGTCATGCTGGCGGCACAGTAAGCCTCCGCCGATTCAGCCGGCCGCAACAACGCCCGCGTGTACCGCCGCAAGACGTGAAACAACGCGTGCCGTTCCGTCGCGGCGTCGGCGAACGCGTGCAGGAAGGGCCCCTCGGCACACACCAGGGGCAATTCCCACAGGGCGGGGCCGCCGGCCCGATGGTGGAGCCAATTCCAGAATTCCAGGAGCGTTTCGCGGGCCGCGTCTTGGCGGAGCAAGGGGACGCAACTGCAACAGTAGTGGTGGTGCCACAGCGACCACGCATGCAGGGGCAAGCGGCCCAGCCGGCGCATCGCGAGCGGAAACAGTCCGCACAGTACGGGTGGATCCTGGGGGCGCGGGCCGTCGCGATACACCAGCGCGACCGACAATCCCGGGGGCGGCGCGAAAGCACGCAGCGCCGGCAACAGCATCCATGATTCGTAGAACGGATTCGGTTCGAGCGCCTGCCAGGCGAGATCATCCCACGCGGGGCGATGCGCCTCGAGCGCATCCGCCGAGCGGACAACCTCGACCCACCACTTACCCGGTTGTGAGTGGAGGGGCGAGACTGTGGTGGCGGAGCCAGGCGTCAGCGTCGCCATGGTGATCGCTCTCAGAGGCTCATGGTGAGCCAACGGCACATGCCGGCGTTCAACCGGCCGGTTGGCGCAAGAGTAGACCACCCATGGCGGACTGCGCTCAAAAACCCGGCCAAATCCCCCGCCGGGGCGTTGCCAAATCGCCACACGGCGGCAAGAACCGTTCATCACACGGCGGATAGAACCGTTCATCACACGGCGGCAAGAACCGTCGCCACGGGAACAGCGCTCCCCTCACCTCAGCTAGCAGCCCGTTGCCGGATTGGGGGATGGGGCGGCTGCGAACCGATCCGCGCGCGGCCTGACGGCGGCCGCTATTTCCTGGGGAGCGGCCCGCGCGATTGCAAGGCGAAGTCGAAGGTTTGCCGACCCGGCTTGACCTCGAACATCTTCATCGAGCCTTGCAGATAATCCGGCGGAATGACTTGCTTGCCATCCGGGCCGATGAGGTCGAGCCAGACCATGCAGTTGCCAGTGGCAACACCTTGAATGTTCTCGATGTACAACATGGTGTACCGCCCCTGCTGGTCGGTGATGCCCACCGAGGTCCGTGCCGTCCCTTTCTTGCCGTTGGGATATTTCGGCTCAGTCGGCATGAAGTACACCGTGGCACCGGGCAAGGGGTTGCCATCGAGGGTGACCACGCCCGAGACGTAGCCCATCTCCGGGAGGGGCACACCGCGCCCCAACATGCGATCGAACGTCCAATACGCGCCGTACGCCAACACCACGCACGCCAGGATCCCGCCGAGTCCCTTCACACCGAACTCGCGCAGGAACCCGACCCAATCAAACCGCTCTTCCTCTTCGGGTTTTCGTTGTTGCTCGGCCTGCGACACGCTTTCCTTAAGGGCCCGCTGCATTTGCCGGGCGGCTTTGGCATGGTCCCACACCTCGGTGGCGGCCGCCGCCGTGGTCGCGCTAGATTTCGCGGGCTTTTTCGCCGAGTCCCGAGGAGGGCGATCGGCATCCCATTCCGAGCCGCCAATGTCCGTCAGGATTTCCTGCGACGACGGCCGGGCACGAGTGGTTTGCGGGGGAGCCGAGCTGAGAAAATCGGCGGGATCGAAGTCCTCATCAACCGAATTGCGTGCCCCGGCCTTCTTTTTGGGTTTCCCTTTGGGACGCGCGTCCGGCTCTTTGGGCCTGGTCTCCGCGTCGGTCTCGGGCAGGCGGAGCGCAACGGGGGCCGATGCCTCGTCCTCGTCATCTTGCAGCGTAAGCAGGGGGGCATCCACTTCGGCATCGGACAGCGGTCCCGCGGAAGGGCCGTCATCCTGGGGGAGTGCCAACCGCGGCGCCTCACTCAGATCATCCGCCGACACTCTTGGGGGGGAACCCGCCACCGGTCGACGAACTGGCTCCGCATCCGCTGCGGGGAGCGGATCGGCGGCCAAGGGGGGGGTGGCCTCGGCGACGGCAACCGGCGGCTGCTCGCGGACGGCCGCGGGTTGCTTGTCGGGTGTTGCTGGGGGAACCGATGGCAACACCGGTGGAGCGACGGCGGCTTTCTTAGCCACGGGAGTCGACGGAGCGGACGCCGTCTGCGATTCGAGGTTCCACAGCAGCGCGGGCTCGCAATCCAGTTCGTCATCGACAGCCGGCAAGGCGTTCCCCGCGGAGGGGGCCGCGGCCGTCGCAGCGGCAGGAACGGTATCCTTCACGGGAGCGGCAGCCGACACACGATCGTCAGCCGTCACAGGACCGGTATCCGGCACTGGAGCAGTCGCCGTCGCTGGAGCGGCGGCGACTGCTGGCGGAGCAATGTGAGGAAGGGGGGCGTGATCCGTCGGCGAAGAGGGCGCGGCGTGAGCTTCGGCGGGCTGGGGTTCCGCGGTTCCTGCCCGTGCGAGTTCGGGGACGCGAAACTTCGTTTTGCACTTGGGGCAGTGTCCCTCGGTTCCGGCCAGCTCGTCTTTGATCTTCAACGCTGCGCCACATTGGGCGCAGGTTACGCGAATCGTCATGCCACACTCCGCAGGTTCGCTTCCCGGCTGTGGACCAGTTTCCGGGCGGGCTGCGCTCCCTCGGACACAGCACGAACGCCGACCGGCTGGATCGCGGGAACCACAGCCGGTCGGGTTGCATCGTCCTGAACGCTGCCACTCGGTTGAGGCGACTCCAACTGAGGATGCTGCCCTTACTGCGATGCGGACAGGCTCACGGGGCTGCCCTGAGCCATGTTCCCCAGATTTTGCCAGGTTCGCAGGTCAATATTATGACTGATGATGCGAACGCTGCCATCGGCCAGACAGACTTGCACGATCTGATCGTGGGGGCTATCCGCCTCGTCGAAGTAGGCGACCACCGAGTGAGGCGCATTCCGGCAACTGAAGAGGGTCGCCGGTCCACCCCAGGCCCACCCATCGCTGCTGCGCTGCTGAACGGGCACCAACACGGTATTCACCCGCCGTTCCGAGACCATGATCACGTTGCTGGTGCCGTCGGTCACGTCCCGCAGCCCGGTCGAGCTATTGACGCCGAAAATCCCGATGTTCGTGGGATACTGCGTGTAGGGGCTGATGGCGATCTGCTGACCATTGATTCCGATGGCCGTGACCACGGTTGCGGCGAGCTGCGCCGGCGTCAGCAAGTAGGTTTGCCGGTCGGCGGCATCGTTGGGGTTGTCGTGGAACGTGATGCCCGAACCCGTGCAGCCGGCGTAGTCGTTGCCGCCTTGCACCCAGGGGTTGTTCGACGCCGGCAAGTTCCACGTGGTCGAGGGAAGATCGACCCGGTCGCAAGCCGAGAATTTGCCGGTGGCCTCCATGGCACTGCGGCGGGAAGGGCAATAGAACGTCTTGACATCGGTCTTGGGAGGATAAATCACCGTCAAATCGGGGGGCGGCAGTTGAATGGGTAATTCGCCGTTCACTCGCACGTTGTCGTTGAACACCCAAAAGTTGTAGAGCGCGGCCTGGTCGATCATCGGCAGGATGTGCAACATCCAGCTCGTGCCATGAAATCCGTTCACGTTCTGGTTGCGCATCCCTGTCACCGGCGTGGTGTACAACTGGCGGGCCTCCACCGGGTTGGCATAGCGGCCGATGTTGTCCACCTGAAACGTGGCGTTGATCTGGCCGGGAGGCAACACCCGATGGGCATCGTGATAATTGTGCAGGGCCAAACCAATTTGCTTGAGGTTGTTCTGACAGGAAGACCGCCGGGCGGTCTCGCGGGCCCGCTGCACGGCCGGCAACAGCAGGCCAATCAACACGGCGATGATCGCAATCACCACCAGTAGCTCAATCAGCGTGAATCCGCGGCGACGCACTCGTGTGCCCATGGAACGCTCCTTGAAAACAAAAAACGACTCGAATCAGACCAGACAACTCTCTTACCGTACCATCGGCCCTCGCGTCTGGGGACAACTGATGCTGCGATGACCAGCAACTGGACCGCCCGCCGGCAGCTTCTCTCGTCCACCAACTGACGACGCTGCAACAACTTGGGATCATCACTTGTCGGCAATCCATTCGTCAAGACGATTTCCGATCCTCGCGCGGAGAATCTCCCGAAATCCCAGGGCAACCCGGGTCGAATCTTCGCGGTTGGTAAACATTCCCAATCCACTGGCGTCCACCAATCGAGCCGGCAAGGCGCGGCAGCGGCGAAGGCCCGCTGGGCATTTTCCCGGCGGAGGATCCTCACGGCTGCAACAGTCGCTCTTGCCGCATCCCGGTTGTTCCGATGGTGCTGCCAGCGGGGTGCATAACAGCATTCATTTTTTAGCCGGCTTGGGTTTTTGCGGGCGTGGGGAGTTTGGGTAGGTTCGGCGGTAGTGGAGTTGGCCGGGTCGGTGTTGGATGAAGTGTGAGAGTTGA
>Ga0101944_10000295_pt1 | contig 154231 bp, 138 predicted proteins | sample DewCreD2012metaG_FD_75245 | JGI IMG/M metagenome (GOLD analysis project Ga0101944, IMG submission 75245) | Hot spring sediment bacterial and archeal communities from British Columbia, Canada, to study Microbial Dark Matter (Phase II) - Dewar... ...
TTGATGGATTGGTTTCTGCTTTCTTGTTCTCATGGCTCGCAATTCTACGGTAAACTCGGTCTTATCTGACCTGCTTTGCAAGCATACTACGTATCCGAAAAGTTATTTTTCTGTCAGGACTTAGCCGTCTGCAGACGGCTGGGATGAGAGAGGCGCAAGAATATTTTTCGGATAGACTCTAAAGTATCCAATCGCATGTTTTTAGAAATCCATTGGCACAGTCGGCGTTTTCTCACGCCGACGGGGACGTTACACTTGCCCTGCCGGGCAAGCGCCAGGGGAGAACGTCCGCTGCGCGTCGAATGATTTTCGACCTACTACTTGGAGGACAATCGTTACATTCAAGATACCGAATATGATGCTATAATACATTCAAGTTTACGAATATGAAAAATCAGGACATTTCCCAAATCTCCGAACAAATTGCTGCACCGCTTACCGCCATCGCATCGCCGCCGCGCGTCGCCATCCTGCTTGCCATCGGGCGCGGCGAAGCCTGCGTTTGCCACCTCGAAGCGGTACTTGGCTGGCGGCAGGCTTACATCTCCCAACACCTGATGTTCCTCCGTAAAGCCGACATCCTCGCCGACCGACGCGAAGGCCGTTATGTTTACTACCGACTGAAGAACGCCTCTCTTCTAGACCTCATCACTGCCGCCGCCTCCCTGAGCGGACTCTCCGCCGAAACCGTCTCCGCCCTCACCAACACGCAGACGCACCCCGCCTGCGAATGTCCGCATTGCACACCTGCGTTCATTCCCGCCGCGTCGTTGTAACGCGGACTTCACTTCACAAATCCGCGCGCGATCAATCCTGCAGTACCGAAGAAATGCCCACATGAACATTCTTTCCTTCCTCACTCAAATGCTCAATGGCGGACTTGGCAACCTGGCTGCCTATCTCGCCGCGCATGTTTTGTTATGCCTGTTGCCTGCCTTCTACATTGCGGGGGCGATGACCGCGCTCATCCCCAAAGAATCGGTTACACGCTTTTTGGGGCGCAATACCCCCAAATGGCTTGCCTACCCCGCCGCGGCATTGGCGGGATCCGTGCTGGCGGTTTGCTCCTGCACCATCGTTCCGCTTTTCGCGGGCATCTACAAAAAAGGCGCAGGCATCGGTCCCGCCATCACCTTCCTGTTCTTTGCCCCCGCCGCCAACATCCTGGCGCTGGTCTATACGGGCGGCATCATCGGCGTGGATCTGGCGTTTGCCCGCCTGTTCCTCTCGCTGGTATTCGGCATCGGCATTGGCATGATGATGGCGCTCATTTTTTCGCGGGAAGACATCGCCCACGACAAAGAAACCGACGTCCTGTTCGCAGGTCAGGGCAAGATGCGCCGCGCCGCGCTGGTCGTCCTGCTGATTTTGGTCGCCCTGCTGTTGGCTGGCACGTTCAAGATTGGCTTGCTGATCCATTCCTACGGGCAGGTCACGCTGCCCATCGCGGGCATGGATCGCTTCCAGGACTTCCTTTACCGTCTCGTCCCCTACGACGCCAGCAAAGGGCAGGAGGGCGTCACCGCCCAGGGCGCAATCCTCATCGGCTTGCTGATCCTCATCGGGCTGGCTTCGTGGAAAGGTCTCGATAACATCCACGAGGGCTTCACCGCCTGGACGTGGATTGCCATGGGGCTGGTCGCGCTGACCCTGCTCACCGCCGCAGTCGGCATGTCGCCGCACGCGGGCGGGCTGGACGTGCAATTCACCGGTCGTTTCTTCGGCGTACTGATCGCCATCGCCGCGCTGGTCTGGCTGATGTTCAAACGCCTGAGCGAAGATGAACTGCGCGATTGGCTGTGGGAATCATGGCGCTTCGTCAAGCAAATCTTCCCCCTGCTGGTCGGCGGCGTGTTCGCGGTCGGCGTGATCCGCGTCCTCATCCAGCCCGAGTGGATTCAAACTCTGGCGGGTCAGAACACCCTTCTCGGCAACCTGGCGGGCGTTCTCTTCGGCGTCTTCATGTACTTCCCCACGCTGGTCGAAGTGCCGATTGCCAAAATGTTCCTCAACCTGGGCATGCATCCCGGTCCCCTGTTGGCATACCTAATGGCTGATCCCGAACTCAGCCTGCAGAGCATCCTGATGATTTCGGTCATCATCGGGCGGCTCAAGGCTTGGATGTATGTAGCGTGGGTGGCGCTCTTCAGCACACTGGCGGGTCTCATCTACGGCGCGTGGGTAGACGGCATGCCGCTAGGGTTGCTTGCCCTGTATCTGGCTGGAATGCTTGTCATGCTGGGATTTGCCCTATGGTTGGTCAACCGCCATAACGAACGAAGAGCCGCTGCTCTTTCTGCCGACTAATTACCGCTTACCAATCGCCAATTACACGCTACAACTCACCCACCGAAAGGAGAAATTCTCTTATGCTCACCATCAAAGTTCTTGGTTCCGGCTGTGCCAATTGCAAGCGCGTGGAACAAATCGCCCAAAAGGTTGTTGCCGAAATGGGCTTTCAAGCCGAAATTGTCAAAGTCACCGACTACAAGGACATCATGGCATACAACGTTCTGTCCACGCCCGGGCTGGTCATCAATGAAAAACTGGTCTGCGCCGGACGCATCCCCACGCCCGCCGAAGTGACCACCTGGCTGTCAGATGCCGCCATGCAGGAAGCGTAAAAATGGCTTGAACTGTAGTGCAAAAAATGTCCTGAAAGGAGGACGCCATGAAAATCGAAATTCTGGGAACCGGCTGTTACAATTGCGTCGAACTGGATATGTTGATTGCCGATGTTCTCAAAGAACTCGGCAGAACCGACGTGGAGGTGGTGCGCGTGGACGACGAGAAGCGCATCCGTCACTACATGCCGCTGGATGAAATCCCCGGTCTGGTCATTGACGGTGTGCTGGCAAGCACGCGCGAACTTCCCGCACGCGAAACGCTGGCGAAATGGCTTTCTGGCGTCTCTGAACCGGGAATGGCGTAGCCCATCATGCTCATCGAAACCTATGAAGTCGAAGTCTTCACCCCGCCTTGCGAGCCAGGTGCGGAACGGTTCTCGGCGGTGGCGCGCTTGACCGTTGACATCTCCGACGTCCTGCCGTATCTCAACGCCACGTTGCGCGGCGCGATCTATCTGCCCGAAGCCAAAGCCCTGACGTGGAAGAAGGGCGGACATAACATCGCCTTTCATGCCTACGAAATCGCCACTTCCAATGTGGAGGATCGCGACGGCGCGGAAAAGGAACTGCGCGGACTGATCAAACTGGTCAACCGCACCTGGGAACGCCGCGCCGAAATCACACCCGATACCACCACACGCCAGCGTCCGACGCCGATGGCGATTTATAAACTCCTTCCCAACACCAACTGTAAGCAATGCGGCGAGCCGACCTGTTACACCTTTGCCCTGAAACTGGCAGCCTCTCAAAAGAAACTTGCCGACTGTCCGCCGCTCTCCGAGCCGCAGTACGCCGAAAAACGCGCTGCGCTGGAGGAAATCGTCATCGAAACACCCGCGATGTGAGCTTTAACCATTTGATCACATCTCAATTCCCCGGATATGGTAAAAGTGAACATCGCAGCCAGGATGCACTGCTACAGTTTTCCCGATCCCGCGCTGACCGATGACATGGATGATTTTCGCAAGGTGCGCGATGATATCGGGTGTGAAATCCCCCACCTGTGAATGCAGGTTGGGCAAATTTTGAGTGCGGAGGTCTCTCATGTCTGAACTTGCAGTAACCAAAGCAGCAACGCCAAGCCTGAGCAAACAACTCTCCTTCCTCGACCGCTATCTGACGCTGTGGATTTTCCTGGCAATGGCGGTGGGCGTGGGGATTGGATTCTTATTCCCGCAGGGGGTCGTAAAGTTCAACGAGGTGGTCTCAGTCGGCACGACCAACGTCCCGATTGCGATTGGCTTGATTTTGATGATGTACCCGCCCTTCACCAAAGTCAAATATGAAGAACTGGGCGATGTCTTCCGCAACAAGAAGGTGTTGACGCTCTCGCTGATTCAGAACTGGGTGATTGGACCCATTCTGATGTTCGCCCTGGCGATCATTTTCCTGCGCGGCTACCCGGAATACGCCGCCGGGCTGATTATGATTGGCTTGGCGCGCTGTATTGCGATGGTCATCGTCTGGAACGAATTGGCGCACGGCGATACCGAATACGCGGCGGGTCTGGTGGCGTTCAACAGTATTTTTCAGGTTTTGTTCTACAGCGTATACGCGTGGATTTTCATTACCAAGCTGCCGCCGCTGTTTGGTATGAGCGGCACAGTGGTGGACATTACCATCGGCGAGATCGCGAAAAGCGTATTCATCTACCTGGGCATTCCGTTCCTGGCGGGCTTCCTCACCCGCTTGTTTTTGATGCGCGCCAAAGGCAGAGACTGGTACTACAAGAACTTCGTGCCGAAGGTCAGCCCGCTCACGCTCATTGCCCTGCTCTTCACGATTGTGACAATGTTCTCGCTCAAGGGCAATCTGATCGTGCAGATCCCGATGGACGTGGTACGAATCGCCGTCCCACTCCTGTTTTACTTCGTGCTGATGTTCCTGATTTCGTTCTTCATGGGACATCGTCTCGGCGCGGACTACTCCAAGACGACCACGCTCTCCTTCACCGCCGCCAGCAACAACTTCGAATTGGCGATTGCGGTAGCAGTGGCGGTCTTTGGCATCAACAGCGGTGCGGCGTTTGCGGCGGTGATTGGTCCGCTGGTGGAAGTGCCTGTGATGATCGGGCTGGTCAATGTGGCATTCTGGCTGCAAAAGAAGTGGTATCCGCAAGCCGCGTCCGCTCCTGCCATGGTTGCGGCGGCGCAGGAGGCTTGCCCGCCCGATGAGGCGCTGGTGAGATGAATTAAATGATTGCTGCCCGCGAAATGCGATACGATTGGATGTAAGAAAAGAATCCGAAGCCGACGACCGGGGTCGTCACGCCGCGGTGTGTGCACATCAATTGCCGCGCCCGGTTTCTTCCAACACCTTCAGAATAAACTCCGCCGTTCGTCTGCCGGATGTGCCATCGGTGAAGGTGATTTCGTTTGCGATGAAATTGAGGCGTTGGGCAGAATCAATTGTGCGGTCTTTCAGATACGAATTCAGGGCATTGCGCAGTTCAGTTTCATGCGTTACAACGAGTCCGGCTTTGGCGTCTCTGAATCGCTTGTGGGTGGGCCAGTCGCCGATTTCTTTGAGAGAGAGCGAAAATTTCTTTGGATGATTCCAGCCGTTGGGTGAATCGATGACCGCGGCGACGATGGGCGTGTCGTGCACGGCGGCTTCGACCACCATTGTGGAGTAGACGGTGACGAACACGTCGGAATACGCCAGCATGGAGGCTTTTTCGTCCATGTCTTCGCCGCCATAGTAGCCGAGCGAGCCGCCCAGCGGCTTGGGCTGGACGACGTGAACGTGCGGATATTTCTTCTCCAGCTCGAACACGCGCCGGCGTTCCTCGGCGAAGATTTTGGGCTTGTCTTGAAAATGACTCGGGTGCAGGCGAATCAACAACTGTGAAGGTTCGGCCAGTGAGTCAGAGGAAACCAGTTTCGCCAGCGCTTCGATGTTCGGGAAGTTGGGCGCAAAGTGGACGAAACTGCTGGCGTAGGAAATCAACTTGCGGTTCGGGTCAAGGTTGTGTAGTTTGAAATACTCTTCACGCGGCATGAGCCACTGTTTGCGGAAGTAGCCGTCATACGAGGGGATGCCGCCGATGTGGACGCGGTCTGGGTTCCAGTCTGAGCCGAAGACCAATTCGTCTTTTTGCAATTGAGACCAACAGGTTGCCCACTGCACGTCCGCGCCTGAGACGCTGTACGAGGATGGATTATCCCAGCCGACGATGACGGTCATGTTGGGGATGCCGCGGCGGGCAGATTCGCGCAGGAGGTAGCGGTCCATGCGCCAGCCGGGGGTGGAGGCGATGACCAAATCGGGTGGGTAACGCTCGAAGAGGTCGGTGTAGAGTCCGGGGTCGGGGGTGAAGCGGTTTTGAATCCGCACGAGGAGTTTGCGCGCCCAGGCAAAATTCCGCAGGAGGAGAATCGCCAGCGCGGAGGGAATCCAAATGCCGAGGCGAAACTTCCACGAGTTCTCCGCCCAGACTTCCCAGAGGTGGCTGTCCATGGCTTCGGTGTTGATGCGGCGCGAGCCGCCGACGCGGCGCAGGTAGGCGAGCAGCCATTGCAGGCGCGGGTTGACTTTTCTGGCGTAGTCGTTTGCCTGTTTGAGGCGCAAGCCTTCGAACGTTAAGCCAGGTCTTGCGAAACGTTCTGCGATTTTGTCTTTGGTGTCGTCGTCGGTGAGGAGGACGACTTCGACGCCCGCCTCGAGCAGAGTCGGGACGACGTCGCTTTGCAGGAAGTAGATGATTGCCATGCCGTGGTCGGCGGAGATGAAGATGCGTTTGGTCATGTAGTTTGATAGTCTGATAATCTGATAGCGTGATGGCCGGGGAGCCGTCTACGAATAATACCAACTGAAAATCTTGTTATACACCGCCAGTAAAATCTTCTTGATAAATCCAACTTCCAGGAAACGCTTGCCCAAACCTGCCTTGTGTTTTTTATTTTGCGCTTTCAACTCTCCCCTCAAATATCCCAGCGTATTGGACATGTTCATCGCCAGCGGGTCAGAGACCATCAGGCGCAGCAAGCCGGCGTCATTCATGCGCTTGTCCAATTGGCGCACCTGTCCCATCGGCTTGTCCATGTCGAAGGGCAGGAATTGCTGAAGCGTGGATTTGTAGGCAGTGAATTGCCAGTGTGAAGCGCCCGCCATCGCAGTCACGCTTTTATACACTATTCTCCAATCTCTGGTCTCTGCGTACACTTTTTTGTTCTCTTCCTCGGTTTGCCCAAGCGAGAGATTGAACTCCAGAAAAGTTTCCCAGGGGATGAATTGACCCTCTTCGAGCGTCGCATTTTCACGCGCCCAGTCGAGTGTGGCGGTGTAAAACTCCGGCGGCGTGCGGAAGGGGCGCGTCGTGACCATGCCGACGTTGGGGAAGGTTTCGAGAATTTCCACCGAGCGCGAAAGCCACTTCGGCGAGAACAGCACATCGCTGTCCGTGTACGAAATGATCTCGCCCGGCGCGCCGCCGAAGATGACATTCCATGCGCCGCCCTTGCCTACGTTCTTCTCGGAGAGAATCAAATATTGGATTCGCCCCTCTTCCTTTTCGCGCACAAGGTAATCGCGCACTTCAGCGCACGAGCCGTTATCGAAGACCATCAGGTCGAAAGGCAGTCCTGCATCGTTCCTCATGGAATCCAGACACACTTTCAGCACGTCGAGGGTCTCGGCGTAGAATCCGCTCAGGAAGGGGATGTAATTCAAAAGCGCAACCGTGATCCGCTCGGGTTTGGCTACGGTTTTGACGAACTTGGCGGGGTTTTGGCCTTTTCTCATTTTCGATTTACGATTTTTTGGATTCGCTTCCGCCATCGCTTGGGGCGGACGAGGTTTTCGACTACGTTTTCGGGGAGGAAAAAGAATACGGCACGCAGGAACAGCTCGAATTTTCGCGCGGAGCGGGCAGCCGTCATCTTTGGGCGAATAAGTTTATCACCGACCAGTTGGTGCGTTGCATCTAAAATCGTGTAACGAATGTTCGCCTGTCCGCCCGCAAGGCGGATGTTTTCGTTTGTCTCAGGATGTCCGTAGTGCGGTTTACCTTCGGGCAAATGGGAGTAATCGTGGTTCTGGTGGACGATCATCACCGACGGCGTGCAGTCAATCACCGCCCAGCCTTCCCTGCGGGCTTTGTAGATCATCCAGTTGTCCCAGCCGGCGCGGCCGATGGTGAAGTCGGGGATGTCGGTGTAGCAGGATGGAGGGAAGAGGAAGAAGTCGCTGCCTGCGGGACGGTGGAGTGTACCCTGACGATGGACAATGGACGATAGACGATTTTGCCAGCCGGGCGAGAAATCGAGCGGTTCTGTCACGTCCAGGTCCCAGCGCTGGCTGACGAGAATGTATTTGTCCCGCAACATATGTGACTGTCGCGCCGCTTCCACAAAATCGGGCATGAGGATCATGTCTGCGTTGATGATGCAGAGCAATCCGCTGTTTGAGTTTTCACGCGCCAGTTGGAACATGGACGAGATGAGCGGTGTGCCGTTCTCGTTACGTTCTACGTTTCGGATATGCTTCACGCCCAGGTCGCGGGCGGCTTCAGTTAGACCCTCTTCCTCGCCAAGCAGGATGACTTCGACATCGGGAAGCAGGGTCCATGAACGGATCGCGTTGCGTTGAATCATCGCGATGTGCGGATTGGTGAAGGGTTTGGGAGCGGAGAATAAAGTTATCAAAGTCATCAGTCATCAGTGTTCAGTACCGCAACATTCATGTTGCCCTCACGGGCGCAAGATAACTCTTGCGGTACTGATTAACATGAATTCGGTATAAGCGGGCGGACGTTAGAGAACATCCCCCTACGCCTGCGTAAAAGACGCTCTCTAGCGTTGGACAGCATGTCTTTTTCCTTATCCCGAACTGACGTGATTACTCAAGCGCGCGTTGATCAATATCTTTGAGGGTTTTGTGTTGCACACCGGCGTTGATCCTCATCAAGTTGGGGTTATCGTGAACTAAATCGAGTACTTCTTTCCATGAAAAATCATCGCGCCCATCGAAGCGAGCATAGACCTGGCGCATGAATTCCAAATCTTCGGGGGTGTCCACCGTCCAGCGATAGTCGCCGAAGTCGGTGGTGTGATGGAGCAGGGCGATGCGAAAGCCGCGCGGGGAAATTCCAGTATGAAGTAATCTGTTATCAGTAATCAGTTCAACACCTTCGTAGAAATACGGCATGACGTGTTCGCGTTGGTGGGGCTCTGCGGCTTCTTTCCAGGCACGTTCCAACGCGGCAAAGGTGCAGACTTCGGTATCCAGCCCAATCGGATACGTCCGTCCCCATGGCGGCGGGAGGCGGTTAGCGGCAAAATCATATCCGCCATCGAGCAGTGTGTTGACGCAATCGTCAATCAAGGCCGGGTCAATGACGGGACAATCCGCTGTGATGCGGACAACAACATCTGCCTTCGCTTCTTTCGCGGACTGGTGGTAGCGGTCCAGCACATCGTAGAGACTGCCGCGCGTGAAGGGGATTCCGCTGAAGTCGCAGTATTCGGCCACGGGGTCGTCGGAGGGATCGGTCGTGGTGGCGAAGATGGTTTGGGAAACGGAAGCAGACCGCGAGGTCCGGATGAAGACGCGTTGTAACATCGGTTGCCCCGCGATGTCGGCAAGAATCTTTCCGGGCAAACGTGAGGAGGACATGCGTCCCTGAATGATGGCGACTACGTTTTTTGTCATGGTGTCACTTTGTCGAATTTGTCCTGGATAAAATGACCGCGGACGACCGACGGTGGACGGTGGTCAAGAATCTCGAGCCTCCGATGGAATTGGAAGCGGAATCACGAATCCCTTAACTCTAAATTTTTCGACATACTCGCGCACGATCCAATAATCGAGACCGACCTGTTCGGCGATGTCGAAGATGGTATGTTCGCCCTCGAAGCGCATCATAATTTTTTCGATGGCGCGGTTGAGCACCCAGTTTTCGCGCCAATCTACCCACAGACCGTAACCGCTGAGAAAGACGGGACCGCGGAAGGTGCGCTTGGGGATGTAGTTGCTGGCATAGATGCGGATGATTTCTTCGGCAATCTGCGCCGCGCCGACGAGCATGTCTTCGTGGATGATGTCGAGATTGTCGTCGGTGGTGTGGTATTCATCATAAGGATAACGATTCAGCGAGATACAGGGCACGTTGACGCCCGGTCCGTTGATGACGCGCTCGTCGTTGGCGGGCGCGGCGGCGAAGTCGCGTTCTTCGTGCTCGACGTTGCGTAATTGGTAATTGGTAATTCGGTCGAGCAAGTGGTTATGCTGACGGGTATGATGCCAGGCAATTTTGTTGCGATTACCCGTCATCTCCATGAAAATGCCGCCGCGCAGATTCGGGATCAGCGACTCATTGTGCGCGAGCCAGGCGATCGTGCCGATGGTCTCAGGTCCGAACCAAAAGCGGACGCTCATTGAGCCGGGCGGCAAAGGCTTTTTGGCGAGCCGCCGCGCTAACTCGATGGCGCTGACCACGCCCGCGCCGTCGTCATTGGCTTGCATAGGGTGACAGGTATGCGCCTGGACGAGGAACTCGCCCGCGGCGGAGTTGGGTCCACCTTGCGGATGGATCACTGCAGTGGCGACTTTGAATCCCTGCGCGGGATCGGTGAGAAACTCCGATTTGATGACCGCATGATACTTTTTATCGCGTGGAAGTTTATCGAAAAGATTCTTCGGCAGGCAGAAGCCCCAGTCGCGTTCGTAATATTTGAAGACCCATGGCACGGCATGCGGACGTTTCTCGTTGAAATGGAGGTGCGGTTGGAGTTCTTCAAAGGTCAAGACTTTATCTATAGGCAACGAATACGAAACAATGTGCAGCGGATTGTCCTTGAAGTCCACGATCCGTTCGCCGTTACCTCGACCTTGCTCAGTGCTAGCTTCCGTTTCCAGATACGCCTCATGGACAACGTAACGCTCCGGCACTTTCCACGTCCAGACGGGAGTCAGCGGGGCGTAGGTTTCGATGGTGTAGTTGGACGAGTCGGGCATGTACGAGCCGACGATCTCCAATGTTTTGTCCTGACCGTCTGAGGCGAGGGTGCGATGCAGGGGGAAGAATTCTGCGAGGATAGATTTGAGGGAGGTGTAGGGTTTCATAAAATCATTTTGCCACGGATTTCACGGATTATCACGGAAAAACCATTTTTTAACCGCTCAGTCACGAAGACACTGAGAAAATTTAAAACTCCGTGACTCAGTGTCTCCGTGGTTAGAGCTTTGAGCCTTTAAAAACATCAAAGAAGAATCCGTGTAAATCTGTGTCAATCCGTGGCTAAAGCTCTTTCTCAATCTTTCTTGATGTAATACAACAAATGCGGATCGCGCCTCATCTCGCGCGCCGTGAACGCATAGACTTCGTTCGCCTTCATCAGTTTCACATCCGCCTCGCCAATCTTGCGGATCTTCACGATCCCCGCCTGCTCCATCAACGCGCCCATCGGATCCACTTCGGTGATGACGCCTTTATCAATGTCACGCACGAGCATCTCGAACGTATCTACATACGTGTTGCCGTTTTCATCCGTCACCTGACCCGTGAACTGCTTGAGGAAGCGGTAATCCACGCCTTCCATTTGTTCGATGTGATGGAAGAAGGTCATGCTATTGGTGTACGAAAGCCCAATGATCATAATCTTCCCGTCCAGGTCGCGCAGTTTGCCGAAGACCGAGTTCCGCTCGTAGGCGCTCTTGTAACGCAAACTACCGAGCATCTCGGCCTGTTTCCCCAGCACTGCAAACGAATAGAACGGATGAAACACCCGCTTCGCGCGCGGGTCGGTCCGCACCAGTTCGGTCAGCACGCCCATCTTCGAGGGCGTCGTGCGCACATCCCAGGGTTCGCCCTTGTTGAAGCCGAAGTTGAAGGTTGGCATGATCAGCGTCCCGTCCCTGTCGGTGTCGAGCGCCGCCTCCAGCGCGCGGATGACCGTCTGCGGTCCGCCGTCCACTTCGCCCAATGATTTATATGAACTATGCACGAGCAGCGTATCCCCCTCATTCACGCCCAATCCACGAAATCCATCAACCAATTGTTCGAACGTTAACATGATCTATTCTCCAGAATTCCAACTCTGCAACCTTTATCTACCCTAACGCACGCCTCACTCTTAACCGACGCCTGCTTCTCCTCAACAATCCTTCTCTCCTCTTATTCTTTTCTCAGCGTCTCTGCGTCCCGGCGGCTGACAACCTTCTCATACGCCTCGAGAAGTTTACCAAAATTCTTCTGCCAATCCGCCCGTTCTTCTGCCGTCTTTCGCGCCCGTTCTCCCATCTTCCTGAACTCTCGTTGATTATTTATCGCGTATAAAATCTTCTCTGCCAAATCATCCACATCCCCATCGCGGAACAACCAGCCGTTGACGCCGTGCTCGATCCATTCCCTGTTGCCGGGAATATCCGACACCAGGCATGGCAGTCCGCTTGCCAGCGCCTCCAGCAGCGTGACCGAGGTGCCGTCCACGTGCGAGGGGGAAATGTATAAATCTGCCATGTGATACCAGCGCGGCAGATCTTTATATCCAACCTGCCCTCCAAAATGGACCCATTCCATCACCCCGCCGTTCATCAGAATCTGACGAAGATAGGCTCCCTGTGATCCGCCGCCCAGCAAAATAAGGTTCACGTTTGGGTTAACCGCCGCCACTTTCACAAACGCCTTCGCCAGCACATCCATGCCATAAATGGGTTCCCAGGTCCGGCTGCAGAAGAGCGTGATTGCTTTTGACCGCCGACCACGAACCGCGAACCGCGCTTTACCGTCTGCGGTCTTCCGTCTGTGGTCAGTCTTCGGATGAAAATGATCCAAATCAATTCCCCACGGAAACACCACCGTGTTTTCAGGCTTCATCCCAAACGCAACCGCCTTCTCGCGCGTCACATTGGCGTCGCTCGTGAAATACGCGCTGCGCTGTAAGGTGTAACGCGTCACCCATCGCATCCATACGCTTTTATCCGCCTCCATTACCAGATCATACCCCCACGACATGGACAACAGGCGGCGGAATCCGCTCAAGGCAACAAGGAACGCACAATTCTGTATCGGTCCCGCGTGGATGAGGTCGGGTTGAATCTCTCGAATCACGCGGCGCAGGTCGAAGGTCAGGCGGGGAACGTCGCGCCAGCGGAACTCGCTCCGCCCGCCCGCCCAAAGAATCTGCCGCACGTTTTCAGGGACGGGGCGGTCTTCCATCTGGCGATGGTTTGCTTCGAGTTTCAAATAAAAAATCTCGTGCCCCGTCTTCGACAACGAGTTCAAGAACCGAAAATCGTGAGGGGTGTAGTTTCGAGAAAAATATAAAATACGCATGAAGTGATTCGACCACGAAGGACACAAAGGTCACGAAGGATTCTTTGTAACGAATCAGAAACTTTATGCCCTTCGTGTCCTTTGCAGATAACTTTTACGCTCCTAAATCCGTCCAGCGCAGTTCCTTGCCTTTCGGCAAATCGGTCAATGCCCTGGTACCAACGACATTCGGAATCTCATGCGGTTTGATTGCGCCCGGCGTGGCGGGACGCAGCACGTCAATCATCTCGCGCGTGAAGACTTCGCCCGCTTTGATGTCGCGCGCCGCCCGCAGACAACGCCTCTGCACGATCTTCGTCTCCTGCTCGTTGCCGGCGATGAATTTGTCGGAGGAGCCCAGCGCCCGTTCGAGCTGACGCGTTTCTTCCACCATGTGTGCCCAGTCTGCGGGGTTCAACGCAAACTTGTGGTCGGGTCCTTCGCGGTCGTTGTTGTCCGTGAAGTGACGCTCGATGACGCGCGCGCCCAGCGTCACTGCGCCCAGAACCGTCGCGTTGCCGTGCGTATGGTCGGAGAGACCCAGCACCACATCCGGGAACATGGCCGCGTACGTCTTCAACACGTTCAAATGGATGTGGTCGAAGTTTTCAGGGCTGGCGGTGTAATTGGTATTGCACTGCATCAGACACAACTGCTTGTTGATTTTGAGAATCGCATGAACGGCGCGCTGCACGTCGGCAATATCCGCCGCGCCGCTGGCGATGATCATCGGCTTGCCCTTGGATGCCATATGCTCCAGCGTTTCGATCCAGTCAATTTCGCCCGAGCCAGCCTTGTAGGCAGGGATATACGGGTCTACGTGTTCGATGGAGTCATAGTCGTAGGGCGAGGTGAAAAAGTGGATGCCGACTTTGTCGCATTCCTCTTTCAGGATGGGCGTCCAGTCCTGCGGAAGCGAAGCGGCGGCATACACTTCCGTCACCGATTTCTTCCACTTTGCCTGATGGCTGACTTTGGAATTCATGTGATTGAAACCATATTCCGAAACAATCTTGGGAGCCTGAAAGTGCTGGAACTTCGCCGCATCCGCCCCGGCTTCCTTGGCAAGGCGGATGAGCAGTTTTGCGCGATTCAGGTCGCCGTCGTGGTTTGCGGCGATATCGGCGATAAAGTATGTCGGGTGATCGGGTCCGATCCAGCGGTCTTGAATTCTGAATTCCATAGGATTCTCCTTTTATTATGAGCGTTCGGGCGATTTGAATTCGATCATGACTGTTGATAACTCCTGATTTTCTGTGGATAACCTTGCTGAAACTGGGCATAAAACCCCTCCAAACCAGTGGAGAAATCGGGGAGAGGGCGCCCCAGATCTGTGGACAGTTTGTGGACAGACAGCCATAAATTGTGGGATCGTTTGGCGGTCAACCCCGATCGTTCGACGGACTGCGGCTCGATGAGGCTTTCTCTCAGCCCAAACTTGCGCGCCACCTCCACCCCGAACTGATACTTGCTCATCGGCTGCGCCCCCACCACATGATACAAACCATGCAGATCTTTCTCGAGCATGGCGATGAGCGTCCGCGCGAGATGATTGACCCACATCGGGCAAAAGATGACATCGGTAAATCCGTAAACGGGTTTCCCCTCGCTCAGGTTGTTGACGAAGAACTCGCCGAGACTGCGCCATCCGCCCAGTGACCAGCCGTAAAAGTTGACTCGCGCAATGATGGCTTGCGGATTGACCGATTGAACGGCACACTCGCCTTCGAATTTGGTTTGCGCATACACGCTTTGGGGGTTGGGGGCGTCCTCTTCGGTGTATGCGCCTTGCTTCGTGCCATCGAACACTGCATCGGTGGAGAGATGGACGAATTTGATTTTCCGTTCGGCGCATGTCGCTGCCAGTTCACGCGGCAGGTCTGTGTTGAGGATTTTCGCCTGGTCGGGATATTTCTCGCACTCGTCGAGGTTCGCCATTGCCGCGCAGTTGATGACCCAATCGGGCTCGGTTGAATCCAGCATGGGTGTGAAGGCTTCGGTATTGAAGAAATTCGTTTCGATCACCTGAAACGGAGCGGATCGCAGCCTGCCCCTGTCCACGCCAATGACTTCATGCTCGCGCATGGTTTCCATCGCGAGGTTGATTCCGAGCAGTCCGCTTGCGCCGGTGATCAATAGTTTCATGTGTCCTTTGGTATGTCACCCTCCCGAAGAACATCGGGACGATGTGAGCGCCAGCGAAGGGTCTCTTATGTCGTGGTAGAGATTCTTCGCCGCTTCGCGGCTCAGAATGACATAATAAAGAATTATCCTTCCAACTTCCCCTGCCTGAACAACTCCTCGAACGGCTCCACAAATTTCTTGATTCCTTCGATGTCGAGCCATTCGGTGTTGTTGTCGCTGGTATAAGTGAATCCTTCGGGGAGCGGCTTGCCCCTGTCCTTCCACGAGTAACCGAACCACGACGCCTCCGCAGGCTGGATGACGTACATGCGCTCGAGTTCCACGGTGTGACGGGCTTCGTCTTCGGAGATCAAATCCTCGTGCAGTTTCTCGCCGGGGCGGATGCCGATAATTTCGATCTTCGCATTCGGCACGATGGCGCGCGCCAGGTCTATGACTTTGGTGCTGGGAATCTTCGGCACGAACACCTCCCCTCCCTCCATTTGCTCGACGCACTCGATGACGAACCTGACTCCCTGCTCCAGCGAAAGCCAGAAGCGCGTCATACGTTCATCCGTGATGGTGACCGTGCCGTTCGCGCGCTGTTTGAGGAACAACGGCACGACCGATCCGCGCGAGCCGACGACATTCCCGTATCGGACGCACGAGTAGCGGGTGGCGGTGCCTGCGGCGTAGGCGTTGCTTTGCACGGTCAATTTTTCGGCGGCGAGTTTGGTCGCACCGTATAAATTCGCCGGGCTGACGGCTTTATCGGTACTGATGGTCATAACCTTTTTCACGCCCGCATCCAGCGCGGCTTCCAGCACGTTTGCCGTGCCGATGATGTTGGTTTTAATGGCTTCCATGGGGTTGTATTCACAGGCGGGCACCTGTTTCAATGCCGCCGCATGGATGACAATATCCACACCGTGCATGGCGCGGACGAGCCGCTCACGGTCGCGCACATCGCCAATGAAGTAGCGCAGGGACGGATGATCGAACCCGTGCATCCGCATTTCGTGCTGCTTCAACTCGTCGCGGCTGAAGATGATGATCTTCCTCGGCTGTTTTTCCTCGAGCAGGGTCTGCGTGAACTTCTTGCCGAACGAACCCGTGCCGCCGGTAATGAGTACGACTTGATTTTTCCAGTCCATAATTTCTCCTCATGTCACACCTGCACTTGCGCCAGGTGCAAGTGTTGCGAGCAACCAATGGGGAGCGCAGCAATCCTCACCTGTAAAAGAGATTGCTTCCCGAAGGTCGCAATGACATTCTTTACTTTATCGCTTCGAACAAGCCGGAATTCTTCGAGATCAATATTTTACCTTTATGATTCAACGTATCCTGTAATTCCAGTTTCAGTTTCTCAAGTTTATCTTCCCGCAGATTGGAAGCGGGAACCGCCGAGCGGATATAGGCAAGCAGCGGCTCCAATTCGGTGACGTGTAAATCATCTTCATACCCTGAGACTGTCACTTGCGAAAAGAACGACTTTAACAGTTTCATTCCATTCTCGAGCAGGAATGAATTGACAACCGTGCTGACGTAATGACCGCCGCCCGCAACATCGAGCCAGTCGTTCATCTCTTGCATGTGTTTCTCTCCAACTGTCGTAGCGAAGAAGCGCCCGCCTGTTTTCAAGACACGTCTGATTTCACCAAGCGCCTTTTGTTTATCGGGGACATGATACAGCATGTGATTGGCGATGACTGCATCAAACGTTTCATCTTCAAATGGAATGTTCTGCGCATCAATTTCTTTGAACTTGTAAGTGCGTCCCGTGACGACGAGATTTCTCCACGCTGCATCGAGCATCCCCGGAGAAAGATCCGAGAGGGTGATGTCCCAGCCGGAGGGGACGCGTGAGGCGTTCTCCTTCCACAAATATCCCGGACCGCATCCCAGTTCCAGAATCTTGGCATTTGCAGGCAGTTTGAGAATTCGGTCAAAGACCCACGTCAGCCAGCCATACGGATTGGTGCTGAAGCGTTTGTGGAGTTCCACCCGCGCGTCGAGGTTGGACGAGTCCTTGTATTGATCAGTCTTGAGGTAATGCTGGTCGGTGAATTTGGACATCTTATTTTTTGATCACGATCATTGGATACTGCCCGTTCTCGCCGAAGAAGCCAGGGAAGGTCTCTTCGAACCGGAAGACAAAACGCAAAAAGGCTTTGCCGCCCAACTGCGAACGTACAAACCAGCGCATGAAGCGCGGACTCAAACTGCGCCACGGATAAATCTCGAACTTCACTACATCCTTCAACTCATTCTTCAGCCAGCGCGGCGTCATCTTTTCGACGAACGTGCCAGTCTGCTCTTCAGCCGCAGACCAGTCCTTTTTTTTCTTTTTGGCAGAACGACCCGTGAACAAACGTCCCAATGCAATGAGCGGTTCCGCTAGCCGCATCAGCAGGGGATTATGCCAGCCATTGACCACCACCCCGCTCCTGCCGGGCTTCAGCACGCGGAGCAGTTCCAGGTAGGCGCGTTTGTGTTCGCTCAGCGGCAGGTGATGGATGGCGTGCATCGAAACCACACCGTCGAAAGTGTCAGGCTTGAAGGGCAGGTTGGCGATGTCCGCGACGATGAAGAGTCCCTTTTCACCGAGGCGATTGCGGGCTTCTTTCAGGGCGGTGATGGAAATGTCGGCACACAGGCGATACTTGTACCCCTCGGAATACGTCAGATATTCGGGCCACTGCACGGGACCTGAACCCGCATCGAGCAGGATGTCACCGCTGGGAGCAAGATGCCGCTTCACGCGCATGTGACAGTTGTGGATGTACTCGCGCGAAACCGGGCGCAGATCTTCGTAGCGGGCGTTCTGGTACAACCCGTCACCGACTTGCGACCAGCCGATCTGGTCATAGAACTCGCGTACTTGTTGTTTGGTGTTTTCGCTCATCCGAAACTTTAGCCATTGATCTCACAGATTTTTTTTCGTAGATGTTAGAGTGTGTATGCAAATTCCGTGGTCTTGATACGGCGGCGGTCGAGTAGCCCGTAAGGGCGTACCGAGACCTCGCCGCCTGCTCGACCACCTTCAAAAAGTATTTTGCATACAGACCCTAGTATTACACCGCAAAGTTGATTTGCGTGTTGGCAAACCGTCCACGAATATTCGAAACCGGGCGCGTGTAGGACAAGTCTCCGACTTGTCCGCGCAAGTCAGAGACTTGCGCTACGCGGCAGCATGGAAGCGAGGGTCACTTCCACGTAAACGGCTCGCCGACCAGGAATTTGAACGTATCACCAAATTGACTCATCCCTTCGTCGCTCAATACTTTCTCAAGCGACCACACTTCAAGGTCATCCCAAAAGTTCATCAGACGCCACGGGAAGGGACGCGGGTACTCGAAGAAGAAGCGGTAGGCGTAGTTCCAGGCTTTGGCGGTTTGTTCATCGGTCAAGCGGTGGGCGGGCAAATCAAACAATACCTGTTCGAGAAGGGCAAAATACTCGTCCCAGGTGTTTGGGTCAAGGGTGAAGCCGCGCCCGCGATAGTGCGTCTTGCCGCACACAATCACGGGGATGCCGTTCATGGCAGTCTCGACGCCGACGGTGGTTGTGTATGCCAGACCGAGATTGGCGATTTCGATGAGGTCGTAGGTGTTGACGGGGTCGAGCGCGCCGATGACGTGAATGTGACGGGGGATTTCGGGCAGCGCCTCGCGCACTACCGTCCCCATGGATTTTGCCTGAGGGACGAGTTTTTCGCCGGGGTGCACGCGGATGACGAGTTGCACGTCGGTGCGGTTGGCAAAATATTGGACGGTTTTCGTAATCCACTCGGACATGGACGAGGCGAAGAGGTTGCGTCCCAGGGTGAGGCTGTCGCCCAGCACGTTCGCGGCAAGCAGGACGACGGGGCGGTCATCCAAACCCAGAGCTTTTTTCGTCGTCTCAGCCCCCTGCGCTGAGACGTATTGCCACAACCGTTTCGACTTGCCCCACACGCGCGCGCCGCGGCGGGCGTTTTCCAAATCGGCGAGGCGCTCGTACATTTCATCGGTCATTGGCAGAGAACAGCGTTCCTGCACGAGGTAATCGGTATCTTGCTGCATGATGGAGGTGTTCTGCGCCAGCCAGATTTGTTCGCGCTGGTCGTTGAATTCGAAGGTGACGGCAGGGATGTGCAAATATCGCGCCACACGGAAGACGATGCCCATTTCTAAAATCAAGCCGTTGGGCACAAGGACAACATCGGGTTTGTTCGTTTGCATCCATGCGAGGGCGGCGCGGGCGGCAAAGGTGTTGCGCTTGAGGCGCAGGTCGTAAAGGGCTTTGTCGTCTGGGTGGGTCATGTCCACTTCTTCGCGCATGAGGGTGTATTGCGCGTCCCACAAGGAGACCTCAGCGATGTCGGCGTGGAGGGAGGCGGGTAAGTCGGGAGCAGGCTGGAGGTCGAGAAGTGAAGCGTGTGTCACGTACGGAGCAAGCGGTTTGAGGGCGTCGCGCGTGTGCAGGCTGCGCTGCCGCTGAGTCAGTTTGTCTTTTTCTTTGTGCCATTCGGCGTAGGGCAGTGTCAACAGTGTGACGTTGTGTCCCAACCCGGCAAGGACAAGGGAGATGTGGGCGGCTTGCTCGATCCAGTAATGAAGGGTGGCGAAAAAAAGGATGTTTTTGGCGGGCTGTGCTTTTTCGATGAAAGGCTTTGCCTGCGCAACCGCATGAGGCAGAGATTTTTGGAGGCGCGAAAGATTGTAGTGGTCTTTGCGGATGCGGTTTCGCCAGGCATACCGAAGGGTGTAATCGAGTTCGGCGGCGAGGGGCAGTTCGCCCAGGAAGTTGCGGAGGGTGGTTTTGTTCATGTTGGTAAATGGTCATTGGCGACAGGTAATTGGGATACGGAAATTACCATTTACCAATTACCGTTTATTGTTAAGAGTCCACTGCAAAAGGGTAAAAATCGAACCACTGAGACACGGAGACACCGAGTTTAATGAAAGAAATCTCCGTGACTCTGTGTCTTCGTGGTGAAACTTCAAGGTTTTTGCAGTGGACTCTGTTAATCAATCTTCTCGATCTTCCAGTCAAGTCTTGGTCGTACCGGTCCGACGCGCGGCTCGGGCCATTGTGTGCCGGGCGCGCCGGAAATATCCACGTTGAAGGAGAGGGCGTTTTCGTCCATGAAGTAACGCTTCACGCCGAACGAACTGGCGTTCACGCCCAGGGCGTAGCGTCCTTCGTTGAAGAAGTCGGCGGGGATTTCGCAGCGGCTGATGTAACGTCCGGCTGCGCGCGCGCCGAATTGCTCGTATTGTCTGGCGTCGTCGGTGTCGAAGGAGGTGAAGACGTATTCGCCGCGCATGGTGCTGAGGTAAATGCCCACCCGTAAAGCGGTGATGGGAGCATCGAGTTGATATTCCCACTCGACGGTGAGCGGTTCGGTGGAGCGAATGGTATCCACGACGTTTCCGCTTCGGTCTTTAATTCGAATTGCCAGCGGTCTAAAGGGCTGACTCGCCGCCGGAACCTCCTCCGCCTCCCAAATCCGCTGACCCGATTCTGCCTGCCCGGAGGAGAGGTAGAAGTCTACGGCTTCGGGGGTGGGGGCGCGTTTGATGAGTTGTCCCTTTTTGAGGACGATGGCTTCCTGGGTGAGGCGTAGAATGGCGGACATGTTGTGGCTGACGAAGAGGACGGTGCGTCCCTGCTGTGCCACGTCGCCCATTTTGCCGAGGCATTTTTTCTGAAAGTCGGCATCGCCCACGGCAAGGACTTCGTCCACGACGAGGATTTCGGGTTCGAGGTGCGCGGCGACGGCAAAGGCAAGCCGCAGGTACATGCCGGAGGAGTAGCGTTTGACGGGTGTGTCTATGAATTGCGCCACTTCGGAGAATTCGACGATTTCATCGAATTTGCGGTCTATTTCGGCGCGTTTCATGCCGAGGATGGCGCCGTTCATGTAGATGTTTTCGCGCCCGGTCAGTTCGGGGTGAAAGCCGGTGCCCACTTCGAGCAGCGAGCCAACCCGTCCGCGCACGGTGACGGTCCCTTCGGTGGGTTCGGTGATGCGCGAGAGGATTTTGAGCAGGGTGCTTTTACCGGCGCCGTTGCGCCCAACGATGCCCAGCACTTTCCCCTCTTCGAGGTCGAAGGAGATGTCTTTGAGCGCCCAGATGGTGGAGGTGGCGGTTGTGCCGCGCATGCCCTGTCCACGCAGGGCGCGGTAGACGCGCACAGGGGTCATCAAAGTATCCATCAGCACGTCGCGGAACATGTTGTACTGGAACTTTTGCTGCGCAGCGCCGATTTTGTATCGTTTGCTGAGGTTGTTAACCGATATGGCGATGGTCATTCGTTCTTTCCTGTGTGGCAGGCGTTAATGCCGTTTGTGCGCCAGAGGGCGCATATTACATGATCAGATCGTATCCGCAAAGGTCTTTTCCATGTTGCGGAAGTAGAACAACCCGCCGATGAGGATGACGACGGAAATCAACACGGAGACCGCCATTTCGGGTCCGGGGCCGGTATTGGTACCGAGCAATGCCCAGCGGAATCCGTTCACCACACCTGCCATGGGGTTGAGCGAGTAAACCAACTGCCACTTTTCGGAGATCAAGTTCGAGGAGTAGGCGACAGGCGTGATGAAGAGCCAGAATTGGGTCAGGAAGGGAAGCGCATAGTTCACGTCGCGGTACTGCACGTTGATGGCAGAGAGCCATAACGCCACGCCCAGCGCCGTCACGACGGTCAACAGCAGGAAGAGGGGCAGCGCCCAGATGGCGTTGGGGGAGGGGGTCAGACCATAGTAAATCATCAAGCCAATCAGGATGACGAAGGCAATGACAAAATCTACCAGCCCCGAAAGGATGGATGCCAGCGGCAGGACGAGGCGCGGGAAGTAGATTTTCGTCACCATGTTCTGGTTAGAGGTCAGCGAGCGCGAAGCCTGATTGAGCGCGCCGACGAACATTCCCCAGGGCAGGAGCGCCGCGTAGGAAAAAATCGGGTAGGGAATGTTATTGTCGGTGGGCAGTTTGGCGATGCGCCCGAAGAGGAAGGTGAAGACGATCATCGTCAGCACCGGCTGGATGATCGCCCACGCCGCGCCGAGCATGGTCTGTTTGTAGCGCACTTTCACGTCGCGCCAGATCATGAAATAGACCAGTTCGCGGTACGTCCACAGGTCTTTGAGATTCAACGCGGCAAAACCCGTGGAGGGCTTGATGTAGATGGTGGTGGGTTCGTGCTTTACGATTTCGGTCATTCTCTGGGTTTCCAGTTGCCAGGTTGGAACGTTTGACCGTTCAACCCTGAGACCTTCTAACGGATCTTCTCCCGATTCGCCTTGAACCACTCGATGGTGCGCCGCATCCCTTCCTCGAACGGGACCTGAGCGCTCCAGCCGAACAAGGCTTTTGCGCGGCTGACGTCGAGTCCGCGGCGGGGCTGACCGTTGGGCTTGTCCGTCTGCCAGACGAGTTTGCCCTCGAAGCCCGTCATGCGGACGATCATCTCCGCCAGATCCTTGATGGAGATTTCGTAGCCCGAGCCGAGGTTGACGGGCAGTTCGCCGTCGTATTTTTCGGCGGCAGTGACGATGCCGTCGGCGGCGTCTTCCACGTAGAGGAATTCGCGCGTCGGAGAACCGTCGCCCCACACGGGGAGTTCCTTCTCGCCGCGCTCCTGCGCCTCCACCGCTTTGCGAATCAACGCCGGAATGACGTGCGACGACTGCAAATTGAAGTTGTCACGCGGACCGTAAAGGTTGACAGGCAGGAGGAAAATGGCGTTGAAGCCGTATTGCTGGCGGTATGCCTGCGCCTGCACCAGCATCATTTTTTTGGCAAGCCCGTAGGGGGCGTTGGTCTCTTCGGGGTAGCCATTCCACAAGTCGTCTTCCTTGAAAGGGACAGGCGTGAATTTTGGGTAGGCGCAAACCGTGCCAATGGCGACGAATTTGCCAATCCCGTTCTTCCATGCCTGGTGCATCAACTCCACGCCCATTATCAGGTTGTCGTAGAAGAACTCGGCGGGATGTTCGCGGTTGGCGCCAATGCCGCCCACATTCGCGGCGAGATGGATGACGATTACATTCTTGGGGTCAACACCGTTCAAGGTATCGCTATACAAACGGCGGATGTCGTTTGGCTCCACAAGGTTGTAATTTTCGATGCGCGGAACGAACAAATCGGTTGCGCCGCGTTCCCTGAGTCTTTCCACAACGAATGAGCCGAGAAAGCCCGCTCCGCCGGTGACGATGACCCGTTTGCTCTGCCAGAAATTTTCAGACATGGTTTCTCCTGGATTTATGTCGCTGCGAGCGCCCTTTGCAAAGCAGTCTTCCCACGCAGGAGGAGATTGCCCGGTCGCTCCTGATGGCCGCTCCTCGCAACGACCTATACGTTATTGCACGATAAACTGTGCGTTGCGATAATGTGCATCGCTCGGGTTTTGAATCAAGCCGGTCTTCAACGCAAACAGCAATTCGCGAATGCCGGCATCCACATCGAGGGTGGTTTCAAAGCCAAGCACCCTCCTGATCTTGGCAAACGATACGGTGATATCGCGCATATCGCCACCGAAGGTCAGGTCTTTATACTCCACGATCGTTTCCGGCATGCGCCGCAGGACCAGTTGCACGATATCGTCCTTCGAATAATTACCTTTCTCGGTGCCGAGATTGAAAACCTGCCCGCGAATTTTTTCGCGCTCTGCCTCCAGCCCCATGAGGATACCGCGGACCGCGTCGCGCACATGAACGAACGAACGCGAATAGCCGCGCTGGTAAATGATGAGCATACGCTTGGTGAACGCCTCCAGCACAAACTGGTTGACAATCAGGTCGAAGCGGGTGCGCGGCGAGAGGCCGTACAGCGTGGCGAAGCGGAACAACAGCGGCGCCACCGGGGCGTCTTTTTGAGAGAGCAGATACTCCTCGGCGGCAATCTTCGTCTCGGCATACAACGACTGGGGATTCAACGGCGACTCTTCGGTGACGGGCTTGCCGTCGGGGCTCAAGCCGTAGTTGCTGTAGGTGGACGAAAAAACGAATCGTTCCACGCCCAATTCTGCCGCCTGCTCGAACGCCATTTTCGTCGCCTCGACATTGTACTTCCAGGCGACCTGCCTCCCCACCGCCTGACAGGCCGGGAATCCCACAATCGCCGCCAGATGGACGATGGCGTCCGGCTTTTGCCAGCCGTCCTTTGCCGCGTCTTTGATGGCACGCGGTTCGGTCACGTCCGCTTTGACGAAATGGAAGTTGGGATGGTGGAGGAAAGGCACAAGCGACTCCCCGCCGAAGAGGAGCGAGTCGAGGACGGTGACGCGGTTATTGAGGCGGAGCAGTTCCGAGGTCAGGAGTGAGCCGATATATCCCGCGCCACCTGTGATGAGAATATGGCGGTCTGTCATTCAGGATCCTCCATCTGTAATTTCACTTTGAATCCGTCCACCTGCAAGGCGGGGGCGTCTTTGTCGGTGACGACCGCGATGCCCTGTTCGATGCAGGTCAGGCGGCAAATATCTACCACGTCGCCTTTGCCGAGAATGCGGACGCGGTCATAACCCGCCTCGCGTACTTTGGAGAGGTGTTCCTTCACGCGCTGGCGGGTCTTGCGATAAATGGAGAACGACCGCTCGACGTAATCCACAGCGAGGCGGGCGCGCAGGGCGATGCCTTCGGGCGTGATGATGTAACGCAGTTTCTTGCGCTCGGCGCGCAGGGCTTTGACATAGCCCTTGGCGATGAGGCGTTTGAGGTGCCAGTTGACCGTTCCGACCGCAACGCCCAACTGGGTGGCAAGTGTGGATTGGTTAACATCGGGGTTGTTTTCGATTTGTTCGAGCAGCGTCAATTCGCGGAGTTCTTCGTTGGCAGTTTCCATAGGTCTGTCGGTTCAAAATTCAGCGACTGAATTATAACCGAGAATGGAGGGCTGTCAAACAGGGAATAAAACTGCCGAAACCGGCGAGACTTCGGATGCCGTGATTCTTGACGCCTGCCGGTATTGGCTGTTTAATGGGTTGGCATCGCCACGCCGGCAGACAAAGACAAAAGGTCAATATGGATAAAAAACTTCTCTTCCTTTGCATCCCATTCATCCTTGGAGCGTGCGCCGCATCCACACCGGAACCAACACCGCTTCCCACCCCCGTCCCATCGCCAACCCCCGCGGCATGGGATCGTGAAGGCTGGAAGATCGTCTGGCACGATGAATTCGACGGTCCCGAATTGGACCGAACCAACTGGAATTTCGATATCGGCGGTAACGGCTGGGGCAACGCCGAATGGCAGGCATACACCGACCAGCCCGAAAACATCCGCGTGAAGGAGGGGATGCTGGTCATCGAGGCGCGTGAAGACCCGACGCTTCCCGCGGGACGTCCGTATTCCTCGGCGCGCATCAAGACGCAGGGACTGCATGCCTGGCAGTATGGACGCATCGAAGCGCGCATGAAACTCCCGTATGGGCAGGGTATTTGGCCCGCCTTTTGGATGCTGGGCGCCAACAATCGAGGCTGGCCCGCTTCGGGTGAGATCGACATTCTCGAACATATCGGGCGCGAACCCGATAAAATTTACGCCACCGTCCATGCGCCGGGATATTCGGGCGGCGAAGGCGTGGGGACGAATCTTGCGGTGCCAGCGGGAACTTTATACGACGATTTTCATGTTTACGCCATCGAGTGGGAGGAGAACGAGATTCGCTGGTATTTCGACGACCAGGAATATTTCAAATTGACACCAGCCGATGTCCCCGCCGAGTGGATCTTCGATCATGAGTTCTTTATCATCCTGAACGTGGCGGTCGGCGGGCGCTGGCCCGGATACCCCGATTCCACAACGGTCTTCCCGCAGTTCCTGACGGTGGATTACGTGCGCGTGTATCAAAGACCCCATTGATGGGCTGACCCGTCTCTCAACCGACGGGAGTGAACCATCACCCGCCGGGATGATAAAAACCCGCCTTGGCTGATTTACGGGAAGGGTAGCGGCTCCCGAAAATCGTAAATCCCGTCCTTCACCCCCCAATGCTTCTTGCAAGCCGGACATTCGAGAGAAACGGATTCATTCCTCAATGGAGACATTCCGCAATCGGGACATTTGAACAACTCCAGGACGGAGGACTCCCGCTTCGGACTCCCCTTCGCCTGCTTCTCCAAAACAGCCTTCACAAACACCGACGGCGTCCACTGCCACCATGCGCCCGTCCACTGCAGGAGCGAATCGAAGAAGACCAGAACCCCGGTCGGGAGGAGGCGCTTCAGGATGCCCACTCGAAAATGCGAAAGCGTAAGCGTCCGTTCGATGGTGAATCCCAGTTCCTCCAGCCACTTGCGGACGGCTTTCGGATGAAAATCGAAATTCAACCTCACAAACTCCACCGGTTCCTGCGTGAACGGACTCCACTTTTGCCTGCCGAGCAGGTAGCGGAAAATTGCCTTGAGATTCCGCTTGTTGGCAAATTCCAGGATAAAGGTCCCGCCGGAGGCGAGGGCGTTTCTCACCTGAGTCAGGGCGCGGGGGGCATCCGCCATGTGGTGCAGGACGCGGATCATGGTCGCCGCGTCGAACGCGCCATCCACGAAGGGCAGGCGGTAGGCATCTGCCGCGACGTACATGTACTTGTCTGAGGTGCCGAGGCGCGCCTGTGCCTGCTCCAGTTGGGTGCGGGAATAATCGAGCAGGACGATGCGGTCAAAGCCGAGGTAGCGGGGGGTGTTTCGTCCGGCGCCCGCTCCCAGTTCAAGAAGGAGGCGTCCGCCGGCGGGAAGCAGGCGCTGGATGGCGATGGCTTCGGTACGGTCCTCATATTCGCGCCCGCCTTTGTCCCAAAAGGAGGTCTGGTAGTCGGAACCTTCGTAGTTGCAAACGGGAGGGTGAGTCATGAGTCTGATAGTCTGATAGTCGGGAGTCTGATGGGGAGTGGTGAAATGAAAGGTCGGGCAGTGGGTATTGTACCCGACCACCCGACCTTGTGACCAACAGGATTATTTGATTATTCAACTATTTGACTCAACTCCGTTGAAACCTCGTCCGATGGCACGATAGGTGAAACCCATTTCCCTCATGCGAGCGGGATCGTAGATATTGCGGCCATCGAAGATGACGGGGGATTTCATCAGGTCTTTTACTTTTTCCAGGTCGAGCTGCTTGAATTCGTTCCATTCCGTCACTACGATCAGAGCGTCGCAACCTTCCGCCATCTGATACACGTTGTCGAAAATTTCGACAGCGGGCATCAGCGGTGCGGCGGTCTCGCGGGCTACGGGGTCGTAGCCGCGTACTTTCGCGCCGCCTGCCACAAGTGCGTTGGAAATATCAATTGATGGCGCGTCGCGCATATCGTCGGTGTTGGGTTTGAATGCCAGACCAAGCATGCCGACCGTTTTGCCTTTCAAACCGCCAAGCATGGACTCCACATGCCGGGCGACTTCCTTGCGACGGTCATAGTTGACGTTCATGACTTCGTTGAGGATGCGGGGGTTGAGTCCCTTTTCCTTTGCCATGTAGGCGAGCGCCTGCACGTCCTTGGGAAAGCACGAGCCGCCCCAGCCCAGACCGGCATCGAGGAAATGCCGACCGATGCGGGCATCGTAACCCATGCCCGCCGCGACTTCTTTCACGTCCGCGCCGACGAGTTCGCACAGGTCGGCAAGTTCGTTGATGAAGGAGATTTTGGTGGCAAGGAAGGCGTTGCTGGCGTATTTGATCATTTCCGCTGTACGCAGGTCGGTGATGACGATGGGAGCGCGCAGGGGCAGATGCAGTTGAGCGACCTTGTTGGCGGCGTCCTTGTCGAGCGAGCCGATGACATTGCGGTGCGGGTTCATGAAATCGGCAATAGCAGAGCCTTCGCGCAAAAACTCGGGGCAGGAGACCACCGCGAAGTCAATCGGTTTGGGTTGGGCGTTTTTGACAATGTCGGCCACCCAGTCCCCGGTTCCGATGGGAACGGTGGATTTGTTGATGATGATGAGCGGCGCGGTCATGTGTTTGGCGATGGATGTGGCCGCCGCCTGTACGTATTGCAGATCTGCCGCGCCATCCACACCCTCGGGTGTACCCACCGCGATGAAGGCAAACTCCGCCCCTTTCAGCGCCTCGCCATAGGAGGTGGTGAAGGATAACCTGCCTCCCTTCACATTGCGATTGACCAATTCTTCGAGACCCGGTTCATAGATGGGCATGATGCCCTTTTTGAGATTTTCAACGCGTTTTTCGTCCACATCGAGGGCGACAACACGGTTTCCCAGATCGGCAAAACAGGCGGCAGTCACAAGACCGACATAGCCCACGCCAACAACACAAATTTGTTTCATGGTGCGAATCCTCTTGGTGTATGATTTTTGGGCGTTAGAGAACGCCAATGAGGCTACCCGCAGGGTTGAAAACGCCTTAGGCGTTAATATAACGCTGATGTGAGCACGGAACAGACCGATTACGAGACGGGAAAATCCCCGATTGGCTACATTAGTTTACAAGTCCTGAAGTGAACCGGCATCTCTCTTGAGACGGGCGGCAAACAGGGCTTGTTCCACAATCTCCAAAAATCCCTTCATGTGAATGGGCTTGGCAACATACCCATCGCACCCTGCCAGGAGGGCGCGTTTTCGTTCATGAGGCAGGGTATGGGCGGTTAAAGCGTAAAGAGGAATGGATTTTGTTTCTTCGCTGGATTTCAGGGTCTTTGCCGCTTTCCACCCGTCCATTTCAGGCAATCCCAGGTCCATCAGGATGAGGTCCGGTTTTTGGGCGCGCGCCGCGTCCACACCATCCCGCCCGTTTACGGCAAGGAACACATCGTACCCGGCGCGTTCCAACACAAGGCGCACGATTTCGTAATTATCCATATTGTCTTCCACGATTAGAATGCGTCCCTTGCTCATTGAAACCAAATATACCGCGTCTCCCGCATATGGGCAATAACGTATAATCCGGGTATGCGCCTGTTATTTGTCGTAGATGCCCGTTCCCCCATCGCCATGAACTGGATCCGCCATTTTGTGGAAGGCGGGAGAGATGAGGTGTACGTTGCCTCCACGTTTCCCGTCAGTGCCGATCTTTCTGCCAGGCGGCTGGAGATCATTCCGGTTGCCTTTTCCGCGATCAAAAAAGCGAATGCGTCACCATACACGGCTTCCTCGGTCAGGACAACACGATTCGGGTCTGCGCGGACGGTGAAATTGCGAACCAAAATACGACAGTGGCTCGGTCCCTTGACTCTCCACCGTCCGGCACAGCGGCTGCGGGCGTTCATCGAGAATACGCAACCCGATTTGGTACACGCCATGCGAGTTCCTTTCGAGGGCATGCTCGCCGCAGACGCGTACACGACCGACATTCCGCTGGCTGTTTCGATCTGGGGCAATGATTTCACCCTGCATGCGCCGTCCACGCCGCTGATGGCTCATTACACGCGCTGGACGATGCAGGTTGCGGACGCGCTTCACGCCGACTGTCATCGCGACGTGCGGCTGGCGCACGAGTGGGGTTTCGGGGGGAGGCGGCTCAGTTTGGTGGCGCCAGGCAACGGGGGAATCCGAAGCGATGTTTTTTATCCGCCTGCCCAGGCGGTGGAAGCGCCGGTCATCCTGAATCCGCGCGGGGTGCGTCAGTACGTCCGCAATGATTGTTTTTTTCGGGCGATTCCGCTGGTGTTGCAGAAACATCCGACTGCGAAGTTTCTGTGCGCGGCGATGGCAGGCGACGGGCAGGCGCAACAATGGATTCGAGAACTGAAAATCGAACACGCCGTGGAATTGCTTGCGCCCATGCCGAATATGGAGATGGCAAAAGTGTACCGCCGGGCGCAAATTCTGGTCTCACCCAGCATCCACGATGGAACCCCAAACACCCTGCTCGAAGGTATGGCGTGCGGGTGTTTTCCCGCAGCCGGCGATTTGGAGTCCATCCGCGAGTGGATTACGCCAGACGAAAACGGGCTGCTGTTCGATTCGAATGACACGCACTCCATCGCCGAAGCAATCATTCATGCCATCGAAAACAAAAACCTGCGGGAGAAAGCCGCAGGTTTGAATCGGGACATCATCGCCGCACGGGCGGAGTATAAGACGAATATGCAGAGGGCGGAGGAGTTTTATAAAGCGGTCATTGGCAAGAGGGGATGACCGGGCGCATCACCCTTCGCGCGGGGCGCGCATTTCGTCGAGCCGCTGGCGCAGTTCGATTTTGCGCTCGTCGGCGGCGTGACGGATTTCTTCGATGAATTTTTGCCCTCGTTCGCGGAGTTGGGCGCGCAGTTCTTCGCCCGGTTCGGGCGTGAGCAGGAGGGCAATCACCGCGCCAACCAGCCCCCCCACCAGGATGCCAATCAAAAAGCCGAACATTCTTCTCATGATGAATTCTCCTCTTTTTGTCATTGCGAGGATAGCGAAGCAATCTCCCGTTCAAGGAGGGGATTGCTTTGCCGTCATTCCACTCCTCCTGCAATAACATAAAATTGTATGCATGCTTTGTTACAAACACATGGTTTAACTGTGGCAGAACCCTTTTTCGCCCTCCCCCTCGCCCCTCTCCTGCTGGGAGAGGGGTTGGGGTGAGGGACAAGGCGATCATCCATACCTTTGAGCATCTTTGCAACAGAGCATTTTATGCAAATTATTAGCACTTCACGAAAGCGCGTAATTGGCGCTGCCGAAGGCGTCTAACGCCAGTCTTGCGCTAGAGAGCGCACACTACTACGCGAGGTTTTCGTGATTTATTGATTATAGATGAAATCCGGTTTTTGTGGAATAATCAGCCTGCCGGGTGTATCCCTTTCGGAACGCCACGGCATTATTCCCAAGGCTGTTCACGGCGCGCGGCAATTCAGGGGATGACCGCAACCATATGACGGCTCCTACCACATGATTGGAGGATACCATGTCCACACCTGTTCCTGTTTCCACCCCTGCGCCTGCTGCGGCGCGAAAAAAAGTGACCACGCTTACCTTCCGCCAGAAGAAGGAGCGCGGCGAGGTGATTACCATGCTCACCGCCTACGACTATCCCACCGCGCTGGCGATGGACAAAGCCGGGGTCGATTCCATCCTGGTTGGCGATTCGCTGGGGATGGTTGTGCTGGGTTACGAAAACACCCTGCCGGTTACCATGGAGGAGATGCTCCACCATTGCCGGGCGGTGGCGCGCGGCGCAAAGACTGCGCTTCTGGTCGGCGATATGCCGTTCATGTCGTATCAGGTTTCCATCGAGCAGGCAGTACGCAACGCCGGGCGCTTCCTGCAAGAAGGCGGTATGGATGCGGTTAAACTGGAGGGCGGGCGCGAACGCGCAGACGCCATCCGCGCCATTACCGGCGCAGGCATCCCGGTGATGGGTCATCTTGGGCTGACGCCTCAATCCATCCATCAACTGGGCGGTTTCCGCGCACAGGGGAAAACCGCCTCCGCCGCCAAACGCCTCGTGGAAGACGCCCTGCTTCTCGAAGAAGCCGGCTGTTTCAGCATTGTGCTGGAGTCGGTGCCGGCGCGGCTGGCAGACCTCATCTCGAAGCGGCTAACCATCCCCACCATTGGCATCGGCGCGGGCAACGGCTGCGACGGGCAGGTGCTGGTCACGCACGACCTGCTCGGTCTGTTCGACCGCTTCACGCCGAAGTTCGTCAAACAATACGCCAACTTCCACGCCGAAATGCAAAAGGCGTTCGCCGATTACATCGAAGATGTGGAAACCCGCCGCTTCCCCGCCGCAGAACACACGGTGGAGATGGATGACCGTGAGTGGGAAGGTCTGTTGAAAGAATTGGGCTGACACGCCCTTCGCGGAATCCCATGAACATTCTCATCGTTGGCAGCGGCGCGCTCGCCTGCTTGTTTGCCGCGCGTCTGGCGCAGGCGAAGTATCGGGTAATCCTGCTGGGTACATGGCGGGAAGGCATCGAAGCATTGAAGCGCGAAGGCGTGCGACTGGTAGATGCGCAAGGCAGGCAGTCAAGTTTTCCGGTCCACGCAACGGACGATCCGCGCGAGTGCGGCAAGGTGAAATATGCCCTTGTGCTGGTCAAAGCCTGGCAAACGGAGCGCGCCGCGCGTCAATTGCGGGACTGCCTGGCAGACGACGGACTTGCCCTCACCCTCCAAAACGGACTCGGCAACCGCGAAACGCTCATCCGTGACCTGGGGCTGGGGCGCGTTGCCCTGGGCAGTACCACCGCTGGAGCCACTTTGCTGGGACCGGGGCTGGTTAAGGCTGGGGGGGAGGGAGTCGTTTCGTTGGAACGGAATCCGGCTCTCGGTCGGTTGGAGGCGGCGTTGAGGTCGGCAGGGTTCCATGTGCAAAGGGTGGAGAATCCCGAGTCGCTGATCTGGGGCAAACTGGTCATCAATGCGGCGATCAACCCGCTGACGGCGCTTTTGCGTGTGAAGAACGGCGAACTGCTGGAAAATCCGTTTGCGCGTGAGATGATGCATGCTCTGGCGCGCGAAACCGCCGAAACCGCCCGCGCGGAAAACATCCCTCTGCCGTTCGATGACCCGATTGCAAAGGTGGAGGAGGTGGCGCAGAAGACCGCCGCCAACACGTCTTCCATGTTGCAGGATGTGTTGCGCGGCGCGCCGACGGAGATTGACGCCATTTGCGGCGCGGTGGCACAGGCTGCAAAAAAACACGGCATCGCCGCGCCGGTCAACTGGACGTGCTGGCGGTTGGTGAAGGCGCTCCATGCTGCGGGTAGGAAAGAGGAGGGTTTTTCCAGCCTGCAGAACACATGGTAAGATAAAGTCCATCCTCACGGCTTGGAGGTGTTTCATGCGCAAATGGCTTATTCTTCTGGCGCTGGTTGTTCTGCTGACGCCCTCGCCTGCACAGGCGCAGGAAGGCGGGACGGTTACACTGGATACGTTGAGTGTCATGTTGTGGTCAGAGTATGATCAGCCCAGCATGCTGGTCATTTACAATTTCACGGTCACGGAGGATACGACCGTCCCCGGGACAGTGGATTTGCGTTTTCCCGCCGATGCGAACATCACGGCGGTGGCATACCAGAGCGGGGGCGAGTTGCTGCTTGCGCAGTATAAATCTCTCGCTGTGGAAGATGGGAACTGGCAGGCAATTCAGATTTTCCTTACGGAGCGCACGACATACCACATCGAGTATTATCAGCCGCTCAAACGCAGCGGGGAGAAGCGGTCGTTCACGTATCAGTGGACGGGCGATTATGCGGTCAATGCGTTTGATATTGAAGTGCAGGTGCCAGCCGACAGCAAAGGCACCAAAACCACGCCGGTCATTCCGCTGATGCAAAGTCAGGGCTCTTTAAGCGGCGGCGCGAGAATGAGTTCTCTGGCGCAGGGGCAAACCTACCAGCTGCAACTGGAATACTCCCGTTCGAGCGAAATCCCCCTGGCGACCCCTGTTTCTCAGCAGGTTGAACCGCTCAGCCCGGTAAATGAAGACACCGATGGACGCGCAACGCTCGAAAACCTGCCGATGGTTCTCGGCGGTTTTGGCGTTGCCTTGATGATTGCCGCACTGGTGTATTTCTTTCGAGGGCAATCCGCTTCGGCGCGTTCTGCCAAACCGCGCAGGCGTTCGCAAAGGCAGGAGGAGTCAAGCGCGCCGGCATACTGTCCCGAATGCGGCACGCGCTCACAGCCGGGCGACCGTTTCTGCCGGGTATGCGGGAGTAAGTTGAGGTGAGACAGTGCAGGAAGCCAGTCGGGCAATCCGTTTGAAAATTGGTTGATGCCAGGCAGTCAATAACAGATGACGGGCGCGATGCGCCCGTCATCGTGTTTTCTTCCCCCATGGGTGAAATTCGTCCTTACGGACGTTTATAGGTTGACACGTCACCGCCGAGATCGGCAATCGAGTCGATCAAAATTTGGGCGATAAATTTTCCGTTATGCACGAAGGCGCCCGGATCCTTCTGATAATACTGATAGTTGAAGGCGGCTTTGAGCAGGCGGGGCGTCCATGCGGCGAAGCCCTTGCCATCTGCGCCAAAGAAATACGGGTAGGCAGATGGGTTGTAGGTGATGGGCGTGCCCTTGCCATCGGCATACGCCTGAATCTGGGCATACAGCGCCTCAGCCAGGGTATCAAGTTCCGCCTTCACGCCTTCGGTGACGTCGCCATCGCCGTCATAGTCGTGGTCGCCGATGCGATAGGTCTCAACCTCGGTGCTGTTGCCATGACAACCGGCGCAGGCTTCGACTTTGGGCTCGAGCGCGTGGACGTTGTGGCAGTCCTGGCACTTGTTGAGTGGGTGGGCAGTGAAGGCACCGACGTATTCCTTGCCGTCATACATGTACGCGCCCTGGACTTCCGAACCAAACAGGGTGGCGCCAGCGGCAAAGTAGTGGATGTTGCTGAAGCCGAGGCGTTTGCCTTCCGCAGGACCGGAGTCCACGTCTGCCGCGCCGGAACTCTTGATCGCGCCATCCACCGTGACCTTGGAGGAGCGTCCCTGGTGGCACAGCAGACACAGGTTGCCGTCATCGGCTACGAATTTACCTTCCGCATCCTTGCCGCCGAAACTGACTTCGGCGCCGGAGGGGAATTTCACAGAAGCAACCGCGTAGCGTTCGGGCCAGGCTTCTTCGTTGTGACAGGTGGAGCACATGAAGCCATTGGACGGCTCAGCCGCAATGTTGAGACCGTTCTTCACAAAGAAGGGAATACCTTCTGCGGTATGGCATTTGGTGCATGCGGCGGGCACTTCGCCTTCGGCATCCCAGTGGCGGAATGGTTCGGTGTTACCGGCAAAGTGACCGGGGTCGTTGCGATTGAGCGCGCTCACGTCACCGCCGAGGTCCTCAATGGAGTCGATCAGCAGTTGGATGACGTATTTGCCGCCATGGGCAAACTTGCCCGGGTCTTTCTGGGCGAGTTGATAGTTATAGGCGGCTTTGAGCAGGCGCGGGGTCCAGTTGGGATACGCCTTGTCGTCTGCACCGAACCAGTAGGGGTAGGCCTCCGGGTTGTATTTGATCTCGGCGCCGGCTGTATTGACGGCATATTTTTGAATTTCAGCCAGCAACATCTCCTGCAAACCCTGAAGTTCGTAGTACACGCCTTCTTGTGTGTCGCCATCGCCGTCGTAATCCGAGGCGGAGGAAACCATGCGGATGTTCTTCAGGTCGTCCACGCTGGCAACGCCTTCATGGCAGAAGGCGCACTGATCAATTTTGACCTGCAGGGTGTGTGGGTCATGACAACCGGTGCAGGAGTCGTAGCCTTCCACGTGGCGGAACTTGCCGTCATAGGTTTTGCCGTCATACTGGTAACCGCCCTGGACAACGCCGCCGTAGAGGGTGGCGGCTGCCGGGTAGTAGTGCACGTTGCGGAAGCCGAAGGGACGGTCATTGACTGGAGCGGGAACGGCATCGGGGGCGTCTACGGCGTTGTAGTCTGCAATTGCCTTATCCACGCTGACCTTGGATTCGCGTCCCTGGTGGCATTCCATACAGCGGCTGTCGTCACCGGCAGTGATGGTCACGCCGGAGGGGAAGGTCACTTCGGTCTTGGTCAGGGTGACAGAGTTGTGACACGCCGCGCACTGAATGCCGAAAACTTCCTTGGCTGGTACTGCGGCATCCACTTTACCCGCTTCAGAACCATCCAAGCCAAGAAAATCCTGATACCCTTGCGTGCTATGGCATTTCGCACATGCTGTGGGCACTTCTGCGGGATCATCCCCATCCCAGTGACGGAACGCTTCGGTATCGCTGGCATTATGAGCGGATCCTTCCCAGGCGGCGAGGTAGGGCACCTCGACAGTGGGTTTGACCACAACTTCCTCTGTCGGGGCGGGAGCAGGGGGCTGTGTGGGGGGAACGGGGGCTTCAGTGGGTTCAGCGCCGCAAGCGGTAATGATGACAGCCGCCAAAAGCAGAGAACCGAGAAGCATTAAAGTCTTTTTCATCGAATTTGCATTTCTCCTTTCAGTGGGTTTGTTAGAAACATGGTATATCGTATTGACCCTGAATACACCTCCTTTTGTGAACAATGACAATTAGTTGTTTTAATCTGAAACTCATTTTAATATAAGATGCTACTATAGATAAGAATAGATGTCATTCAGCAAATAGATGAAAGTAATTGATTTAACTCAATCAGCAATGCTACAAAAATAAGGAAAATTACAAAAATTACACAAATCCTAGATTTTTGCAGGAGAATTTGAAGCCTTCAAGAAGTCAAAAGCGGATAAGCGGTCATAGAGTCTTCCCCACTGATAGAAGAGGACAGGCTTGTGCAGGTGAAACCGGCGTTTGGCCTAAAAAAGAGCGAGGACAGAACACGCCTCCTCAGAGTAGATGTCCTGTCCTCCAAGCGGCTGGGGTATTCGTCCCCGCGCTCATGATCATTTATGATTTTTGTTGAATGCTTCGGCGGGCTGGCGCACAAAGGCATAGATGGTGAGCATGACGATCAAGCCGATGAGCATGCCCAGCGCTTCGGGAAGGCGTTGCGCGGTCTCGGCGATCAGCCCGCGCCCGCCGGCAGTGACGCTCTGCCCAAATTCCACGAGGGACCGCACGATCTGGCTGAAGTGGAGGTCCACATACGCCACGCCCGCCAGGGCAATGACCGTGAACGGCAGGGCAAGGGCGAACACCCAGAACACCCCTACAAACGGTACCTTACGCATGGCAACCTCCTTTCGGGTTATCATCCACTTACAGGATAGTTGAAGGAGGCGTCCGTTTCAATAGGATGTATAAGTTATTTTTATCCTAGTAGATTAACCCTACTTATGGATTGATCAACCCTTTGCGAATTGCGTATTTGACCAGTTCACTGCGGCTGTGCAAGCCCAGTTTGCCCATCAGATTTTCGCGATGACGCGCCACTGTATGAACGCTGATGCCCAAAATCTGGGCAATCTCATCGTTGGTTTTCCCTTCCGCCAGTAAAAAGAGAACCTCGCTCTCACGGGGCGTCAAGCCGTTGATGGTTTCTCTTGCCTCTCCCTCCCCGCCGCGCGAGAGAAAATCGCTCACCAGGAGTTTTGCCAGAGAAGGATAAATGTACACCTCCCCGCGGTGCGCGGCACGAATGGCAGTAATCAGGTCATCGGGAGCGGCGCGCTTGGGAACATACCCCGAAGCGCCCGCCTGAAGCATCTCGAAGAAATATTGCTGGTCCTCATGAATGGTCAGCGCTACCACTGCAATGTCAGGATGACTTTCCTTGATGCGCCGAGTCACTTCAATACCGGAAACATCCGGCAGGGTAATATCCATGATGACGACATGCGGTTTGAGCGTCTCGACCAGTTCCAGCGCCTGTCGCCCGGTATTCGCCTCTCCCACAATCTCCATATCGGCTTCGTTTTCCAAGAGCATCCGCAAACCGCTTCGCACCACTTCATGATCATCCACCAACAGCAGACGAATTTCCATCATTCTTGTGCTCCTTCAAAGGTACCATCACTTCCACCAGCGTGCCCACGCCCGGCAGAGAGGAGATATGACATCCCCCCCCAAGAAGGGCAGCGCGCTCGATCATCCCCAGCACCCCCCAGCACGGGCGTCCGCTTTGAAGCGTTTCCTCCACATTGAAGCCGCACCCGAAATCCTCCACACGGATGCGCACTTCGTCCCCATCGAAGACTACCAGCACATCTGCCTTGTTCGTTCCCGCATGACGGATGACATTCGTCAGCCCCTCCTGGACGATTCGGAATAACACCGTGCGGACATCCACCGCCAAAGCCGCCTCTTCGCCCCGACTGGAGACCGTCACCGCCAGCCCAAACCTTTCCCTCACCTCTTCCGCATACCAGCGCAGGGTGGGCAGGAGTCCCAAATCGTTCAACTGCGGAGGATGCAGCCCGCTGACCAGGTTTTGCAACCCTGCCAGGCCCTCGCGGACGACCCCCTGCAACTGGCGTGCCTGGGCGCTCACTTTCTCCGGCTTCGAGGCATTGCTCGAAATGGCGCTCAACCCCATCCCCAGCGCGGTGAGGGTCTGGCCAAGTTCGTCGTGCAATTCCTGCGCAATGCGCTGACGTTCCGATTCCTGCGCGCGGACCGTACGGCGTAGCAGTTCGTTGCGCAACTCATCAAGGCGCTTGTGTCCCCTTTGCTGTGCCTGCCGCAGACTTTCGATGCGCCGCCGCGTTTCCTCCTCGAACGCCCGCAGAGAACTGATGATGCCAATAGCAGCAACACATGCCATCATCGAGCGAAATAACTGGACAGGGAATCCGAACCAATCGAGGAAGACCTCCGAATTGAGAAAAGAAGATGGAAACACATTACTTGGAGATGCAAACAACTGCCCAATGCCGCCGTAAAGCCCAAAGGCAACCGCCGCCGCCAGCACATCCCTGCCGTAGCCTTTCATCCCCGCCTGAAGGAATTTCTGCCGCTGCAAGATCAAGCCCCAGGCGGTCAGCGCCGCGCCCGGGATTGCCAGCGAATATCGTGTGTACACATCCAGCGCCACCAGCCGGTCATACGCCGGCTCGGTCAAATACAGCCAGACCAGCCCAATCATCCAGACACCCGCAGCGACTCCGATCAACCGACGGGAAAGCCGCCTGCGCTCGGGACCGGCAATCAGCCGCGCCCCAAAGGAAATGAGAAAGAGGAAGGAAACAGCCAGGAGCGCCACCCGCCCTTCGCCAATATATTGAAAAACCAGCGTGTGTTGAAGATTGGGATGGATAAGAAGAAACATCTCGACCCACTCGTGCCCCCCATGGATCAGCCCAAAGCCAGCCAGCAAACGCAGGGCGCGCGCAAAGTCCAGCTCAGAAGAACGGTCTACTTCCAACAATACAGCCAGCCCCATACTGAAAAAGGACAGACCGTAGAAGAAGTAGACCGTTATGATGTCCACAGGCAACCTGTCATCTTACGAAAACTCTGTGTAGTGAGCGCTCTGTGCGTAACACGCCCAACAGGCGGTAGAGAGCGCTCCAATATGCGCTTGCAGGTAATTTCAGTATATCCCCTGCGGGGTTGCCCGCTAAGTTATTTTGTTCGTCAAAACACCTGTTATTTTTCCAGTCCGCCGGCGTTGATCCACTCCTTGATGAGGGTGAGTTCATCGGGCATCAGTTGAGCATAGGGATGAGCGCCGCTCTCGAATTTGGTGATAATCAGGCTGTTGGCAGCGTCGCCGGGGATGAAGAACGGTCCGTTCACTCCGCCTTTGAGGGCATCGGCATACGTGGAGAGGTTCAACCCGCCCGATGCCGCCGCTCCGTGACAGGTGAGACATTTGCCGGCAAAGAGTGCACCGATTTGCCCATCCCAACTGGGGGCAGAGACTGCCGGCTGAGGGGTTGGAGAAGGCGCTTCGGAAGCAGAGACAGGTTCGGTAACGGTGGGAAGCGGGGTTTCTGTCGGCGGGAGGGTAGGGGTGGAAGTGGGCGTCGAGGTGGGAGTCAGGGTAGGGGTGGCTGTCTGTCGCAAAAAGACCGGCACTGTTTCACTGACCACCGGAAAAACGGCGGTGGTTTCGTAACCGACAAAGTAGTAAAAGCCAAAGCCAAAGAAAATCAGGATGGCGGCGGCGATGGGAGTATAAACCCGCTGGCGTTTTTTGATGACTTCCGCTGGAATGGGTTTGTGATATTTGCCGGATTCAATCAGCGCCAGTTCGGCGGGATGTTCATGTTCCATTTCCTCGCGGGTGAGCGTGCCGGTGAACATACTCTTGTTGAAGGTCTTGATATGCACGTGGTAGAAGTGCCAGATGAGGATCGCCAGCACTGCCAGCAAGGCTTCGCCGCCGTGAGCGGCTTTGGCGGCGGGAACTGCTTCGCCCGGCAGGAAACGCAGCGCAGAAATCGGGTTCCACATAATGAAGCCGGTCAGCCCCATCACGATGGTTCCCCAAATGAGCGCGAGGTATTCCATCTTTTCGGCGTAGGAATAACGCCCGTAATACGCTTTGTGCTTTTTGCGCCCAAGATAGTATTGAATGTCGTGGATGACATGCTGGAGATCGTCAATCCATGGAATCATGCTGATGGGGTTGCGCAAAACCAGCACGCGGTAGGTCACATCCAACACGTGCACCACGCTGATGATCATCATCACAATGGCAGAGGCATGATGGATGCGGCGCGCCGTTTCAATGCCGTTAATCAGGTTGAAGAACCAGAGGCTGAAAGGTGCAAGGGCATATTTTTGGGTCAGCCCCGTAAGCGCCAGGAGTGTGAAGGAAATCAGGAAGACGATGTGCTGGAAGCGCTGAAGGGCATCGAAGCGGACGTATTTCTGCGGTTCGGATGTGCGAGGGGTGTCAGTCATGGGAGGTTTCCTCTTTATCCGAATCCGATGATTTCGAATCGTCCGCCGCTTCCGACTCAGCCGAGGGCGGTTCCTCCGCCGGCAGTTCTTCCTGCGCTTCTGGCATGGGCGTTTCTTCCGTCAGCGGCTCTTCTGGCATGTTTTCCTCGCTCAGCGATATTGGTTCGGTTCGTTTGGGCGCAGGCGCTTCTTGCGGTTCCGGCTGCGAAAGCTCCCCGGCGCTTTCAGCAGGCGGCGTTTTCTTCCTGTAGCGGTTGATCATCGCGCGGCTAACATCCATGACGACGAGCAGGAGCATCGGTCCAAGCACAGCGGGAATAAAAAACTTGTAAAACAGGTTCACGTAATAGACGAGCGGGTATTTTTCCGGCGAGGGGATGTAATGCGACATCCATGCTTCGGGGAAATTCGCCGTCGCCCCCGGATGGCAAACCTGACAGCGCGCCAGCAAATTCTCCCGCACTGCCAGCCCTTTGTTCGGATCCTCCGCACGCACAATATCATGCACGCCGTGACAGTCAGTGCAAACTGGCTTGTTGGTGGGCTGGTCGGGAAAGGTCTTGTCGAACAGCACAACGGTTGTGCCATGAAAATCTGCCACATAGGTGTTCAATACGTCTGTGGAAAGCCCATACTTCTGCATGATGGCGTTATTCGTATGACATTCCGCGCACAGGAAGGGGATGCTGTTGCGGAAGGAGGCGGTTGTGGGGCTGGAAATGTTGTGAACCCCATGACAGTCCGTGCAGGTTGGCACGTCGAGATTCCCGTCCTCTGTCAGCGCCTTGCCATGCACACTCTCCTTATACTGGTCGTAAATTGCGCTATGGCACTGGGCGCATGTCTGCGGAATGTGCAGGCGGGCATAGCCAAGCAACTTACCTGTTTCTGGGTTCGTCAGCCGCTTTTGCGTATGCGGGTTATGGCAATCGGTGCAAACGGCGGCGTCCGTGTTCCCGGCGGCAAGCGCATCCTGATGAACGCTATCGAGCGTCAGGTTGAACTGCTCCTCATGGCAATTCTGGCAAACCGTGTAATAGTCCAGTCTGAACTCGCGCAGCGACTTTGCCGTTCGTTCGGGGTGAGGGAAGCCTTCGATATCGGAGTGACAGGTCACGCAGGTCACAGCATTGAAACCGTGCGTGCTCTCCGCATACGCCTGCGGGTCAATCGTCAATGGCAGAGGTTCGCCGCTCTCCAACTGAACGCTGAAATCCGCCTGGGAATGGCACGCCAGACAGGCATCATTCTCCGCCTGAAAAGAGGGGTTTTGCCAAATCGCCGCATCGCTTTTGGACCTTGAACCTGCCGCGGCTTCCGAAACAGCAAACCCACCGCTGACAAGGAGAACCGCCACGCCTGTAACAATAAGGTAAATTCGTAACCGCTTCACTTCTTCGCTCCCGGTTTGACTTTAACCGATCCAGCGGTCAGACGTTCATATTCCTTCTCATGGAAGGTGCGCATTTCATCTTCGCTCAAGCGGCCCGTAAACATACTCAAATTTGTCCGCTCGATGTGGACATGATACACATGCCAAACAAGGATAAAGATGGCAATGACTACCGCCTCGGTGCTGTGCGCCAGTTTGGCGGCTGGCACCACCCCGCCCGGCAGGAATTGGGTGAAAAACACCGGGAACCAGATGATGAAGCCGCTGACTCCCATAATCAACACCCCAAAGAAGACGAACCAATAGGTCACCTTTTGCTCGAAGTTGTAGCGTCCAAACTTTGGCTTGTCATTACACAGAAACAGCAGATATTGAAGCATGTGACCCGCGTCGCGCACATCCTGCCAGGTGGGCAGCAGGTCGCCAGGCAGGCGGCGCTTCGATAACAAATAGAGAATGCGCCCAAAGTGATAGAGCGCCTCCAGCGCCAGAACAATCGCCGCAATGTGGTGAATCTGACGAATCAATTCCACGCGCTCAGGTGTGGAGAGCAAATCCTGGCTGATGGAGAGTTCACGGTATTTTTGTGGCAGTCCCGTCAGAAGCAGGACGAAACCGCTCAACAGCAAGAGCGCATGTTCCCAGCGTTGAGCAGCCGTAAAACGCGGGAAGGTTCGTTCGTGACGGACGGATGAAAGAGGGGGGATGACGTTTCCACTCATGGCAGGTTCCTCCTCACGCGGTCAACGGTTGCGCGAATGATCTGTAAGACAACATAGATGATGCATCCCCACAAGACGAACGGCACGAACAATTTGTAGAACCTGTCCACGTAGAAAAGGAAAGGGGTACGCTCCAGGCTGATTTCGTTGTGACCCGTCCAGGCATCGGTCCAGTTTGGACCCGCCCCCGGGTGACACTGCTGACAAGTGGCAAGCAGATTGTTCGGATTCACTTTCGATTGCGGGTCATCCGTCGAACGGATGTCGTGAATGCCGTGACAATCAGAGCAAACGGCGCTGTCATGCCAGATGGTGGGCCACTTTGCCTTGTAAACCGACACATCCACGCCATGCCAGGAACGCTTGTAGATGCTATAGACATCGGCAGACAAGCCATATTTGCTCATCAATTCTTCATTGGCATGACAGTCGGCGCACAACTCCGGCTCCGCCACGCGGAACTGGGCTGTACGCGGGTCTTGAATATTGTGCACGCCGTGGCAATCGGTACAGACGGGAACATCGGGATTCTCTTCCAACATCAATGCAGCACCGTGGACGCTCTGGCGGTAAGTATCCACGATGTCCGTATGACACTGACGACAGGTTTCGGAAATGCGCGAGCGCGGCTCATCCGGCAGGCGGACGTCGTGCGCGCCGTGACAGTCAGTACAGATCGGCGCATCGAGATTGCCTGCCTCTGCCGCTTTGGCGTGCATGCTGTCCTGCGCTTTTTCATAGTTCACCGAATGACATTTCTCACAGGTTTGGTAATACGCACGGGACAGTTCGCGCGCCGTTTGGTATTTCAACTCCGGATGAGGGTATTCCTTGATGTCGGTATGACAGGCTTCACATTCGATCCCAACGGTACTATGCACAGAGTGATCCAGGTCATCCTGGGAGATATACAAGGAAAGCGTCTCACCGCTGGGAAGCGCGAGGCTCAGGGTGGGGTCGCCGTGGCAGGAAAGACAATACTTTTCGGTCTCCTGCGCCGAAGGCACGGCGCTCACCGGCGAAGCCGCTAACAAACTCAATAACAGGATAAAAATTCCGGCCAACAGGAACCAGAATGCCTGACGATGGATGGTACGCGTTGCCATGTGTCAGCGCTCCTTCTTCTTTTTCTTTTTTCCGGCGGGTGGGGGCTGGTGCTCTTCGTTTTCTTCGTAGTCGCTGGGCGGTTCGGGGGGTTCAGCCACCAGTCCCAGTTTACGGAGCAGGTAGGATATGCCAAACAGAATTGCCAGCGGCACCAGACAACGCAGGATGAACAGCAAAGCCACAAACAATGGACTGGCTGACGGTTCGTTCATCGTTTTGCCCTCCATGGCGGATTCTTCCAGCCGCCCGTAACGCATGGACTGGTCATTGCATTCTCCCAAGATAAGCGTGGAATTGACAAAAATAAGTATAACTTATTAAGTAGACCTCTTGCAAAAGTGCGCCAGAGGGCGCACATTATGCCTTCGCATAAGACGTTCTCTCCTGGCGCTTGCCCGCCATTGCGAAGCATCCCCGAAGCGAAGCGGAGCGGGAGGATACGTGTAACATCGGCTGACTTATGCAAGAGGTCCATTGAGATTTCAATACGATGAGCGAATGGAATTGTTCGCTTAAGACGAATGGCGGAACCTGATGATTCCGCCGTTCGCCGCTTGCCAAGACAAACAACCTGCTCAATGTTCCCGTTTCTCGAAGAGAGGCAGGAAACGCACCGCCAGGGTGATGACGGTCAAAGCATAGCCAATCACCAGAACCGCCACTCCCCATTCGATGGGAGCAGGGGTGTAACTGCCGATGGGCAGTTCGAACACCGTGCCCGGAGAATACGAAAGTGGAACGAACAAACCGCCAACTGTCACATTCCAGCGATGAACGATGATGCCAATCATTGCCGAAAGCGCTCCCACCACCGCCGCGGCGGGATTCTTGTTGAAGCGCGGCACGAGGAACAAGATGGCGGGCACCAGGATTCCCAGGATCACCTCCCCAACCCAAAAACTGAACGTGTAGGGAGTGTGCTGCTGCAGGAGTGAAAACGCCTTGCTGACACCGGGCGTACTGCCGTAATAGGTCACTGCCGCCATATCCCAGAACTTGATGTAGCCATATGCCAGTAAACCGACGCCGCTGAAGCGGGTGATGATCCGCAGAACATCATGTGGAATGGTTCGCCTGCCGAGAATCCACTCCAAGACATACGCCACACCCACCGTCACAGCCGGACCTGCCGCGATGGCAGACAAAACAAACATGATGGGCATGCTCGGCTTGAACCAAATGGGGCGGGATTTGATGACGCCGTAGGTTGCGCCCAGAGAGGATTGATGGAGCAGGGAAATCACCAATCCCAGCACAGCAAGAAACGGCGTGAATTTGTGCAAGGCATGTCCAAAGGCGCGCAGGCGGGTCCAGCCGTCGAAGAATTTGGCATCCACAATTACCGGCGCAAATTCCGTGATCAGGATCAGCAGATAAATGGTGATGCACATGGTCACTTCCCAAAGCACCGAGTGCACGTTCCAAAAAACCCACGGATGCCAAAAACGGTCGGGGCGCCCGATGTCCATGAGCAAAGTCACCATGGCGGAGGTGTAGCCGGCAAAGCCAATCAATACCGCCAGCCGAATGACCGGCTGCAGGCGCTTGATTCCAAAAATGTACACAATCGCCGAAAGGGTGAAGGCGCCCGCCCCCAACGCGATGGCAGAAAGGTCAATGGTGATCCACAAACCCCACGGCACCGCGTCGCTCAGGTTTGTGATGACAAGCCCTTTGAGCAAAACCTGTATCGCGGCATAAAAACCGATCACCAGCAGAACAGCCAAAAATCCCATCCACAACAGGAATGCCCTGCTGAAGGGAAGTTGAAACAATTTGCGGGGTAAGGTTGACGTGGTCATACTAGAGTCCCTCTCTGGGCGGGATGTAATACACGCTGGCATTCGTCCCTAGTTCATCGCGCAGACGAAAGGTCGGGTTGGAGGCGATGAGTTGGGAAACCCGACTGTCGGGATCGTTCAGGTCTCCAAAAACGCGCGCTCCCACCGGGCAAATATTGACACAGGCAGGCGTCGCCTCGCGATCTACGCCGGGCTTGAGTCCCTTTTCCAGTCCGGCGTCTATGCGATGAATGCAGAATGTGCACTTTTCCACTACGCCGCGCGGACGGCGCTCCACTTCCGGCGTTCCCCAGGCGGGCACGTATGGATTTTCCTCGTCACTGCGGTCTTCCCAGTTGAAGCGGCGCGCATCGTATGGGCAGGCAATCTGACAATAGCGGCAGCCGATGCAGCGATCATAGTCCATCACCACCAGCCCATCCTCCCGGTGATAAGTTGCCTTGACCGGGCAAACCTCCACACAGGGGGCATTCTGACAGTGCAGGCAGGGGCGGCTGAGAAAGAACGTGTGACCGGCGGATGTCTTTTCCGGAATGACAATATTCCACGGCTCTTCGGCGTTGACATCATTGGTGGCCGTGCAGGCGCGCATGCAATATTCACACCCAATGCACTGATCGAGATTGACGACCATGCCCCAGTGATGCTGCCCCAACTGCGCGCCATGACCGGCGTAATTCTCCCCTTCCAATTGTCCCTGTTTCAACTGTCCAAACGGCGAGAGCGGACCCGTAGTCAGAAGCGGCGCGGCAATGATGGACCCTGCCGCCGCCGCGGCAATCTTCAGCACGTCCCCGCGCGTCAGCTCGACAACGGCTTTCTTCTTAGCTTTCTTTTTCTGTGTCGTCATTTTCTTCGACCTCCACGTATCGAATCCGCTGACCGACCACCCACGCCGCCGCGCCGCCGACAATCAATCCCACGATGGCGCCCTGAATCAGTCCCGTATACAGGCGGACGGTGTTTTGCGCTTCCAAACTCTGTATGGTCTGTTCCTTTTCGCTTACCAGTTTTTCCAACTCCTCGGCGCTGGGCGCATCGCCAGTTTGCTGACCGCTGAGAGAAACGATGGTGTCGCGGGTATGAACAGTATCCTTGTGGCAACCGATACAGGCTTCCGAACCAACTACAAACGTATGACCGGTGGCAAACAGACCGCCCGTCATGGTGGTATTCGATACGGCAGACATGTGGCAATCACTGCACGAAAGCCCGGAATTGGCATGCGTGCCATGCGTAAAGGATGACCCTGTATCCTTGTGACAGTTGGTGCATAACTCGGTCACGGTCGCAGCGCGCGGCTGTTGCGAATGCGGGTTATGACACGCCTCACAGTTTAAATCGATCTGCCCGTGACGGCTGGCTCGCCATTCATCCGTCGTCGTCTTGTGACACGTGGCGCACAGCGTGTAATCCGGCGTAATGGGCATCGGCTGTTCGGGGTGACCTGCCTGCATGGGACCATGACACGCCTCGCAGGCAACCCCCTGCTCCGCATAACCGCCTGTTTTGGCATCGAACCCGGTGGTATGACACTGTAAACAGGATGGCGATGACCCTTGCTTGACCCAATCCTCCTGGAAAATAGGCGAAGAAAACGCCTGCGAATGCAGTGTGCCTGTCCATTCCTTATGAATTTCCTCATGGCAGGCGGCACATGTGTTGGAAGTCACATACTTTGTTCCTTCCTGCAGAGCAGGCGCCGGGTTGGCAGCCGCAGAGACGGGCTTTGCCGGATTCATTACCACCCCAACGACAAGACAGATCGCAAAGACCACTAAAAACGTTGCCCAAACCGGTGTTCCAAGGTCCTGTACAAATTTCTTCATTGTTTCATTCTCCTATTCAGTGGTGTCTGCGCTTAGGACACAAAACATGATAAACTTGGTTGTATTTGTGAAAATTATCACAATTTTCTAAGCCTATTCTAACCAAAAACGTGGATTCATACAGTGTGGAATATCATAAAATTTATATGATGGAGTTGAATGTCATAACCCCCGCTAATGGAAAGACAGAAAAACCCCCTCACGGATGAAATCGCCTCCTTTTCCCCCTACCTGCCTGCCACCCAATACCGGATTTCCCTGCCCAGCGGGTAAAGCGGCAACAGATCCACCCGGTACCCTTTCCCTGCGTACTCCTGCATCAACTTCACAGCTTGCCGCAACACTCCTCTGTCGAATCTCAGCGGAAGGGTCATCAACCTGGCAATGGCAGGGTGCGGATAATTTCCCCTCACACGATGATAAACACCGAACTCCAATTGCCAGGCATCCAGTTCACCATACACTGACAACGCCGTGAAAAGACCCTGTTGCAGGTGGCGCGCCTCATGGATAATCAGCGTCTTGATGCGCAAATCATCGAGAGGCGTTTGGTAATTGTAATAATAGGAATTCAAGCGGATATTCCCAAACACAGTCCAAAACGCGCCAACATGGGGTCGGACTTTTTTAAAGCCGACCTTCGTCCGGCGTGACCGCAGGAAATCAACCGCTGCGCGTCCTTCCTTGCCCAAGCCTGCCACTGCGTGATAAAGCTTTTCCAACCAGACAGCGTGTTCCATCATCACCTTCCACAGGGAAAAATCCAGCAACCTGCGCTCATCTTAACGGCGCAATCCTGTAAATGCCCCCCTCTGCGCTCTCATACACCACCTCCACATCCACAAGTGCCCGCAACTCCTCCACAGAATAGACATGGGTATATTCATTCGGCTCGATCCAGACAAGATAAGATTCCTTCCCCGCCTCGAACAACGACGACAGATACGTCTCCAGCGGAATGATCGCCTCCCCGGCGTTGGGATGGTTGGTCCGCCGCGGAGAGGACAGCGCCACATGCCAGGTATGGACAGCCAACCCGGCAGGATAATTGCCGAACACCAGATACGCCCCCGACGGCTTGTGCGCCAGCCAATACGCAATCACATCATTGTCATACCATTCCCTCGATGTATAGCCGCCGCCATTTTCATGCTGAACCTGGAGCACCGCCACCGACCGCATCACGGACAGACTTAGAACAGCCAGAAGCGGAAGGAACACAACCGCATACATCAGCACCGTCGGCAGTTTGAGGCGAACGAATCCTGAAAACAGAGTTTTTTCCATGACAGACAACACCAGCGCTATCAGTGGAATGAAGACCGGCGAGGCAAAGCGGCTGTCGAGCGTATTGAACGAAGTCAAACTGGCGATCACAAGCAACAGGACCGTGTAAACACCCCCAAACAGGAACAACGGAAACGGCGTCGAAACGTTCGCCTCACGATGTCTACCGCAGCGCCAAACAACCAACCCGCAGGCAATGATGCCTACCCACAGCCCCCACCCCCCAACCTGCGTACGGAAGGGATGATCATACAACTCCGTCTCAGGGACGAACCATGACAGGATCGAGAAGGTGAACCAGTGGAAATTCTCGAACAAACTGGAAAGGTCGGTGCGGACGACTGCCTCGACAGGCAGGCTCAACACCCAAATCCCCACCGGGAGGAAGGACAAGCCAAGCAGGGCTGTTCGTTGCAACCTGCCAGCCAGGGTCGTCTGCGAATATTGGAAGACGACCCACATAGCAGTGAGGAGCAGAGTCACCCCGATATAGCGCTGGAGCATGGCAAGCGCGCTGACGACGATCATCCAGCCAATGGTCGGCAGGCGGTTTTCGGTGATGTAGGCATCGCACAGGTACACCATGCTCAAAGTCAGGGCGATGAACAGGTAATCCGAACCGACCGCCTGGAACAGCATGGTCAAGCCGGCGCCGGTCAGGGCGAGGGCATTGCCGAGGAAAGCCAGGACAAACGTCCCCGGGAAGAGACGCGTGAACAGCCAGGCGGTCAGGGCGGCGATCCAGATGAAAGTCAGGAGTTGAAGCGCAAGGGCGGCATCGAGCGGATCCATCCCCCCAATCCGCTGAAAAATCGAGAGGAGCGCCGGGTACAGCGGGGGCCACAGCACGTAGCGCTGTCCGAGGAAGGAGACCAACCCATCGCCGCGCGTCAGGCTCAGGCTGGTGAACAGGTATTCGACCGAGTCGCGCGAGGTCCCCAGCCCAAACGTGGAGACGCTCCACCACAAAGCCATCCCCCATACAAGGTTGACGCCAAACAGGGCAAGAAATCTCGAACGGTGAAGGGGAGTCATCGCAATAGCAGAATTATAAATTAACGTCAGTCCACTCCGCACGGAGATATTGCGGATTAACCATTAAACCGAGCAATCCGCCCAATCGGTTTGAATCACTGAGGCACGTTTTTTTTTCTCAGTGTCCCCGTGACTCCGTGGTTTGACCTTGAAATTTGAGAGCCGATTGATTGCTCGAATAATTTGGAAGGTCGTAAAATGTCTGGGTTACTCTTACCAAGCCCGCTCAAGCGGATTAAGTCGTCGGTCGTATGTTTTTACAAGTCATTTTGCTCTGTTGCAAACACATGGCTTAGCAAAGTCATCTCAAAAATGTCGCCCTGAGCGCAGCGAAGGGCCTCTACGGCCAAAAACAAGAGACTCTTCGGTCGCAACAACCGCTCCCTCAGCGTGACAGGGTATTTTTGAGACAAGTTCTAGAAATCCATTGGCACAGTCGGCGTTCTCTTGCGCCGACAGGGACGTTACACTTGCCCTGCGGGTAGGCGTCAGGGAAGAACGTCTCCTGCGCGTCGAATGATTTTCGACCGACTACTTAATCAGTCGCCTTTAGGCGGCTTTGCAGGAATAGCCGGGGGTTTTAATCCCCGGCGAGGCGGATTGGTGCAACAAGTTCGCTTTAGATTTCGAATTGTGGTAAAGGCGGAGAGCTGATAGAAGATGAGAGCGCCTTGGGTTAAAATACTCCTTGGAGATGAAATGAGAAAAATTGCCATTCTTGGAATCGGACAAACAAAAATTGACGAGCATTGGGAACTTTCGCTTCGTGAGATTGGGGGCAACGCCGCCTTTGCCGCCATGCAGGACGCCGGCATGGAGAGGGTGGATGCGCTTTTTGTCGGTAATATGCTTTCGCCGATGGTCAACGGGCAGAATCAACTCGGCACCTTCTTTTCGGATTGGATCGGGCTGTGGAGGCAGGAAGCCGTCAAAGTGGAGGCCGCCTGCGCTTCGGGAGCAGCGGCGTTTCGTTCCGCGCTGATGGCTGTTGCCGCCGGCGACATCGAATCGGCGCTGGTGGTGGGAGTGGAAAAGATGACCGACAAACCCGGGCGTGAGGTTACTTCTGCCCTTGCCACCGCTGCAGATGCCGATTACGAAGTGGAACAGGGCATTTCCTTCGTGGGGTTGAATGCGCTCATCATGCGGCGCTATATGCATGAATTCGGCTGGAAGCACGCCGATTTTGCGCCGTTTTCGATCAACGCGCATGAGAATGCCATGCATAATCCGTTTGCCCGTCTGCACGAACGGGTCACAGTGGAAAAATTCGAAAAGTCGGGCATGGTTGCCACGCCGATTAACCTGTTGGATGCGTCGCCCATCGGTGACGGGGCAGCGGCGGCGGTCATTGTGCCGGCAGAGCGGGTGGTTTCGGTGAAGGGAAAGCCCAGGGTGGTGGTGGCAGGTTCGGCGTCCGCGACCGATACGATTGCCGTTCATTCGAGAAAAGACCCGTTGTTCCTTTCTGCGGCATATGAGTCAGCCAAACAGGCGTATGCGATGGCAGGCGTCGCAAAGGATGAGATTGACGTGTTTGAGCTGCACGATGCGTTTTCGATCATGGCGGCGCTTTCGCTGGAGGCATGCGGGTTTGCGGAACGGGGTCAGGGGGTGAGGCTCGGTTTGGAGGGCGAAATCGGTCCAAAGGGCAGTGTGCCTGTCTGCACGCGAGGCGGGCTAAAAGCGCGCGGGCATCCGGTGGGCGCGACGGGGATGTATCAAATTGTGGAGGTCGTTCAGCAGTTGCGCGGGGAATGCGGAGAGACGCAGGTGGATGGGGCAAGGATCGGCATGGCACAGAATATCGGCGGCTCGGGCGCGACGATTCTTACCCACATTCTAAAAGCGGAGTAAAATCCTGCATACACCTCCGCAAATGGTTCACAATGATTGCAATGCCGTTTTCGTTCCATCACATTCCAGCGTCGAACCCCTAAAATTCGTTATACTGCCCGAACTGGACGGAAAGGAGTTGCCATGGCGAACAAACGCAAAAAAGACCGGCGGGAATTCGCGTACTATATGCAGGTCAAGGATGAAGCGACCAAACAGGTCATCGGCTATCTTTCAGATATCAGCACAGGCGGTTTCAAACTGGATTGCCCGCAAAGAATCCCGCCGGGACAGGATTTCCGCCTGCAAATAGACCTGACAGCCGAAGTGGCGGATAAAACCTCCATGGTCTTCATCGCCCGAAGCAAATGGTGCCAACCCGACAACATTGACCCTACATCCTTCAACGCCGGTTTCGAAATCGTGAATATGGCTCCCAGCGACATGATGATCTTTCAGCGCATCTTCGAACGATACGGCAAGGAGCAGGCAACCAAAAGGAAGGGTACAGACGATTATCTGTGGAAATAGTCTGGAACAGTTCGAAACGAACAATGGGCCTCTGAAGCGCCCGTTGTTCGTCCACATACAAGCAGGCTTGTTGTACAATTGGCGGGATGAAATACCGAACCGTGCGTTCCATTGTCCGTTTTGTCATGAGTTGGATTGCGCGCATCGATGTGCGCGGCTTGGAATACCTGCCGAAAGGGAATGCCATCATTGCGGCAAATCATCTGGGCAGGCTGGATACGGCGGTGCTGATGACGGTGATTGACCGCGAAGACATCATCATGCCGATTGCCGAAAAGTATAAGAACCATCCGATTTTTGGCGTGTTGGGCCGCGCCGCCAACGGCATCTGGCTCAACCGCTTCGAGGCGGATTACTCCGCCCTGCGGCAGATTTTGGAGAGGATGGAACGGGGCGGACTGCTGGTCATCGCGCCGGAAGGCACCAGGTCCAAGACCGAGGCGCTGCAGGAGGGCAAGATGGGCGTTGCGTTTCTGGCGGCAAAGAGCGGGTATCCGGTCATTCCCGTGGCGGTCACCGGCACAGAAGACCGCCTCATCGTCCAGAACCTGAAGCGGCTGCGCCGCTCCAGGATTACAGCCACAGCGGGAGAGCCGTTTTACATCGAAATCCCCAAAGGTAAAGGGCGCGAGGAGGCAATGCGCAAGGCAACCGACGAGATCATGTGCCGCATCGGCGCCATGCTCCCCGAAAACTATCGCGGAGCGTATTCCGATCATCCGAGATTGAAGGAATTGCTCTCTGCCCCATGACCATGCTTCGTCTGTTGCGTTTCCTCATCCGCATTCTCCTCAAACTGATTGCCCGCTTCGAGATTCGCGGGAAGGAAAACGTGCCCCTGACCGGAGGGATGATCATCGCCTCCAATCACATCGGCATTCTCGACATCGTCATGGTCTATTTTGCGATTGACCGCACCGATCTATTCATCCCGGTCGCCGAAAAATGGGAAAAGGTCGGATGGATCCGCTGGCTGGGGAGACATTTGAACTTTCTGTTTGTGGACCGTTTCAATCCCGATCTGAAAGCCATGCGAAAAATGATTGCGCTCATGCAGGAAGGAAAATGTCTCGTCATTGCGCCGGAGGGGACGCGGTCACGAGTCGGTTCGTTGATCGAGGGCAAGCCGGGTGTCGCCTACCTCGCGGCGCGCTCCGGGTTCCCGGTCGTCCCTGTGGCGATCACAGGCACGGAAGACAAGGTCATTCTTGCAAATGTGAAGCGCGTGCGAAAATCCGAAATCACGCTGACGGGCGGAAAACCGTTCATCGTCCCGCCATTCCCCAAGACCCACCGCGACGAAGCCCTGCAAAAATACACCGACGAGATTATGTGCCGCATCTCGGCGTTGCTGCCGGAAAAGTATCGCGGGGTGTATGCGGAGCATCCGCGCTTGAAGGAGTTACTCGATACCGAATGAGCCAAAGGGGTTCAAAAGAATCAAAAGCGCCAGCGGCACAATCTTTGGAGCTTTTTACACCTCCACTGTTTCTATTTCCTCGCAACTACAACACCCTCCCCTCGCCGCGCTTCAAAAACTGTCCATCCCCCGCCTTGCCAAGCCACTGCTCCCCGTCCACAATCAACTGACCGCGCAGGAAGACCTTTTCGGGGTAGCCCGTCAACTCCCAGCCTTCGTACAGGTTGTAGTCCGTGCGGTGATGCGACATCGCCACGCCATATTTCACTTTCTTCTCAGGGTCCCAAATCACCAGGTCCGCATCGGAGCCGGGCAGCAGCGCGCCCTTGCGCGGATAGAGACCGAATATCTTCGCGGGATTTGTACTCATGTAGGCGACGAATTGATTGGCGGTGATTCTTCCCGCGCGCACGCCGTACGTCCACAAAATCGGCATTCGATCCTGGACGCCCGGAAGTCCATTGGGAATTTTAGTAAAGTCATCTGCGCCCAATTCCTTGCCGGGGATGGCAACCTCGCGTCCTTCATAGACGATGGGCCTGGTCCCGTCAAAGAAGAACGGGCAGTGGTCAGTGCCGACGGTCTGGATGGTGCCGTCTGCCAGTCCCTGCCAGAGGCGGGCGTTATCGGCTTCGGTGCGCATGGGCGGCGAGCAAATCCACTTGGCGCCATCGGGCCGGCGCAGGTGGTCAATCGTAAAAAAGAGATATTGCGGACAGGTCTCGCCCATGACTTTGACGCCGCGCTCGCGGGCATAGCGGAGCATGTCCACTTCGCCACCCGCGTTCATGTGGACGATATACACTGCCGCATCTGCCGCGGACGCCATGCCTGCCACCCGTAAAGTGGATTCGACCGCCCCCCAGGCCGGTCTCGTCAAAGCGTGCCATTCGGGAGTCAAGTGATCGGTCATCAGTGCGTCGGTAACCAGCGTTTCGATGACATCGCCGTTCTCGCAGTGCGCCATCACCAGCATTCCGTTTTCTTTGGCGATCCGCAGGGCTTTGAAGATACTGCCGTCGTCAATGCGCAGGCGTCCGTTGTAGGCGGTGAAGACCTTGAGGGTGGTGATGCCCATCCCGCGCAGAGACGGAATCTCCTTTGCAATCTTCTCGTTGAACTGGGTCAAATTCATGTGGAAGGAATAGTCAATTGCGGCTTTCTCCGCTTTTTCCATCCATAAGTCAACCGAATATCTAAACCCCTTATCTTCGAGAACGACAAAGTCCATGACTGTCGTCGTACCGCCGAAGGCTGCGGCTTTGTGACCGGTGTAATGGTCGTCCGAGGAGACGGTGCCGAACATGGGCAAATCGAAATGCGTGTGCGGGTCAATACCGCCGGGGGTGATAAACTTGCCAGAAGCGTCAATGATTTGTGCGCCGGGGCGCTGCAAGTTTTTACCGATGAGGGAAATCGTCTCGCCTTCGATGAGCAGGTCGGCCTCGAAAGTTTCGGAGGCGGTGATGAGGGCGGCGTTTTTGATTAGAGTAGCCATTTCATGCTCCAAAGGTATCAGATGTGTCAAAAGTTCAAAGGGTTTATTTGCGGTTGAGAGACTCGATGAGACGATTAAGCAAAAATCCAGTTTCTGCGCGGAGGGATTCCGCTTGCTCATATTGGGATGGTGTAATGTATGTTAAGTCTTGCGCAAGGATCAGATAGTATTCCACCTCTGCCAGCGAACCCTGCGCAATATCAAGGTAGCGTTTGAACTGTCCTTTTCCCACCAGCGGCGTATCCCTCAGCCACATTTGCGGAGACAGACACAATTGCACGCCGCAACTGGCTTGTCAAACCAAACATTTCATGTTTTGGAAATTTCTCCGTAAATTTGTAGACTTGTAAAACTAACTGATGTGCCCTCTGCCATACCAGTAACTTACGAAAGCCTTTTCCAGCTCGATCTGTCTGATCAGACATGGGCTCCTCCTGTGGGTATAAATTAAACCTTTGGCTCTTCTGAAACATCTGGCACGTATGGCTCCTGCATTTCCTTGATCCCTAACAGCGCCATCACCACCTCCGGCGGAAGTTCGGCTTCGGGCAGGTTCACCTTGTAGAGTTGACTGTTCTCCGCCCGTTCGCGCAGGGAGCGCCAGAGCAGTTGACGTTCCTCGCTGGCAATGACCAGGTCATTCAGGGTTTTGGCTTGGAGCAGGTATTCCCCGGTGGTGTACAGGAAGGTCAGCCGCTTCCACTTGTCGGACTTGATGGGCTGCGGCAGTTTTTCCAGCCCGCCGATTTGGATTTTGTAATACTCCTCGCGGGCGCGCGGGTGATCGGCTTCGTCGCGGAGCAGGTCGGCGCGGGTGGTCAGTTCGTGTCCGCGCACTTTGGCGACGTATTCGATTTGTCCGCCGCGCTCGCCAAAGGCTGAAGGCTGGTAAAAAGCCAGATAGTCCACAGCAACAATTTTCGGGGCAGTGCGAAGCGGGATACGGTACCAGCCGAGCAGGCGGGCGATTTCCAAATCCCGCGGGGCAGGGAGCAGGCAGACGAGGATGAGGGATGCAGGAGAAACGGTCATGTTTGGGAAACGAAAAGTGGAAAGCAACGATTGGATTTTACTCGCCGCTTTCCACTTTCTACAAGAAATTAATGGTCATTTTTCAGGAACGGGTTCGAAGGGGCTGATGCGGTGAATTTTCGCAATCAGTTTTTCCCGTTCGGGTTTTGCCGCCGCAGCCAGTTTCTTCTTGAGTTTCTCGATCTTTGTGCGGCGGTGTCGCCTTCGCAGAAGTTCATGTCTGCGTCGGACCTGGTATCCCATACGGCACCTCCAACTCATGGTGTTGGAGAAAATTTTAAAAATTTTGCCGCCGGGTTGTCAAGGGCGTTAGAGCAACCCAACTTCTTTGTTGAACTCGACGATCAACTCGTCAATTTCATCTACCTGCTTCTGTACGTCGGTCCAGTAGTTCGGTTCGTACCATTGCGCCTGAATCTCTTCGTAGGTTTTGCCCTGCTGTTCGACCCAGGTGTAGTATTTCAGGTTGTGGACGCGGCGGCGGTCGGTGTAACGCAGTTCGAGCAGGTTGTCGGTAGATTGGCCGTGCAGGTAGCGGGCGAAGTCGGCGGCGGCGTCGCGCTCGGTGTATTGACCGAACTCCTGGCGCATCTCATGCAGGCGCGAGCGGTAGAGGTCCATTGAGTCGGTCAGGACAGTGAGCAGGATGTCGTTTTCGCCCATTTCGTAATATTTGGCGGCTTTGATACACGACAAGACATTCGAAATGCCGGAAAAACCGAGAAGATCGAGATTCGAGATTAGAGATTCAGGGATGCCTTTTTGCGAAAGATACTCACGGCCGGCTTCTTCGTTGAAGAGACGGGCGATGTTAACCACAGCGTTATCGTCAATTGCCACGACGACGTCGGTGTTCTTGACGTTGTGAATCCACGGCACGTGTTTGTCGCCGATGCCTTCGATGCGATGCGCGCCGAATCCGTTCTCGAGCAGGGTGGGACATTGCAGCGCCTCGCTTGCTACGATTTTGCTCTCGGGGAACAATTGCTTCATGTAGTCGCCGCTGGCGATTGTCCCTGCCGAGCCGGTGGCAGATGCCATGCCGCGATAGCGGTCGTTCGGACCCATGACCTGCTTCAGGACTTCCTCCATCGCGTGCCCGGTCACTTCGTAGTGCCAGAGGTAGTTGCCGAACTCGTCGAACTGGTTGAAGATCATCAGGTCTTGCCCGGATTTGCGCAACTCCCAGCACTTATCGAATATCTCTTTGACATTCGATTCGGAACCGGGGGTTTTAATGACCTCTCCTGCGACGCTGGCAAGCCAGTCAAACCGTTCTTTGGACATGCCTTCGGGCAGGATGGCAATGGACTCGCATGCCAGCAGGGCGGAGTCGTATGCGCCGCCGCGACAGTAGTTGCCGGTGGAGGGCCAGACTGCTTTCTGTGTCGTCGGGTCAAACTGACCTGTAACCAGACGCGGCACGAGACAACTGAACGCCGCCCCGACTTTGTGCGCCCCTGTGGGAAACCATTTGCCCACCAGCGCGATGATGCGCGCCGGGACTCCCGTCAGCGAGGAGGGAAGTTCGAGGTAGTTGACTCCGCCAAAGGTCCCGCCAGAAGCGGTGGGCTGATTGTGCCAGTTGATGCGGAAGAGGTTGCGGGGGTGAATGTCCCACAGTCCGATGCCCTTCAATTCTTCCTTGATTTTGGCGGGGATTTTCGAGGGGTCTTTCATTTGAGTGTAGGTGGGGATGATGATGTTGCGTTCGCGTGCACGCTGGATGGCACGGGCGCGGCGGGCGGGTTGAACGGTCAAGTCAATGATGGTCATGGTTCCTCCTGAATTTGTCTAACAAATGGATTATACTCCCGCCAAGAGGGGCAATCTTCACCTTATTGTCAGAGAATTATCACAAAAAGGAGAAAAAATGAAATCCGCAAAAACGGGCGCAGTGTCGGGTTGCCTCATCTGGTTTATTGTTTTTGGCGTTCTCAGCTTTTGTCTGGCTCCGGCGGGGATGATGATCGGCGGTTTTACCTCCGTCACGGGTTTTGCCATGCAAACTCTCGAACCGCTGATTTGTCCGGACGGTACTACAGCAAAATCCCGCTCGTACGCAACAATCACAACGGATGAGTATGGTAATTCCCAGCCCAGCACTGCCTATGTGATGCAGTGTGTGGATGCAAACGGGAATGTGGTCAAGGAAGACCCTGTACTGTACGCTTTCATCTGGGTTGGGATTATTTCGGTCACTGGGTTGCTCCTTGCAGCCGTGCTTGCCTTTGTGTTTGCCGCTCCTGCTGGTGTGTTGATCGCCAGGCTTTTCAAGCGAAAACAAAGCGGCATGATGGCAGAAAACATCGAACCGAGATGAAATTGAGCCAGGCAAGCGCTGAGGGGATTGCGTTACACGCAATCTCGAAATTTGTGACGGGTATTTCAAGGTTGTAAGTTTTTTTTAATGCAACGCATTTCAGTTCGTTGTATGATGGTGGCAACAGAAAGGAGGTACCCATAGAGACTCCACCTGAAATCTTTGCCCACGGAAGGACCGGGAAGCCTTAACCTGGTCAAAAGCAAACTACGGCTTTAGAACCAGACGTTCCCCCAACGAAAAGAAGGCTCGCAAATCCCCCGCTCCTTGCCGCCATCTTAATAGTACGATCCATTTGGCGGATGGGTATTCCTGTAACGGGTTTCTCATCCGTCTTTTTTATTTGACTAGAGCCTATCCGAAAATTCGCGTCCTGCCGGCTCCACTCGGAGATCAATCTCCGGGCTATTCGTACGAAAGCCGGGTGTTAGCCGTCTTCAGATGGCTTTGGATGAGACCCAAGGATATTTTTCGGATAGACTCTGAATGAAGCGCACGGCGCATGCGGTCGAGACCTTGCTGGAGGATTTTGCGCGAGGTGCCGAAATTGATCCGCACGTGACCTTTTCCCTCTTCGCCAAAGATTTTGCCATCGCTGAGTGCAACTTTGGCTTCGTTCAAAAAGAAATCATAAGGCGAATCCTTGATGGGGGTCTGTGTAAAATCGAGCCAGCCCAGGTAGGTCGCGTCAGGGACGGTGGTTCGGACTTGCGGCATGTACGTGGCGACATAGTCGACGAGGAAGTCGCGGTTCGAGGTGAGGTAAGAGCGCAGTTCTATCAGCCAATCGTCGCATTGTCCCGAAAATGCCACGTGTGCGGCGTGCAGCCCCATACTGCTCACATGCAGACGCAGGCGTTCCACTTCGCGGTTGTAGCGCTCGCGCAATTCTTTGTTCGGGATGATTGCAAAGCCGCAGAACAACCCCGGCACATTGAATGTCTTGGAAGGGGCGATCAGGGTGATGGTGCGGCTGGCAATTTCAGTAGACAACTTCGCGATGGGTGTGAAGGAGTTTCCACCCAGCAATAACTCCGAATGAATCTCATCGGAGACAATCAGGACATCGTTTTCGATGCAAATCTCTGCCATACGGCGCAGGTCTTTGCGTGAAAAGACGATACCCAGCGGGTTGTGCGGATTGCACAACAGAAACATGCCCGCCTTCTTTGCCTGCCGCTTGAAAACGTCCCAGTCTATTTCGTAGGTCAGGATGTTGCTCTTCACACGTTTGACGAGGGGCGCGTTCAATTGCGGAATCCCCACATTGTTTTTGATTTCATGGAACTCGTTGTACACGGGCGTTTGCACCAGAACGCCCTTCCTGGGCGTACAAAGGACACGCGCCGCCACACTGAACCCGCTGACAATGCCCGTCACCGCAATCACCGCTTCAGGCTCGACCTTCCAGCGGTATAACCGCTCCATGCGTTCGGCAACCGTCGTCTTCAAGGCGTTGGAAGGCAGTTCATAGCCAAGAACGCCGTGGGCAACCGCTTTCCGAAGTTGATCGAGGATGGGGTTGGGGGCGGGGAAATCCATATCCGCCACCCACATGGGAAGGACATCGCTGGGATACCACGTCCATTTATTGAGAACATTGGGGTCGCGGCGGTTGGGGGTGCGGTCAAAGTTGTAGGTCATGGTCTCTTCTTTCTATTTTTTGGTTCTACCGTTTTTAACGGGGAACCCATTTTAAACACAAAGGACACAAAGGGCACGAAGGAAAAATGCCCATCAATCAAGCCGCCTTTTCTCCCTTTGTGTCCGTCGTGTTTAGGCTCTTTCCCGTTTGTTACGGGAGAGCCTATTTTTTGTAAGCCACGATCATCCCGTCGCGCAGGGGGGCGAGGGAAACGATCCAATCGGGGTCTGTTGTAATGTCGCGCGTGAAGCGGCGGATGGCTTCGGTGGATTTCTCGCGATTGTGCGCGTCGAAGACGTACCCGCTCCACAGCATGTTGTCAATGATGAGCAATCCGCCCGAGCGCAATTTTTCTTTGATGACGGGAAGCGAATCGGGATACGCCTCCTTGTCTATGTCGTTGAAGATGAGGTCGAACCTGCCTGGTGCGTTGCGAAGGGTTTCCACCGCTTCCGCGGTGTGATATTCGATCAAATCGTCAAAGCCAAGGTTGAAGAGGTGTTCTCTTGCCATTTTTGAGAGTTTCTCATCCCAGACGGTGTGATGTACGACTCCTCCGCCGTTCTCTCTGACCGCCTTCGCAAACCACGCGGTGGAATAGCCGTAGCCTGAGCCAAGTTCGAAGACCGATTTTGCCCCGCTCATGCGCGCCAATTGGTAACAGTAATATCCGCAGACGGGACCGATGATGGGGAAGCCATGTTGCTCGGCATATTTTTCCATTTTTTGCAGTTCAAGTTCGCGCGGCGGGACGAGGGAGGCAAGATAGTTCTGCGTTTTGTCATAATCAATGTCCGGCATGTCATTTTCCTTTTTGTGACGATAAGATTTCCAGCGCAGCGGGTAAGACTTTTTCCGCCCACATCCGATACATTTTACCCGAGGGATGCAGCCCATCCGGCGCGATCAGGGACGGATCATTCGCCGCCCCGCGGGAGATGGGCGTGACATCCGCGTAATGAGCGCCCGCTTTCTCCGTCTCTTCGCGGTTGACCGCATTGAACGCGTCGATTTCCTGCGCAATCTTTTCCCGGTCGCGTCCCGAAGCGAAGGGAGTCACACCCCAATCGGGGATGGACAGCACAATGACGCGCTTCGGGTCGCCGCCTGCGTATTCAATGGACTTGTTCAGCAGAAAAACAAACTGCTGGCGATACTCTTCGATGTCGCGTCCGCGATACTGATTATTCACCCCGATCAACAATGAAACGAAATCATACGGAGGCTCAAGTTTGGCGGCTTGAATCCCCTGCCAGAGTTCATCGGTAGTCCAGCCTGTGCGGGCGATGATGGTGACTTCCGCTTTGACGCCTTCATTTTCAAGAAGTTTCACAAGTTGATTCGACCAGCGTTCGCGCTCGGCAACGCTTTCGCCGATGGTGTAGGAATCGCCCAGGGCGAGGTAACGGATGGGGGACATGGCAACAGGTTCCAGCGTAGAAAGGGAGGCGGGGGTCTCCCCAGGGAGGGATATAACCGCCGTGCATGCGGTCAACACGGTGAGGAAGACGAGCAGATAAAGTCTTTTGTTCATGGGATTATATTCCTTTAACTCGACAAGGGCACGGTCAATGCGACCATGCCCTTGTCTGATACTACCGATAAAAGGAGGCTGTCAAGCCGTCTGGCGGCGGGACAGGCTATAGAGCGCCATCGCCAGCATCGCTCCTGCTCCGATCCATGCAGAGGCGGCAACAATGGCAGTATCTGCCTGTTTGACCGCGATACCGATAAAAGACCAGACCAGCACGAACAGATACGCCGCATCCCGCCGCGCCGCCGCCATCCATACGCCGAGGAGGGATGCCACCGCAATCATAATCGCCGCCCAGAGGGGAGCAGAAATGCCAAAGCCGTTCCACTCGACAAGGTACAGCCAGTCGGTGATGTTGGCAACGGCGGCGACGGTGATCCAGCCGAGGTAGATGCTGAAGGGCAAATCTACCGACCACCACTCCGCACGCGAGACGGAGGAGAGATTCACGTTCAACTTGAGATAACTGGCGATGAGCAGGCCCAGCAAGGAGAGCATGACGAGAACGCCGAGGCCAAAATAGTTGTAATGCCAGGTGAAGAGCCAGGCGGCGTTGAAGAGGTTGCTGACCGCGAAGAGATAGCCGAGTTTTTGCAGGCGGGGGTTGGTCTTCTGGGAGGGGAGGAATTGGGAAATGGCAAAGGCTATCCAGCCGACAAATATGAAGAACCAGATGGCAAAAACGTAGCCAGCGGGCACAAAATAGACCGCGAAACGGTCAGAGATTTCGCCGGTGTTCTGTCCATTGAGGGGTAGGGCGGAGGCGAGTGTGTTCACCGTCAGGGCGATCAGGACGGTGACGAGGTTGGCGGTCTGGCGTAGGGTGTCTTTCAATTCAATTTTTCCTTTGTGTTTTTAAGTAGTCGGTCATATGTTTTTAGAAGTTCATTGGCACAGTCGGCGTTCTCTTACGCCGGCAAGGCAAGCACCAGGGGAGAACGTCTCCTGCGCGTCGAATGATTTTCGGCCAGCTGCTTAGCCACGAATTTAAAAAATCGACGATGCCGCGCCAAGCAGCGGCAGTCTGTGTCAATCCGTGTCAAAGAAATACTTTCACAAGGTCTTGATCTTCACCCACAGGGCAGGGATGCGGCTCAGTTTACCCAGCGCAGACAAATTCGCGCGCTGGGTAAACACATCGTAGTCGTTCTTTTCAATCTCATCGAGGATGCCCTGATAGAAAACAGAGGCGGCGCCGATGGCAAGTTGACCTTCGCGCTCGAGCATCTTCACGCCCGCCCACGACTCGGCGTAGATCTGGCGGGTGCGTTCGATCTGGAACTTCATAAACTGACGCCAGTTGTCGGTGAGGCGCCCGTCGGCGATGTCCTGTTCGCGGATGCCGTGGAAGAGGAGTTCCTCGCGCGGCAGGTACAGGCGTCCGTTGCGGAAGTCTTCGCCGATGTCGCGCAGGATGTTGGTCATTTGCAGAGCCACGCCGAGTTTGATGGCATAGGGAACGGCGTCGCTGCTCTTGAAGCCGACGATATACATGCTCATCAGTCCCACCGTGGAAGCGACGCCGTAGCAGTACATGGCGAGTTCCTCGAAGGTCTGGTAACGGGACTGGGTCAGGTCGCGGTTGACGCCGTCAATCAGTTGCAGGGCGTAGTGGCGGGGGATGTGGTAACGGGCAAGGGTATCCGCCCATGCGGCGGCAACCAAGTCATCATCGAGGAAAGAGCCGTGTTCGATCATCCCGCGCCAGTAATCGAGTTTCGACTCGCGCTCGTCGTCGGTCGATTCGTCCACAATGTCATCCACGGTGCGGCAGAAGGCATACAGCGCTCGGACGGCGGAACGTTTTTCTTCGGGGAGAAGCGCCGAAGCCAGATAAAAGGACTTGGAGTGATCAGCCGTGATGCGTTCGGCTTCTTTATATGCCGTGCGAAGCGAAGCGTCGCCCGCCCAATAGGAAAAGAAGGGGCGCTTGTGCGGATGCGGGATGCTTCCTGCCAGGGCGAGGAGTTGGTTTTCCCAGTTGGCTTGTGCTTGCATGGTATACCTCCAAAGTTAGGTTGGGATAATTGTATGGGTTTTGTCAATTTTGTCAAGGTTTTGTAAATACAATTTTTGATTAAACATTGACAAATTATGTACATTGCGTATAATGCTAGTAACCCTCACCCCTATCCCCTCTCCCCCACGGAAGAGGGAGTGAAAAGGAAGAACTCATGAACAAACCAACAGCCATTGTGATTGGCGCAGGAATCGGCGGCATTGCCACCGCCGCCCGCCTCGCAAAAAACGGATATGACGTGACCGTACTCGAAAAGGAATCCACCCCAGGCGGACGCTGCAACCAGATCGTCCGCGACGGTCACCGCTTCGACATCGGACCGACGCTGTTCCTCATGCCTGAAGTGTGGGAGGAGACCTTTGCCGCTCTCGGCGAAAAGATGAGCGACTACCTCGACCTGCGCCGCATTGATCCGACCTACAAGGTCCACTTCGACGACGGTTTGCGACTCGCGCTAACCTCCAACCTCGGCGAGATGCAAACCCAGCTGGAAAAGGTGGAGCCAACCGCCTTTACGGGTTTCCTCCACTACATTGCGGAAGGAAGCAAGCACTACAAGATTTCGCTCGAGAAATTCGTGGGGCGAAACTTCTATAACATCTTCGAGTATTTCAGCCTGAAGAACCTGCCGCTCATCGTACAACTCAAGGCGTTGAAAAAACACTACACCAACACGAGCCGCTTCTTCAAGGACGAGCGCCTGAAGGCTGCCTTCACCTTCCAGAACATGTATCTGGGCTTGAGTCCGTATGACGCGCCTGCCACCTATTCCCTGCTTCAATACACCGAACTCGCCGAGGGGGTCTGGTATCCCATGGGCGGCATGTACGCGGGCATCCAGGCGTTGGTCAAAGTTGCCGAGAAATTGGGCGTCACGTTCATTTACAACGCGCCAGTAAAACGTTTAAACGTTGAAACGTTGAAACGTTCAAACGTGAAAAGCGTGACCCTGGAAGACGGGCGCGAACTCACGGCAGACATTTTCATCGGCAATGCAGACCTGCCCTACATCTACAAGCAACTCCTGCCCGACCGCGCCGAAGCCGAAAAACTGGACAAGAAACTGTACACCTGCTCCACCATCATGTTCTACTGGGGCGTGGACAGACAGTACCCGCAGATCGCGCATCACAACGTCTTCCTCGGCGGCGACTACAAAGCCTCCTTCGATCAAATCTTCGAAGACCACACCCTGCCCGAAGTGCCGTCGTTCTACGTGCATGCCCCCGCCCGCACCGACCCCGCCGCCGCGCCCGCCGGACAGGACACGCTCTACGTGCTTGTTCCCGTCGGTCACCTCGACGCGCGCAGTGAACAGGATTGGGATGCGCTCGTGAACCGCGCCCGCGAAACCGTCTTTGCCCGCCTCGCCAAAGAGATGGGCGTCACCGACCTCAGGGAGCACATGAAATTCGAGATCGTGTACCAGCCCAAAGTCTGGAAAGAACGCTTCAACCTCGAAAAAGGCGCGGCGTTCGGACTGAGTCACAACTTCTGGCAGGTGGGGTACCTCCGCCCGCACAACCGTCACGCCAAGTATAAAAATTTGTACTTCGCGGGCGCGTCCACTCACCCGGGTACGGGTCTGCCCATTGTTCTGCTCTCCGCTCGCTTAACAACCGAGCGCATTCTCAAAGAAAGAGATACAATACCTGTGCAAAACATGGTCAGCGCGATTTCGTCTGCGCGCGCTTAATTTCAGGTTCAGGAGAGCCAAATGACACTCAGCCAAACCCCTACCTACAACATCAAAGTTGTCCTCAACAAAACGGGCATCGCCCCCGACACCCTGCGCGCTTGGGAGCGCCGCTACGGGCTGCCCAACCCCCAGCGCACGCCAGGCGGACACCGCCTGTATTCCGACTACGATATCGAAATCATCAAATGGCTGATGGCGCGGCAGGAGGAGGGACTCTCCATCTCCCGCGCGGTGGATTTGTGGAACGAACAAATCGCCTCAGGCTCCGACCCTCTGGCTGGAATTGCCTCTTCGACTTCCGCCTCCCCTTTGACGGTTCCTCCTCCCGCCCCCGATTCAACGCTCGCCTCCCTGCGCGCAGACTGGATCCAAGCCTGCCAGGATTTCGACGAACTCGCCGCCGAACAAATTCTCAACCAGGCGTTCTCGCTCTTCCCCGTTGAAGCCGTATGCATGGATTTGATTCAGAAGGGTTTGTCTGAAATCGGGGAACTCTGGTACAAAAACAAATTGAGCGTTCAACAGGAGCATTTCGCCTCCGGTCTTGCCATGCGCCGTCTCGACGCCCTGCTCAGCGCCGCCCCCGCCCCCAGCCGCAAAGAAACCCTCCTCGTGGGCTGTACCGCCGATGAGTGGCACACGTTCACACCGCTTCTCATCTCGCTCCTCCTGCGCCGCCGCGGCTACAAGGTCATCTACCTCGGCGCCAACGTCCCCGCCGCGCGCTTCACCGAGACCGTGAAAGACACCAAGGCAGACCTTGTCCTGCTGGTGGCGCAGCAACTCGTCAGCGCCGCGACATTGCAAAGCGCCGCGCACGCCCTCGCCAGCAAGGGAATCCCCGTCGCCTTCGGCGGGCGCATCTTCAATCTGCGTCCCAGCCTGATCGAGTACATCCCCGGCTTCTTCCTCGGCAATGAGATCGGCTCCGCCCTCGGCGAGATCGAGAAGATCCTGAAAACCAGGAGCCTGCCCAAGGCGGCCAAGGTCCCCTCGCAGACTCACACCGCCGCCTATCAGTCCTTCGTCTCCAAACGGACGAAGATCGAAGCCGCGCTCAAGGAAATACTCCAGCCGCTCAACATCTCGCCTGCCGACATCGAAACCGGCATGCACTTCCTCGGCGACCACATCGCCGCCGCCCTGCAACTGGGCGATATGGGGCACGTCTCGGCGGAAATTGACTGGTTGAGGATGTTGCTCGAGTCCCATGCCACGCACCCCGAGCAACTTGTCCAGTTTTTCGAGGCATATGCCAAAGCCGTGGACAAGAGCATCAACGGGCAGGGCAAGCCGATCTTCGAATGGTTCAAGGAACAAAGCCAGAAACTGCTGGCTTAGATCAGACAGCCCATGAGCAAACGCGTCGAACTCAACCAACCCGCTCCAGATTTCACCCTGGCAGATTTCAAAGGAAGTGAGGTCAGCCTCTCGAATTTTCGCGGCAAAAAGAACATCCTGCTGGTTTTCAACCGCGGCTTCTTTTGACCGTTCTGCCGCCGGCACATGGCGCAGTTGCGCCGGGACTATGACAAGTTTTTTGCGCAGGATACCGAAGTGATCGTGGTGGGACCCGAAGGCGCCGACGCCTTTGCCGATTACTGGCAAAAGAACGACCTGCCCTTCGTCGGTTTGCCCGACCCAAGCCACAGAGTCCTGAAACTGTACGGTCAGGAAGTCAGCCTGTTCAAACTGGGACGCCAGCCTGCACAGGTCAGTATAGACAAACAGGGAATGGTTCGCTTCGTCCACTACGGACACGATCCCAGCGACATCCCTGCGAATGAGGAAATCCTCGATCTTCTGCAGAAAATGAACGAAACACCCGTCACCGTGCAAGCCGCGACGAGTGATTGGGCAAGAAATAACGCAAGCACAAGACAGATTTGGAAAAATGAACCATAAAGACATCCTCGGCAATTTCTTTCGGCGGATGATGCCGCTCTACCCACCGCGCACGGAGGCGCTGCTTCGGCGCACATCCCCCTCCGACCTGCAGAGGCTGACCTTCCGCTATATCTTCACCGTGGACGGGATGACCGAGATCAGTCACATGATCGAGGGGTTGATCACCGCAAGTCCGGGCGTGTCCGAGTCGCACGTTTCGTTTCAGTACGTCTCGCGGATCGCTCCTCAAATGGATCGCTACAAACTCGTCGCACAGGCATCCAGGGGCTTGTGGGTATACGGCGTTCCCGACGTCGCACTGCCCGAACTTCCCAACACCGCCTGCGTGGATACTTCCGGGACCCCGCTCGAAAATTACTGGTACGTGATTGCCTACGGTCTCGGCATCAGCGCCACCCTGCTCGCTGAAGAGATTACCCCCGAGGAACGTCTACCCGGCGAGCCGCGCATGTACGAGGGCTTCTACACCTTCGAAGCCGACACGGCCTATCAGGTGCTGGCGGTCCTGCACCAATTGTTCCCCGAGAAGGTCCCGCCGCCGACCATGCCCGAACGGATGGCGTGAAGACGCCGTCTGCCCGATACACCGAAGGAGCAAACCATGTTGATCGAAACCGCCCGTTACGAACTGCCGCCCGAAGGCATCACCCTGCTCGGCTACATCGTCCGCCGCATGCACAAAACAGAGTGGCTTGCCAAAGCCTCCACCGCGCTCGCCGAAGGGAAGACCGAACAGGCGCTCGAATACGCGGCGGTCTACGCGGCGACCTCCTCCACCTCGTTCGGGCGGGCGTACTACCAGCCTCGCTTCAACCGAGTCGGCGACCAGGTCCGCGAAGCCGACCCGACCACCGGCGCAACGGTCACGGCAAAACTCGAAAGCGACTCGCCGCACTACCACATCACCTACGAAGCCATTCTGCCGGACGGCGGCGCCTTCCGCGGCTCGGAGCGGATCACCGGCACCACCGTCGGTTTGCGCGGTCTCGGCATGCCCGCTCCATCCAGGTTCACCTTCACTTCGGGCGATTACAACGCCGAATTCGAAGGTATCCTCACCAGCGAACTGACGCTCTCCCTCTTCGGCAACACCCGCATTCGCGCCTACGGCTTCCTTAACCTCAAAGATAACTTCGGCAACGCGGGGCGTCTCGAGCTGAACCGCGCGGGCGACATCGCCATCCGCATCAACGAACAGCCCGAAGCCAGCCACTCCATCGCCAAGATCACCTGGATGAACATCCAACTCCCCGCGCCAAACCCAGCGTGAAGACTCTCCGCATCGCCCGCCAGAACCTGGGGAGCCTGATGACGAAAGCCAGGCGCTCGAACTGAAAAACAACCTATGAAAAATGCAATCATTTGGGGCGCCGCGGGCGGGATCGGCAAAGCCCTTACAAAAAAACTTGTAGACGAAGACTTCACCGTGGTCGCGGTCTCCCGCCACCCGACCGAGATGAAACTCATCACACCGCACGTCATCGCCACCGACGTGACCCAGCCCGCGCAGGTCACCGCCGCGGCGCGCATGGCGGGCGAAATGGTCCCCGCCTTCGACCTCTTCCTCTACACCGCGGGCGACATCGCCTCCATCAAAATCGGTGAGATGACCCCCGGCGACTGGAACCGCATCCTCGCCGCCAACCTGACGGGCGCCTTCCTCACCGCGCAAGCCAGCCTGCCCTTCCTCGCCCCCGAGGCGCGCATGGTCTTCCTCGGCGCGGTCCACGAGCGGCTGCGCCTGCCCGGTCTCAGCGCCTACGCCGCCGCCAAGGCAGGTCTCGAAGCCTACGTCGAATCCCTCCGCAAGGAGACCCGCCGCAAGACGCTCATCATCCGCCCGGGCGCGGTGGACACCGCCTTCTGGTCGAAAGTCCCCTTCTCGATGCCCAAGAACGCTTTCCAACCCGAAACGCTTGCAGGACTGATTCACGCCGCCCTCCTCGACGGAAAAGAAGGACTGCTTGACCTATGACCTCGATTTGGTGGATTCGCCGCGATCTGCGCCTGACGGACAACCCCACGCTTCACGCTGCGCTCGAGGCGGGGGAGGTCATCCCGGTCTTTGTCCTCGACCCGCGCTTTGATTCCGTCTCCCCCCGCCGGCGCAATTTCCTCTACGAAGGCCTGCACGCCCTCGATAAAGACCTCCGCCAGCGTCACTCGTATCTTGTCATTCGTAACGGACCTCCTTTACAAATTCTCCAGCAACTCCTCACCGAAACAAACGCCGCCGCCATCTTCGCCGAAGCGGACTTCACCCCCTACGCCCGAAAACGCGACGCCGAAATCGCGCGGCACCTGCCCCTGCAATTCATCCACGGACAGACCGTCCACCACCCGGAGTTCATCAAAAAAGCGGACGGGACTCCCTACACCGTTTACACCCCCTACGCCAAAGCCTGGAAAGCGCGCCTCGAACCGATCCACCTGCTTCCCGCGCCCGATTTTATCCCCACCCCGCCAGCCATCCGCACTGACCCGCTCCCGCCGTTCACCGTCAGCCCTGGCTTCCCCGCCGGCGAAACCGAAGCCCTCCGCCGCCTCGACAAATTTACTCAATTACCAATTACCAATTATCAAGAATCCCGCAACCGCCTGGATTTGGACGGTACCTCCTCCCTCTCGCCCTACATCCGCTTTGGCATGATCTCCCTCCGCCGGGCTGTCCGCGCCGCAAAACAGACTTCGGAAGTCTTGAAGACTTCCGAAGTCTCGGGCGCTGAAACCTGGCTCAACGAACTCATCTGGCGCGAGTTCTACATCCAGATCCTCTACCACTTCCCGCATGTCGCTCACACCGCCTTCAACCCCGCCCTCGCTAACATCACCTGGCGGAACGAGGCGTCAGAGTTCGAGGCGTGGAAGAGGGGCGAGACAGGCGTCCCGGTGGTGGATGCGGCGATGCGTCAACTCAAAGAGACCGGCTGGATGCACAATCGGGCGCGCATGATCGTCGCCTCCTTCCTCGTCAAGGACCTGTTGATTGACTGGCGCTGGGGCGAAGCCTGGTTCATGGAAAACCTGCTCGACGGCGACCTGGCGGCCAACAACGGCGGCTGGCAATGGACAGCCGGCACAGGCACCGACGCCGCGCCCTACTTCCGCATCTTCAACCCCGTCCTGCAAAGCCGCAAATTCGACCCGCACGGCGACTACATCCGCCGCTGGGTGCCGGAACTGCGCCATCTGGACGCGAAAGACATCCATGCCCCCTGGGAGAAGGGCGTCAGGGTCAGGGGCTATCCAGAGCGCCCCATCATCGAACGCGACAAGGAACGAACGTTGCGGGCATATAAACTGTCGAAAGAAAGAATGAACTCATGAAGAAAAATCGTTTTTGGAAAATCGCAGGCACAGTTTTGAGCGTCCTGCTTATCCTCATCCTGGTCGGTCCCTTCCTCGTCCCCGTCCCGCCGCTGGAAAACACCGTCCCTGTGGAACAACTCACCGACCCCGACAGCCGCTTCATCGAGGTGAACGGCATCAACGTCCACTACAAAACCTACGGGCAGGGCGAGCCGACCTTCATCCTCCTGCACGGATTCGGCGCCAGCCTGTTCTCGTGGCGCGAGGTGACCGCTCCGCTGGCGGAGTTCGGCACAGTCATCGCCTACGACCGCCCCGCCTTCGGTCTCACCGAGCGCCCGCTGACCTGGGAGGGCGAAAACCCATACAGCCAGGACGCGCAAATCGAACTCGTCATCGGCTTGATGGACGCGCTCGGCATCGAGCGGGCGATTCTCGTCGGCAATTCGGCGGGCGGGACGATCGCCATGCTCACCGCGCTGAAATACCCTCAGCGTGTACAAAGCCTCATTCTGGCAGACCCAGCCGTCTACGCGGGAGGAGGCGCACCCGCCTGGGTCCGTCCCCTGCTCGGCACGCCGCAGATGCGTCATCTCGGCCCGCTGATTGCGCGTCAAATCCAGACCCGCGGACCCGAACTGATTGAACTCTCCTGGCACGACCCGTCTAAAGTGACGCCCGAAATTCTGGAAGGCTACCAAAAGCCGCTTCGCCTCGCGGACTGGGACAAGGCGCTCTGGGAATTGACCCTCGCCAGCCGCGAAAGCGGACTCGCCGAACGCCTCGGCGAACTGACCCTCCCCACCCTCGTCATTACGGGCGATGACGACCGCATCGTCCCCACCGAGCAATCGGTGCGGCTTGCAGAGGAACTTCCCAATGCCCAACTCGTCGTCATCCCCCAATGCGGACACCTTCCGCACGAAGAACGCCCTGCAGAGTTTATGCAGGCGGTGACGGAGTTTCTCCAGGGTTTGAACGTTCAAATGTTCAAACGCTCAAACGTTTCTCAATGAAAAAACCCATCACCCCCCAACTCGGACGCGCCGCCCTTCGCGCCCTCTTCGCCGAACGCTCCCCGCTCGGTCCGCTGAAAGTGATGGCGAAGCACGCCGGTCGCTTCTTTCAGATCCCCATCCCCGGCTTCCGCCCCTATGTCGTCTTCGGTCCCGAAGCGAACCGCAAAGTCCTCGTCACCGAGCGCGACAAAGTCCTGTGGCGCAACACCGATCCCGTCACCGACCTGCTGCGGCGCGGCGTCCTCATCGTGGACGGCGAAGAACACGACCGCTACCGCCGCCTGATGGAGCCGCCGCTTCATCCCTCGCAACTGCCCGCCTACACCGAAATGATGATCCGCCAGACCGACCGCGTCGCCTCGCAATGGCGCGACGGTCAAGTCGTGGACATGCTGGTCGAGAGCCGCAAGATCGCCCTGCTCATCATCATGCAGGCGCTCTTCAGCAAAGACGTTTGGGACGATCTGCCGCGCATCTGGCACCCCATCCTCAAAGCCATCGAATACATCTCGCCCGGCGCGTGGATCATCTGGCGAAAAATCCCCCGCCCCGGCTTTCGCAAGCCGCTCAGGGAGTTGGACGAGTATTTGTTCGAAATCATTTCCGACCGCAGACGGTTGACCATAGACCGTCCATCGTCCACCGTCCATCGTCCGAATGACCTCCTCCAACACCTCCTCGACGCAGGACTGACCGACAACCTCATCCGCGACCAGATGCTGACGATGATGATCGCGGGTCACGATACCTCCACTGCGCTTCTCGCCTGGACCTTCAGCCTGCTCGGCCAACACCCCGACATTTTCCAACGCCTCATCGAAGAGGTGGATGCGCTCGAAAAATCCCCCCTGCTCGACCAGGTCATCAAAGAGAGCCTGCGGCTATACCCGCCCATCCACATCGGCAACCGCCGCGTGGCGGAGGAGATTCACTTCGATGGAGGGTCCGTCCCTGCGGGCGCGCGCATGTTCTACTCCATCTACCTCACCCACCGCGACCCCGAAATTTGGGAGGACGCCGATTCGTTCTGCCCCGAACGCTTCGCCCACGGACGCAAGACCCCGCCCATGAGTTACGTCCCGTTTGGCGGCGGACCGCGGGCGTGTATCGGCGCGGCGTTCGGTCAGGCGGAGGCGCGGGTTGTCCTGGCGCACCTGCTCCGCCATTACACCTTCGAGTTCACAAATCACAAAATCATCCCCCACATGGGCGCCACACTCGAACCGCGGCCTGGGGTGAGAATGAAAATAACCAAAAGAATCTCGGTGGTTGAGTAGTCCCGCGCGCTCTTTGCGGGACGTATCGAAACCACCAGTAAACAAAGGGGCTTTAGTTAGCGGTGGTCTTGATATGGGCTTCGCCCTACTCGACCACCAGAGTCGGATTGGAAAAATGACCTACTTCGGATTTCTACTACGTTTCCTCTTCATCCCCATCCTGATCTTCCTTGCCATCGCGCTCTGGGATAACAGGCAGGGCAGGCAAATCAACGGCTTCCGCAACGGAAAGGCGGTATGGATCGCCATCGCCGTGCATGTGGTTCTCGCCGTCGTCTACACCACCCCCTGGGATAACTACCTGGTCGCTACGGGCGTCTGGTACTACAACCCCGATCTTGTCACGGGCATCGTCATCGGCTACGTTCCCATCGAGGAATACACCTTCTTCGTGGTGGAGACGATCCTGGCAGGGCTGTGGTGGTGGTTCCTGGCGCGGCGACTCTCTCCTCTCCCGCTGGGAGAAGGGGCAGGGATGAGGGAGAATTTCACCCCTAACAAAAGGCTTGTATACCTTTCCGCGAGTGTACTTGTCCTGCTCTGGTCGGTCTTCACATACCTGTTCTTCTTCGGCAACGTGAAATGGACCTACCTCTCCATCACCCTTTTCTGGGCGCTGCCCGCGATTCTTCCTCAACTGCTTTTCGGCGCGGACATCCTCTGGCATCACCGCAAACTGGTCTTTTGGGCGATCATGGTCCCTGGAACATATCTCTCGCTGATGGACATCTTCGCGCTGACCGATACGACCTGGTCCATTTCGAAAGAGCAGACAACCGGCGTTCTCTTTTTCGGCATTCTGCCGCTGGAAGAGGTGGTGTTCTTTTTCATCACAAACGTTTTAATCACCTTCGGGATGACGCTATTGCTGTCGAATATTGGGGTGGAGAGGTTCGAGGAAATCAGGAAACAGGTTTCGGCGTGGAAAGCGAAGCGGGCGTTTCGTCTGCGTTGACAAGGTCATGGATCCATCTGCGGGACATGAATCGCCAAAGGCTTACCCCCGCCTTGACGAATTCCTCCAAACCAACCATGAGATAGACGTAGTAAACGGGCAGGTCGAGAACGAACGCGCCGATATAGGCGGAGGGGACGCCGATGAGCCAGATGGAACATATTTCCATGATGAGGGCGAAGAACGTATCGCCGCCCGCGCGCAAGGCGCCGATGAAGGTGCTGAAGTTGAATATGCGAATCCATAATATGCAAGCCATCACCAGCATCAACATGCGGACGTTGTACGCGCCAGCAGGCGAGAGGTTATACCAGCCGACTACCAGATCGCGCGCCAAGAAGACGACCAGACCTACAACCCATGCCAGGAGCACGCTCAACGTCACCACGCGGCGGACGGTCTCGTAGGCTTCGTCCCTTTTGCCCGCGCCGATGCGATTGCCGACCATGACGGCGCAGGCGTTGCCCAACCCCATGAAGACGACAAAGCCAAGTTCCTCGATGGTGGCGTTGACGTTGATGGCGGCAATCGCTTCCGTGCCAATGTGGGCGTAGATGCCGTTATACGTGGCAATACCCACAGACCAGAAGAATTCGTTCGCAACGGCGGGAAGGGCGGTTCGGAGGACGCGTTTGAAAAAGGAGAAGTCGAAGGAAAAAAAGGTCAACGGGTTGGCGGCGAGAGGCGTCTTTTGGGCGTAGATAAGGATGAGGAGCAGGATCAGTTCCAGGGTCCAGCCGGAGGCGGTGCCGATCGCCGCGCCGCGCACGCCGAGGGCGGGCAGTCCGAGATGTCCGAAGATGAGGATGTATCCAAGTAAGGTTTTGAAAATGATGGCGGTGACTGTTGCGACGACCGTTATTTTGACGAGTTGAATGCTCCGCAAGGCGGCAATGTACGAAGTGGCAATGGCAACGGCGATGTATGAAAAGCCGACGATGCCGAGGTATTGCGAACCGATCTCAATGACGTTTACGTCCTCGGTGAAGAGGTTGAGGACGGCGCGCGGGAAGACGGTGGCGGCGATTGTGAACAGGATGGCGATGAGGGATGCCGACAGGATGCTCATGCCCAGCACTTTGCGGATGGGCTCGGTCTCCCGTTTGCCCCAGAATTGGGCGGTGAAGATCGCCATGCCGCTGGTAAGCCCGAAGAGCAGGAGGATGAAAACGAAAAAGACCTGGTTCGACAACCCTATGCCGGCGATGGAGGCTTCGCCCAACTGCCCGACCATCAGCACGTCTAGCATGTTGAGGGAGGCGTTGACGAGTTGTTGCAGTGAAATGGGCACGGCGATCGTGAGCATTTCGCGCAGGAAGGAGCGGTCTTTGAGGAAGGAGAGCATGGGGGAAAGGGTGAAGGATGATGAAGGATGAAATGGTGCACAGTGGAAGGGATGCAGAGGGCGGAAGGTAGACCATCCTCTTTCTGTTTATCACTGACGATTTACTGGTAACCGATCACCGGTCTTTCGGCGCTTCGCGGATGATGTAGAGGGGTCTGCCTTTCGCCTCATCGTACAAACGTCCGATATATTCACCCAAAATGCCGAGTGAGATCAACTGCACGCCGCCGAGAAACAAGACGGCGATGAGCGTGGTGGCTTGACCAAAGAACGCCTGCGAACCGCTGGCACGCAAATAGATGACCACCGGAATGGCAAGAATGGCAATACCCGCCGAGAAGAACCCAAAGAACGTGGCGACCTGCAAAGGAAAGTAGGAAAAACTGGTAATGGCGTTGAGAGCCAGGCGGAACATTTTGCGAAAGGGGTATTTGGTCTCGCCGGCAATGCGGGCGGCACGCTTGTATTCCACGCCGATCTGGCGGAACCCCACCCACGCGGACATGCCGCGCGGGAAACGGTGCCGCTCGCGCATGGACTTAAGCACGTCCACCACTTTGCGGTCCATCAGGCGAAAGTCTCCCGTATCGAGAGGAATTTTCACGTCGGTGATACGGGCGATGAGGCGATAGAAGAGGGAGGCTGTCCAGAGTTTGAACCAGGATTCGCCCTCGCGTTCGGCGCGGACGGCGTATACGACCTCGTATCCCTGCTTCCATTTTTCGATCATTTGTGGAATGAGTTCGGGCGGGTCCTGGAGATCGGCGTCTATGACGATAACGGCGTCGCCGCGGGCATAATCCCAGCCGGCGGTGATGGCAATTTGATGTCCGAAATTGCGTGCAAAAATGACCGGGCGGACGTGTTTATCCCTTTTGGCAAGTTCGCGGATTTTATCGGTGGAGCCGTCGGTCGAGCCGTCGTCCACGAGGATGAGTTCCCAGGTCTTGCGCGTCTGTTTCATCACCGCACCGACCCGGCGGTAAAGTTCGGGGAGATTATCCTTTTCGTTGAAAATGGGGGCAATGATGGAGTAGGTGATTTTCATGTGTTCCTGGTCTGATACAGATTGGAATAGGAAGCGGCTTGCAGGGGAGGAACAGCCTCAGGCGAGGGATGCAGCGCTGTTTCTACTTTTTCGGCTTTCTGAGTTTCAGGCGTCCCTGCCGGGGTGGATTGATCTTTTCCGGCGGGGCAACAAACTGACGACTGCCGTCGTCTTCAAAAGCGGAAAGTCCCAGAATTTTCCGGCGCAGATATCCCACAATGATGGTCAACGAGGCAAGCACGGGAACCGCCAGCAACGCGCCGAGAATGCCTTCGAGAATGGTGGCGACGATGATGACAATAAACACCAACCCCTCGTTCATGTGAACGCTGCGCCCCATGATGATTGGACGGAGAAAAAAATTCTTGATGTTGATCAGGATGAGGTATACGCCAACCACAAGACCAGCCACCCAGAAATTCGAAAGCGGAATCCAGGAGGAGCCCTCGAGCAGCGCCACTCCTGCGGCAAGAAGAACAGCCAGAAAAGGACCGACATCCGGCACGAGCGTAAACAAACCCGCGATCATCCCCAGCACCAGCGCGCCGGGAATTCCCATGACAAGCCACACGATGGTAAACACAACACCGACGATGATCATCAAAACGATCTGACCACGCAAGTACGCCATCCAGATGTTTTTGATCCGCCGGTAAAGTTCCTCCATTTCCGGGCGGTAAACGGGCTGGGCAAACGAAAACATGCTGTCGCGCATTTCGGGCCAGTGAGAGAGCAACAGGTAAATGCCGACCAGGATGACCAGAAACCATAGCACGCCCACGGAAGTGGTTTCCAGAAGCGTCAGGATTTCTGCGGGCAGCGGCGCCAGAAACGCATCCTGCACTTCCAGCAGATTATCCGCCCAGCCTTCAAGGTGAAAGACCAGACCGCCGAACACCACGGGGCGCGAAAGGGTTTCACCCATCTGTTTCGTAAGGTCGAGCAGGTCTTCCACAACGATCTGTGCGTCATCATAGAAGATGGGCGTCAACGCCGCCGGCAAACCCACCAGCAGAAGGACCGATGAGAAAAACACGACATTCACAGCCGTTGCGCGTTTGAACCTGGCGCGCGACACAAGGAACACGACACCCGGATTCAGGAGATATGCCACAAATCCCGCAATGACAAAATTCCTGACGACATCGCGCGCGTAGAGCATAAAGGCAACGAACGCGACAAACAAGAGGATGCCTGCCACATATCGAAAGGGCAATGACCATTGATTGTTTTCGCTCATAGGATCTTCTTGACCACTTCCAACGCAGGCTCGATGATGGGGGCTTCGGCAACTGCCCGCATCGCGGCGCCTACATCTTTGAGTCCGCTTCCGGTATTCAACACCAGGATGGGATCCTCGCCTCCGACCACGCCCAAGCCTGCCCCTTTGACCAGCCCGGCATAGGCGGCCGCCCCGGCGGGTTCGGCAAACACGCCAACCTTGCCGAGTTCCGCGATGGCTTCGAGAATCTCTTCATCCGATACGGTAATATACGTGCCGCCCGTCTCCTTCGCCGCGCGGATGGCTCGCACCCCGTCGCGCGGTAAATCAACCGAGATCGAGTCGGCAAGTGTGCTGGCAGAGACGGGCGTAATGGTCTCTGTATTTCCGTGAAAGGCATTTGCAATCGCGGCGGAGCCTTCCGCCTGTACGCCGATAATGCGCGGCATGCGCGCCATCCAGCCAAGTTGCATCAAATCCTTGAACCCCTTGTGAATGCCGGAAATGATATTACCGTCTCCCACCGGGACGAAAACAGTCAATGGCTTGTGATCGGTCTCCTCACCGATGCGTTTATGGAATTCGCGATGCGCGCCGCGCCACCATTCCCAAATCTCAAAGGCGGCTGTCTTTTTTCCTTCCGCCGTGAACGGGTTGTAGCCCGTATTGCGGCAATACCATCCGAACTCGTCAGCGCACTGAATCGTCAGGTCGAAAGCGTCGTCGTAGGTCCCGTCCACAAGAATAACTTTTGCGCCAAAGACGAGTAATTGCGCCACCTTCGCCGCAGGCGCGGATTTCGGGGCGAAGATCACGGCTTTTTGTCCCACCGCGGCAGACATCCCTGCAAGCGCCGCGCCCGCGTTGCCGGTGGAGGCGGTTACCACCACATCGGCTTTGATTTCCCTGGCACGCGCAACGACAATTGCCGAGGCGCGGTCTTTGAAGGAGGCTGTCGGGTTGCGAGACTCGTCCTTGAGCCATACGTTCCTCAGCCTGTAGGGTCCGGCAAGGGTGGTGAGTCTGTAAGTCGGAGTTCCGCCTGCGGCGTGAAGCGGGGTGGCTTCTCCATCCGGCAGGGTCACCGGCAATAATGGACGATAGCGCCAGAGTGACGGATCGGTACGCGAGAGGATATCTTCCGGCTGATATTTATTCTTGATCGCCTCATAATCGAGCGCTACATCCAGATTTCCGCCATCCCTGGGACAGGTATATGTCACTTCGCCCGGGGCATATTCGATCTGACATAAGGAACAGCGATAACCAACAAATTTTGCCATGTATTGATTTTACCCCATCCGAAGACGGGCGCGCAGAGCGCCCGGGAGAAGCGCTTCAAACAACAACGGCTTGCATCATTCGGCATGTTGTGAAGGTGGCTGTTGCCGTAATTGCCGAAAGGTACAGGCGTTGTACCCGGGCATCGCCCGCCACTTAGTTTCTGAAGCGAAGTGAAAGGGCAGGTGAAACATCCGCCGGGTGTACCTCGGTGAAGCGGCATGACGGCAGATTGTGGTCCGCTGTCAAATGTTGGCGTTTTGCGTAAGCCTCGTATATCTCCAGATATTGACCGCGCGCCGAGAATGTGATATAGATATTATATCTAATATCTAGAATTTATTGTTTCCCTTCCCGCGATTGAATGGTCTCCTTGGGCGCTTGCCCGCCAGGGCAAATCCCCGTAGGCATATAGAGAACGCCGGCTGTGCCCATGGATTTCTAAAAACATACGATGGAACACTTACCACCCTCTGCTTTGTGCCGTAAAGTGAGCGAAACGTTCTTTTTGTGCCGGAAAAGTCACACTTATAAATGAACTCAACCGAACAGGTCCATAAGCAATTACGAAACATCGTGGCGGAGCGCATGCGGATCGCCATTCTCGAGGGGAGATATAAACCCGGCGAGTGGATGCGGCAGGAACGTATCGCGCGGGAGATGGGTGTCAGCCAAATGCCCGTACGCGAGGCGATCAAGGAACTGGCTTCGGAAGGATTGATCGAACATATCCCCTACCGCGGCGCGCGGGTGGCCTCTTTTTCTCTGGAGGACATACAGGATCTCTATGAACACCGCGCCTTTCTGGAGGGACGCGCCGCCGCCATCGCCGCGGGATGGATTACGGAAGAAGAATTACAAAAGTTGAAATTTGTGCAAACAGAAATCGAACAAAACAGTGCCCCCGAACAGGTGGGAAAGTACAGGGAACTGAACCGTCAATTCCATCAACTCATTTATACGGCAAGCAGGCGGCAGTACCTGATCCGGGCTTTGAATCAGATGTGGTCGGTGTTCCCCACCATGATGATCGCGAATTTTGCCGCGACCACCGCGCTGCCCCTGCCCAATCGAGACGCCACAGATAACGAGGAACACAGAGCCATTATCGCCGCTCTGGACGCGCACAGCCCGGAAATGGCGGAAAAAGCCGTGAAGGCGCATATCCTGGCTACCAGCGCTCACCTCATTTCCTTCCTGAAAAGCCAATGATACATTCGCCGACAGCGTCGTTTATCCCATGATCTGCCAATCGAAAGGAGGCACCCCGACATCAGTACCATTTGCATCCGCTAGCCAATACCCTATTCTCTCGGAGGAGAACCATGAAACAAAACCTGTACACTTTTCTGACGCTCGTCGTCCTGGCGAGCATGGCGTTATCAGCCTGTGGAGGAAAAACAGCCGAAACGCCCGCCGCACCCGCTCAACCTGAAGCGCCCTCTCCCACTCAATCGGCAGCGCCCGAGTCCCCGACCTTCAGCGGAACCGCCACCATCACCTTTACCCAGGAACCAGACAGTTTGAACCCGCTCTATACAACCATGTTCTTTTCGGGGATTACGCGCGATTTCTGGCTCAAGGGCATGTGGTCTTTCGATGATGATAACAACCCTGTGCTAGAACTCGCCGCCGAGGTGCCTTCCGCCGAAAACGGCGGACTGAGCGCGGACGGAAAAACCATCGTCTATAAACTTCGCAACGATATTTTCTGGAGTGACGGCGAACCCATCACCGCCGACGACTTTGTGTTTACGTATGACATGATCATGTCGGATAAAAACGTGGTGCAAAGCCGTTATCCCTACGAAGATTACGTCACCGGCGTGACGGCGACAGACCCGAAGACCGTCACGGTGACGTTCAGCGAACCCTTTGCGGCATGGCTGACGACGATTTTCACGTATGTACTGCCCAAGCATGTCCTCCAGCCGGTGTTCGAGACGGAAGGCACATTGGATAACGCCGCATGGAACAAGGCGCCGACCGTGGGCGTGGGTCCGTTCGTATTCAGCGAATGGGAATCGGGCAGTCACCTGATTTTCAAAGCCAATCCCAACTGGATTCATCCGCCGAAACTGGAACAGGTCTTCATCCGCATCGTTCCCGATGACGCCGCGCAGGAAGCGGCGATCATTGCCGGCGATACCGACATTGGCGTATTCCTTTCCTCGGACCAGATCGAAAAACTCGAAGCGGGCGGTACGGTGGATGTGATTGCAGTCGCTTCCGGCTACGACGAGGGCTGGTTCCTGAATGTCAGCCCCGTCAACGCGCATCCTGCCATGCTGGACCCCAACGTGCGCAAGGCGATTGCGCTTGCCACCGACCGTTTCACCATCGTCAACGACCTGTTGGACCCGGAGATTAATCCGGTCAATTCCACTTACTGGGACGGCACCTCGCCTTACGGAAACCCCGATTTGAAACCCTATCCCTACGACCCCGAAGAAGCCAAGCGCTTACTGGAGGCGGCAGGGTGGGTGGACAGCAACGGCGATGGCACCCGCGACAAGGACGGCGTGGAACTCGTACTCCGCTATATCACCAACACACGTGAACTCCGCAAGAACGTGCAGGCGGTGGTCGTGCAGCAGTGGTCGTTGGTGGGTATCGGCGCCAAACTGGAGAACTATTCCAGCGACGTATACTGGAATGGTTACAACGACGGCGGTCCGCAAGCGCAGGGGATTTACGACATAGCGGAATACTCCAGCGTGGGGTCTTTCCCCGATCCGGAGGCATCCGCCAATTTCCTGTGCAGTGAAATCTCCGGTCCCGAAAACCCCGATGGCGCCAACTGGCAGGGTTTGTGCGATGAGGAACTGGATGCGCTGTTAATGGAACAGGCTGTCACCCTGGATGTGGAAAAACGGATCGAACTGTACCATCAGATCGGCAAACTGATGTACGACAAGGTCTACTACATCGGCATGTGGCTCGATCCCGATTTGTGGTCGGTCAACAAACGTCTTCAAAATGTAAGGCTTTCCGGCGCGACGCCCTTCTGGAACGTCCATGAATGGACGGTCACCCAATAGTCGAACGAGAATGCTGTAAAATAGGTCTCGTCGAGTCTTGGCAGGCTCGACGAGACCCCGGTATTCATCCACTGCATGACCACCTATATTCTGCGCAGGCTCGGACAAGCCGTTCCCCAATTATTCATCATCAGCGTGATTCTTTTTGCGCTGATGCAGGCATTTGGCGACCCGGTAGCCACGTTGGGCGCCCGCACCCCTCCCAAACCGGAGGACAAGGAACGCTTGCGCCGCATGCTGGGACTGGACCAGCCTGCCTACATGCAATATGTCACCTGGCTGGTCGGCAACGACTGGCAAAAACTGGATATGGACGGCGACGGCATAGCCGAAACCCCCGGTCAGCGCAAGGGAATTTTGCGGGGCGATTGGGGCAATTCCCTTGTCACGCGCCGACCCGTCCTGGAAATGATCGGCGAGCGCCTGCCCAACACGTTGATCCTGATGATCACCGCGGAGATCATCATCATCGTTTTTTCCCTCGCCATCGGGCTTTACTCTGCGCTCCGTCCCTACTCGCTCTTCGATAACATCGTCACGGGCTTGTCGTTCGTGGGATATTCCATGCCGGTTTTCTGGCTGGCGCTTTCGCTCATGTACCTGTTCGCGGTCAATTTCAGGCGCTGGGGGCTTCCCTATCTTCCCACCGTCGGCATGTTCGATCCGGCGGTTGGGAAAACGCCGGCGGAATTGATCAAGCACATGATTCTGCCGGTCGCCACGCTGGCGATCATCAGCATAGCAGGATACAGCCGTTTTGTCCGTTCGAGTGTGCTGGAGGTGTTAAGCCAGGATTACATTCGCACCGCCCGCGCCAAGGGCGTGCGCGCAAGATGGGTGGTATGGCGTCATGCCCTGCCCAACGCCGCCCTCCCCTTTATCACATTGATTGGTTTGGATATTCCCTTCCTGCTGGCGGGCGCGGTGGTGACGGAACGTATCTTTGCATGGCCCGGCATGGGAAGACTCTTCATTGACCACACCGAACGCGCGGATTTCCCCATGCTCATGGGCATTCTCATGTTGATTTCCATCGCGGTGGTGATCTTTCAGATCATCACCGATGTGGTGTATTCCCTGGTTGACCCGCGCATCCGTCTGGAATAGAGGATCCCGATGTCCGAACCGGTCGCAACATCCTCCACATCCCTCATCCCAAACGCCAGGCAGGCAACCCGCCCGCTCTCGCCGCTGAATCTTGCCGCGCGCAGGTTCCGTAAACACCGCATGGCGAGCGTGGGATTGTACCTGCTGGGATTTCTGTTCGTGTATATTACCCTGGGGAGTTTGCTCTCGCGCGGTTATTGTGCGCCCCTCAAGAAGGATCTGACCGGAGAAGCCTACGCCAACTGCAACGACACCAGCCTGAAACTGCAAGCGCCCTCACGCGAGCACATTTTCGGCACCGACGTGATCGGCAGGGACATCTTTGCCCGGACGATCTACGGCGGGCAAATTTCGGTGATGATAGGCATCTCTGCCGCCTTCGTCGAGGTCCTGCTGGGCGCGCTCGTCGGCGCGGTAGCAGCATATTACGGCGGCTGGGTGGACAGTATCCTGATGCGGATCACCGAAGCCATGCTGAACATCCCCAGCCTCTTCCTGCTCATCATCGGCGCCCGCTTCTTTGGCGGCGGTCTTCCCTCCCTCAATTTTTTCGGCCGCGAATTGACCGGCAGTGTCATCGTCATCATCCTCATCATCGGCGCCACATCGTGGATGTATCTTGCCCGCATCGTCCGCGCCAACATCCTTTCCCTGCGCGAACGGGACTACATCTCCGCTTCCCGCGCGCTTGGCGCGTCGGACGCGCGCATCATCTTTGCGCATCTCCTGCCCAACACAATTGCCCCGCTGGTCGTCAGCGCCACACTGGGAGTCGCCAGCGCCATCATTTCCGAAGCCTACGTCAGTTTTCTCGGTCTTGGCGTTCAGGGCGCCACCGCCACCTGGGGCAATATGCTCGACGGCGCCTATCAATACCTCGAAACCGCGCCCTGGCTGTGGTTCTTCCCCGGCACACTGATCCTGCTCACCGTCCTGGGCATCAACTTTGTCGGCGATGGCTTGCGCGATGCGCTCGACCCCTACAGCACGCGCCACGTCTGATCCGCCCATCATGCTATGAAAACGCTCATGGCAATAGGCGGCGCGGCAAGTTTCGAAGAGCCGGACATCTTCAGGGAATTTATCCGCCGCGCAGGAGGATCCCAGGCACGCATCATCATCTTGCCCCAAGCGTCGGGATTGAAGAATACGGGAAACGAATATCGCCGCCTATTCGCGGACTTGGGTATTAGACACACCCCCCTCTCTTTGGACTTTCGTTCACGCGCCGACGCAGACCTGCCGCGCCATATCAAAGCCGTTCGCGGCGCCTCAGCCGTGTTCATCGCCGGCGGGACGAAACTGCGCCTGTCGTCGGTCATCGGCGGCACCCAACTGGAATTGGAACTTCACCGCGCCTTCCGGCGCGGCGCGGTCATCGCAGGCACCTCGGCGGGCGCGGCAATCCTCTCAAAGATCATGCTTGCCTACGGCAAAAGCGGCGCGACCCCGCGCGAGCGCATCGCTCAATTTACGCAGGGTTTCGGCTTCACCGATAAAATCGTCTTCGACCAGCACTTTCGACAACGTGACCGGCTGGGACGTCTAGCCTACGCTGTCGCCACCCACCCCGGCTTGCTGGGCGTCGGTGTGGATGAAAACACCGCCGCAATTGTCGAGAATGATTCGAAAATTTCGGTCATCGGCAGGGGCGCGGTGACCATCGTGGACGGTATGAAAATCGCCCACAGCAATGTCGCCGAGGCAACCGCTTCGCGACCCATAGCCATCAGCGGGTTACAAATCCACATACTCACTCCAGGCTGCACCTTCGACATCCAAAAACGCGTTGCGCGCATTCCCCCGCTTGCGCTTGTAAACTGACAGGCGTACTGCGGAAATACGCAGGGGTTTCGCAAATGACCGATGTTCACGCGGAAACAGCGTTCGCCATCAGTGCGCAACAACTCAACGTCAGTTCGGGATAAGCGAAAAAAGTATCCCGAAGGTTCGATTTTGTCGCCAAAATGGCGCTCTCTAAAACCTTCGGGACGTTTCAACAATCTACCCCGAACTCAAGTAATTCACTTCCGATACTCCAATTTTCTTTCCCTCTCCCACATCTCCCGCGCGATCATCTCCTGATCCACAGGCAGTTTGTCCACCCGCACGCCGACGGCGTTGTAGATGGCGTTGGTGATGGCGGGCGTGGTGGGGATGCTGCACACTTCGCCCACGCCCTTCGCGCCGTAGGGACCTTCGGCGGTGGGATGTTCGACGATGATGGGGATGATCTCAGGGGTGAGCATAATGCCCGGGACGCGGTAGCGCGCCAGACGGTCCGTAACGACGTGCCCCTCTTCCACGATGAATTCCTCGGTCAGGGCGTTGCCCAGCCCCATCATCACGCCGCCCTCGATCTGTCCCTGCAAGCCCAACGGGTTGACCGCCATGCCCACATCATTGGCGGAGATGACGCGCAGCACGCGCACTTCGCCTGTCAGCGTGTTCACTTCCACTTCGGCGGCTTGCGCGGCAAACGAGAAGGCAAAGTGCATATCGCCGCCTGTGCCAAGCGGCTGGGTTTTCGGCGCTTCGTATTCATAGCGGACTTTGGGCTGCTGCCCGAGGGCGGTCATTTCCTGATACACGTCGGCGTAGGTGAGCGCATGTCCGTTGACGCGGACGAGACCGTTCTCGAAGCGAATCCGTTCGGGGCGCACGTCGAATTTCTCTGCCAGCGCCGCGCTGATTTGGTCGCGCAGGGTCTTCGCGGCGTAGCGCGAGGCGTTGCCCGTCACATAGGTCTGGCGCGAAGCGGTGGTGGGACCGCCGTTCGGCGCGAGGTCGGTATCCATCACCAGTACGCGCACCTGTTCGGGCGGCACGGACATTTCTTCCGCCACCACCAGCCGCATGACGGTGACCAGCCCCTGCCCCATTTCGGCGGAGGAACTGCGGACTTCGAATGTGCCGTCGGCGTAGAGTTCCACATCCGCGCCAGATTTATCGGGCGCGCCGCCGCCGAGACCTGTGTTCTTGTACGCCGCGGCAAAGCCCCACGCACGTACCCTCACCCCTAACCCCTCTCCCGAAGGGAGAGGGGGACTCCCTTCCCCCAAAGGGGGAAGGGTTGGGGATGAGGGCACCACGCGCGGCTTGAACAACTCCTCCCGCATCAGACCTGACACCTGGCACATGGCGCTCGAAACTTTCTCGATACACTCCATCAACCCCACACTCTCGCGCAGAACCTGCCCCGTGTTGGTGACGCTCCCCACGCGCAGGGCGTTCATGCGCCGCAGTTCGATGGGATCTACGTTCAATTTTTCAGCAAGCATATCCATCATCGACTCAATCGCAAACGCCGATTGCGTCACGCCGAATCCGCGGAACGCGCCCGCAGGCGGATTGTTGGTGTACATGGCGTAACAGTCGGCGCGGACGTGCGGGATGTCGTACGGTCCCGCCGAATGCGTGGTGGCGCGGGTCATCACCTTTTCGCCGAGCGAGGCATACGCGCCCGTGTCGCCGTAGAGTTCGGTCTCGCAAGCCACCAGCCGCCCGTCGCGTTTCGCGCCGATCTTGACTCGAATCTGCGTGGCGTGCCGCTTCGGGTGGACGAGCAAACTTTCATGGCGGTCGAACAACAGTTTCACGGGGCAACCCGTCACATGCGCCAGCATCGCCGCGTAGATCTGCCCCATCACGTCTTCCTTGCCGCCGAAGCCGCCGCCCATCAACTGCCCCACAATCCGCACGCGCTCTTCGGGCCAGCCCATCACGCGCGCCACCTGCGTCCGATCCTGATACGGGATTTGCGAGCCGCAGTAAATTTCCATACGCCCGTCCACAGGCACGGCAATGCTGCACTCAGGCTCGATGAAGGCGTGGTCATACATCGGCGTGTGAAACGTATGTTCAAGAATCACATCCGCTTCGGCAAAGCCCTTTTCCATATCGCCCTTGCGGACCTTGATATGCTTGAGCAGATTCCCCTTCTCATGGATTTGCGGGACTCCCTCCTGACGCGCCTGCACGGGATTCGTAATCACGGGCAGCGGATCGAACTCCGCTTCGATCAGACCCGCAGCCTGCTCGGCGATCTCAGGCGTTTCCGCCGCGACGATAGCGATCGCATCCCCCACATAGCGGACGCGTTCTCCCACCCCCACCATCACGGGCCAGTCGTAGATGACCAGTCCGTGATTCTTCTCGGCGGGAATATCGTCAGCGGTCAAAACCGCCGCCACGCCTGGCAGCGCTCTGGCTTTGGAAATATCCAGCCGCTTCAAAATGCCGTGTGGAATCATCGCCCGCCGCACTTTGGCGTGAAGCATACCCTCGAACTTCAGGTCGTCGGTGTAAATGGCGGCGCCCGTCACCTTTTCGATTGCGTCGGGGCGCAGGTGGGTGTGTCCCACCGCGTTGTGCGGATGAATCGAGGCGGGGATGTTCGGCTTGCGGACAGGCGCGCCCGTTTGCAGGGATTCCGCCGCGGCGAGAACCGCGTTCTCGATGGAGGGATAGCCTCCGCAGCGACAGAGCGTATCTTTGAGCGCAAAGCGAATCTCCTCGCGCGTGGGGTTGGGATTGCGCTGGAGCAGCGCGTAGGCGGTCATAATCTGCCCAGGGATGCAGAACCCGCACTGCACCGCGCCGTGTTCCACGAAGGCTTCTTGAAGAGGGTGAAGTTTTTCCCTCACCCCTTGCCCCTTATCATCCCCGAAGGGGGCTCCCTGAGGGAGAGGGGTTGGGGTGAGGGGGGCAAGCCCCTCGATCGTCAACACCGCCTTCCCATCCGCGCGCTCGGCGGGATAAATGCACGAGACCACCGGTTCGCCATCCACCAGGACAGTACACGCGCCGCACTCGGCTTCTTCACAGCCGATTTTCGTCCCTGTCAGACACAGCCGCTCGCGCAGGAGAGTAGAGAGGGTCTCGCCAGGTACGGCTTCGAGGGTGTGGGGTTGTCCGTTAACGGTAAGGGTGATTTGATAGGTCATAGGTTCCTCTTAAACCACGGAGACACGGAGTCGCGGAGTTTTTTTTCTCAGTATCTCCGTGGTTTCCTTTGTTATAAGACGCGGCGATAAATGCCATTTTTTAGGACGGGCACATTGAAATTGATGAGCAAACCGACATGTATTCCTGTAAGTTTCAAATAGGTGATCAACTGCGCTTCATGAACGGGAAGTACCGTTTCCACTGCCTTGAGTTCAACGATTACTCGTTTATCATAGATGAGATCAATTTTATAGCCCGCGTTCAAGGCGAGTCCTTTGTAATTCAAAGGAATTGCCACTTGTGACTCAAAAGGTAACTTTTGCAACTTGCTCTCATGCTCCATACAAACCTGATAAGCAGACTCAAGCAAGCCAGGACCAAGAGCGCGATGGACTTCGATTGCCGCTCCAATGATCTTGTCGGTCAATTCCTTTTCGAATAAAGGAATATCGAGTTGATTTCCATGCAGGATCGGGAGTTTGCGATTCATGTCAATCATCCAATCTAAGTTCGAAAATGATCTCAACTTCTCCGCGTCTCAGTGATTTCTTTTAGTCTTGCTTCAGATTCCAATTACACCACGAAGACACTGAGACACAGAGTTTTTTTCTCTCAGTGTCTCTGCGTCTCAGTGGTCAATTTGCCCTCTCCCACGCCGTCTCCAGCGTCTCTCGAAACGACCCGCTGACGATGTGCCGGCGGTAATCCGCACTGGCGCGGCGCGGGCTGGTGCGGAATTGGGCTTGATGAAGCAGGGCTTCGAGCGCGGACTGGAGGATCTCTGCGGTGAGGGATTTGCCGCGCAATGTTTCTTCGGCTTGCGTGGCTCGGAAGGGAACTGCCGCCGCAGGACCGACGGCAATGCGAACCTCCCGGATGCGGTCGTTTTCGCGCGCCAGCCAGACGGCGCAGTTGAGAATGGGAAGGGCAACGCCTTGCGGACGCATGATCCGCTTGAAGCAGGAGGAGACCTGATAGACTTCCGAAGTCTTGATTGGAATGTAAAAACCGACGAGCAGTTCTTCGCCGTGCTTGAGCGCGGATTTGCCGGGACCGAGGAAGAGGGAGGTAAACGGCACGCGGCGGGTCTCGGTACGCTCCCCTACTCGACCCGCGATTTCTGCAACGGAGTTGAGGGCAAGCAGGGCGATCGTCCCGTCGGCGGCGGGGAGGGCGTGGGCAACGTTGCCTCCGAGGGTGGCTACATTGCGGACTTGCGGACCGGCGATCAAGTTACAGGCTTCGGTCAGGGCTTGGGCGTGGCGGATAGTGAGCGGGTCCCGCGCGATGCGGTTGACGGGAACCGCCGCGCCGATGTAGAGCGAGTCGCCGCGCAGTTCGAGCGCGGTCATTTCGCGGACTGAGGTCAGGTCAATGAGGGTGTGAACGGGAGGATGGCGTCCTTGTTCGAGGTCGAGCAGCAAATCGGTTCCCCCGGCAATCGGCGCCAATGGACGCGGCGCACTTGCGAACGCGCCCATGGCTTCGGCGAGAGTTTTTGGGCGAAGATAGGTTTGCCAGGGTTTCATATTTGTTGCGTAAAATTGAATTGTCGTTACCTGCCTCTTTCGCCTCGGATATACGGTTCCCCCAATGCGGCGGGCGCGCCGAGTCGCTTGCGAATCGCTTCACGCGAACCGACCACCAGCACGATCACTGTGAACGCGTAAGGAAGCATCTGGAGGAAAAAGCCAAGATAAGGGTTGTAGTAAAACGGGTTGTTCATTCCGAACAGGGTGAGCGGCGCTTGAATATCGAGGATGAGCCGGCGAAGCGCGCCAAAGGCGTAGGAACCCACCGCGGCGCGGATGGGGTCCCATTGTGCGAAAATGACGAGACCAACCGCAATCCAGCCTTGACCTCCGGTGGTGAGTTCGCTGAACCAACCGGGCGATACCGCCAGGCTGATGGTCGCGCCGCCAAGTCCTGCAAGCATGCCGCCCGCTAATACATACGCGTAACGCAGGCGAAAAACGTTGATGCCGAGCGCGTCCGCCGCGGCGGGATATTCGCCCACCGCCCGCAAGTGCAACCCGGGGCGCGTGTGGTTGATGTAGTACCACGCCAGGGGAACCATCAAATAACCGATATAGACTAAGATGCTTTGTTTCGCGAAAAAAATCGGTCCCAGGATGGGAATTTCCGAAAGGAGGGGAACCGAGAAACTTGGCATCAGCGAAACCGTGCCTGCCTTGCTCAATCCCTCGCCCAGCACCAGACTGATGCCCGTCCCCACCAGGGTGAGCGCCAGCCCACTGACCACCTGGTCGGCTTGCAGGGTCACAGCAATGAAAGCGTGAATCTGGCTGAGCAAGCCCGAGACAATCATCGCGGCAAACATGCCGATCCACGGATTGCCTGTGGCAATGGTCACGCTGAAGGCGGTCATTGCGCCAATCAGCATCATTCCCTCCACACCGAGATTCAAAACGCCCGAACGTTCCGCCAGCACTTCTCCAAGGGTGGCAAACAGAAGGACTGTTCCTGTGGCAACGCCCGCTTGCAGGATGACGATGGGATCCATGTTATTCCTCCCCGACTTTCACAATGCGGATTCGATAACGAAGAAGGAAGTCGCTGGCGATCAGACAAACCAGAATGATGCCCTGTATCATTTTGGGGATGCCCGAAGGTTGAATTTCACGCCCCGCCAGGATCAGCGCACCGAACAAAATCGAAACCGGGATGATCACCAACGGATTCAATTTCGCCAGCCACGCCACAATGATGCCCGTAAAGCCATACCCCGCCGCAATGGGGGCGGTCTGTAAACGGCGCACTACGCCCGCCACTTCGCTCATCCCGCCCATTCCTGCCAGCGCGCCCGACAGCGCCATGACGAGAACGGTATTCCTGACGATATTGATGCCCGCGTATCGCGCAGCTTGCGGGTTATCGCCGATCAGACGAATCTCATAACCCCAGCGGCTTCGGTATACGATGAACCACAACACGACCGCCGCCGCAATACCGAACAGTAAACCGGCATGGGTTGTGAGCCCTCGGAAAAACGGAATGCTCGAAGCGAAATCCGACAGCCGCGGCAATTCCGCGCCTTTGGGGAATTTCGGGCTCATTTGAAAGCCACCCTCCGTCCACACGCCGAAGATCCAGAAATTCACCCACGACACGGCAATATAATTCAGCATCAACGAACTGATGATTTCGTTCACGTTGAACTTCGCCTTGAGATAACCGGGAATAAGCCCCCACGCCGCACCCATGCCGAGACCCGCCAGGGTCATCACAGGGATGAACAGCCAGCGCGAGGTTTCTGCCGGCAGCACCGGGGCAAGCACGATGGCGCTCGCGCCCCACGCGCCCATGATGAACTGCCCCTCCGCGCCGATATTCCACAATTTCATGCGGAACGCAATCGAACAAGCCAGCGCCGTCAGAATGATCGGCGTGGCCTTCACGATCGTATCCGAAAGCACGCCCAGGCTTCCGAAGGAAGCGCGTGCAATGTATACGTAGGAGACAAAGGGATTGCCCCCCACTGCCGCAATCACAATTCCCCCCAAAATCAACGCCACCACCACCGCCCCCACGCTAACCCCGATCGAAAGCGCCGTGGACGGTTCATCGAGCCGCGGCTCCAGGCGAATGCGCCATGCGCCGCGCGGTTTGGTCAAAGTGGATTCAGCCATGTTTTGCGCCTCCCATGTGATGGATTTGTTCCAGCGGCGTACCCGTCATCATCAAGCCAACCGCTTCGATCAGACCCGGATCCGGCTCGCCCTCAGGGACCTTCACTTCTCCCATGATTTTTCCCTCGTAAATGACGTAGATGCGGTCGCTCAGTGCCAGCAATTCCTCCAACTCCTCCGATACGAGCAGAATCGCCGCGCCGGCTTCCCGCTGGGTCAGCAACAGGCGGTGGACTCCTTCGATGGCGCCCACATCCAGTCCGCGCGTCGGCTGGACCGCCACCATGAAGTTGGGATGCCCTGAAATTTCGCGCGCCAGGATCACACGTTGCAGGTTCCCGCCGGACAGCAATCGCACGGGCGTATTGACAGTCGGCACAATGATGTCGTATGCCTCTTTGAGTCCTTGCGCGAACTTTGCCGCCGCTGCCGTGTCCAGCATCGTCCCCCTCGAAATCGGCGGTTTGCGGTAATTCTTCATAATGACATTATCCGTTACGCTCAGGTTGGGAGAACTCCCCACGTGGGTGCGGTCTTCTGGAACGTACGACATGCCATGCTCGATACCATACAAAGCGTCGCGATTGCTGACCTTTTCGCCGTTCAACAAGACCTCCCCCTGTTTGCATTTTCGCATTCCCGCAATGACCTGCGACAACTCGATCTGACCGTTACCCGCCACCCCGGCAATGCCGACAATCTCACCCGCCCGTACGTGAAGCGAAATCCCGCGCAGCGCCGGAAGACCCTTGTCGTTTTCCGCATGGACGTCCCTCACATCCAGAATGATATGACCCGGTTTCCCCGGTTTCTTATCCACAAACAGAATCACATCACGTCCCACCATCATGCTCGCCAGTTCCTGTTTCGTCACACCTTTTGCCGGAATGCCCGAAGCCGTTGCCACGCCGCGCCGCAACACGCTGATCCGGTCAGCAATGGCAGTCACTTCATGAAGTTTGTGACTGATGAAAATCACCGACTTGCCCTGCACGACCATCGAACGCAGGGTCTCGAACAACCCATCGATTTCCTGCGGGGCAAGAACGGCTGTCGGCTCGTCCATGATCAACACATCCGCACCGCGATAGAGCATCTTCAACAGTTCCACGCGCTGTTGCTCGCCGACCGACAACTGCCAGATCTTTGCGCGCGGGTCAACTTTAAGTCCGAATCTATCGCCAAGATCGGCGATCTTTTTATCGTATTCGCTCAAACGCATGAAAAAACGCGGAACGTCGAGGCCCAACAAGATATTTTCGGTCACCGTTTGTGAAGGCACAAGCATGAAATGCTGATGGACCATACCAATGCCTGCCTGGATCGCATCCCGCGGAGAGGAAAACTCGAGCGTTTTACCCTTCACTTTGATCGTGCCCGCATCCTGTTTATACAAGCCCGCCAGCACGTTCATCAATGTGCTTTTCCCCGCTCCATTCTCCCCCAGCAGGGCATGGATCTCCCCGGCGTGCAGTTCGAAATCTACATGGTCATTGGCAAGCACGCCGGGGAAGCGCTTGACAATGCCTTTCATTTCCACGACCAGATTGGAGGATGTTGATTCGGTCAAGGTATGCCTCCTGCATTTTCTGTCATTCCGAGCGACCATAGAGAGCGAAACAATCTTCTCTGCAACCGGCGCCCTGACAAGGACATTTTATAACAAAATGGGGCAGAACCTTGCAGCCCTGCCCCATTCATCAAATTCCATTGTACTACGGCAGTTCAGCGGTGATCCCCTCAGCCCACCACTTCATGCACACCGGAATACTGCACGGTAGACCGAATTCCGGGAACGCGTCCAGGTCAACCTGTTGCAGGCTCTGACCGGCAGGCAGAACCACATTCCCCTTGTTGTCATTGATCGGTCCCTTGAACACATCGAAGCGGGTGAACTCGCCAGCCAGCATCTGGGCAAGAATATCGCGCACTTCCTGGATCACAGCAGGATCGAGGTCCTGCATCCCCGGGGTCAATTCCTGTCCTTCCATGAAACCGTACAAGCCCAAGGCGCCGGTATCGGCATCGAAATAATCCCAACCGGGGGTATAGGTGCCGTCAATCACACCTTTCGTAATGCGGGCGTATTCGGGACCCCACACCCAGTACGGTGCGGTGAGACAGCGTTCCACCTTGCAGGAGCCGTACCAGTCGTAGGTCACGCCCCACTTCCCCTTTTCCATGGCAACATCGGCAACGGCAGGCGTATCCGCGCCGGTGAAAACGACATACGCGCCCGCATCGAATAAGGAAGCCGCGGCTTCCTTCTCGATCACAGGATCGTGCCAGGTGTTGATCCAGCGCACATCCATCGTGCATTCGGGACAGGTTTTCTTCATGCCCAATGCAATAGCATTGCCCAGGCGGATCTCTTCAGGGATCGGGAAGGTTGCCATATAACCGAGTTTGGTTTGTCCATCCTGCTTGGCGCGCGCGCCCGCAATCATGCCCGCCAGGAACTTCATATTCTCCATCGCGCCCATCAGATTACCGAAGTTGGTCTGATTGGACTTGATGCCTGTCAAGTGAATGAACATCGTATCGGGGAATTCGCCCGCAACCGTTTCCATCGGATCCATATAACCGAACGAGGTGCCGAAAATCAGGTTGAAACCTTTGCGCGCCAACGCGCGGAAGACCTGCTCGGAGTCCGCGCCTTCAGGCACGTTCTCGATGTACGCGACATGCGTATTCGGCACATTCTCTTCCACATACAACAAGCCCTCGTAATGCGCCTGCGACCAGCCGCCGTCATCGTGCGGTCCAATCAGCACCATCGCGATATTGAATTTGCCTTTCTCGACCGCGGGGATCTGGAATCCGCCAACCTCTTCAACGCCCCCGCCGCACGCCGACAATACCAGTGAAAGGATCGTCAGCAACATTGCAACTTGCAAAAGTGTCTTACGCATTTCTTCTCCTCTTTTGTGTGATTTTTGATGATAAGACGGTGTAAGCAGGTGTGGAGAATATCTCTTTGAGCGCAGCCTCCTTTCAGATTCAAGTTGTCGGACAATTGTCTATACAAGTAAATTTTATCACAAGACCCTGAATATTTCTATTCTAGAACAAACCACACAACAAAAGCAAGTACTTTTCTCATGGACTGCAGGCGAGCATACTCTGGATTTCGGCTAACGCCTCGCTTCTCTCGGGACTGGAGGCTGTTTCTGCTCCGATTCTTTTCCACAACCGACAGAGCAACGGTCCCACATAGTCCTTCGAGACGCGGTAACTGACCTTCGAGTATTCGAGCGCCTTCTCCCAATCTCCAACATGGGCGTAGCCTTCGATGAACACAAAGCGCTCGATGGGGTCGTTGGGATAATCATCGAGTTGGAACGCCGCATTTCCCAGTCTGGCAACCTGTTCCCAATCGCCCCTCTGGCGGGCGAGGTCCGCTTTCTGGAAGTAGTAGCACCAGCCGTGCGCGGGTTCGGGTCCGTAGACAGCAGGCATGATGGCTTGTCCCTCGAGGAGGATTCTGTCGGCGTTGGAGAGGGCGGAGGCTTCACGCATCAGGCTTTCGGCGGGGATGAGGCGGTTGGACGGGTCGAGGTCGGGTTCGAGCAGGCGCAGGCAGGCAGGCGGGTCGTAGTAAAAGGCGAGCACGTCGGAGGTGTTCCCATCAAAGGAGGCGGCGAGGAAGTCGTATCGGATGGGCAGACCCGGCTCGAGCGCAGGAAGCGAAGCGCCGAGACGGTTGGTCGGGTAGAGCAGCACATAACCGACCTGACGGGTGCGGGTCTCCGGGGCGTAAATCCAGTTGAGCGGCGCGCTGAGGGAGTTATCGGCGTTGAACGTCAATTCCTCGTTCATCAACACGATGGTGCCGGGCTGAATGCCGGGCGCGCGCCAGGTCATCTGCCAGAACAGGTTTTTCTGCGATTGCCAGTCGCGCAGGTAGTCCACCGACCAGAGGAACTGCCTGCCAGCGGAAAGCGCAACGAGGAGGACGACGGCGAAATACGTGACGCGCGCAGGGAGCAGGTGCAGCAAGCCAAGCAGGAGGAAGCACGCGCCGAACATGAACGACAACAGGGCGCGGTTGGCGGGGAAGCCGAGCGTCACGGGCAGGTTGGTCACCCAGTAGGGAACGCCGCCCATCAGCAGCATGACCGCGCCGAGACCGATCAGCCAGAAGACGTCCTGTTTTCTGGCGGCGTCGGCTGAGTCGCCGCTCTGCCGTTTGAGCAGGACAAGCCCACCCACCGCCAGGACGACAAAGAGGTACAAACCGCTCGTCCGCCAGCCGTTGACGGCGGGATGAGGAAACTGGAATGCCTGAATCCACGCGCCGCCCGCCGCCGCCCACAGGCTGGAAAGCACATGCAGTACAAGTTGTGTGAGAGTCTCGATGGGCGCGCGCGCCACTTCTTCGGTCAGGCTGTAGCCGAAACCGGGGTGGCTGTATACGAGCGAGCGATAGAAGATGGCAAAGACGATGACGCCGAGGTAAGGTATCCACGCCTTGAACACTGTGAGGAACCGCTGGCGAAGCGTGAGTTTTTCCTCGCGCAAAGTCATCCACAGGATGAACGGGCGCATGAACTCCAGCATGAAGAAATACTCGAACATAATCAGGTTCAACGCCGAGAAGATCATCGCCAGGAGGGTCTTGCCGCGCAGCATCAGCCGCCACGAGAACAGTAAAAAGAAAAGTACGATGAAGAAGTGCGAGTACACATAACTGACCCATTGCTGGTTGAAACCGGGGTACAGCAGCACCAACAATGCCAGCAGGAACGCCAGGTCGCGGCGGCGCGGGAACAACTCCGTCATCACCTGCCAGAAGACGTACACGCCCGCCCAGCGCCAGAACATGCCAAACCATTGCCAGACGGCGGGATTTTGCGGAAGGAGGAAGCCGGTGATTTGATATAACAACGCCCAGACGGGGCGCGAATCGGAAAAGTAACGCGCCGTCGCTTCGGACCCCAACTGATAGCGGATCCACGAAATGGGCTGGTCATCCCAATAAAACCCCAGCCGCCAAAAGGACAGCCCGTAAGCAAGAAAAGTCACAGCCAGCAGGATGAGGGGAACAGCAAAGGGATGAGCGGCGAGGGAGGCGATGCGCTTCTGTAAATTCTTCATGGATGGCTATATCTTATCCTGAATTTTGAGGTTTTGCCGGACGGTCGAACCAGTAGATGACTCCTCCAGCGAGACTACCCGCCAGGTTTAGAGCGAAGACCGTCAGCGAGAAAGCGACGGCGTCTGCAGGCGTGATGCCCCACGAGGCGGCGAACAGCACGAACACGCTCTCGCGGATGCCGATGCCGTTGACCGACAGCGGAAGGAGGATTGCCAGATACAACAGCGGGACGAAAAGCAGCAAGTCGCTGAATTTGACCGGCAGGCGAATGGCAGCGCCAATCAGGCGGAAGGCGGAAATGTCAATGAACTGGATGAGGAACGAGAGCAGAAACACACCCCCCAGCAAACCCGGATGCCGCACCTTGAAGCGGAAACTGTGAACCCAGTCCTTCAGGCGCAGCCGTTCGGCAAAGGGGAAGCGCCCCACAAAGTTTTCTGCCCACGCTCCGAAAGCAGGCAGAGTGGAGATGGCGGTGAGGCTGGTCAAAGCGAGGAAGACGCTGCCGAGCAGAAGCCAGAAGGGGAGGTCAGAGGCGAGGTCCGCGCGGATTGAAAGCGCCGCCAGTCCCAGGGTCACGAGAGAGGCGTAACTGAGGACGCGTTCGTAAAAGATCGTGGCAGCAACCGCTTCCAGTTTGCCGGTGTCGCGTCCGCCGGAGTAGAGTCGGTAGGCGTCGCCGCCCAGGCTGCCCGGCAGGAAGTTGTTCAGGAACAGACCGGTCATGGTCATGCGGAGAAGCGCGCCGAGCCGCGCTTCGACATCCCAGGCGCGAAGCAGGAGCCTCCAGCGCACAGACGTGAAAAACACGGAGGAAAAGTACAACCCGAAAAAGCCAAGCAGGTAGAGCGGCTCGATGCGGCTGAAGGCGCGGGCAATCTCGGTGAACGCCGAAAGGCGAATAAGGTACGCCAGCAGAAGGGCGCTGACCGTCACACGCAGGGCGAGCGACACGCCCGGCTTTTTGAGCAAACCCCACAGGCGGGAAAGAGATGAACGGGATTCCATGCGCTCAGTTGGAGGGAAGCAGCCGTAGAACATACCCCTCGGGCGCTTCATGCTGGACCTCGAAGCGGGGATGCCGCACGAACGCCATGTTCCCCTGCGGATGCAGATGCACCACCCAGACCTCGCGCGGGGTCTGGTCGTACGACTTCAAAATGTTGCCAATGACTTTGCGGGTCAACTCCTCGTTGAAGGGGTTGGAGAAGAACAGCAGGTTGGCTTCGGGGGGGATTTCGTATTCCGAGGCGTCCATGTGCAGGATTTCGAATTCGGTTTTGCTTTTCGATTTCGCTTTGAAGATTTCAAGATTTTTTCGGCAGGTCTCGACCAGTTCGATGGAAAATTCCACGCCGATGACCTTGCGGAAGCCGCGCTCTGCCGCCATGAACATGGCTTTGCCCTTGCCGCTCCCGAAGTCCACGAAGGTGACGCGGGAGGGTTCGAGCCTGACCTGTGAAATCATCTTTTGGAAGATGTAGGCGTTCGTGCCTTCGTAGTAGTTGCCGACCGTCTTGTTGGGAGAATCGATTTTGAGGGCATCGAGCTGGGCGGTGTTGATGGTGTCTATTTTATATTTCAGATCGAACGTCAGATCTGAGATGACATAGCGGAGGGTGGTCACAAGCCCCACCTTGCGGATGTTGCGCAGAACCTTTTTGAAGTTTTCGAGGTTGACGATCTCGAGGAGAGACATGGTGAGGGTTTCCTTTCGGTGAAGTATCAGGCTAATTGTACTTTTCCAAATTAACCGGGCAATAAAGTTGACTTTCAGACCCCAAAATCAAACCACGGAGTCACAGAGACACAGAGAAAAAACCATAAAAAAACGTGGCTCTGTGTCTTCGCGGTTCAATTGGGATTGCTCGATTAATTTGCAAAAAGCCCGACCTACAAGAAGAATCGGATCATTGGCGACAGGAACGCATTGATAACGAAGGCAGGCAATCTGGCGATGATCTTCCTCGTCCAGCCGACGCGGTCGAAGAGGCGCGAGGTCGGTTCGGTGATGCGTCCGGGGATGAAGTAGCGGCGCGGTTCGAGGACTTCCGTACCCCAGCCGCGCTTGAAGTGATTCAGCCCGTGATGCTCGCGGGCGGCTTCGCCCATGTTGAACCAGCGGTACCCTTCCGCCGCGGCATCCTGGATGATCTTCCAAATGAGGAAGTGCGTGGGATGATGGGCGCTGTCTGGCAATACCGCCGACCAGCCGTAATACACTTCATGGTGCGTCCAGAAGGTGAACATCGCGCCCGCGTATTCTCCCCTGACCTTTGCCAGATAAATTCGCGCCGCGCCCGGCGGGAAATGCCTGAAGATGGCGCGGAACAGCTGCCTTCCATGCGGGATGAAGCCATGCTTGCCGGCGTAGATACTCACGTACAGTTTGTGAAACGCGTCGAGATGAGAGCCGTCGGTATCCACGAGCAGGTCCATGTCGTCCAACGCCTCGGTTTTGCGCAGGATACGTTTGTAGTCGCGGCTGAGGGAGTTGAAGACGGCGTCCACGCCCCTGGTCAGGTCAACGACGTAGGTGAAATCAAGTTTGTCCACAAAGGGAAGGGGGCCGCTTCCCTCCTCAGGGAGGGCGGTGGGTGTCAATACCTCGGCATGATCCACGCTGGAGGTTTTTTCCGTCACCGCCTGCAGCAGGGCATTCAAGGCTTCGTCGGAGTCGTACAACGGTCCGCAGTAAGTGGGGAAGGGATTGGTCACATAATGCGCGCCGCCGAAGAGCGGCTGGCACAGGAAGAACGGGCAAACTCCCACCACGCGTTCATCCTCCAGTGCAACGAGGTGACGGGTTTGCACGCCGTAGGCATCGCGCAGAGTCCGCGCCCAGGCGAGGTCATGCCCAAAGCGGGCGTCCAGCCGTCCGTTTACGTAGGAGGCGTAGCGGTCGTGCAGGGATTCGTTCAGTGTGATGACCTGGATCATGGGTAATCGCCGCAAAATTTGCGCTACACAATCCCTCGAATCAAATGCGAACCGAGCGCCCGCACCACGAACGACGGGAGCCGTTTCCAAACCCGAATGGCGAGTTGGAATTTGGCGCTCTTCTGGTTCAACTCGGGGACGGCTCCGCCCCGAGGCAGGTAATACCAGTAGGCGAGCGGAGCTTTGCGCGGACGCCACTTCATTTTGTAGGTCTCGTTGCCCGAGCCGTTCAGGCTGCGCCCCATGTCGCAGACGGTCATCCCTTTTTCGCAGTAACGCTCCAACAGCGACCAGTACAGGAATTCGCCCGCGTACTCTGCGCGGAACTCGCGCAGGATGTTGGCGTGCAGGTTGGAGGCAGTGCCGCCCTGATAAATCAACACCGCCGCGCCTGCCAGCGTCCCTTTGGCATCGCGCACCACGGCAAACTCCAAGTCGCTGCCGAGCAGGGTTGCCATGTTGCGCAGGTATCGCTTCGAGTGATACGGCGAGCCAAGTTCGTGCATACTGCGCGCCAGCGCTTCGTAGGCGTCGTCGAGCAAATCCAGATGACCGAACTGGATTTGAAATCCCTTCCGCAGCGCCTGCCGCGTGTGCTTGCGGTGCTGTGAGCCAAACCTGCCCCACAATTCTTCGGCGCTGCGCGGCAGGTCAATGAAGTAGGTGGAATAGATCGGTTGCTGAACCCAGGGGAAAGGCGGCGCGGCGCCGTCATCGAGAAAGCGAAGCACGCAATACTCCACGCGCAACTCATCCGATAGTCGGCGGGCGGTATCGAGTAGGGCTGTGCGCGCCGCCGCCGTTGTAAATGCAAAGCCGCCGTAACTGCCGAAGGGTGAGGTGGCGAGGTAGTTCCCGAAGATGGGATGGCGGACGTGCGTGAGGACAAGAACGCCCGTGACCTCATCATCCTGCACGGCCTCGAAGCGGTGGACGGCGTAACCGTAGGTTTGCCGAACGAGGCTCGACCACGAATCGAGCGCGGTGAACGCGGCGGAGGAGACAAGCGGCTCTTTCCACGCCGCAGGTTGATTCTCTTCCAATTGGCGGATTCTCACCCTGGTCTTTGTCATGATTTTCCCTTCCGCCTATTGCGACGTTAGAGAACGTCGTCTACGTATACAAGACGTTAGAAGAAGTCGCCTACGCAGACAAGATTGGGGGTTCAGAACGCTCTCAGGCATTGACTTGTCCCTGAGAGGCGAGCGCCTCGTCGAGGTAGGCGCCGAGCGGAGAGACGGGGAAACGCTCCAGCAGGGCTTTGAGGAATCCCGCCTTGTTGCGGCGGAAAGGCAGAAGGTGTGGATTCAGGATCAGGTCACGCGTGAGGCGGGCGGAGAGGGGCGGCGTCACCAGCTCGTAGGGATGCAGAATGATGGAAGGGCTCAGTCCGCGTTTCAAGTCCCGTTCGATGAGTTTGAAAATTTGCCCGCCCAATATCCCGATGCTGAAACTCGAACCGTAGGGAAATTCGCCTTTGAGCAAAAGGTTGAGGGTGAAATCGCGCGGCGCGGCATAACCGCCATTGTGGGGCGCGGCGGTGGTGCTGACGGGAATCTCCCAGACACTGCCCTTCTTCAACAGCACGCCCGCCGGCGCGTAGATGGATGAACTGTAGGCAAAGCCGCTGTCGGCGAGAAGTTGATATGCCGCCTCGTGAATGCCCACCATCGGCGCGCGGTACCCGCGGACGTGGTACTGCCGCAGCCAGTGCGCTGAGGCGCGAATATCCTGCGCCAGTTCGTTGATGTTCTTGAGCGGGCGGTGAGTGTGACAGTGCAAGCCGAGTTCATGCCCGGCCGCCGCGATTCTTTGCGGCACTTCGGGGTACCAGTCGGCAATCTCGCCGACGAGGTAGAAGCTGGCTTTGGCTTCGCCCAGCAGGCTGAGGATGGGGTCGAGGGCGCGCAGGGTGAAGCCGCCGTCGAGGGCGCGGCGTTGATGCGGGTCGGTCAGGCTGTCGTAACGGCGGAAGAGGGCAAACCAGGGTTCGTAATCTATGCTTAGAAGCACGCGGGGAGAGAGATACATCGGCGCAATTATAGCGGGGGAAAGCAGATTTTTATCAACGGACTTCATAACGGATGTTTTGCACGGACAAAAACGACCGGTAAAAACACGGTTGGGCGATTCCCGTTTGGGGAATCACCCAACCGCGAATCCGTCGAACTACCAAATTACTTGACGATCCATGTTCCCGTCTCACCTTTGAGCGCGCGCCCGATGTTTTCGGGATTGGTAATGAGCGCCTGTTTGCCGCCGTTTTCGAGATACCAGATAATCGCCTGAATTTTCGGCGCCATCGAACCTTTGGCAAAATGCGTGCCTTCAGCGAGGTAGGCTTTGGCTTCATCGAGCGTGATTCGATCCAGCCACTGTTGATTGGGCTTGCCGAAGTTGATGGCAACCTTTTCGACGGCGGTGGAGATGAGGAACAGGTCGGCTTTGAGCAGGCGCGCCAGCAGGGAGGAGGCGTAATCCTTGTCAATCACGGCGGCGACGCCCTGATATTCGTGATCGCCCGCGTCAATGACCGGAATGCCGCCGCCGCCCACCGTGATGACGACCATGCCAGCGTTCAGCAGGGTGCGGACCGCATCCAACTCCACCACTTCCTTGGGCAGAGGCGACGCAACGACTCGCCTCCAGCCTCTGCCTGCATCCTCCACGACCGACCAGCCCATGTCTGCCTGACGCCGCTTCGCTTCCGCTTCGTCCATGAACGAGCCGATGGGTTTGGTGGGGTTTTTGAAAGCAGGATCGTTCTTATCCACCAGCACCTGCGTTACCACCGTGGCAACGGGCTTCTTGATCCCGCGCCGATACAGTTCGTTCTGAAGATTCTGCTGGAGGGCATAGCCGATGGCGCCCTGGCTATCTGCGCCGCACACATCCAGTGGCACTTCGTGCATCCCTTCCACCTTCGCGGCAATTTCCGAGCGCCTCAGGATAAAGCCAACTTGCGGTCCATTGCCATGACCGATCGCCACATCCCAGCCTTGCTCGATCATATCTGCAATGTGATAAGTCGTTTCCTTTGCGGCTTGATATTGATCTTCGACCGTCTTGTGCGCCTCGTCCTTGATGAGGGAATTGCCGCCAATGGCGACGACAGCGAGTTTAGTCATATAGTCTCCTGGTCCAATGGTCTTCTAGTCTTCTGGTCTTACCGTCTGATAGGCGCAAGTCCAATGGTCTTCGAGTTTGATGAATCAACAGCCTGCAATTACCAGACTATAAGACTCCAGACTATCAGACTATCAGGCGAACTAACTCATCGTCAACGCCATCACCGCCTTCTGCGCGTGCAGGCGGTTCTCGGCTTCGTCGAACACTACCGAATGCGGACCATCCAGCACGGCGCTTGTGACCTCAATGTCGCGGTCAGCCGGAAGCGGATGCATGTAAATGGCATCGGGTTTGGCAACTTTCAACTTGGCGTCGTCCATGATCCAGTTCTTGAAGGAATCCTGGAGTTTCTTGCCTTCGGTTTTGTCGTTGGTGGTCAGCAGTGGACCCCACGACTTGGCGTAGAGGACATCCGCATCCTTGCAGGCTTCGGTCATGCCGTCGGCATCTTCGATGATTTCAAAAGCCGTACCTGCGCTCTTCGCTTGTTCCTTTGCCTGTTCGACAATATCGGGCATAAGCTGGAAGCCGGGCGGGTAGGCAAGCGTCACGTCCATGCCGAAGCGGGGCATCTGCAGAATCAGGGATTGAGGAACAGAGATCGGTTTGAGGTACGAAGCGGCGTACGCCCACGAAACGACGATTTTCTTGCGGCGCAGGTCGCGTCCCTTTTTCTCCATGATGGTCATCAAATCGGCGAGGCATTGAAAGGGATGGTACACGTCGCACTGCATGTTGAGCACGGGCGCGCGGCTGTGCTTGGCAACGTCGTTGAGGTATTTGTTGCCGTCGCCGAAGTCGCAGTGACGGATGGCAATGCCGTCGAAGTAGCGTCCAAAGATTTCGCCAATCTCGACCGGCGTATCGCCGTGGGCGATTTGGGTGGTGTTGCTGTCAATGAACGCGGCATGACCGCCCAACTGCGCCATGCCCGCCTCGAACGACCCGCGCGTACGGGTGGACGAGAAGAAGAACAGCATCGCCAGCACCTTGTCGCGCAGGTAAGCGTGCGGTTCACCGAGGGCGCGCTTGCGCTTCAAATCCCAGGCTACCTCCAGAACGGTTTCGACTTCCTCTTTCGTGAAGTCAAGATCGCCGATGAAGTCTCGGCCCCTAAAATTTGTTTGCATGGTTTAGTCTCCTGTCTTCATAGTCTTATAGTCCGATTGTTGTTGGGCTAACCGTCGGTGCTTTCTTCATTTTCGGTGCATCATCGCCTTGTTCTTTCGAGATTCTCTTTTCGTTGTTCCGACCGCCTTGACGCAGATAGGCAATCAAGCCATTGATGAGACGTTTGGCTTCATCGGCTTGATCGTATGCCTGCTTCAATTCGGTATCCGTAATATATTTCCGGTCAAGAGCCAGGTACACTTCCGATTGGACCTCGCTAGCTGAGCGTCGCGCCATTTTCAGGAAACGGATGAATTCGGGATCTGTCCCAGCATCGCCGCCTTCGGCAATGTTATGCATGACCGAACCCGCGGCATCCAAAATCTGGTTGCGCAATCTGAAATCCCTGGAGAATTCGTCACGATGGGTCAGTCTATGGATGGTATTCACCAGCACACGCGCCTTTTGCCAACAAATCAAATCCTCAAAACGCCGGATTTTCGTCATATAGTCTGATAGTCTCCAAGCTAATAGTCTAAGAGAGCGTTTTGAAACTCAACATTCACTACAGATACACACGGATGGATACTGATTTTTTGAGAAAGCAACCGTGAAAATGCTCTCAAATCTTATTGATCTGTGTTCATCTGTGTTCATCTGTGGTTTAGAACGAATTTCAAAACACTTTCTAACAGCCTCCCGTCTAATCGTCTGATGGCCTTATGACTATCAGACTCCAGACTATAGACCCTTATTCCATCGCGCCCAAGACCAGCGTCAGCAGCGCCATGCGCATCACGACGCCGTTGAACGCCTCCTGCCAGTAGCGTGACCAGCGGGTGATGTCTACATCAGTGGGGATCTCATCCATGCGCGGCAGGGAATGAAGCAGGATGGCATCGGGCTTGGCTTTGGTCTCCAGCAGTTCGCGCGTAATCTTATAGTTAGCGGGGGTCAGCCCCACGTCCTTTCCGGCGCGCTCGTCGCGTGACTTGGTGTAATCGGGTTGCACCACAGGCTCCACCAGGATGACATCCGCACCTGCAATCGCCTTTTCCACATGATCTTCCTCTTTGAAGTTTACGCTGTACTGCCTGAGTTCTGCCTTGAATTCCTCGGTGAGGCTCATGTCGGGCGGGGCGACGAACGTAATCGGGCAATCGAATTGACTCAGGGCATACCCCAGCGAATGCATCGTCCTCATGCGCATGTCGCCGACCGCCAGCCATTTGAGTCCGTCAATGCGTCCCTTCTCGCGCAGAACAGTGTAGAGGTCGGTGAGGATTTGGGTCGGGTGTTCGCCCCAGCCGTCACCGCCGTTGATAACCGGCACGCTCGCCCATTTGGCGGCTTCGTGCGGGGCGCCCTGCTGAAAGTGGCGCATCACGATCACGTCTCCATAGAACTCCAGCATCTTGACCGTATCCTTGATGGATTCCTGATAGAAGTCCCCGGCACGCGTCATCTTGGCATCCGAAAAGCCCGTCACATGACCGCCGAGGCGATGCATGGCGGCTTCATGCGCCAGACGCGTACGCGTGGACGGCTGATAGAACGCCGTGACCAGCGTCTTCTCCTTGAGCAAATCCACGTTCTTCCTGGACCTGGCAATTGGCTCCATTTTCTGAGCCACATCGAACACGTGGAAGAACTCGTTGCGCTCGAACTCCTTGAGCGACAATATGTCACGACCGGCAAAACTACGCATTTCAACCTCCAATTTGATTAGGATTTTAGCAACGGCAAGGTCTCCAATGCTCCGATTTGTCTCTCTGGCGGTTCGTGTCTAACCCACACTTCCATCCTTCAGCATCTTTGGCAGCAGCGCGTAGAACTCCGTCGCCGCCACCACCTCATCGAGCGGGACATTTTCGTCCTGCATATGGGCGGTCTTCTCGTCGCCGGGACCAAAGCCAATGGACGGAATGCCCGCCTTGCCCGCCCAATAGGTGCCGTTGGTGGAAAAATCCCACGTTCCCAGCGGACGCTTCTCGCCCCACAGCACCTCGAGGGTTGCCTGCCCCGCCTGCGTCAACGGATGCGCATCGTCCAACAGCCAGGCGGGGTAATACTTCGAGACCGGGAAAACAAACCCCGTATAGGACGGCTGATCGTAGAACAATTCCTCGACGTGAATTTCCTCCTGCAAATAATCGGGGATCAGCCCTTTGATTTGGGCAATCACCTCCTCGCGCGGTTCGTTCGAAGTGATGCGGCGGTCGAGATAGATGGTGAACTGATCGGGGACGGCGTTGATCGAAGCCGTGCGCGCCGAGACGTCCGTCACCGCAATGGAAGGATGTCCCTGAACAGGATGCGAACCCATCCCCAGGCGGAAGCGGCGGTCGAGTTCGCGAATCTGGGTGATGATCGCCATCATCTTATACACGGCGTTGTCGCCGAGGTAGTGCGAAGCGGCATGCGCCGATTTGCCGAACGCCGTAATCTTCAATTCGATGCGTCCCTTGTGACCGCGGTACACTCGCATTTTGGTCGGCTCGCCGATGACCACAAAATCGGGTTTCACCTTGGGGTCGGCTTCCACAAAGGCATTCGGGGCGATGCCGTCGCACCATTCCTCCATGTTGCCAAAATAGTAGGCGGTGTACCCCTCCAGCAAACCCAGGTCGCGCGCAATGGCGAGACCGTAGACCATGCCCGGCGTGGAGCCTTTTTCGTCGCACGCGCCGCGCGCATACAGCCGGCCGTTCTCGATCTTGCCCTTGAACGGGTCCCACTCCCACTCGCTCGCGTCGCCAATGCCGACCGTGTCAATGTGCGAGTCGAAGACAATGACCTTCCCGCCGTTGCCCATACGACCAACGACGTTGCCCATTTTGTCGAAACGCGTCTCGTCGAAACCGAGTTTGCTCATCTCTGCGATGATGCGCCCGCCCACCTCCTTTAGCTCTCCATTCATGCTGGGGATGGCGACGATCTCGCGCAAAAATCGAATGATATGTTCGCGGTTCTCCTCCACTCTTTTCTTGATCTCTTGAACGGACATAATGACCTCTTGTAAGTTTGGATGTGTAAGCGTTGACTGGTTGATAAGTTGAACATGCCAACTTGTCAACCAGTCAACGATTTGCCGATGCGCCGTATCACATGGAAGTTAAAGTACCCAGGGATGAAATAACTGACCGTGTAGTCCACGATCCTGCCGTCTTCGGCGTAGAGTTGAGAGACAAATTGCAACAACACATCGTCGCGCTGAATTTCGAGCGCCTTTGCCACCTCGGCGGTCGCGTTGGCGGCGCTGATGGCGGCGCGGGAGACAGTCAGCGGGTCACCACGGCCAAGCATAAAGTCCAGCACCGAGCCGTTGAAGTGGGCAGGCAGGTCTTCCGGCTTGAGCAGGTCCGCAGGCAGGGTATCTACCAGATAAGCAACCGGGCGTCCATCAGCGCACATCACACGGCGAACGCGCGTCAGGCGGCTGTTTTCCTTCACGCCGAGTCCTTGCGCCGTCTCCCGATCCGCTTCCACCTGTTCGATGTGCAATTCACCCACCGTCACCGAGAGGTTCATGCGGCGCGCCATGGTGTCCAGGCTTTCCAGCACCTCCAAGCCCGCGTCAATGACCGGCACCTTGCCCACCACATACGTGCCGGAACCCTGACGGCGGCGGATGATTCCCTGCGTTTCGAAAGTGCGCATCGCTTCGCGCAGGGTGGCGCGCGAAACGCCCAATTGCTTTGCCAGTTCAGGTTCCGAGATCAGGCGTTGACCGGGCGCTGTTTGCGCGATCAGGCTTGCCAGGTCTGCCTGTAATCGTTGAAAGGGAAAATTCGCCATTACTCCTCCAGCACCGGAATGAATTTAAATTGCGTCACATCCACAAGCCCTTTGTCTGAAATTCGCAATTCGGGAATGACCACCAGCGCCAGCAGCGACAACTGCATGTTCGGGTTGTTGAGCGTACAGCCGCACGCCCTGAACCCCTCCAGGATGCTCTGCGCCTTACGAGCAACCACCTCCGCCCGCTCGGTGGACATCAACCCCGCGATCTTCAACTCGACCTTGCCGATGACTTTGCCATCCTTCACCACCACCTGCCCGCCTCCGCTTCGCGCCAGACGGTTGGCTGCTACCGCCATCGAAGCCTCATCCGTCCCGACGACGATCATGTGATGCGAATCGTGCGCCACAGTGGAGGCGACCGCGCACTTTGCCGTGAAGCCGAACCCACTGACGAGTCCCATGATCACGCCGCCGGTGCCTTTGTGACGTTCGACCAGCGCAATCTTGGCGATATCGCGTTCCATATCCACTTTGATTTCGCCGTTTTCGGGTTGAATCTCAAAAGTTAAATGCCGCGTCGGCGCCTGATTCTCGATGACGCCAATCACATTCGCTTTGACCTTCGATGCCCGACTTTTGACTTGTAACTTAAAGTCCTCTGGCTCCAACTTTCTCTTCAACTTCACCGAGTTCTTCGCCCAGGCGGGATACGTGAACTTCGGCAGATTTACCTTCCATTTTCCCTGCTCTGCAATGACCTGTCCCTTCGCGATGACCATATCCGCATGAAAGTTATTCAGGTCTTCCGCCAGCACCACATCTGCCCAGCGCCCGGGCGCAATCATCCCCATCTCTTTTGCAACGCCAAAATGCTCGGCGGTGTTGATGGTCATCATCTGGATGGCGGTCATCGGGTCGAGTCCCTGTTCGATGGCGTGCCGCAGGACACGGTCCATGTGACCGTCCTGCGAGAGGGTCTGCGCGTGCGAGTCGTCGGTCACGAGGAGGAAGCGGCGGGAATCCAGACCCAATTGCGTCACCGCCCCCACCTGCGAGGCAACGTCGAACCATGCCGAACCGTAACGCAGCATGGCTTTCATGCCCTGGCGTACGCGCTCGACCGCGTCTTCGAGCATGGTGCCCTCGTGGTCGTCCTCCGCGCCGCCCGCAACGTAACCGTGAAAGGGAAGTCCGAGATCGGGGGAGGCGTAATGCCCGCCGACGGTCTTGCCGTGCGCATGCGTGATTGCCATTTCCTCGAGCATCTTTTTGTCGCCCATGAACACGCCGGGGAAGTTCATCATCTCGCCCAGCCCAATGATGCCCTTCCACTTCATGGCTTGCGTCACTTCCTTCGGCCCGATGGAGGCGCCGGGAGTCTCCAGCCCGGGCGCGGAGGGAACGCAGGAGGGCATTTGCACCCACACGTGGATGGGCTGCATCTGCGCCTCATCCACCATCAATTTGACGCCTTTGAGCCCGAACACGTTGGCAATCTCGTGCGGGTCAACGAACATGCCGGTCGTGCCGCGCACCGCCACCGCGCGCACGAACTCCGTCACCGTAACCATGCCCGATTCGACATGCATGTGACCGTCGAGCAAACCGGGGACGAGATAGCGCCCTTTGGCGTCTATGACTTTCGTCTTTTTGCCGATGGTGTGGCGGGCATCTTTGCCGACGTAAGCGATATGCCCGTCTTTGATGGCGATGTCGGTGCCGGGCAGGATCTCGCCCGATTGGACGCAGACCCACCGTCCGTTAAGGATGACCGTGTCGGCGGGGACGCGTCCCATGGCGGTCCCTACGAGGGCGCGGGTCAGTTTTGAGGATGAGGTCATGAAATTCTCCTAGGGTATTGCCTGCCTTGCGATATAACGTCCTATCAGATAATCATACTGTCTTGTGACGTAAGGGTTATAGGTGAGTCCATAACCGGACAAAAAATTCTCGATACTCCGAAAAGTGATATAGGTGTCATCCGACACCCATGCGTTACGGATAACGATGATCAGGAACAGAAGGAGGAGGACAGATTTTTCCAGCCGATTTTCGACGCGTGAACGGGAATCGTCCGGAAAGTAGGGATGTATCATCTGCGATGCGTGAGCAATACCCATTATAACGAAACGAGCACTGGTCCATTTTGAAGGGATAAAGGCGTTCGGTCTCCGCCGGAAAGCCGCGAGAAAACAACAAGGTTCGTCATGCGCCTCCGCTCGCTTGAACGGCAAACCACAGCAGTAAAATCGCAAGGTAAACCGGGATCGCCGTGAGCCATGCAAGCATCTCCCTGCCGCGCGACATGAAAAAGCCGGAGGCAAACAACCATAACGGAAGGAAACTGTTGCAAACAGCCGGAAAACTCAAAGCCGGAAATCCGCTCAAGGCAAGGGAAAACGGAAACGACAAAAGCGCCGCCGCCACCAAATAGCGAAAATCCCGCCGCATCAACCCCGTCGTGGCAATGACGAGGGTCAGCAGGATGGCGGGCCAACCGAGGAAGAGCGCAAGGACAAAGTTAATCACGGCAAGTCAAGGTGAAGTGTGTGCGCGCCGAAACGCCGGCGCCCTGCATTTCCTCGCTCCTATTTGACAATCCGGGACGGGAACATGACCGCATCCACCATGCGCAGGATGGATGCGCCCGTGTTCCGAAATTGATGGATTTCGTTTGGAGCGACGTAAATAATCGAACCGTCACGAATCGGATACACGGCTCCCTCGGTCACCACCTCACCCCTGCCGACCAGCACAAAAATCTCGTGTTCCGAATCGTGCTGGTGCATGGGTGTGGATTTGAGCGGTTCCAGTTCCAGCAGGCGCATGGAGAAGTTGGTCGCTCCCTGCGAGGCGGTGATGCCCCAGCGCACGGTCAAACCTTCGACGCCGGTCGGTTCGGGTTGGATTTCACGATAGTTTCTGATGTGCATGTCGCTTTCCTTTCGGTTGATAAAATCATGTGTGCAGGTTGGAGGTTTGAACGTTCCAACGCGATAACCTGTCAACCTTCCAACAAGCGCTTAGCCGCTCGGTTGTGCCTCTCGACAAGCTTTCCTTCGTCCACCGTGACGACGCTTCCTTCTTTGACGACAAACCTGCCTCCCACTACCGTATAATCCACCCGAACACTTCGACCGAACACGATCGCGGCGACAGGGTCATGCATGCCGCTGAATTCGATACGGTTCAGGTTCACGGCGAAAAAATCGGCGCATTTGCCCGCCTCGAGGCTTCCAATATCGTTTCGTCCCAGCACTGCCGCGCCGCCGCGCGTACCCAAATACACCGCCTCGCGCGCGGTCATCAGTTTTCGGACCTCCCCCCCAGCCCCTCTCCTGGCAGGAGAGGGGGGAGGACTGGCAGAAAAACCAGTGATCCCTTCTTTCACACGCGACAAGAGCATTGCATTGCGGACCTCCGCCAGCAGGTGCGAGCCGTCGTTGGAAGCGGAGCCGTCCACGCCAAGACCGACGTTGACGCCCGCCTGACGATATTCTTTGACCGGCGCGATGCCCGATGCCAGGCGCATGTTCGAAGTGGGACAGTGCGCCACGCCGCAATTGTGCCTGGCGAAGACTTTGATCTCCTCCTCGTTGACCCAGACCGCGTGCGCAAACCACACATCGCCACCCACCCAGTCCACTTCTTGCATGTACCCCACCGGGCGGCGACCGAATTTTTGCAGGCAGAATTGCTCTTCGTCCTCGGTTTCGGCAAGGTGGGTGTGAAGGTGCACGTCGTATTCGCGCGCCAATTTGGCAGACTGTCTCATCAAGTCCGATGTCACGCTGAAGGGCGAGCAGGGAGCAAGGACAATCTGCACCATCGAGCCGGGCTTCGGGTCGTGATATTGCTCGATGAGGCGCTGGGAGTCTTTCAGGATGTTCTCTTCGCTGTCCACCACGCTGTCGGGGGGGAGCCCGCCTTTCGATTCGCCGAGGGACATCGAGCCGCGCGAGGCGTGCAGGCGGAGTCCGATCGCTTTTGCCGCGGCAATTTCATCGTCGAGGCGAGAGCCGTTGGGGAAGAGGTAGAGGTGGTCGGAGGCGGTGGTGCATCCCGAAAGGGCGAGTTCGGTCAGGGCAGTTTGAGTCGAGATAAAGATGTCTTCGGGCTGGAGGCGCGCCCAAATCGGGTAGAGGGTTGTGAGCCAGTGGAAGAGGTTGGCGTCCTGCGCGGCGGGGACGGCACGCGTGAGGGTCTGGTAGAAGTGATGATGCGTGTTGACCAGCCCCGGCAGGAGGACGTGACCCGTGAGGTCGAGAACTTCGTCGGCGGTATTTGGCAAACCGGAAGTTTGCCCTACATGTTCGATGAAGCCGTCGCGAATAAAAAGACCACCATCCAACAATTCGGTTTGGCGGTCGTCCATGGTCAGGATGTGAGCGTGTTGGATGAGTAACGTAGCCATTGGTTGAGCGGCAGGGCAATGAACCGACTAGACCACATTTGTCTGACAACTCTAGTGTAGCAGAAGAGAATTAGGATGTCAAATGTAACACGGGAGGAAATGGAAATGAGATCCCCCTGCAACGTTTTGCAATCAGCCGCAGCGTATCACGAATTTGTCTTCAAAAATTCGCGGAAAGCGGTGAAGTTCATGGCTGGTTTTTTTACCGACAGGAAAGGGAGCCCCTACGGATAATGACCGCGTGTGATTCTGCCGCAGACGAGCTGGAGTTTAGCGGGAATCGAAGGAAAACGACTTTCCCAGCATCATGCGATGGAACAAGTCCACAATTTCAGGGTCGAAATGTTTGCCGGATTGTTCCCGAATGTAGGCTAAGGCTTTTTCGGCGGACCAAGCCGGGCGGTAGGGACGATCCGAAGTCAGCGCGTCCCAAACATCCACAACGGCAAACAGCCGCGCCGGGAGCGGTATTTCCTCCCCTTTCAATCCGCGCGGATAGCCGGTGCCGTCCCATTTTTCGTGGTGGCAGTAGGGAATATCCAACGCAGGATGCAGGTACGCGATGGGGAACAACATATCGTATGCCAGTTGGGGATGCTGGCGCATGAATTCCCATTCGCTCTCGTCCAGAGAGGACGGTTTGAGCAGGATGTGATCGGGGATGCCCAATTTGCCGATATCGTGAAGGAGCGCTCCGCGCCGGATATGCGTCAATGGTTCGCCCCGAAGACCGTACGCTTCGGCAAGTTCCAGAGCCAGTTGTGTGACGCGTTGTGTGTGCCCCTCGGTTTCCTTATCCCTCAAATCCATGGCGCGCGACCAGCCGACGATGGTGGCGTCATACGCATCCAGCAAATTCTGATGCGCCTGCTGTAATTGTCTGCGTTCTTCCAGCAGTTTGTGATAACGGTTCAGGCGCGTGATGTTCTTCAGGCGGGCACGCAGTTCGTGACGATCGAAGGGTTTCGTGATGAAATCGTCCGCGCCGGATGCCAACCCCTTCAGCAGGGAGTGCCGATCGTCGAGGGCGGTCAGAAACAGGATGGGAACCTCAGCCAGCTGTTCTTCCTTTCGGATCGTCCGACATACCTCGAAGCCGTCCATGCCAGGCATCATGATGTCGAGAAGGATCACATCCGGCTGCATGGCTTTTGCCTGTTCGATCGCCTGATAACCGTTTTCCGCCACTGCGAGCAGGTAACCTTCCGGTTCCAGGATGGAAATCAAAGTTTCGCGATTGGACGGTTCATCGTCCACGATCAGAATGGTGTTGGTCATTCCGTTCATGCCAGCCTCTTTGCAGATAGCGCTTCGCGTTCCTCCGCCTGCGCTTCAGGGATGTTCAATTCCACCGTCACCCCCGCGCCGGTTTCACGGTTCATGATCCGGCAGGAACCGCCCGCCCCCCAGACAATGGCATTGACGGTGGAAAGCCCCAATCCCATGCCGGGCGCCTCTCCGGTAAAATCCTTTTCGCCCTGATAATAAGGCAACATGGCAATGGACAATTGCCGGGGAGATAACGAGACTCCGTCATCGCTGATGCGCAGGAGGAACTGTCCCCCTTCGGGTTGCAGGACATCCACCGTCACAGACGGCGTTCCCTTCGGATGGAATTTTTTGGAATTCCCCAGGATTTCCCAAAGCACGACCTCCAGTGATTGGAGGGATAACGCCAGTTTCGCCTGCCGGGCGCCGCCCGCGATTGTCACTGCCGGGGCGGTCATCCCGACCTCCGCCGCAATCCTTTCCAGCAGTGAAGACAATTCCGATAAGGCAAACCCGCCTTGTGCGGAAACGGGAGAAATGTTCGAGTATTTCAAAATGCGGTCGAGGGTTTCCTGCAGTCGTTTTGCTCCGCGCAAGGCGGTAAGCGCAAACTGCGAAATATCGTCCGCCGACATTTTGGGAGCCATGCGGGCAAGCAGGTCGAGGCTCGAAACGATATGAGTGACCGGTGTGCGTATTTTGTGGGTAATCGCCTCGCCGAAACTGCGCGTGTTTCGCCGATTCAAAATTTCCGCCGTCACGTCCCGCAGGCGGATGATTCGGGTGCGGGGCGACCCCTCAACCATGGCGGGAGGCTCGAAAATTGCCGCCTCCAGCCAGAATTCATGGGCGGTCTCGGATTCGGGACGAACCAGAAATCGGTTTTGCGTATTGTCGGCGAAGGAGGAGGGCCAGCCTGCCCATGCCGGTTCGGGATGCAGCCTGTACTGGCGGGATACGATGTCCAGAAAGGTTTCGGGGATGGACTGGTTCGAATCCGCCTCCAGTCCAAGATAGAACCGGGCGCGCTGGTTGGCAAAGAGGATATGGTCGTCCGTCCGGACTTGCAGATACCCGTCGCTGGCTTTTTCGGCAATCCAGGAGGTGATCATATCCCGTTCGTGCAGGAGGCGGTAGCGATTGAGGCGTGTAATGGTGCGCACGCGGGCGCGCAGTTCAGCCCGATCGAACGGTTTGGTGATGAAATCGTCGGCTCCGGCATCCAGACAGGCGATACGCATGTTTCGGTCGTCGAGAGCGGTAATCATCACCACCGGCACTTCGGCCAGTTCCCGGTCCTTGCGCAGTTGCTGACAAACCTGCATGCCGTCCATTTCGGGCATCATCAAGTCGAGGAGAATCAGATCGGGTTTGAGAGCGGCGGCTTTTTTCAACGCCTCCCTGCCATTGACGGCATATTCCAGAACATATCCCTGATTGAAAAGGACGGATTCCATGACATTCCGTCCGGCGGGTTCGTCATCCACAATGAGAATGATGGGCTTCATATACAACCTCGCAGTCGAGCCTCGGAAGCATCATAAAATATTCCGCCTGCCTGCCCATTGGGGAAAGTCCTACTATTCCGGAGTTGTTTCCTCGCCGCCGGCGTCCACCAGGCGGTATTTGACCGCCGCCCGCACCAACCCGGCAATGTTTCGAACCTTCAGTTTTTCCATCAGGCTGGCGCGGTGTTTTTCGATTGTTTTCTCTGAAACGAACAACATGCGCGCGATTTCAGCGCTGGTATATTCCTCGGCAATGAGTTGGAGCACCTCCTTTTCGCGCGGGGAAAGCCTGTCCACCGGCGCGCCGGTATGCAAACCCGGACGGATGGCGCTTTCGACGACAATTTCCGAAATGGGACTGCTCAGGTACGTCTTTCCCGCCGCCACCGCACGAACCGCCCAAAGCAGTTCGTCACTGAGGGAGGATTTGAGAATGTACCCGCGAACGCCCTGTTGCAGCGCCTGGTGGACAAAGCCCGCATCCGCATACATGGAAAGCAAAAGCACCTTTGCGGGGAGCTTGAGGTCTCGAATCTGCCCAGCCGCCTGTATGCCGTTCAGGCGCGGCATCATGATGTCCATGATCAGGACATCGGGTCTTAGATCCCGAGTCATGTCAACGGCTTCCTGCCCGTTCGAGGCTTCTCCCAGAACGTGGATGTCGCCGCTTCGTTCCAGCAGGGCGCGAATCCCGGCTCGCACCAACCCATGGTCTTCGGCAATCACAACCCTGATCATGCCGCCTCCCGAGCCTCAGGGGCTTCCTCCGGCAGAGAAAGTTGCGCCATCACCACTGTGCCGCGCACCGGGCTGGAACTGATCTTGAATACGCCCCCGGCAATGACCAATCGTTCCTGCAAGCCTCTCAGCCCAAGACTGCCGGGCTGAATTTTCTCTTTGTCGAAACCGCAGCCGTTGTCCTGAACGGTGAGCGAGAGGATCCTGCCCTCCAGGGTCAGGTCCACCCAGACACAGTCGGCTTTGGCATGTTTGACGACGTTGGTCAACGCCTCTTGAAGGACGCGGTACAAGGTCAGCGCATGCGTATCGGGGATGGAGGCTGGAATTTCATCCGCTTCGAAACTGACTTGAATGTTGGTTCGCCGTGAGAACTCCGCGCAATACGCCTGTATGGCGTCCTTCAAACCGAGAGCCTCCAGCAATGGAGGTCTCATGCCCTGCGCCAGTTCGCGGACTTTGACAGAGATCTCGTGCGCCTGGCGATGGAGCGCCTGCAGGCGTTCGGGAAGTTCCGCCTGCGGGACGGGGAGGCTTTCCTGCAGGTTGCGGATTTCGAGCATGAGCGAGGTGAGCGCCTGCCCAAGATCGTCATGAAGTTCGCGGGAGATGCGGCGGCGTTCCTGTTCCTGGGCGGTGACGGCACGGTCTGCCATGAGGCGCAGGTTTTCGCGTTGTTCCATGAGGGTGTTGTAACGGTTCAGGCGCGTGATGGTGCGCACGCGGGCGCGCAGTTCGGCGCGGTCCACCGGCTTGGTGAGAAAGTCGTCTGCTCCGGCTTCGATACCGCGCAGCAACGAGGCGCGGTCGTCCAGGGCGGTGAGAATGACGATGGGCGCCTCCGCAAGTTGCGGCGTGGAGCGAATGCGGCGGCAGACCTCGAAACCGTCCATGTGGGGCATCATCACATCCAACAGGATGAGATCGGGGTGAAGTCGTTCGGCTTTTTCGAGCGCTTCGGCGCCGTTTTTTGCCGTTTCGAGGGAATAGGACTCATGCTCCAGCATGGAGAGCAGGGTTTCGCGGGCGCTGGGTTCGTCATCCACAATCAGAATGGTGGTCATGCGGGATCCCTCTTCTCTGCGGACAGGTGGGATTGGATGATTTGATTCAGGGTCTTAAGTTCTACGGGTTTGCTGATGTAGTCGCTCATGCCGGCTTCGAGACAGCGTTCGCGGTCGCCTTTCATGGCAAGCGCGGTGAGGGCAATGATCGGGGTGTGCTGGAGCGAGGAAATTTTTCGAATTCTGCGGGTGGCTTCCAACCCGTCCATGACCGGCATTTGCACATCCATCAGGATCAGGCTGGGTTGGATCGCTGCAGCCTGCGCGACTGCCTCAACGCCGTTCGGGGCGACTCTGACTCGATAACCGGCATGTTCGAGGTAATCCCGAATGAGCATCACGACTTCGTCGGTATCCTCCACCAGCAGGATGGTGTAATTTTGATTGTTGGAATCCGGCTTTCCCGGCGCCACTTTGCCGGTTTTCCATTCCGGGAGCGGACCGGTGACGAGCGCCGATTCCCAGGGGAGGCTGATGGTGAAGCGGCTTCCTGTGCCGGGCTGGCTTTCCACGCCTACGCTTCCGCCGTGCATCGCCGCCAGTTTTGCCACCAGCGCCAGCCCCAGCCCGGTGCCGCCCGCCTTGCGCGCCAGATCTGAGTCCAGCTGTGTAAACGGTTTGAAAAGGCGGGGCAGGTCTTCTTCGCGAATGCCGATGCCCGTATCCCAGACGGCAAAGGTGAGGATGTTATTTTCACGGTCGCCGCGCACTTGCAAGCCGATTTTGCCGTTCTCCGGCGTAAATTTGACGGCGTTGCCCAGCAGGTTGACCAGCATTTGTTTGAGGCGGCGTTCATCCGCCCAGATGGCGCCGATGCCGGCGTCCATATCGAAAAAGACCTGATGGTTCTTCTTTTGTGCCAGTTGTTTGACCATGCGCAGGCACGATTGGCAGACCGCCGTCACATCCACCTTTTCGCGGCTGAGGGCAATCTGCCCGGCTTCGATCTTGGCGAGATCGAGGATGTCGTTGATGAGTTCGAGCAGGTGCTGTCCGCTTTCGCGGATGGTGGCGATATATTTTTGCTGTTTGTCGCTCAACGGTCCGGCGGTTTGTTCCGCCAGGCTGTCGGAGAGACCGATGACGGCATTGAGCGGGGTGCGCAGTTCGTGGCTCATGTTGGCGAGGAATTCGTCCTTGACGCGCAAGGCGCGTTCCAATTTGTAGTTGGCACGGCGCAGGTCGGCGGTGCGCGCCTCGATGCGTTTTTCGAGTTCGGCGTGCGATTCGCGCAGTTTTTCCTCCGCCGATTTGCGCTCGGCAAGCTCGCGTTGGTATGACGCGAATAAGTGGGCATTATCCACGGCGATGGCTGCCTGCCCCGCCAGCGCTTCGAGGGTACCGAACCACTCGTCGTTCGGCCACAGGATGGAACGGTTGAAGATTTCCAGCACACCCACCACCTTGCCTTTTACGATCAAGGGCATGCCGTAATAACTGACAAAATTTTCTCCCTTCAAAAAACCGGTCTGGAAGAGGTGTGACCGGAGGCGCGTGAGATCGGGGATGGCAATGAGCCGCATCTCCCGTACCGCCTGTCCGGCATAACTTTCCGTCAACCGGACGGTTTCCTTTTCGGGTTTGAGGATGAAACCATGCCCAGCCTCGAACTTCAGAATGCCGGCGGCCGCATCGAGGAGCAAAATATCGGCGGCATCCACAGACAAGAGTTTGAGCAGGCGGGAGAGCAGGAAGTTCAGGCTGACCCGCATGTCGAAGTTGGAGGTGATCGCCTGGTCAATCTCGCGCAGGGCGGCAAGACGTTCGATGTGCTGATCGAGTTTTGCCTGCGCCTGTTTACGGCTGGTGATATCCTGCTTGACGCCGATGAAGTGTGTAACCTGTCCCTGTGAATCGAGCAAGGGGGTGATGGTTTGTTCTTCGTGGTAGAGCGAGCCGTCTTTGCGTTTGTTGATGAGTTCTCCACGCCAGACCCGCCCCGAAAGGATGGTATCCCAAAGCTGCCTGTAGAACGCCTGATCCTGCACGCCGGAGTAGAGGAGGCGCGGGGTTTTGCCCACCGCTTCCTCAAGGGTGTAGCCGGTCAGGCGGGTATAGGCGCTGTTGATCCACAAAATAGTGCCGCTGCGATCGGTGATGACGATGGCGTTATCGGTGGATTCGAGGGCGGCGCTTTGCAGGCGCATGACGGCTTCCGCCTCTTTGATTTCGGTAACATCCTGAATGATGCCCTGCATGCGGAGCGGTTTTCCGCTTTCGTCTGTTTGGACGGAGGCGGAGTCGCGCACCCACACGATGCGCCCGTCACGGGTGAACATGCGGTATTCCTCGGCAAACAGCGCGCCCTGCTGCATGCAGGCAAGGTAATGGTTGATGACCCTTTCACGGTCTTCGGGGTGGATGCTTTGAACCCAGATGTCGAAATCGCCCGCCATCCACTCCTCGGGCGAATAACCGAGAAGTTCCTGAATGCGCGGGCTGACAAAGCGCGTGACCGGCAGTTCCGTGCGGGCATCGTCCAGATAAACGACGACGGGAATTTGATCCACGAGAGAGCGGTATTTTTCCTCGTTTTCTGCCAGGGCTTTTTCGAATTTGATGCGTTCGGACAGTTCGGATTGCAATTCCTCGAACAGGCGCGCGTTGTCGAGGGCGACGGCGGCTTGCACGGCAATCGTCGAAAGCAGGCGTTCGTCTTCCTCGGTAAAGGCATTTTCCTTTTCGCTTTCCACGTTGATGCATCCGATGGTCTGGTCGAAGATGCGAATCGGAACATACAACCCCGATTTCATCCCCGTGTAGGTTTCCACATATCTAGGGTCGTCCTCGAGATTCGATACGCGCAAGTGCAGTCCATGTTCGATCACCCAGCCCGCCAAGCCCTGCCCGACACGCGTCACGGTGGTTCTCAACCGCGCGGGGTCCTGCAAATCGTCCGTCTGACTGTACGCCAGCAGTTCGATTTCATCGCTGTTGCCGCGCCGAATGCGCACCGCGGCATGATGCCAGTCGAGGCGTCCCGCCATGATTTCGATAATTTTCTCGCCGATCTCCTTCGAATTGAAGGTTTGGGTGAAGGAAATACCGCTCTGATACAACGCCTCCAGTTCCGCCACACGGCGGCGGACTTGTTCCTCAGCCTGTTTGCGTTGGGTTATATCGGTAAGCGAGCCGGTGATAGCAACGGTCTTGCCGTCCCGAACGATCGGGCTTTCGTCCACCTGCACCCAGATCTTGCGTCCCTTGCGCGTGACCAGTTCCAATTCGTAAGGAGGTTGTCGTTCTCCGGTTTCGATGGCGCGTTGGGTGAATTCGATGCCCAGAGCATTCAATGGGTGGTCGGAGAGAAACTCCTGCCAGCGTATCATGGCATCTTCAGGTTCGCAATCCAGAATTTCGCGCGATTGCGGACTGACATACACCAAAACGTGATCCGGCGTATGTGTGTAAAAAAGACTGCTGCTGTGCCGGATGATATTCTGGAGTTTTTCCTCGCTGGCGCGCAGAAACGCTTCCGCGTTTTTGCGCTCGGTCACATCCCGCAGGATGATGAGCAGAATCTCCCTGCCGCCCAGGGTTTGCACCCTGCCGCTCATCTCCACGGGAAAGCGCTCGCCGTTGGCGCGCAGGCTGTAGGTTTCCAGCATGGAGGAGGCTTTTGGTCCACTCGCCAGCAGGACAGGCTCATGGGGCGGAACAAGGTCTGCCACTGTTTTGGTGAGGAATTCTTCGCGGTTGTAACCGAACATTTCGCAGGCGCGGTCGTTGACCGCCAGAATTCTGCCATCGAGGGCTTCCACGAGGATGGCATCCTGCACGCCGTTGAAGATGGCGCGGTATTGCTCCTCACGCTCGCGGATGACTTCCTCCGCCAACCTGCGTTCGGTGACGTCGAGGGCGGTCATCAGCGCGGCGCGGCGCCCGTTGTAGGTGAGGGCGCGCGAGTAGAATTCGACATCCACCAAACTCCCGTCCTTGCGGCGGCACTGCCAGCCGTCCAAATGTCGAAGGGCGGTATGTTGTTTCAGGTTTTCGAGCAGGCGCGGCATGTCCTCCTGCAGGCAAATATCGGTGATACGCATGGAGAGAAATTCCTCCCGTGAATACCCATACGACTCCACAGCGGCGGCGTTCACATCGAGGAATTGACACGTCTCCGCGTCATATACCCACGCAGGCAGAGGCATATTTTGAAACAGCGCATTCTGCCCGCTGTGATCCTGCTCTGCAGATGCCTGATGCACGCCAGTCGTATCGCTCATCGTTCGTCCTTCGTTATCCATTGAAAGCAAATACCAGCCTGTCCGGCAGAGAGTATTTGATCCATACGGATTCACCACCAATCAACACGAATGAACAATGATGTTCGATCAATTTGCCGGGAAAAACCGAGTTGAAATCCGCTTTGTTTGCGTTCATTTGTGGCTAAAAACCGATTTCAAACACTTCCTCAAAAAGTGTCTCGAAACTTCCTCGTTCCTCACAATTTATGCACAGAGCGCGCTCTCTGGCGCATATTTCGACGTTACCCCTGCCCTCACGCTCCACTTCGGGGATGATACAGCGGGCAAGCGCCGGCGAAGAAAATCTTCAATGCTCGTTCAGCGGATGTTTAAAGTAGAGTGTAGCAAAATTTTGGGCAAAATTACATGTTAATTTGGTATGTTTTCGAATCTGCCTTTTGCGCCATTCAACCGACGCGACACCTGCCCTCCCGCTTCGCGGCGGGGACGATATGGCGGGCGGCACCAGGGCAGGGCGTCTCTTACGCTTCCGCGGCGGCGCACAGCCAACGTTTTCCAACGTCCGCACACCGTCGTTTACCGATGAGCCGCGGTCGTTTATGCCATACCTCCCTCCGTTTACCCTGCACGATTTGAAGCGGTTGAAAGTTCGGCAATGACAGAAAGCAGCCGCCTGCTCATGTCCGTTTTGCCTACGATGGCATCGGCTCCCGCCTGAAGGGCGGCGGTGCGGCAGGGTTCCTCTTCCAGAATGGTGAGAATGACAATCTTTGCACAGGGGGCGGCTTCCTTGATGATGGGGATCAAATCCAGACCCTTGTGATTCCCCACGTTCATATCCAGCAGGATGATCTGGGGGTCAACCTGTTGGATTTGCTCCAGCATGCCCCTAGCCTCTCCTGCCACGCCGACAACGTTGAGGTTTTGCTGTAAGCGCAAAAAATCGCGCGCGGCGGCGAGAAAATAGGGATTTTCGTCCACGAGCAGAATACGGATGGGGGATTTCATGGGAGCCTCTCAGTAGATTTCTTGCAAAAGTGCGCCAGAGGGCACACAGTACGCCTTCGCGTAAGAGACGTTCTCTAACATCAACTGACTTATGCAAGAGATCTATTGCACTTTCGGTTATGCTCCCAGCATATCAAAACCTGCGCCGGGCGACTATTAGGGATTGTACGGTATTGGGGGCGTTTCCACCCTTCATTTTTGTAAGCTTTACCCCCTCCCCCTTTGACGATGAACACACGGGAACCTTGCGGCAGAGACGGGTAAACCGTTGCCGGTAAAAAAACAGCGAGGCAAACGCTGGAAGCAGTTGAACGGTCGTCCCGACGAGCGCGCGCTTGCTTCCGACAGCACAGGCTTCTCAGCAGAACAAGCCCATTCGCCCCCCCAACACGCGGCGGACGTATGTACGAACAAAGGTTGAAGATTTACATGAACGGCTTCCCGATCAACTCCAGCCTGAGACGCATCTTGACGTCGTTATCCACGAACAGGATGCCGTGCTGTTGATGCACCGGGTGAAAATCGGCGCCTTCCAGGATCGCGCTGTTCTCCGGCACGGAACCGTCGCCGTTGGTTTTGGATTCATACACCGACTGGGTGATTTTGCCCTCCGGGTTACGGTGCAGTTGGATGCGGTCCACGGTCTTTTGACCGTAACCAAAAATGCAGGTGGTCGGCACGCTGGTGGACAACCCCAGTTCCCGTTTGAACTCGCGCGCCGCCTGCCAGAACGGTTTTTGATCCGGCGCCAGCCAGCCGTCGTCCTTCATGAAATTATACGGCTGACCGAACTGATCCACACCGCAGGCATACACCGGCAGGATTTGGTAAGAAGTGTAAAACGTGGAAATCACCTTGCGCAGGGTTTCGCCCATCAAGCCAAACGGCAGGACGTCCGGTCCAAACAGCAGGCTGGAGACTGCCGCCGGCGTTCCCAAATGCGGACCTCCCATCAGGATCAGCTTGTCAACCTTTTCCTTCCCTCCCAGCCGTTCCACATAATAGCGGCTGACCAGGGTGCCCAAACTATGCGCCACCAGTTTGACAGGCTTGACCGGCAACGCGTCGATAAATTGCGAAAGTTGCTTCGCCGTCAGGCGGATATCCTGCCGCCAGTCGTAGGCAAACTCGAAGAAATCCTTGCCGCGCGTATAGCCCAGATCCTCCACCAGGTAATCTCCCAGCTGGCTGTACTGCTCGAGTTTGATCAGGTTCGGCACCACCACCACTTCCTGCAAGATGCCGCGCGGCTCGATGCCCGGAATACCCGGGTATTTCAGAAACTCCGGCTCCTTGAACAACAACTTCAGGTTGGGCCAGATACGCTCCTTGCCCAGCCATAGTTCGGACCCCATGATACCCGGCACAAAAACCACCGGGTGTCTCTGCGGTATTTTGAAATGGGTTCCTGCAATCGTGAGATGCTGTTCGGTAAAACCCTGCTTGAAAATGAGGGTTGCGTATCCCAGTTTGACGGTCACGCCGCTGTCGAAAATCACCTCGTCCCGTTTTTCGCCGTTTACATACAGCCCGTTACTACTGTTCAAGTCCTTCATCTTGAACGTGCGATGATTGCGCACGATCTGCGCATGCGACCGCGACACGCTCGGATGCTCGATCACCACATCGTTGCCCGCGCTGCGCCCGATGGTCAGCGAATCCACCTTGTCGTTCAACACGACCTCCCAGGTCTTATCGGGCGTGTAGATGACAATGCGATCCGCGCGCGTGTCGTTCAGCACCGTCGGCAGAACGAAATCCGCAAGGGTGCGGTCGAGATCGAATTCGGAATTGATGATCGTCAGATCGTCATCCACTTTGGACGCCTGCTCATAGCGGATCTGGCTCTCGCCCATCTGAATGACATCCCCCGGCTGGATGACCGACCTCTCGACCTTTACACCGTTCACGCGTACGCCGTTGGTTGATCCTGCATCAATGACCGTCGCCTCCCCCTTGTCGTTGAACTCGAACCGCGCATGCACCCTCGACATCTTCCCGTCCATGATGACGATGTCATTCGTCTGCCTGCGCCCAATGCTGATCTGCGCTTTGGAGATTTCGAACTCCTGCTCCCCGCCGCCGGGTAGTTTAAGTTTCAAATAGCCAAAGGATACGCGCATACATCCGCCTCCGTTCGGGGATATTTCTCAGGGTAAATCGAAGCAATTTCCGCTTCCGGCTTGAACCGAGTGGTTGGGGTTGGCAACCAGCGCGCACATTTGTGTGGCGGCGGCTGGACGATCCGCCGGTCCATAGCCGGTGAACGGCGGGTCACCGTACGCCCCCCAGGTCAACTTCCATGGACCGGAACCCGGCATGCCCGCCTGCTCCGGCGGGACCGTATTGAAGAACATATGCACGTGCAGGGAGGGAGATTCCGGGAAGTTATGAACCTCGTAATTTACCACATACCGATTATTCTCCAGCAGAATGCCGGTAATCACCACATACGGCGTGGATGGCGTGGGGGTCAAAGCAAGGGTGGCGGTGGGTTCGAGGGTTGGGGTGGGTTCAGGGGTATCGGTTTCGGGCGAGGCGGTGAAGGTTGCGACGGAGGCGGGCTGTGTGAAAGCGGCTGTGGGGTTCGACGTCGGTTCGGAAGAAGAGGAGAGCATGCCCCTCATTACAAAAAAGCCGCCCACCAACAACAGGAGCGCCAACCCTCCCAGTCCTCCAAATTTGGCCACCGGCGACATCGGCGCGGCAGGTCTAACCTCCCGCTTCGTCTCCATTTTGAGGGATTCCCGGCGGGGACCTTCCACCGCTTCGCGGAGGGTCGCCTGGGCGGGTTGCGGGGTCTGTTCGACGGCGGTCGGTTGGCTGACAAGCGAGTCCCCCTGAGATTGGACTTCCCAGGGTTGGGTCGGGTCATCGGCGGGAGGGACGGGTTTCGGGGCAGGCGTGGCTGTGGGAAGAGGAGCAGTTTCGAGGGCGGAGAGGAGGCGGCGCAAGTCCCCAGCCAGTTCTGCGGCGGAACGGTAACGGTTTTCGCGCTCCTTTTCCAAAGTCTTGTTGACGATGCGAATCAACTCGGACGGGAGGTCAGGGCGTTTGGTCTTCAAATCGGGAACCGGGTCGTTGAGGTGGCGCATCAGCAGGGACATTGCCGAGGGCGCGTCGAAGGGCGGGTCGCCGCTCAGCATTTCGTAGAAGGTGACGCCAAGCGAATACAGGTCGGAGCGTTCGTCGGGAACTTCGGAGCGGATGACCTCGGGCGACATGTAACGCGCCGTGCCGACGACCGCGCCAGTGGCGGTGTGTGAGGTGTCGTCGAGAATTTTGACGATGCCAAAATCCATAAGAATCGCCTGACCATGCACATCGAGCATGATGTTGGCGGGCTTGATATCGCGGTGGATGATGCCCTGTTTGTGAGCATAACTCAGCGCGTCGCAGATATTGAGGAGGATCCTGACCGCCTGGTCTACAGGCATTCTGGCATTCGATTGCTTCAGGTGTTTCAGGCGGTCCTGGAGCGTCTCACCCGGCACGAACTCGAGTACCATGTAATACACATCATTGTCGGTATTGAAGTCGAAGACCTGGATGATGTTCGGGTGACGCAGAGCGGCAACCGCCGCGGCTTCCTTCTTGAAGCGGTAGACGAAGTCACTGTCGGTGGAGAGGTGGGGGTGAATGAGTTTGATCGCGACAACGCGCTTCAAATTCGGGTCTGTTGCTTTATAGACAGCCGACATGCCCCCCTGACCGAGTAATGCGTCAATCTTGTATCTTCCATTGAGTGAACGACCGATCCAGGTAGATTGCTCCATCCTGCTCCTCTTGTTGTGACGTGCAAATGACTGGCGGCTGGACAATATGAGAATTATACAATCTTACAAATCAGACCGCAATACTGCGATTGTTCACTGCCGTGTGATCATCGCGGCGCAGAGGTGAGAGAACATCCGCTACGCGCCGACATGTTGCGCACGTTTCACAACGAGTTCGATCATTTGATTATGCTGATACGCGCGTAGATGTCCTTCTTGTTCCATCCGCTTTGGTGTGACAGTTCGGTAGATAGTTCTTTTGCGGATTTCCCGGCTTTGACCCCCGCTTCAATCGCTGCCGATAACTGCTCCTCCGTCCATGCTTCGCCGTCATCCTTCGGCTTGCCCTCGACCACCAGTGTAAACTCTCCACGCGCAGGCTGTGACTTGAAGTATGTCACTGCGCCGCCGAGGGTCCCGCGCCAGTATTCCTCGAACATCTTGGTCATCTCGCGTGCCACGCAGATGCGGCGGTCGCCCAACACAGCGAGCAGATCTTCGAGCGCTTCGACGATGCGGTACGGCGATTCGAGGAAGATCAAGGTGTAGGTCAGGTTTGAAACTTGACCGACAAACTTGCGGCGCTCACTGGCTTTGTGCGGCAGATAACCCAGATAGAGGAATGAGTCTGTCGGCAAGCCCGAAACCGTCAGGGCGGCGAGAGGGGCGGAGGGACCGGGAATCGGCTTCACGTCGAAGCCCGAGGCGAGCGCGGCGCGGACGAGTTCGTACCCCGGGTCGTTGACCGCCGGCGTCCCTGCATCCGAAACGAGCGCCACATCTCCTGCAGAAAGCTTTTCGAGGATGAAATCCAGCTTGGCGAGTTTGTTGTGTTCAAAGTAACTGGTGAGGGGTGTTTCGATGCCGAAATGCTTGAGCAGTTTGCCGGTGTGACGCGTATCCTCTGCCGCAACGAGCACCGCCTCTTTGAGGATGCGCAGTGCGCGCGGCGACATGTCTTCGAGGTTGCCGATGGGAGTGGCGACGAGATAAAGCGTGCCCATGCCGCGATTGTATCATTACCTCTATTCATCGGTTGGAATATCTCCAGGCGGTTTTGGCATTTAAAGTACAATCCATGGCGGGAACACGGCGGCGCGCCTCAGCCCAATCCATGACCGCCCCTGCAGGGCTGAAACGTTGTACACGAACTTAAACGAGTCGTTCGGAATCCGACCGAATCATTAACCGTGCCACGGTTTGAAAGGCACGGTTTCGTGCAATCTACCCGTACCGGACTGCAAAGATATTCACTTCCTGTTCCTTGCCTTTGAACCGCACAGGACCAAGCGCCTCGACTTGGATTTCCTCCGGCAATTCCTCGCGGGTATACAGGTCAATCAGAAGCGGCTGCGCCGCAACTCTGGTATGCCCCTCGATGCGCGAAGTCCATCACCCACCCGACGATACCCTGACGGGCACATGTGAACCGTCGGGTTACTCCTACAAAATCGGCGCAGCCGATTAGCCGACTTTCAGTCGGCTTCGTATGTGCAGCGTGGACGTTTACGTCCATGCGGTCATGGCAGTATAATCCTCTCAACCATGCAACCCAACTTCTCATCACCACAGAAAAGGATGCATCCCCATACCCTTCGCGAAGCACCCCTGTGGGGCTCCCAGCGGGAGAGGGACAAACCGACACACCGATCAATCATCACAATCAGGGTGAGGTCCTAACCCCACCCATCGAAAAGTCCGTTTTCAGCAGTTATCGCCCTTCCAAACAGAACGTTTGCATTAGTTCAAGGTTGAAATTTGGGGCTGAAATTATTATCTGAGCCATGCGTCAACCGCGTTTGATTTACACCGTCCGCATTCATTAAGTAGATTTCTGAATGACCATCCCTATCTGAGTGGAAAGCAATAAAACACCCGTCAGGAGACCACGCGGGGGAATAATTATTTGAAGTATTATTAGTCAAGCGAGTCATATCACTTCCATCTGAATTCATAGTAAAAATCTCATATGTTCCATCTGCTTGAGACGAAAAGGCTATTCTTTGTTCATCTGGAGACCAGCTAATATCAATCACTCCACTTGGCAGGTTAGCAAGCTCTAATTGCCTCTGGTTACTGCCATCTTCATCCATTGAATAAAGAATTGGTCCGCTAGTGAAAACCCTTGCAAAGATGATTCGACGCAAACGAGGCAACCACGCGATGACATATGGGGTCGGCTCTGGGGAATTTGTAAGACGTTTCAAATTAGCTCCGTTAGCGCTATTCATCGTCCAAATTTGAAAATTGCCGTCCATCATGCTGGCAAAGGCAATCAATGTCCCATCTGGGGACCACACCGGACCAGAGTCTTCGCCAATACTGTTTGTCAATTGTCTCTGGTTATTCCCATCTATATCAATTCGAAAAATTTCAAGGTCACCATTCTTACCAGATGTAAATGCCAATGATGTTCCATCAGGAGACCAAGAAAAAGTACTGCCAGTAACAACATGTTCGGCATAATAACTGCCATCAACATTTATGATGGATATGTAGTTTTCATCTGAGAAGGAACGGATTGCAATTTTTTCCAGAGGGGATATATCGCCACAGGGTGCAACCGTTGAAACACTAGGAATGTCAACAACTCCGGTATATGTTGCACTGGGCGAAAGAAAAGGAGATGCAGGTACTCCGCCCTGCACTATCCCACACGAGGTTGTTGTTAATAGTATTACAACAGCAATAATCAACACTCGCATGATAAAACCTAAGGCTCATTTTGGGGAATGGTCCAATCCAGAGATATTTCACCGGGAATCTCTTTCCATCCAGCAAGACGCCATAAGCGATGCAACACCTCGTCGCTATTATTGATAACAACCCTATTCATTTCAATCCAGCGCAAGTCATCAACGCCAAATTGATATGTAGTGACAAAAGGCAGATTAAGATATAGATCACTACCACCAATAATATAACCTGTTTCTCGAAAATGATATGTTCTTCCCTATACGGGATCATCTAAATCCTCTAAACGCTGGAACGTGTCATCGGTTGCTTTATTGAGAATCAATCTCCCGCGAGCATTGAAAGCGTTTAGCCATTCTTCATATTTGACTGCGTTGGGAGAGGACTTTTCCTCATAGACTTGAGGTGCACTATCCCACCATTCCACTTTAACATTTTTTGGGTCCAACGCATTTCCCGTAGAGCAAGCAACTAGCCCAGCTTTATCTGGGTTGTCACGAAGTGCAAATCGTTTTTCAAATCTGAAATTTCGAGTATCCGCTAAATCTATCCACCAGGTGTACTTAAAGTCTACAGGGGTGAAATAAGAAGGATAAGGAGGAATCCCTTCAAGTTCAAAATAATCATAGACAATATATAGTGTACCTGCCATTGTAGCCTCCATCACAAAGTTGCAGTTTGGCCACTACAACATGTGGGATCGTAATGATCGAGTTTTTGGCATTTACAAGTTAAAGCGTGCGCTAATGAGGGTTTAAGCAAGGACGCGCCAAGTGACAATGCAAAGCTAAAAGCCAATTTCAAGAAATCCCGCCTAGATAGTTTTGCTGTACCTGAAGGACTCGAAGTCAAATAGCCGCTGAAATTCAGTTTACTAAGAGTGAGCCCTGCGCCAATCAATGTCAGTAACATCCCCATTATGGGTATTATTCTGGTCAACTCACCAATAAACCAACCACTGTTCCCAATATGGGTTGGGTTGATATGGAAGGCTAAGGCACATAATGAAGCAGTCAGGAATAGAAAACCTCGAACTACAGTTTGGTCGCCAATTTGCTCATTCGACATTGCTCCAAAACAACCGCAATTTATTTGCTTCCCCATCCGAGGAACCAATAACCCCAATATTACAAAAGCACCAAACAGCATTATCGCAACAATCCCCCCGACCAAAATAACTTTTGGGATCAATAGCATTATTCCAGTGGAAATCTCTATTCCCATGATCACGAATCCCGCTGTTGTTGCTATATTTTTATTAGGGATCCCCAATTCCTGTAACGGCTTCGAGATTGATTTGATATCAAAAGCCTTCGCAACACCAGCAACAGTCAAAACTATGAAAAGAAAAAATCGGTTTATCAGGTCGAAAATCAGCGAGGTTTCCATTAGGTGTCTTCTAGGTGTCTTCCTTTCACCATAGAAATGGCTGACCATGTTCCAACGCAAGAATTAAATCACATGCCATTGGCGCTTTTCACAAATCTCAATATTCTCAGGTCACCACATTATGTTTCCCCGAAATAAGAACTGCCATGATTTCAGTATACTCATCAGCACGATGGAGTCAACTACGGATTCCCGTGATTTCTGCTTCATGGGAAGTTAACCGATTAACGGCTTCAATAAGATTCCTCGCCTTGAGTTTTTTGTATATGCGCCTTAGGTGATATTCGACTGTATTTTCAGAGATACAAAGTTCCACGCCAATTTCCTTGTTGCGTTTCCCTTTCGCAACAAGATCCAAAACTTCAAATTCCCTACTGGTCAAGAACAATTTTGCTTTCGACATTGAGTCTCCCTCTAATAGAGCGCAAACTCAGAATTCAACAAACCAATTCATATGTTGCTCACCACGCAACACGTATCCCGCAACCCTGCCCTGAACTTGTCGAAGGGTCTAATACCTCCCCCTCCTCACCTCCACCTCAGGATTCGCCAACTGCCCCACCCCAACCCTCCCCAAATCCATTGGATTTGGGGAGGGTGTCATGAAGTGACGGGAGGGGCTAATATCTTCCTCTTGCAACAACAATATCTGGGTTGGGAAGTTCGCTTTCCCTCGCGGGGAACACCTGCACCGCGCACGCCTTGAACTCGGGGATTAACGCCTGCGGGTCGAGAGCGTCGTTCGTCAGCAGGTTCGCGGCGGCTTCGGCGAAATGCCACGGGATGAACACCACGCCCACAGACGTCTTCTCGGTGACGGTGGCGCGCAAAACAATTTCGCCGCGGCGTGACGTCACGCGCACGGGCATGTTATTCATGATGCCGTGCATCTCCGCGTCCGCGGGGTGCATCTCGACGCGCGCTTCGGGGTACGCCTCATTCAGCGCCGAGTTGCGCGTCATCGTGCCGCCGTGCCAGTGTTCGAGCAGGCGCCCCGTCGTCAGAATGAACGGATACTCGTCATCGGCTTCCTCCATCACGGGCACATAATCGAGCACGTGGAATTTTCCGCGCCCGCTGGGGAAGGTCTCGGTAAACAGCGTCGGCGTGCCGGAATGATTCAAATCAGGCACGGGATAAATCAACCCGACCTTTTCGATTCGTTCATACGTCACGCCCGCGTAATCCTTGTTGACGGACGCCATCTCACGCAGGATTTCTTCGGGGGACTCGTAATCCCATCTCGCAGACTTTTCGCGTCCCAAACGGACCTCGAGCCGGGTCGCCAAATCGCAGAGAATTTTCCAGTCTGGACGCGCCAGCCCGCGGGGCGCGAGAGCCGTCCGCACCCGTTGGACTCGCCGATCCGTGTTGGTGAACGTCCCATCCTTTTCCGCGAACGGAGTCGCAGGCAGGAAGACATCCGCAAACGCGCCCGACTCGTTGATAAACAGATCCTGCGCCACGAGAAATTCGAGTTGCGTCATGTGCTTGCGCGTCTCATTGAGATTCGGCTCAGACATCATCGGGTTCTCGCCCATGATGTAGAGGGCGCGCACGCCGCCTTCGTGAGCATGACTGAGGATTTCGGTGGTGGTGAGACCGAGTTTGCGCGAGAGACCGCCCGGCTCGATGTTCCATGCCTGTTCCCATTTGCGGGCGTTTTCTTCGTTGTCCACACGCATGTAGCCGGGATAATGGAACGGCATCGCGCCCATGTCGCTCGCGCCCTGCACATTGTTCTGTCCGCGCAGCGGATTCAACCCCGTGCCTTCGCGCCCGATATGCCCCGTGAGAAACGCCAGATGGATGAGCGCCATCGCGCTGGCAGTGCCGTGCGAAAGTTGTGAGATGCCCATGCCCCAATAGATCGCGCCGTTCTTCGCCGCGGCATACATGCGCGCCGCTTTGCGAATATCTTCGGCAGGCACGCCCGAAAGTTCCTCGGCGTATTCTGGCGTGAACTTTTCCAGCGATTCGACGTATTCGCTGAAGCCCTCAGTGCGCGAGTTGACGAATTCCCAATTTACCAAATTCTCTTTCACGATGACGTGCGCCATTGCGCTAAAGATCGGCACGTTCGTTCCGGGTTTGAGCGGCAGCCACATCTCGGCGAAGTCCACCAGATCAATGCGGCGCGGGTCAACCACAATCATCTTCGCGCCGTGTTTCTGCACCGCTTCCTTCATCTGCAGCGCAATGATGGGATGATTCTCGCCTGTGTTCGAGCCTGTGACAATGAACACGTCATTCTGAATCACTTGTGACGCCGTATTGCTCATCGCCGAGGAACCAATCGCCTTTTGCAGCGCTACGACTGAACCCGCATGACACAATCGCGTGCAGTGGTCCACGTTATTCGTTCTGAACAACGCACGGAACATTTTCTGCAACAGGTAATTATCTTCGTTGGTGGCTTTGGCGCAGCAATAGACCGCCATCGCGTCCGAACCGTCGCGTTTGTAGATTTCAACTAATTTATCGGCAGTGATGTTGAGCGCAGTATCCCAATCCGTTTCCACCCAGTCCCAGAGATTAGAGAGTAGAGAATTAGAGATTGGTTTTCCGTCGGTGCTGACTGCAAATACTTGTTCACGTCCTTCGGGCTTTGGTTTTCCTTCGAGCAGATACCTCCGCACCAGCGGCGTAGTGACACGTTTCGGGTGATAGATGAAGTCGTAGCCGAAGCGTCCCTTGACGCAGAGGTTTCCGTGATTGACTGGCGAATCGAACGGCGAGGTGACCTTGAAGATGAAATCGTCCTTGACGTGAAGTTGCAAATTACAACCAACGCCACAATAGGGGCAGGTTGTAGTAACAACCTTGTCAGCGATAACGCGATTCGAATCAAGCTTTACTTCCGCAACCATTAAGACACCTCCTGACCTATCCCCCCCTCCCCCCCTTTCCTTGAAGGAAAGGGGGAATCACTGCTCCCCTTCCCTCGAGGGAAGGAGTCGGGGGATAGGTCAAACAAAAACGCCCCGCGCATTGCCTGCACGGGGCGGATTCATGCGCTGGGCGCAATTATACCCTCTCGATTTTCACCGCGCTGACCTTGAACTCCGGAATCTTCGCCACCGGGTCCACCGCCGCGCCGGTCAGCGCGTTGGTGGGCACCTCGACAAAATGGAAGTTCATAAAGACCATGCCGCGCGGCAGTTTATTCGTGAGGCAGGCTTTGCCGGTCGCTTCGCCGCGGCGGGAGGTGACGCGGATCATGTCGCCCGTTTCGATGCCGAGTTCCACGCCGTCTTCCTCGTTGATCTGGATCTCGCCCTCCGGCACGATCCAATCGAGCCCCTCCGAACGGCGGCTCAACGTCCCGCCGTGCCAGTGCTGGAGGACGCGTCCCGTGTTCAAGACGAACGGATATTCCTCGTCGGGGTTTTCGGCGGGTTCGCGGAAGGTCAACGGCGTAAATTTGCCGAGTCCGCGCGTGAACTTCTCCTTGTGCAGGATCGGCGTGCCGGGATGATCCGGCGCGGGGCAGGGCCACTGCAACCCGTGTGGATCGAGCCGTTCGTAACTGATCCCAGCCATGGACGGAGTCAGAGCCGCAATCTCGCGGTACACGTCCGCGGCTCCGGCGTAGTTCCAGTCCGAGACGGGACGAATCACATCCGAGGACGTCTTCCCGTTCGAACCGCTTAAGCGTTTGCCCAGATCGCAGATGATGTCGAGGTCACGCCGCGCATCGCCGGGAATGGGCAGCGCCGGGCGTACCCGTTGCACGCGTCGCTCGGTGTTCGTGAATGTGCCTTCCTTCTCGGCAAAACTGACGCCAGGCAGGACCACATGCGCCATCTGCGCGGTTTCATTGAGGAAAATATCCTGCACGGCAAGGAATTCGATCTCTTCCAACGCCTCGCGCACATGGTTGGTGTTCGGGTCGGAGAGCATCGGGTTCTCGCCCATGATGTACAACGCCTTGATGCGCCCCTCCAGCACGCCATTCATCAACTCGGTGACGGTCAGCCCGGGCTTTGGCGGGATCTTCACCGAAGTCTGCCACGCCGCTTCGAATTTCGCGCGCACGTTTTCATCGGCAACCGGCTGATAGCCCGTGATGACGTTCGGAAGCCCGCCCACATCGCACGCGCCCTGCACGTTATTCTGTCCCCGAAGGGGATTGACGCCCGTGCCGGGTCTGCCGAAGTTGCCGGTCAGCAAAGCGAGATTCGCCAGTGCCTGGACGTTATCCACGCCGTGTGACGACTGCGTGATGCCCATCGCCCAGAAGATCGCGGCGCTTCCCGCGCGACCGTAGACCTGCGCGGCTTCGACGATCATTTCCGCCGGGACGCCGGTCACGTCCTCCCCCCATTGCGGCGTACAGTCCTTGACCGCCTCTTTGAAGGCGTCGAAGTTTTCCGTGCGCGCCGCGATGAACTCTTTATCCTCCAACCCTTCCGCAAGGATGACGTGCGCCATCGCGTTGAGCAGCGCCACATCCGTGCCCGAACGCGGGCGGATATGGATCGCCGCAAAATTCGATAGTTCGATCTCCCGCGGGTCAACCAGGATCAACTTTGCGCCGTGCCTGCGAACCGCCTTCTTCATCTCCAAACTGATGACCGGATGCGCCTCGGTGGTGTTACTGCCCGTAACGAGCAGAACATCCGCCTGGTGAATATCCGCGATGGAATTGGTCATCGCGCCCGAACCCAGTGTTGCCGCCAGACCGGCGACAGAACTGGAGTGTCAGAGCCGCGCGCAGTGATCCACGTTGTTCGTGCCGATCAGTCCGCGCGCCACCTTCTGCAGAAGATAATTTTCCTCGTTCGTACACTTGGCTGAAACGAGAAAACCAATCGAGTCGGGTCCGTATTGATCACGAATTTCCAGCAGCCGCGAGGCGACGTGTCCCATCGCCTCATCCCACGACGAAGGAACAAGTTCACCGTTTTTCCGCATCAGCGGTTTCGTCAACCGGTCCTTCGCGTGGACGAAATCGTAGCCGAAGCGTCCCTTCACGCACAGATTCCCGTGATTGGCGGGCGCATCGAACGGCGACGTGACGCGATACACAATATCCTCCTTGATGTGCAGGTTCAGCATACACCCCACGCCGCAATATGGACAAGTCGTTGTTACTATTCTGTCGGGTTTGATCATGGTCACTCCATATTGGTAATTGGTAAATGATAATCAGTACTTCACGAAAGCGCATAATTGGCGTTCTCTAACGCCAGTTTTGCGCTAGAGAGCGCACACTACTACGCGAGGTTTTCGTGGTCTACTGATAATTACCATTTACCAATTACTTCTTTCGCTTCTTTCTTCCTGTACTCAAAACACTGATTTCCTCAGGACTGACACCCTGCTCCAGTAAATACTGCCGTTTCGATTTCAACGCGCCCGTCGGGCAGACGCCCACACACTGACCGCACAACACACATGTTGTTTCAGGAATGGCTTTGTCGAAGAACGTGCCGATCTGCGTCTCGTAGCCGCGCCCCTCGAAATTGATGGCGTACGTGTACTGCGCGTCGTCCGCACAGACCTGCACGCAACGCCAGCACAGCAGGCACTTCGAGTAATCGCGGATGTACATCGGGTTGTCGTCCTTGATCTCCGACTCGCGGCGGATGGCATCCGGGAAGCGGTCCGCGCTCGCGCCGTACTCGTCCATCATCGTCAGGATCTCCGGCGCATCGGACAAATCCATTGTAGACGCCAGCATCTCCAGGATGGTCTTTCTTGCGCGGATGACCTTCTCGCTTCGCGTCCGGACCTTGATGTCCTTCACCGCTTGGACAACGCATGCAGGCTGGAGCACCCTCCACCCCTCCACTTCGACAACACAGATGCGGCACAAACCATTTGCCGTGGTCGCTTCGTGCCAGCAGATCGTGGGAATCTCGATCCCGTTCTCGCGTGCGGCTTCAAGGAGGGTCATGCCGTCTTCGACTGTGATTTCCTTGCCATCCATAACAAATGAAACACTCATAGGACCTCTGCCAACCGGACCGCCAACCGCTGACAACCGACCACATCCATGCGGTCTGTTGTCAATCGTCTGCCGTTCCGAAATTCATCCTTTATCGCTCATTCTTCATCCTTGAAACAACTCGGGCCACAACTTCATTGCGGACAAGACCGCGCTTGCTGCTGTCTGCCCCAACCCGCACAGACTCGCGTCCGTCATCGTCCAGCCGACGTCCTGCAGGCGGTCAAAGTCATCCGCCAGAATCTTCCCCTCCGCCATGCGGTCGAGGATTTCCTTCTGGCGTTGCGTACCCATCTGGCAGGGATAGCACTTGCCGCACGACTCGTGCGCGAAGAAGTGGACGAGACTCTTCAGCACCTGACGCATGTCGCGCGTCTCGTCGAAGACCATCACCACGCCGGAGCCGAGAGGCAACCCAGCCACGCGCAGGTCTTCGAACGTAAGTTTGACATCGAGATGTTCTTGTGTGGCAAACGCACCCGCCGCGCCGCCGAAGAGGACTGCCTTTAATGGCGTACCGTTCTTTACGCCGCCTGCCATTTCGAGCAGTTCGCGCAAAGTCACGCCAAACGGGACTTCGTACACACCCGTCCGCTCCACATCACCGGAGACGCAGAACAACTTCGAGCCAGGCGATTTCTCGGTGCCCAGTTTGCGGTATTCAGCAGAACCCTGCGTAATGATCATCGGCACGGTGCACAACGTCTCCACGTTGTTGATGACGGTCGGTTTGCCGAAGAGACCGTGAGTCGTGGGGAAAGGCGGCTTGATGCGCGGAAAGCCGCGCTTGCCTTCAATCGACTCGAACAGCGCGGTCTCCTCGCCGCAAATGTAGGCGCCGGCGCCGACGCGGATTTCAATATCAAAGTCTTCGCCCAAATACCCCGCTTCCCTCGCTTCGTTCAAGGCGTTTTCCAGAACGGGGACGATGTACGGGTATTCGGCGCGGATGTAGATGTAGCCTTTGCCCGCGCCGATGGCATAGGCGGCAATGCACATGCCCTCGATCACGCGGTGCGGATCGTCGAGCAGGAGCACGCGATCCTTGAACGTGCCCGGCTCGGACTCATCCGCGTTGCAGACGATGTATTTCGGGGAGCCCTCGGCTTTTGCCGCGCCCTCCCATTTGATTCCCGCCGGGAACGCCGCGCCGCCGCGTCCCACCAGACCTGACGCTTTGATCTCCGCAATCACCGCTTCGGGCGTCATTCCTTTCGCCTTCTTCAGCCCGGCATATTCGCCGTATGTCTCAAGTGAAGTCGTGCCATTCCCGCAGTTGGCGGTCAAAATACGGATCGGACCGTAGACCATGGACCGCGGACGATCTGCCTCTACAGTTCCATCCCCAACGGTCCATCGTCCATCGTCCATCGTCCAGACTGCCGGCGCATGTTCGCAAAGCCCCAGGCATGGACTCGGCTCGAGGGTCAGAGACAGGTCCTCGGTCGTCTGACCGGGGTTCAGTCCATGCTTCGAACACAGCCGGTTGAGAATCCCGTCCGCATCTTTCAGCGCGCACGCCACATCCGTACACACGCGGATGACATGGCGGCTGGTCGGTTCGTCGTAGAACAGGGAATAAAACTCGATGACGCCGTGCACATCTGCCAGCGGCACGCGCAGGGCTTTGGCGATTTCGGCCGCCGAGGCTTCGGAGACCCAGCCATAGATTTTTTGAGCCGCATGCAGGGCTGGCAGAAGCCCCGAGCGGCCCAAAGGACTATACGGTTCGATTGCGATTTGAAGGGGGGAAGGTTCGGCAACTTTCATGGTTGGCTCCGTCCGAAGTATAGACGGAAACAAAACGGCTGGCAAGCCAGCCGGAAGGATGCGGGATGAAAATCATGAACTTGATGATTTTCGGCAGGTTGTCACGGAATGGATTGCGCGGCTGCCAGGTAACGCGGTTGTCTGCGATATTGGGTCGCCTGTTCGAAGGCGTAGGCATACCCGATCAGTTTTGCATCGTCCCATGCCCGCCCAAAGAAGGAAATGCCGACCGGCAAGCCGAACATATATCCTGCGGGGACCGTGATGTGCGGATACCCCGCCACCGCCGCGGGCGAAGTGCTTTCGATATCGCTGTTATTGGCGTCGCCGTTGACCAGATCGATCGTCCACGCCGGGGCGCCCGATGGCACCACCAAAGCATCCAGCCTGAATTTTTGCATGACCGAGTCGATCCCATCCTTGCGCGTCAGGCGGCGGTTTTTGGATAACGCATCCTTGTATTTCTTTTCGCTCAAGGGTCCCTTTTCCTGTGCGGCGATCATATGTTCCTGGCCGAAATACGGCATCACCCGGTCGGCATGCTCTTCATTGAACCGGATGACATCGTGCAGGGAATGCACCCGCACATCTGCACCGAGCGCGGCAAGATATTTGTTCAGATCTGCCTTGTATTCGTAATACAGGACCTCCAATTCGGTCCTGCCGATTTTATCGAAGTGGGAGACATCAGCCGGGTCTATGATGACGGCGCCAAGCCGCTTCATCACCTCGATACAGTGTTCGAAAATTTTCGTGACGCGCGGGTTTGTACCCGCCATGTTCCTTGCGACGCCGATGCGCGCGCCTTTCAGGGCCTCATAATGGAGGCGTTTTGCATAATTGAACAGACCCCGCTTCCTGCTTAACCGGGTTGCCGGATCGGCAGAATCGACTCCGGTCATCGCCGCCAGCAGGATCGCCGCGTCTGCCACCGTGCGCGCCATGGGACCGGGGGTATCCTGGCTGTGGGCGATGGGGATGATGCCGCTGCGGCTCAACAAGCCGAGGGTCGGCTTGATGCCCACGATGCCGTTCGTCTGCGACGGGCAGATGATCGAGCCGTCCGTTTCGGTTCCCACCGCCACGGTTGCAAGGTTGGCGGCGATCGCCGCGCCCGAACCGGATGAAGAACCGCATGCCGAACGGTCCAGCACATAGGGGTTGCGCGTCAGTCCGCCCCGCGAGGACCATCCGCTGACCGACCGCTTCCCGCGGAAGTTCGCCCATTCGCTCAGGTTTGTCTTGCCAAGGATCAACGCGCCCGCTTTGCGCAATTGCTTTACGATGAAGGCGTCTTTCGCGGCAAAGTTGCCTTCCAACGCCAGCGATCCTGCGGTGGTTTGCATACGGTCGTGGGTGTCAATGTTGTCTTTCAACAATACGGGAATGCCGTGCAGGGGTCCGCGCGCCCTGCCCGCCTTCCGTTCGTCATCCAGTTTTTCGGCGATCTCCAGCGCGTCCGGATTCAATTCGATGATCGAGTTCAGGAAGGGACCGCCCTTGTCCACGGCTTCGATGCGCTGGATGTACAATTCCGCAATCTGGCGCGCGGTTAGTTCCCCCGCGTCCATCTTGTCCTGCAATTCGGCAATCGTCCATTCCGGAAGGATCATTCCGCTGGTTCCCGCGAAAAAGTGGATCGGGCGTACAACCTAACGCCCTCCTCCGGTGATGTAATGTTCCAATTGAGAAATCATGAACTTTTGCTGGTCAACCATCTCGGCAAGGGCATCGCGCGCGGAGATCAACCCAGCCAGTTCCTCGCCGTCGAACACCGGTAAATGGCGGATGTTCTTATCGAGCATGATGGCAACGCATTCCTCCAGGGTCTGATTGACTTGTGCATACAGCACCTTGGAGGTCATGATCTCGCTTACTTTGGTATCCCTGGAGGTGCGCCCATGCAAATCCAGCCGCCGCACGCAATCGCGTTCCGAAAGGATCCCCTCCACTTTCCTGCCGGACATCACCAGCAACGCTCCGGTATTACGCTCCGCCAGCATTTTGAGCGCCTCGAAAACGGTCGCATCGGGCGCTATCGAAAAGACCTCGCCGCCTTTTTTTCGGATGATATCGCGCAAAGTCGTCATGCCAGCCTCCTTATGGATGTCTCGGAATGGTGCGAAGTATAGACTCAAATCTGCGATGTGACAAGCGGAGACGGCGGACTGATGGCATACTCAAAGCCTGTTTTATATCCCGCCAGGCATGTCCGGGATTGCGGCTCGCCCGAGCGCGGCTGATCAAACCCATTCTGCTTTATACTTTGCCTATGCCCACCCCTGAACAACGGCGGCAATCTTCGCCGCGTTCGACGAACTCAACCCAGCATGCCGCAAACCCGTCTTCGGCAAGATGAGCGACAATCTGGGTGGGGTACGACGAGTTGAACATCCTGAGGTGGTTGTATTCGATCTCAAAGCAGGATTCGGAATGACATGAAATCCGACTGGGACGTTATCATTGCGGGCGGCGGACCGGCGGGAGTCTTCGCGGCGATCCGTTGCGCGGACGCTGCGCGGAATCCGAACTTGCGTGTTCTCCTCATCGAGAAGGCAAGCCAGACTCTGGGCAAGGTGCTCATCTCCGGCGGCAGGCGGTGCAATGTGACACATGCCTGCTTCGAGCCAGCGCAACTCGTCACCTATTATCCACGCGGCGGGATGGAACTGCGCGGGGCGTTCAGCCGCTTTCAGCCGAAGGATACAGTGGAGTGGTTCGATGCACGCGGGGTGAAGTTGAAAACCGAATCCGACGGGCGCATGTTCCCCGTGACGGACGATGCGAATACGATCGCGGAATGTCTGCGGGAATCCGCGCGGGAGGCGGGGGTGCGGGTGGAGGTGAGGACCAGTCTGCTCGGCGTGGAGAAACGTCTGGCAGACGGATTCAGGCTCGAGGTCCAGCATGAAGCGAAGCGTTTCATCATCCACACAAAGAAGTTGTTGATCGCAACCGGCAGTGACCGCAAAACCCTCGAAACGATCCAATCGCTTGGGCATACGATCATCGAGCCTGTGCCTTCGTTGTTCACGTTCAACGTCAAAGATAAACGGATTCATGACCTGGCAGGCGTGTCGGTCGAGAATGTCACGTTGAACATGGGTGCGATCTCGACGCGCGGCGCGCTGCTGATCACGCATTGGGGTTTGAGCGGACCTGCCGTGCTGAGACTTTCGGCCTGGGGCGCGCGCGAGTTGTTCGAGAAAAAATACCGCGCAAAGCTGATCGTGAACTGGCTGGATGATTATTCATTCGATAAAGTGTTGGAAATTTTGGGGCGGAACAAAGACTGGAAAGAAAATTCCCGCAAGAAGATTTCAACGAATCCAGCCTTCTCGCAGATTCCTGTGAGGCTGTGGAAACAGTTGGTGCATTTCATCGGCGAGAAGAATTGGGGCGATGTGTCGAAGGCGGAGTTGCGCAAACTCGCCTCTGAACTGACCGCGGGCGAGTTCGAGATTCAGGGCAAGGGACAATTCAAGGAGGAGTTTGTCACGTGCGGCGGCGTGAGTTTGAAGGAGGTGGATTTCAAGACGATGCAAAGTCGTCTCGTGGACGGCTTGCATTTTGCGGGCGAAGTATTGGACATTGACGGCATCACAGGCGGGTTCAACTTTCAATCGTCGTGGACGACGGGATGGATCGCGGGGAATGCACTTGCGGAGTGATTTTTCATTGACCGCATTTTCATTCCCTCGTAAAATCGTTCGATAAATTATATATAATTACGAAGGTAACCATGACCCGCTATCGCATCACGTATTGGAAACACATCCCGCAATCGTTTATCGTCGAAGGTGAGGGACGGACGATCAAGAAACAGCTCTCGCAAAAAATTCAGGACAAGATCGACACGTACGCCATGGTAGAGGGATTGACCTCCACTTCGGATTATGCCGCGCAATACAGGCGCGGAGATTGGGTCGAATGTGACGGCTCCCCCGAGGAGGTTGCGGAGGCGCTTCTTTCCCAACTGGAGGCTGATGCCGCCAAAATTGAGGTGCCGCGTCGAAATAGGAATGGCGCGTAAGCTCTCATTACCCCTGCCCCTCTCCCTTCGGGAGAGGGGAAGCGACATATGACAAAACACACCATCATCCTGCAACCCTCCGGTCGTCGCGGGCAGATCGAGTCGGGGACCTCCGTTCGCACGGCGGCGCGCGAGTTGGGCGTGGAGATCGAGTCCATCTGCGCCGAGAACGCCACCTGCGGAAAATGCCTTGTGCTCATCGAAGAAGGGCGCTTCGAGAAGTACAACATTGACTCGAAACGCGACCACCTCTCCCCCGTTTCCACCGAAGAAGCAAATTATTTTAAACGCAGACCCAAACTACTGAAAGACAAAGGCTGGGAGGTGGGGCAGGTGCGCCTCTCCTGCCAGGCGAAAATTCGCGGCGACGTGCTGATCAACGTGCCGGAGGAGAGCCGCGGCAACAAGCAGATCGTCCGCAAGACGGCGAGCGAACGACAGATCGAGGTCAAGCCTGCAATCCGAAAGTATCTGGTTTCGATGAGCCCGCCCACGCTGGAACGTCCGATTGCAGATTGGGAGCGGCTGGCAAAGGGATTGGAAACTTCGATGGCACTGGTGCGCGGGGCGGAAGAAAAGCTTCCGCGCTGGTATGAGTTGACGATTGATTATCAGTGCCTGCGGACCCTCTCGAAAACTCTGCGCGAGGCAAAATGGAATGTCACCGTTTCGGTGTGGAATGACGGCGAGGTCGTTCAGGTTCAACCGGGGTATGTGGAAGATAGTTACGGCGCGGCAGTGGATATCGGCTCGACAACGGTGGCGTTGTACCTGTGCAACCTGCGGACGGGTGAATTGCTTGCGGCGGAATCCGAAATGAATCCGCAGATCGTGTACGGCGAGGACGTGATGTCGCGCATCCAGTACACCATCGAGCATCCCGACGGGTTGGAGAAACTGCATAAGGCTATCGTCTCCACGCTGAACAAACTGTTGAAGCAGGCGGTCAAATCGGCAAATGAGCAAATGGGCAAGGGAACAAATGAACAAGGGGAGAAGTTGAAGGTCGAGGATATTCTTGAGGTGGTGTTGGTGGGCAATTCGACCATGCACCATCTGGTATTGAACCTGCCGCCGAAGGATTTGGGACTGGCACCGTTCGTGCCTGCCATCCATGAATCCATTGACGTTAAGGCGCGCGAGTTGGGAATCCACATCAATCCCTCGGGCAATGTCCATATGCTGCCAACCATTGCCTCGTTCGTCGGTGCGGATACCAGCGCGATGCTCCTTGCCGAGGAGCCGCACAAGCAGGATGAGAACTGGCTATTGATTGACGTGGGCACAAACGCCGAACTGGTGCTGGGCAACCGCAAACGGCTGGTTTGCACATCCACACCGACGGGACCCGCGCTGGAAGGGGCGCATGTGGAATACGGCATGCGCGCCGCGCCGGGCGCCATCGAAAGAGTGCAGATAGACGAAAAGACTCTCGAACCGAGATACAAAATCGTTGGCGAGGAGGAATGGAACAGAGGCAAGGCAAAGGGCATCTGCGGCTCGGCTATCATTGATGCGGTGGCAGAATTGTTCCGGGCGGAGATTGTGGATTCTCGGGGCAGATTCAGGAAAGAGTTAAGGTCGAAGCGGGTGCGGCAGGGCGAGGCGGGCTGGGAGTATGTCATTGCCTGGGCGGAGGAAACATCCATCGGCAGAGACATCCCCATCACACAACAGGATGTGAGGCAAATCCAGTTGGCGAAGGCGGCGTTGTTCACGGCGGCGCGCACACTGTTGAAGCGGATGAATCTGCAAAGCCCTGATAAAATCATCCTGGCGGGCGGGTTCGGCAGTTACATTGACAAAGAAAAGGCGATGCTGATTGGCTTGATCCCCGATTGCCCGCTGGAGCATGTGTACGCGGTTGGCAACGCGGCGGGCGACGGGGCGCGGATTGCGCTGTTGAACATCGAGAAGCGCAATGAGATTGATAGTGTGACGCGCAAGGTGGAACGGTTCGAACTGCCAACCGACCCGGAGTTTCAAAATCAGTTTATGCTGGCGACGAGTTTCCCGCACATGAGCGAACCGTTTCCGCATATCGCGCATTTGATTCCGCACCGCAAAGCGGACCCGATGGCAAAGAATTTTATGAAGTGATTTTTTAAACCACGAAGGACACGAAGCACACAAAGGAAAAATCCCTTCGCGACCTTCGCATACCTGGCGGCTCAAAAAGAGGAACTATGAACAAATTTCTCGAACGATTGAACAGCGGGGAAATTCTCGTTGCGGATGGGGCAACGGGCTCGAATTTGCAGAAGATGGGTCTCAAGCCCGGCAAGCCGCCCGAAGATTTGGTCATTGACAACCCCGATCCCATCTTCAAACTCGCCTCGTCCTTCGTGGAGGCAGGTTCGGACATCATCCTGACCTGCACGTTCGGCGGAACGCGCATGAGGATGAAGGATTCGAAGTATCAGGAGCGGGCGCCTGAGGTGAACCGGCGCGCGGCAGAGATTGCCCGAAAAGCCGCTTCCGCGCGTGACGGGGTTTTGGTCGCCGGTTCGATGGGACCGGTCGGGGCGTTGATCAAGCCGTACGGTCCGCTGGAGGCGGAGGAGGTGCGGGCAACGTTTGCGGAGCAGGCAAAGGCGCTCGCCGAGGGCGGTGTGGATTTGCTGCTCATCGAGACGATGTTTTCCTTCGAGGAAGCGACTGCCACGTTCGAGGGCGCGCGTTCCGTCACCGACCTGCCCATCGTGGTCTCTTTCAGCTATGACCGTGGCACGCGCACGATGATGGGCGTTAAGCCGAGGGATGTCGTCAAGCGGTATGCCGAGATGGGCGCGGCAATGGTCGGCGCGAACTGCGGAACGACGCTGGAGAATATGGAAGCGGTAGTTCGTGAGTACGCGGCAACGGCGCCGAACTTTCCGCTGTGGGTGAAGCCGAATGCGGGCGTCCCTCACATGGACATCAAGACCGAGCAGGGCGTGTACGATATGACTCCTGAAGACATGGCAAGGTATTCGCTGAAGTACATTGAACTGGGGGCGAGGGTGGTCGGTGGGTGTTGTGGGAATACGCCGGAGCATATCGCCGCGATTGCGAGAGCAGTGAAGTAATTGGTAAATAGTAATTGGTGATTGGGTACGGGTTATGAGTTACGATGTGTGTAATTCGTAACCCGTATTTGGCATAAGATGCGCGAAGAAATTCTATCGTTGTTGTCAGGTCAAAAAGTTAATACGATTCCCGTATTCAGCGGGCTGATTCACGTCACGGCAGAGGGGTTGGAACGCGAGGGGTTGAAGTGGCATGAAGTCCATCTGGATGCGCGGAAGATGGCGCGTGCGGCGGCAAGCACGTTTAAACTGACAGGAATGCCGTCTGCTACCCTGCCGCTGGATTTGTGCGCACCCGCCGAGGCGCTGGGGGCGGAATTGAACTTTTATGAGGATGGGAGACTGCAGTTTCCGCAGGTGAAGAGGGTGATTTTCGAAAGTACAAAGGATATTGGTACATCGGTAATTGGCAATTGGGGGAAGGGCAGGATCCCTCTTCTTTGTGAGGCGATCCGGTTCGTGAAGGAAGACATTGGCAGGGATGTTGTCATGTCCGGGTTGATACCAGGTCCGTACACGCTGTTGCTGTATCTGTGCCATTTGCCAAACATGGTCATGGAAATGAAGAAGGAGCCGCAGATGGTTCTTGATGCGCTCTTTCATCTTTCCTCCTTCCTTGCGGAAATCGGGAAAGCCTACCGTGAGGCAGGGGCGGACTTTATCACGATCCACGATATGGGCGGGTCGGCGGGGTTTGTGGGACCGTCTGCCTACGAGCAGTTCGTTTTCCCGGCGGAGAGGGATTTGATCGGGAAACTGCCCAAGCCACGCGTGCTTTCCGTGTGCGGACGGATGGATAAGGCGCTGACTCTGTTTACGCAGACGGGCGCGGAGGCGGTGTCGGTGGATCAGATGACGGACCTCAGGTCTGCGCGGGAGGCGTTGGGGGAGACGCTGTTGTTCGGGAATCTCGATCCTGTGGAGATTCTGTGGCGGGGAGGCGAGGCTCAGGTCGTTGAGGCAGTTCGCGGGGCGAGAGAGGCGGGCGTGGATGCAGTCTGGCCTGGGTGTGACCTGGCAGTGTCCACGCCAAGGCAAAATGTGCATCGCATGTGCATGTGAAAGAAATGCAGAAAAGCCTCGTATCCCTCCAATATCCCACTCCAAAACTTGACGTGTTAACACGGATATGCTACCATCACTGAAACTTTTGTTCGAGATTGAGGAGAATTCCATGATACGTAAGACTCGAGGCACATTCATCGCCTCCACAATGCTGCTGGTCGCCCTGATCTTATCAGCCTGCGAACAGCCCTATTCCACACCGCCGGCTGTCACCAACACACCGATAGACCCGAACAGTTTCTTTTCGACGCCCATTCCCAGCCAGCCAGCAAACATAGAGGATGTAGAGAATATCACCACCCAGACCGCCATTGCGGCGGTGGTTTCACCCACTCCCTCCGGCGGTTCCACCACCACTCCGCTGGATCCGGCAACCACAACTCCCACACCCATCATCGAACTCAACCCAACCGCCACACAAGCCGTGGTCGTAGTGCCGACTTCCACGTCCGTTCCCGCCGGTTCGAAGCCCTCGACTTATGTACTCAAGAATGGCGAATTTCCATACTGCATTGCCCGGCGGTTCAATGTGGACCCCGATCAATTACTTGCCTTAAGCGGCTTGACCGCCGCCCAAGCGGACAGCCTTTCTGCCGGAACGGTGTTGACGATTCCACAAAGCGGAACCTTCCCCGGCGACCGTTCGTGGCATGACCATCCCGCCACGTTTACCGTAGGCGTCACGTACGCGACAAACACGGTCTATGGCGTTGCCTGCTACTACGGAGACATCGAGCCGTCGGTTATTGCACAATACAATGGCATCTCCGTGGACGCCACCCTGACCGCCGGTCAAACCTTGAACATTCCCTGAAGTTGCATCTGAGACGCAAGATCACACCCGGACATTCGTCCGGGTTTTTTTGTCTTATAATCCCTTTCCAAAGGAGCTTCACATGGCTGCATTCGAACTGATCAAATCCGAAACTTTAATGCAGGGACGCGCCTTCAAGATCCGCCGCGATCATCTCAAGACTCCCGATGGACGCGAGACGAAGTTCGAGATCATCGAGCATGGCGGTTCGGTCATCCTTGTCCCTGTGGATGCAACAGGGAATTTGCTGTTCGTCCGACAATATCGTCACGCCGCTGGCGCTGATCTGCTGGAACTGCCAGCCGGGACGCGCGACGGCGACGAACCGTTCGAGGAGTGCGCGGCGCGTGAGATTCGCGAGGAGACGGGAATGGAGGCGGGCAGGCTGCAAAAGGTCGGTGAGTTCTATCTTGCGCCGGGGTATTCGACCGAGTTTATGGTGGTGTATCTCGCCACCGAATTGCGCGACAATCCCCTGGAAGCAGACGATGACGAATTTCTTTCGGTGGAACAAATTCCGATTGCAGAGGCGATTCAAAAGGCGGAAAGAGGCGAACTTTCCGACGCCAAATCGCTGGCGGCATTGTTTCTGGCGCGCCCCCATCTCATCTCGGCGAAATGACAATCCTACAATCCCACCATTCTTGTCCGAAATATGACAACAGGCACGGGTATTTAAGCCTTTCATAACTAACAGGTTTTATCTGCGGGGGATACACTAATTTGAACGGCTATTTTCAGGCACATCAGCCTGTTCCAAAGGAGTTTATATGAAAAAACCAGCGGTCATGATTGACGGCAACGAAGCCACGGCATCTGTTGCCCACCGATTGAGCGAGGTGATTGCCATTTATCCCATCACGCCCTCCTCTGCCATGGGGGAATTCGCCGACGAATGGTCAGCCAAGGGGAAGAGAAACTTGTGGGGAACCGTTCCCCTGGTCATCGAGATGCAATCCGAGGGCGGCGCGGCAGGCACAGTCCATGGGGCGCTGCAAACGGGAGCACTCACCACCACATTTACAGCCTCGCAGGGTCTGCTTCTCATGATTCCCAACATGTACAAGATCGCCGGCGAGCTTACCAGCACAGTCTTCCACGTGGCGGCGCGCGCCATTGCTTCGCACGCCCTCTCGATCTATGGCGACCATCAAGATGTGATGGCTGTCCGACAGACCGGCTGGGCGCTGCTCTCGAGCGGATCGGTGCAGGAGGCGCACGATTTCGCCGCCATCGCACAAATGGCGACGCTGCGGTCGCGCGTTCCCTTCCTGCATTTTTTTGATGGTTTCCGCACATCGCATGAGGTCAATAAAATCCACCAATTGACGGACGACGAATTGCGTTCTCTTGTGGACGATGAGTTGATCCGCGCCCACCGGGCGCGCGCCCTCAGCCCGAACCATCCCGTTCTGCGCGGTACCGCTCAGAATCCGGATGTCTATTTCCAGATGCGCGAGGCGGTCAATCCATATTATGCCGCCACACCAGGCATTACCCAGGAAGCCATGGATAAGTTCGCCCAGGTCACCGGGCGACAGTATAACCTGTTCGATTACTTTGGCCATCCCGAAGCCGAGCGCGTGGTGGTGATCATGGGCTCCGGCGGCGAGACGGCGGAGGAGACCGTCAAGTTCCTGGCGGCAAGGGGTGAAAAAGTCGGGGCGGTGCGCGTCCGGTTGTACCGCCCGTTTTCGGTGGCGCATTTCGTCAAGACTCTGCCCGCCAGCGTGAAATCCGTTGCGGTGCTCGATCGCACCAAAGAGCCGGGAGCCTCGGGCGAACCGCTGTATTTGGATGTGGTCAATGCTTTAATCGAAGGTCAAAGGCTTGGCTTGAGTAATGCCGCAGGGGCGAACGTCCGGGTGATTGGCGGACGGTATGGGTTGTCCTCCAAAGAATTCACACCGGCGATGGTGAAGGCGGTGTTGGACGAATTGACCCAGCCCGAACCCAAGAATCATTTCACCGTGGGCATCAACGACGATGTGTCGCACACCAGCCTTGCGGTGGATACCTCCTTCCAGATCGAAAGCGAAGGGATTGTAAGTTGTGTGTTCTTCGGTCTCGGTTCGGACGGGACGGTGGGCGCCAACAAGAACTCGATCAAAATCATCGGCGAGGAAACCGACAATTTTGCGCAAGGTTATTTCTATTACGACTCGAAGAAATCGGGGACGGTGACGGTGTCGCATTTGCGGTTTGGTCCGCGCCCCATTCGCGCTCCCTATCTGATCGAATTGAATCAGGCGAATTTCGTTGCCTGTCATCAATTCACCTTCCTCGAGCGTGTGGATATGCTCAAATATGCAAAGGAAGGCGCGACTTTTTTGCTGAACAGCCTGTACGGACCCGAGGAGGTGTGGGATCACCTGCCTGTGGAGGTTCAAAGGGATATTCTCGAGAAGAAACTCAAGTTCTACGTCATCAACGGTTACGAGGTTGCCGAAAGGACCGGCATGGGCGGGCGGATGAATACCATCATGCAAACCGCTTTTTTTGCCATCAGCGGCATCCTGCCCCGTGAGGCAGCCATCGCCGAGATCAAACACGCCATTGCGAAGACCTACGGCAAGCGCGGCGAGGCGGTGGTGAGGAAGAATTTCGAGGCAGTGGATAGCACACTCGACAACCTGCATGAGGTCAAGGTTCCGGCGGCGATCACGTCGCAGACGAGGCGGCGGCTGCCGGTCCCGCAGGAGGCGCCCAGGTTCGTCCGGGAGGTGTTGGGAGAAATCATCGGCGCGAACGGCGATAACATCCCGGTTTCGGCGTTTCCGGTGGATGGCACGTTTCCAACCGGTACAACGCAATGGGAAAAACGCAATATTGCCCTGGAAATTCCCGTCTGGGAACCCGATCTGTGCATCCAGTGCGGCAAGTGTGTGATGGTGTGTCCGCATGCCGTCATTCGCCACAAAGTGTACGACGAGAAACTGGTTGCGAATGCGCCCGAAACGTTCAAACATATGCCGTCGAAGTTCAAGGAGTTTTCGCAGGGGTACGCCTATACGGTGCAGGTTGCGCCGGAAGATTGCACAGGTTGTACGTTGTGTGTGGAAGCCTGTCCGGTGAAGGACAAGACACAGGTGGGGCGCCGGGCGATCAATATGGCGCCGCAACCGCCCCTGCGCGAACAGGAAACCAGAAATTGGGATTTTTTCATGTCCATCCCCGATCTGGACCGCAAGTTGATCAATCCTGCAACCATCAAGAATTCGCAGTTACTCCGTCCGCTGTTCGAGTTTAGCGGGGCGTGTGCGGGATGCGGCGAAACGCCCTATGTGAAACTGGTCTCGCAATTATTTGGAGATCGAGCGGTCATCGCCAACGCCACAGGGTGCTCCTCCATTTACGGGGGGAATCTGCCCACCACACCGTGGACGGTGGATTCGAAGGGACGCGGTCCGGCATGGTCGAACTCGTTGTTCGAGGACAATGCGGAGTTCGGTCTTGGCATGCGTTTGACGATCGACAAGCAGAATGAGTATGCGCGCGAACTGCTTCCTACATTCGAGGCGGAACTCGGCGGGGAACTGGTGAACTCCATTTTGAATGCCGACCAATCCGACGAGGCGGGCATCGAAGCCCAACGCGAAAGGATCGCCATTCTCAAGGAACGACTTGCTTCATCGAGCGACCCGCGCGCCAAAGACCTTGTCAGCCTTGCCGATAATCTCATCAAGAAATCGGTGTGGATCATCGGCGGTGACGGCTGGGCATACGATATTGGTTATGGCGGTCTCGACCACGTTCTGGCAAGCGGACGGAACGTCAACATTCTGGTGCTGGATACCGAGGTGTATTCGAACACGGGCGGTCAAGCGAGCAAAGCCACGCCGAGGGGGGCGGTCGCCAAATTCGCGATGGGCGGCAAAGGCACGCCAAAGAAGGATCTGGGTCTGATCGCCATGTCGTACGGCTACGTCTATGTGGCGCGCGTGGCAATGGGTGCAAACGACCAGCAAACCCTGCGCGCCTTCCTGGAAGCGGAATCCTACGATGGACCTTCGCTCATCATCGCCTACAGCCACTGTATCGCACACGGCTACGACATGGCGAAGGGTCTCGAGCAACAGAAACTGGCGGTGCAATCGGGTCACTGGCCCATGTATCGCTATGATCCGCGTCTCGCCATGCGGGGACAGAACCCGCTCGTGATCGAATCGAAGGAACCGAACATCCCGCTCTCGCAGTACGCCTACAACGAGACGCGCTATAAGATGCTCACGCAACTGGATGAAGCCCGCGCCGAGGAACTCATGCAGGAGGCGCAGAAAGACGCCCGTTCGCGCTGGACACTCTACCAGCAAATGGCGGCGATGCATTACAACGGTGATAAAAAGGAGTAGGACATGACGGATCTTTCCACAACGTATCTTGGTCTGAACTTAAAGAACCCACTCGTCGCCTCTGCCTCTCCTCTCGCCAGAAAGATCGAGCGGGCAAAGAAACTCGAGGAGGCGGGCATTGCGGCCATCGTGATGTACTCGCTCTTCGAGGAGCAGATCATTCATGAAAGTCTGGAACTCGACCATTATCTGAGTCGGGGCAGTGAGTCGTTTGCCGAGGCTCTGTCGTACCTGCCGGATGGCGGCTTATATGGCATCAGCCCCGAAAAGTACCTAAATCAGGTGGCGGGGTTGAAAAAGGCATTGTCCATTCCGGTCATCGGCAGTTTGAACGGTGTCTCGAAGGGAGGGTGGACGAATTACGCCCGCAAAATCGAAGAGGCGGGCGCCGACGCCCTGGAATTGAACCTTTACTTCATCCCGACCGATCTTGAGATGAAATCGAACGACATCGAAGATATGCAGGTGGAACTGGTGGCGGAGGTGAAGTCGGCGATTCACATCCCCTTGGCGGTAAAGATCAGTCCGTTTGTGACCTCCCTGCCGAATTTCGCCAAACGGCTTGCAGAGGCGGGCGCCGACGGTCTGGTGCTCTTCAACCGCTTCTATCAACCCGATTTCGATCTGGACGAACTCGATATCGTCCACAGCCTGGATCTCAGCACTCCCGCCGAACTGCGCCTGCCCCTGCGCTGGATCTCGATCCTGCACGGAAAGGTGCATGCCGATTTTGCCTTGACCAGCGGCGTCCACACGCATGTGGACGTACTCAAGGCAATGATGGCGGGGGCGAAGGTTGCAATGACAGCGTCGAACCTGCTTCAGCATGGCGAGCAGGCTGTCGGTCCGATCTTGAACGGTCTCGAACTGTGGATGCAGGAACGGGAGTATGAGTCGATTCGGCAAATGCAGGGAAGCATGAGTCAAAAATCGGTCAGAGAACCTGCGGCTTTCGAACGGGCAAATTACATGAAGGTGCTTGGCTCGTTCAGAGAACTTCCATAAAAATGGACAAAACGACAAAAAGGCTCTCGATCATTCGGGAGCCTTTTGAATGTAGAACGACTATGGCAACTATTCGACCGGGGCAGGGGTGGTCTTGCGCTGGCGGAAGGTGATGCGGGCGCGGGTCAAATCGTAAGGCGACATTTCCATCGCCACGCGATCGCCAAGCAGAATGCGAATGTAATGTTTGCGCATTTTGCCCGAGAGATACGCCAGCACCTCATGCCCGTTATCGAGCCGCACCCGGAATTGGGTGCCGGGCAACGCCTCGACAACGACGCCTTCAGCCCGAATTTTATCTTCCTCTTTTGCCATATGACCTCTTTCTACTGGTTTCACTCGCCGTCCTTGGTGAACGAGCGTCGCTTGATCCGACGGATGGATTTCTTCCTTTCCATGCGGCGCTGTTCGCTCTTGGAGACAAACCAGCGTTTTCGGCGGACTGTGCTGAGAACGCCGCTCTTTACGACCTTCTTGCGGAAGCGTTTGAGCAGCGAGTCCTGCGATTCGCCATTGCGTAAATTTACGGATGCCAAAACAATTCACCTCCTTTCCGCATGGAAATTTCAAAAAAAAAACGGCCGCTGCAAGGACTCGGCCGGGGCATAATTCAAACCGGATGAAACGACAAAATGATCGGTGGATCAAAACGCGCGCTTCACACTCCTCACTGAAAAACCGGGGCAAGTACCGGCAATCCCTCGACCGAACTGTCGAAATTATACCCGATTCGCTGGCGTAAGAAAAGCCTGCCTAGAACGATTCGCGTGTATGCTTTGTCCTCGCAGGCATTATCGATATGCTTTTCGTAGATTGCCTTGAGGGTATTTTACGCAAGCTTAACGAGATTAAAAGAAAAAGTCTCCTGGCAATGACCTACTCTCCCAGGAGGTCGCCCTCCAAGTACCATCGGCGCTGACGGGCTTAACTGCCGGGTTCGGGATGTTACCGGGTGTGACCCCGCCGCTCCAATCACCAAGAGACTTATTCACAAGGGTGTTCTGAACAGCAACTGACGAACCTGCGGAAGAGTAATAAGTTCTCCGCACCACGGGATTCAGCCCTCGACCATTAGTACAACTTAGCTGAACGCCTTTAGATATACGCGCTTACACTTGTTGCCTATATAGCAGGTGGTCTACCTGCGGTCTTACTCTGTTAACCAGAATACAGGGATCTCATCTTGAGGCGAGTTTCCCACTTAGATGCTTTCAGCGGTTATCTCTGCCCGACGTAGCTACCCAGCAATGCTCCTGGCGGAACAACTGGCACACCAGAGGTCGGTCCACTCCGGTCCTCTCGTACTAGGAGCAGCTCCTCTCAAATCCCTTGCGCCCACAGCGGATAGAGACCGACCTGTCTCACGACGGTCTGAACCCAGCTCGCGTACCGCTTTAACGGGCGAACAGCCCGACCCTTGGGACCTTGTCCAGCCCCAGGATGCGATGAGCCGACATCGAGGTGCCGAGCGAGGACGTCGATGTGAACTCTTGGTCCTCACCAGCCTGTTATCCCCGGGGTAGCTTTTATCCGGTAAGCCACGGCCCTTCCACTCGGTACCGTGGGATCACTAAGCCCGTCTTTCGACTCTGTTCGGCGCGTTGGCCTTACAGTCAAGCTCCCTTATGCCTTTACACTCTATGGTGGGTTTCCATTCCACCTGAGGGAACCTTTGGGCGCCTCCGTTACCTTTTGGGAGGCGACCGCCCCAGTCAAACTGCCCACCTGGCACGGTCCCCCATCCGGATGACGGAATGGGGTTAGGATCTAAACATAATCAGGGTGGTATTTCACCGTTGGCTCCACCGAGGCTGACGCCCCAGCTTCAAAGCCTCCCACCTATCCTACACAGATTATGTCCAAATACAATGCCAAGCTGCAGTAAAGCTCCACGGGGTCTTTTTGTCCTGCTGCGGGTAGGCCGCATCTTCACAGCCATTTCAATTTCACCGGGTCCCTCGTCGAGACAGTGCTCTAATTGTTACGCGGTTCGTGCGGGTCGGAACTTCGCTATATTCTCGCATTCCTGCGAGCGCAGACTATATCTTGATATCCTCTTTGGCGCACTTTCTAACTCAAGCCGCCTAAAAGATACCACCAGCGTATGATAATGATTATAGATTTGCTTTCGCCGAAATCACTATCTCACCCTTTTCAGGGATCAGTCGTTACGGGGTCAATCCTTTGTTTGCACTCAGGACGACTTCCCACGGTATTACCCTCTCTTTTCCACGATGCCTTGTACATCGCAACGAGATGGGGCTTCACCGTTACAGCTGGTAAGGGCAATGTTATTTACCCGACAAGGAATTTCGCTCGGAATATCTCACTCTGTTTCCAGAGAAGCCGGACTTTATCTTTCTCGTCCTCGATTCATTTCGGAAGCGATTTGGCGGATTTTTTCGACGCCTTCTGGGGTTAGATGCTCGTTTTTTTGCATCATCATTACGACTTTTCTGAATTTCAAAAAGTCGAGACGCTTTTTCGTTTTCAAAGGATGTTTTTCAAAGAACGGAATAACCCGCTCAATCAGGTGATTTGCGCCTCTTACGCGATACGCCATTCGATCACCGTGATTTTGTCGCACAACGCCGCAACCAAAGAATTGCTTCAGGGCATACAGCAGTTGAACGTCGCGTTCGTGTTGCACTACCGTAAATTCAGGCAATACCTGATAACCTGTTTGCATTTCAGGTTGAGCATTGACGCCGACATAAAAACAGCCTTCTCCATCTACAAACCCTACCACCCATTGCGCTTCCAATCTCGAGGAGTTCGAGATCGAACGTGAAGTCTCTGAGGGTTCTTCCAATATCTCATCATCTATCATGGAAGCCTTCCCTGCGGATTATCCCCGTGTCCAGCGGATTTTTACTGCCGTATTTTATTACGACGAGTACCATCTGGCTGTTGAGGACTTTCCCGCATATAGTTCGATTTTACTAAGGCTAGCAAAATGTTAACCTTAGGACCGTTATAGTTACGGCCGCCGTTCACCGGGGCTTCGGTTCAAAGCTTCGCTTGCGCTAACCTCTCCCCTTAACCTTCCGGCACTGGGCACGCGTCAGC